>JAABUM010005070.1_pt1 | contig 14188 bp, 9 predicted proteins | sample 5559161 | NCBI WGS metagenome assembly JAABUM01 (sample SAMN10711868, study PRJNA513369) | rock metagenome | isolation source: Antarctica rocks | place: Antarctica: Victoria Land, Siegfried Peak nord
GTTCTTGGCGTCCGAGGCGCGGGACTTGGGTATTCTCAAACGTCGCCGCCAACGCTCCCCTCCTCCCTCACGCTTCGATCAACTTACCTTGACTTTTACCTCAACCGCTTAACTTGTCACAAATGGCGTAAGACCCATGACACTTGACGCTGGTGGGAAGCTGTCCTCCGGCATCCAAACGCGTAGAAACGCGGGGACGATTTCACAAAGATGAGGGCTTGGCGCAATGCCTGAATATTCCACGCTGCAACGGGTCGCACTTTGTACTGTCGAGCTTACGTGTCTGGGGAAGGTGTCCTTCCCACCAGCGTCAAGTGTCATGTGGCCCAGTCCAGCGGGCGGTCGCACCGGTGTGTAGATCGTCGTCGAGTGGATGCATTAATCCTGGTCCCCTGGTGCGATACGTGACAGGTGGGCGAGGTGGGGCCATGATAGGGGCCGCCCCGGCCGCGCCGCACGGGCCTAATCGGGGGAGTCCCAGGTGACAGCCCTAGCTGGCGGACGGTCCGGCCGACGCGCCCGATGCGTGGTGGACGCATAGCGTGACCGGCCACGCCATCACCGTCACGACCACGCGCCCGCGGACGGGCGCACCGCTGTCTCATCAGGAGAGCCCTGGGGCAACGAGCACACCGGCGGGGCCCTGTGTCCCGTGCCGTCAACGAGCGATCGGCGCATCCCACCCGCGTGGGGCGCGCCCGCTACTGGCGCAGATAGGTGGCGCTGGTCGTGAGGGTGAGCGTGTGGCCGCCCAGGATCAGCAGGGTCAGCGGTTGGAAGGTGTCACTCATCGTGACGCGCGCCTCCAGCGTCCCGCCGCTCCCCTCCAGCGCGCCCACAAAGTTGTAGGCCAGCGTGACGCGACTCACGCTCGCCCGCGTGAGCGTCGGCGCGCTCCGGAGCGCGGCGGCGATGACCGCGGCGCAGTGCAGGGCATCTGACGGATCGCCCGCCTGATAGGTACAGGGATAGAGCGCGGGGCCGGCGTTGACCACGCTGTAACGCGCCCCGTCGCGGACCGCGTTGGTCATCATCACGTAGGTCATCAGCGCGCGGCTCCCATCGATGGTCCCCAGGATGAGCAGGAGGACCAGCGGCGTGAGCAGCGCGAACTCGAGCAGTCCTTGTCCCTTGGCAGCGGCGGGGCGCCGGCGTCCCCGTCCCACGGCAGCGGCGGGGCGCCGGCGTCCCCCGCGCGGCCACCATCGGCCCGGACCCGTGCCGTCACGTCGACCGCTGGCCGGCCGGCGTGTGTCCCTCGTGGCGCGCCGTCGTCCGGCTATCCGTCCCATCAGTTATGGGACAGACAGGGGCGCGCTCGCCGCCCCTGTCTGCCCGGACGATGGGTTCACCGGCGCGTTGGCCACGATCCAGTACAGCCGGTTCGCCGGCGTGCTCTGATCCTGCGCGGGATCGAGGTCGTGGTCGATCGTGTAGACATAGGCCGGCGTCGTCGCGACCAGTTGGACCGCGCCCGGGACCGGGCAGCCGGCGGCGGGCGGCGGGGACACGTCGGTGACCGCCTCGAAGAGATGGAAGGTCGTGGCGTCCGTGGTCGGCGGCGTCGTGCTGGTATCGGGGATCGTCGCGGGCGCCCAGCCGCTGGGCATGGTCCAGGTGATCTGGTCGTCCGTGGCCGTGCGCGTGACGGCGACCGTGGCGTCGGCGATGAGCGGGGCCACGCCCGTCGTGGCGCCGGCGATGACATGCTCCGCGTCCGTGGCGTGGATCAGCAGCGGGTGGGCCGCGTTGCCCCAGGGCTGCAAGAAGGGCGCGATAAAGGTCAGCGGGACGTCGACCGTCGCGCGGACATCGTGTTCCCCCGTGTAGCTCGGGGTCGCCGGCGTGACATCCGTCAGCGTAACGGTGACCGCTTGCCCATTGGCGACCTCCGCGGCGACGACCTGTCGGGCCTGGGACTGCAGGCAGGCCACGGGCGCGCTATAGTGGCGGGCGGCGACGACCGCCGCCTGCTTGGCCGCGTTCTGCGCGACCGTGTCCGTCGCGACCACACGCCCGAAATCGGTCACCGCGAACAGGATCACGAGCAGGAGGGGCAGGCACAGCGCCAACTCGACCATCGACTGGCCGGCCCGCGCGCGCGGGGGCCGCATGTGACGCCGTCCCCCTCCACGCCCCGTGCCTAGCGCCGCTCCCCCCCTGCCGGCCGGGTGGCGCTGTCCCCCCCCCACGCCCCGTGCGCGGGGGCTGTGTCGCGGTGTCCGCGCGCTCCTCTCATGGGCGTTCATTGGTTGTACGGTCCTTTCAGGTCATATCAGGTCATATCAGCCGACTCGGCTCATGGTCGGTCCGGACCGGTCCGTCCACGTCAGGGTAGGCGGCCCGCAGAGGCTCTCAGGAGCCGCTCACCTGGATGGGGCCGGGCGTGGGCGACAGGGGCGGTCGCACCAGGTGGGACGGGTCCCAGACGGCCTGGATGATCGTGCCGTTCAGGGGATGGCCTGGGTCCGGCTGATATGCGCAGGGGGTGTCCACCGCGATCTCCACGATTGCGGTGACGCCGCCATAATCGATCCCGCCCACCTTCGTCGCATCCGCGATCACGAGCACATCCATCGTCACCGGCAGGCACCCCGCCGCATCAAGCGGCGGGGACCCCGCGGGGGGATGGCTGTTGGCGCCCGGCCCGGTGCTCCAGCACGTCATGGGGTCCGTCGAGCCAGCCGGGCAGGAAGGGAGCGTCGGATGGGCTGGATCCCACCCCGTCGGCAGGGTGTCGATGTACCCTTTGAAGCGCGCCGTCGTGTCATAGCTGCTACTGGTGGGGTCCACCTGGGCATCCCAGCTCCGGCCCCAGACGTTGTAGTCACCTCCGACGTGCAGGCCGTCTGGATTCCCACCCCACATTGAAAAGGGCACGAACGTGGCCGGCGGCGGCCCAAGGGTCGGCGTCGCCGTCGGCAGCGCGGTCGCCGTCGGCGTCGCCGTCGGGCTAGTCGTGGCCGTGGCCGTGCTCGTCGCCTGGGCGGTGGCCGTGGCCGTCGGGCTAGTCGTGGCCGTCGCCGTACCCGTAGGCGTCACGGTGGGGGGCATGATCGGGCCGCACTGCCCCGGATAGATCACCGTCGCGGGGCCGACCTCGTCGACCTTGTTCGTATTGGCGTTGTAGAAATAGACGGTATACACACCGGGGCCGGGGTTCCCTGCGGCGCTGGCGGGATACACAACGGTCACGCGCTCCGCCGTCCCCGGCTGAGGCGGCCTATCCGTCAGCGCCACCTGCGCTCCCTGGAGCGTGGTGTTGGTGGAGGGGTCATCACTCGTCCCCACGATGAGGCCGGAGCCGCCGGTCAAGGGTGCGGGCGTGCCGTGATAGAGCGCGGCGTACACATCGCCCGCGCTCGATGACGTGCTGATGGTCCACGTCGCGGTGATGTCGCCCGTGCTCACCGTCGTGAACGTCGCGTAATAGCCGTCCGTGGAGGGGAGGGGCGAGGTCACCGTGATGGTGGTCGCGCAGAGGCCGGGGAGGGGCGTCGTGGTCGGCGCTGGAGTCCCCGTCGCGGCCGCCGTCGCCGTCTGGGTTGGGGCCCCGGTTGGCGTGGCCGTGGCCGTGGCGGTCCCCGTCGCGGTAGCTGTCCCGGTCGGCGCCGACGGCACCGCCGTCGGCGTCGGCGTGCCGGTCTGGGTTGGCGCCAGCGTCGCCAGCGGCGTGCCCGCGACGTTCGCCGGCGGGGGGGCGTAGATGGCCTCGGCGCCGCTCGCCTGCACGGCAAAGAAGGTGCGCCCCAGGACCGCCGCGAAGAAAGCCGGCGCGTTGATGGACATCGAGGCGACGCGCACGCCGTTCGGCGTTTCGGACATGCCTCCGCTGGTCATGGTCGGGATGGCGCCCGCGCCGACAGACATGTGCGAATCCGTGACCGCGCCGGTGGCGCTATCGACGTAGATGTAGTCGGCGTGCACCGTGACTATCGTGGGGATGGGCGCCACGGCGGTCGCGGAGGTCTCCCACCGGGCCTGCACACCGGCGGCCGTCAGGTTGTTGAGCATGGCCAGCTTGACCTGGGCGTCGGTCGCGCTGGCCCCATTCTTCTCCAACGCGAGCGTCCCCGCCGTGGCGGCGCTGTCGGCCAGGTTCTGCATGCGCCGGTGCTGCACATAGGCGTACCCGAGGTCGACGGACAGGGCGGCGGCGCCGAGCAGCGCGGTGATAAACAGCGCCATAAACACGGTCACCTGGCCCGCGGGAGCCGGTCGTGGCGCGCGCCACCGCCGCCTCACGAGGCGCGCGTCGGACGACACGGGTCGGGCGCTCCGGCGCCCCGCCCTCCCCGCCCAACGCGTCGCGACAGCGGCGCGCGTCGGGCGATACCGCCGGCTCCCGAACCACGGCGGCGCCGTCTGTCCCCTCGGTTTGGCATCTGGTCCCTCCTCTTCTCCATGCGCCGCACGGGCGCCTGGTGTCACCGGAGCCGAACGGCCTCACCGTGACACGCGCATGATCGTGCGACCGGGCCGCCCCGTCGCGTGAGAAGGCGCCACGTTTATCGTCAGCGACAACGTGCGTGCGATCCATAGGATAAATGGGAGGGGGCGTGTGGGCGTCCGCCCCTGTTCAGTTGTGTCCGGCGCGGCGTCCTGCACATCTGTGCCACCCTGTTGGCGGGGCGTCCGCTTCCACGCGGCCACGTCGTCCCCTTGCCCTGGCCCGCGACCGTCCCAACCGCCTCTCCCGCCCCTACCCTACGTGTGGCATAAGGGCTGACCTACCCTCAAAAGGCGCACGCTCCCCCCACCCGGGCTATCCCCCCCGCAGATATTAGTACTAAATGTCTCCTCGCCACCATTTTCGCATCAATAATGGTGTTTATTGTGCTTTACTGCATAAGAGCAACGGTCGCGGGCCACCCGCGACGTGGGGGCGTCTACGCGAGCGAGGGGTCACCCGCGCCTGTTGGCGCGCACCGCTCCCAGGCGACGACCAGCCGGTAGGACGGTCGCATTCCTCCTAATACTACAACGTTACTTGTCTCCTGAGGCCGTGCTAACGACCTGGAAGCAGGCGTGCAATCGCTCAGTTTAGCAGCGAGATGGCCCTTTGTCTGACGGTCGCTAGGGGCGATTCTAGCGAGGTAACGTTGTAGTATTAGCGCAGGTGGCCGCACCCCGGTCGGTCTGCCGCGCGGCACGCCCCTCAGGGCGCGCCAGACGCAGGCCGGGACCGCGGTCGTGCCCCCCGTGGCCTGCCGTGAGGCGACACCATGGTCAGACGTATGGAAAGGACTTCTCGTGTTTCGCACTGTATCCGCTGCCCTTCTGGCCGGCGCCGTGACGGTGGCGCTCGTCGTCGGCGCGACCGGGACGCGGCCCCGCCCGGTCGCCCAGGCCGCCGCCCCGCCGCCCCATGTCCTGGCCGGGCAAACGCCCGATGTCGTCGTCCACCCCCGTCCGGGGCGTGCGGCCACGCTGCTTCATCCGCACGATCCCACGGCCACGCTCACGCTCGCCATCGCCCTGGACGTGCATAACGCCCCCGCCCTCGACGCGACCATCGCTGCGGCCGCGCCATCCAGCGCCCTGGTGGAGGGCCAGGCCCTCACGCGGGCCGCGTACATGGCGCGCCACGCCCCCACCGACGAGGAGGTGGCGGCCGTCCGCGCCTGGGCGACCGCTGCGGGGCTGACGGTGGGCGCCGTGACCCCCGACCATCTGCTGCTGATGGTCGGGGGGACGACGCGGCAGGTCGCGCAGGCCCTTGGCCTGGACATCGCCGACTACCGCTGGGGGGGGCGTGTCTTCATGTCCAACGACCGCGACCCGGTGGTTCCGGGCGACCTGGACATCCGGGCCATCAGCGGCCTGACCACCCTCCATCGCTTTCGCACATTTCGGCGGACGCCTAGCCTGCGCGCCCCCTCCGGCTGCCCCGGAGACCCCTATCCGTGCTACCTCCCCCAGGACTTCCTCGCGGCCTACAACGCCGGCCCCGTCGCCGACGCCACCGGCCAGGCCATCGGTCTGACCCTCTGGGGCGCGCCCCTCGGACAGAGCGACCTCACCGCCTACGCCCAGCACACGGGGACGCCCCCGCTCACGATTGGTCAGGCCGGCGCCGACGGGCTCGACTTTATCCCCGTGGGTTCCACCGCAGGCGCGCCCTCTCCGGGCACGGCCGCCGAACTCGCGCTTGACGTGGAGACGGCCCATGGCGTGGCGCCCCACAGTCACCTCCGCTACTGGCTGGGCGCCACCGATACAGCCGGCAATCCGACCGATGTGGGCCTTGAGATGGCCGTGGACGCGGCGGCCAATGATCCCACCGTCCATGTCGTCTCCAACTCGTGGGGTGGCCCCGAGGCCACCAGCGCCGATGACCCCTTCGTCGCCACGGTCAACGCGTCGTTCCAGCACGCGGCGAGCGTCGGCACAACGTTCTACTTTTCCAGCGGTGATGACGGGTACCGCTCGGGCTGTGTCGATCCCACCGACCCCACCTGCTCCGGGGCGGCGTCTTTCCCGGCCGACAGCCCCTACGTTGTCGCCGTTGGCGGCACCACCCTGACCACGACCGCGACGGGCGACTACGCCGGCGAAACGGTGTGGGGAAACGAGGGCGAGGGCGCCGCGACGGGCGGCGGCTGCTCGACCATCTTCGCCCGTCCAACCTACCAGGCGGGCATCGGGGCGACCACTCCGCTCACCTGCACCCTCTCCACCGGGCTCCCCGCGCGCGCCGAACCCGACATCGCGGCCGACGCCGACCCCCAGACCGGCGCCTATGTCTACGTGAATGGGGCGGCGACGACGATTGGCGGTACGAGCCTGTCCGCGCCCCTGTGGGCTGGATTCGCGGCCGACGTCACGCAGTATCTCGCCGCGCGCGGGGAGCCGATGGGCTTTGCCGCCCCGACCATCTATCACTTGGGGACGACCCCCGCGACCGCCCTGCGTGACTTCCACGATGTGACGCAGGGCTACAACGATCCGGGCGCCGGGGCGCAAGGCTATCGCGCGGGGCCGGGCTACGACGTCGCCTCGGGGCTCGGCTCGCCAAACGTCGCCACCTTCGCCGCCGACTATGCGGCGCTCATCGCCCCGAGCGCGCTGGCGACCGCCACGACGACCCCCGCGCCGCCGACGGCGACCAGCACGCCCGTCCTCCTCGCGACCAGCACCCCCATCCCGCCGACGGCGACCGCCACGGCGACCAACACCCCCGTCCCGCCGACGGCGACCGCCACGACGACCATGCCCCCTGCGCCGCCGACGGCAACCAACACCCCCGTGCCGCCCACGGCGACCGCCACGGCGACCACGCCCCCGGCGCCGCCCCCCTATGCAAGCGTCCCGGTCCTGCCCTCCGCGACCACGCCTCCCGTCCCGACCGTCGCGGTCCGGCCGGCGCCCGTGACCGCGTCGGCGACGGGTGTCGTCCCCCCGCACATCGCCGTGACGGTCAGCCGCACGCCCCGTGCGCGGGCGCGTCCGTATACGCCACGCCAGGTCACGGCCACGCTCTCCATCGAGCCACGGACGGTCCGCGCAGGCGCGCTCGTGCGGGTCACCGGGCGGGGCTTTGGCTCCAACCAGAGCATCACGCTCGTGCTCAACGGTGAGGCGATCACGCCGCGACCGGCCGCGAGAGCCGGCCGGGATGGGACGTTCGCGGCGCGCATCGTCGTGCCCACATCGCTCGCCCAGGGCGCCAACACCCTCAGCGCGATCGGCGCGCGGACGCGTCAGACGGCCGTCACGATGGTCACAGGGAGGGACGCCATGGCGTCCCACTTCTCCTTCGCGGGCATCCCCAATACGGTGACCGACCGCTCCTCGCTCGTCATGCTCAATCCGCACGCGCGCCGGACGCGGGTCCGCCTCACGGTCTTTGCCGCTACCGGCGCGCCGGTGGTCACGACGCTCGTGGTCGCGGCCGGCGCGCCCCGGACGGTCGCGGTGGCGGGCCTGGCGCCGCGCCACGGGATCATTGGCCTCGCCCTGATCGCCGACCAGCCGATCATGGCACGGGTCACGGTCACACGCGCCGGCAAGGACGGCGACAGCTTGCGCGGCGTGTCAGGGCCGGCGACCACCTGGTATCTGGCCGACGGAGACACCGGGGCGACGGTTCACGAGACCATCGCGCTCCTCAACCCGGACACGCGGCGGGTCGCGCACGTCCGCCTGCGCCTCCTGCCCAGCGGCGGCCACGCCCGCCGGGATGTCCGCGTCACCGTCCCGGCGCACACGAACGCCGTGGTGGACGTGAACCGGCTGCTGCCGGGGGGCGCGCTGAGCGTCGTGGCCACGGCGGATCGACCCATCGTGGTGGAACGCTCCCTCACCTTTAGCCGGGGTAGGGACGGCCGCACCATGCGCGCGGGCGCGACCACCGCCACCACGCGTTGGCTCGTCGTGGAGGGTCCGACCACGCATCACGATCAAACGGTCCTGACCGTCCTGAATCCCGCCGCGGCCCCCGCGGCGGTCACCGCGGCGGTCTTCGGACCGGACGGGCGTCGCCTTGGTGGCCGCGCCCTGGTCGTGGTCGGCGACAGTCGGGCCACGATCACGCTCAACGCGAGCGCGATCGCCAGTGTGGTGACGAGCAGCCGCCCGGTGGTGGTCGAGCGCGCCGCGTCGGGCGGCGCGCCGCCTGCCGCGCGTCACGGACGCTGATGTGGTCGGACGGAACGAACCGCGCGGCGGGGGGCACTGGCGGGAGCGCGGCGGGGATCCGGGCATTTTTGCGGCTCGACAACACTGTTGCCGACCAGCCGGTCGGGCACCCGTGACGTCTACGGGCCCACTTTCTATACGGCGGTGGGCATGGTTCAGATGTGTTGAACCTAATGTGCGTCTCTTTCTGGATCTTAGAGTGTAAGGCGTCACATTAAGTGCGCCGAACGTCACAGTAGCTGCGCCGTTGGCGTCACATTACCTGCGCCATCTTGCACCCGAACCCTTCTCAGGCCCCTCCACCCCTCTTTTTGAGCGTGAAAATGCCTTTGCACCGTCCCTACGACGCCCTCGACTGACGACACGCCTCACGCGGATCGGCGCACCTAATCTGACGTTTTTGCAGGATTGGCGCAGGTAGTGTGACGTTTCGGCGCACTTAATGTGACGTTTCGTGCTGCTCCAAGCGTCGATCCGGCGCACCTAATCTGACGCCTTACAGTAGGCCGGTAGGATGTCTGTCTCGATGAATGTGTCCAGCCGGTCCAGGTACAGATTGAACAGCGTGGGGCTCACCACACCCCCTTGTGGCACGCCACTGAGGGTGCGATTGTAGCGCCATTCTTCCATGTAGCCGGCGTGGAGGAGTCCCGTGATCAGCCGCAGGAAGCGGTTGTCATGGATCTTCTCGGCCAGGAGCGACACCAGGAGCGCATGATCGACGTGATCATAGGCCCCCTTGATGTCGCCCTCAATGAACCAGGTGGTCCCGTGCCATCCCCGGTAGATCGTGTCGAGGGCGGTGTGACACCCCCGGCCCGGTCGGAACCCGTGGGAATGGTCGCTGAACTGCGGCTCGTAATACGCTTCCAGCAGGGAACGTATCACTTCTTGCAACAGCTTGTCGGACCAGGACGGCAGGCCCAGCGCGCGCGTCTTGGTCGAGCCTTTCTTCTCGATGTGGACGCGTCGCACGGGGGTCCAGCGATACCGCTCGTACCGCAACGCCTCGATGATCGCCTGGATTTTCGCCAGGCTCATACCATCGACCGTCTCCTCCGTCGTGCCGGGCGTTAAGGCTCCGTCGTTGCGGTAGAGGCGACCATAGGCGCGCAGGTACAAGTCTGGGTTGAACAAGCACCGATACAGGCGTTCTAGCGGCAATCCCTTCTTGCCGCGGTCATGGATGATCGTCAGGAGGGTGTCGGCTCTCTGCATTACGCATACCTCGTCTATCCTGTTGATCCGAGACACCTGTGTCCCTTCGCCCTGCGAGCGGCTTTCCCGCTCTCCCTGGTGGGGCGTCACGCCCACGACTACGACGGACACTCCGTCACCATAGGGCTCGCGCCCCGTAGGCGATCCCGCATTCCCCTTGCGCTAGACGTATCGAGCGTGACGTAGGTGGCCTGTCTGTCTCCTTGAGTGGGCTGGTTGCCCACCGCCCAGCAGCCGGAAGGTTGGGGCGACAAAACTCGGAATCGCCTGATGCTGCTGGCTCCGCTCTAGGCGTTGTGTCGGAGGATGTGACGTTCCATCACTGGAGACTGGGCTTCAAGCAGTCTGGCTGTTCACCATATCACGCGGGTCTTGCACGGCAACGCCTTCAACGCCTTCTCTGCGTCCCGCGCTGTAGGATAGGCGGCCAGCGAGGTACCGGCTTGCACCAGCCCTTTTCCAACCGCCCTCCCCCGAACCATGGCATGCACGCTTTCCATGCACCAGGCTCTCCAGAGGCCCACGTCTTTTCAACGCAACTCCCACGATGGTCTCCTGGCACATCCGTGCCAACCATCGCTTCCCGAGTCTGGCCTCCTGTGGCGCTTCACCGGCTAGGGGATGTCCCCTGCGCCGATTACTATCGCCCCTCCGTCACCCTACGCTTCGCAGCGGTTAGGCGATCCCCAAGTTACCTCTGCCCTTCACTCCGCCGGTAGGCACCCCGTTCGTCGCTTCTCGTTCCATACGAGCTGGTCCTGATGCAGGCTGGCGCACTGTTAGGAAAGTCCAGTACGCCCATCAGGCGTGGGCAATCATACCAATCCCACGAGACGCATGCGTTCCCCCACGACTAGGGTTCAAGCCATCAAGCCTTTGCCTTGGGCGGCTTCGCTGCCTGTCATCTGGCCCCTGGTACTGGGGCGTCAACAGACTTTTGAGTACCATGCTAGTGTCCCCCCACACCTTTCGGCTGAAGGTAAGGTACCGCGTTACTCACCTCGCCTGAGTGAGGTCGTGCTCGCGCACGACAGAAGATCAGACGCCTCTTTGGGCGCACTTCCCACCATGCTACTTTCCCCTCGCGCTTTCGCGTCTAGGTAGGGTGGGCGACCCGGAGGTCGTGTCTTCCGTACCTCCCTTCCCTGCAGGAAGAATCTAGCGCCGAGTGATACGGCGCACACGCTAGCGTCATCCGGCTCCTCAGTCATGCGGTCCTTGTCATGAACACCGCTCTGTCGTCGATGGGGTAGTGACCCATCGGTGGCAGATTTACGGTCGTGGCAATGACGGTGCAAGGCTTGCATGTTGGTCAGGTCATGGGGTCCACCGCAAGAGCGGGGGACGACGTGATCGACCTCGATGCTATCCCTGTCCGTGAAGAGCAGCCCGCAGCTCGCGCAGACGCCCCGCTGTCGCTTGAGCAGGATCGCCATCCGGCCCGTCGTGAGCGGGTGGTCGTGCAGCCTTTGTGCCCAGTACACGAGGTTGCCGTCGTAGGGGCTGGCCGTGCCGCGCACTTTCACATGGCGACGGATGGGCATGTCGGCATGGTGCACGAGGCGGAGGCCGTCGGGTGTCGAGAACGCCAACCGGCCGCGCGCGCTCCTGCGCCAGTACTTGCCAAACACCCACCTGGCGCTTTTGTGCCCGTGGCGGCGGCCCGCCCAGTGGACAAGCGTCGCCATCAGGTGGTAGTCGCACGACGCGAAGATGCGCTTGGCGACGACCGCGCGGTAGTACAGAGTCCAGCCACGGATGACCGGATTGAGCGCCACGAGCAGCGCCGCTTGGGACGCCGCCTTGTGCGCGCGGACTACCGCTCGCAGGGCCTGATGGTGCCGCTTGACAGCCTCAGCACTGGGCCTGATGAGCATCTTGTACGGGCGTGGCGCTCGTCCGTCGCGTCCCGGCCGGGTCTTGCCCGTCGGGTAGTGGCGGATCGAGAACCCCAGGAAATCGAACCCGGCGCGCCCGTTAAGGGCGTGCAGGGTGTGACCGATCCTGGTCTTGCTCGTCTTGAGCTGCAACCCCATGCCGCCAAGCCATTCCTCGGCGATCCGCTGTGCCGTCTCGACGCCCTCGCGGGTCGGATGCAGCACCACGAAGTCGTCCGCGTAGACCACGACCTGGGGCCGGTCGCGGACGGGGAACGCCGACGTGATCGCTGTTTCCAAGCCGTGTAACGCGATCAGAGCCAGCAGCGGCGACACGACCCCGCCTTGCGGGCTGCCCCGCTCGGTCGGTTCCCATGTCCCGCTGCCCAACACGCCGGCCTTGAGCCAGCCCTTGATGGTCCGTCTCATGGTCGGGTACGTGTGCAGCTTGTCGAGGAGCGGTCGGTGCGCGATGTTGTCGAAGCACCCGAGGATGTCTGCGTCGAGGACGTATTTGTCCTTCTTGCAGGCGGCCCCGAAGATGGCCTGGATCGCATCGTGCGCCGAACGGCCGGGGCGGAAACCGTAGCTGTTTGGCTCAAACCTCGCTTCCCACTCCGGCTCCAGGGCCAGTTTGACGAGGGCCTGGTGTGCCCGATCGAGCATGGCGGGGATGCCCAAGGGCCTCTTGTCCGCCTTCCCCGGCTTGGGTATCCAGACCCGTCGCGTGGGCTTGGGTTTGATGGTCTCCGGGTGGCGCAGGAGCGCCACGAAGGTCGAACGCCGCGCGGCAGGGACGGACTTGATGCCGTCCACGCCGGCGGTGTTCTTCCCCCGGTTGTCCTGCGTCACCCGCCTGACCGCCAGACAACGCGCGGCCTCCGACTTCATCAGGAGGCGTTGTAAGCTGTGGACCGCCCGGACGTTGCCACGGCTGGCGGCTCGGAAGATGCGCTTTTGCAGGCGGTACACATAGGCCTCTAGCTTCCGCCAGGGGATCTGTGCCCAGTCTTCGATTGGTTGCGGTTCAACCATCGCTTTCGTTTCTCCCCGCTACTCGGACCTCTCCCATCCGCGTGACCGTGCCCGCGTCGGCGTATCGTGGGCGTTACCCCACGCGTTAGCTTCTCGGGCAATCCTCCCCTGCGCGGGCGTGCGGCCTGGTCGCCTGCTCATCGCCTCGACCTGCGCGATGAGAGCGCCGCTCAGGGTTACTCCGTTCCGACTCTCCGTTTTGCGCTGCCGGTAGGTCCGCACTATCTGCCGGGTGTCCGATGGGTGTATGGATGGGCACCTGGTAACCTACCCATCCCGACGCTCCGTGCCCTTTTGGGCCAGGCCCATGACCTCGCGTGGGCCTGTTTTTGCTGACGGCAGTTCAGACATGCGTTCGTTTCCTGACCGTGGGCAGCTTGCTAGAGGCGTCCCGGCGTCAAGGTCGCCGGTGAGCCCCGTTACGTCCCGCTTTACGGCGGCGATGACCAGTCGCCGCCGTAGGGATGTCGCTTTTCCTCCATACACCATGAGGGGCCGGGATTGCACCGGCCGTCGGATGAGTCAGTTGTGACCAGGACCACGCCTGGCCCCTCTCGTCCCCCGCTGTCGCCAGCGGTTTAGAGAGAACGGGTCGCACCACCAGCCGCAATCTGTGGCTGGTGTAAGTGCCTATTTTCACCCTGCACTCAGTACTCAGGCCCGTTTTTGTGTCCTTCCGCATCATGAGGGCAGCCTGAAACGCCATTTGAACGGGCGAAGTTCCCTCTCTAGCCCTTCTCGGCACTTTGACGACAACCTTGAGCCTCTCCCTATAAAGCTAGTTTGCCCCTGGTCGCAGCTTCGCTCTTTCCCCCACATATAGCCAGCCAAGCTCCCACATCAGCTTCACCGAGAATGGCGCAGAACCGGCAAACAGGACGGATGTGTCACCGAAGTGATGACGAGGCGTGATGTCGCCGCCCGACCCAATTCACGGATGAAGCCCTCATTGCGATGTCACGGCAGGCGCATGTGATGATCGTGGGCCGCCTTCCTCGTCATGGTCTTCGACCGGGACGCGCCGACCGCTATAGCTTGTCAGATAATGTTTGAGAGAGTCGGGCAAGTGGCTGAGCGTCGAAATAGCCTGCGGATTCTCATTCTTTATCTGAACGTCTATAGCGCGGCGCCAGCGCCCCCCCAGTATCCGGCGCGTCGACGACAGCGCGGCCGTCACGCGCGCGACCTGCTCGACCAGCTCGGTGTGGTGCGCCACCATGCCCACCCACTGCCCCACGGCCTTGCACAAGCGCAAGTCCTCGACGGAGAACGCGTCGGGCCGGACAGACTACTAGTACCTTTCGCCTGAAAACCTTCCGCGTATTAGGCGGCGTGGGCCTGCATGAGTGGTGCCGGAGCGGCGGCCTGCTCCGGTGGCGTGACGCGACCCGTGTAGGTCCACTTAATAGGTTTGGCCA
>JAABUM010005071.1_pt1 | contig 14188 bp, 9 predicted proteins | sample 5559161 | NCBI WGS metagenome assembly JAABUM01 (sample SAMN10711868, study PRJNA513369) | rock metagenome | isolation source: Antarctica rocks | place: Antarctica: Victoria Land, Siegfried Peak nord
CACCCTCGGGCATCAACTGGATCGCACTCACCAGCGAGCGCACCACCTGTGCGACCTCCGCCCGCGTGTCCTCGCGCCCGAGAGCCTCGCTCAGCCACTCGATGCGCGTGCGGTAGACCTCCGCCAGGTTTGGCAGCAGCCGTGGCGCGGGCGCCTCGATCGTCGCCAGCTCGGCCATCAGCGCCTCCTTGCGGACTTCCGCCTCCTTCAAGGCCGCAAAGACCGCGGCCGACCCGCCGCTGTCCGCTACCGCGCCGACAAGGTTGCCGATCTTCTTCTCGACCCGCTTCAGCTCGCCACGCTTGCCGTCCTGCTCGACGGATCGCTCCTTCTGCTCCCTGTTCCACTCGGCCGTGAAACCGCGCGCAAAGCTGTCGTAGAGCTCCGGCGCCATTAGGCGCTCACGCAGGGCGTCCAGCACCCTGCCTTCGATGAAGGTCCGCTTGACCGTGCGTCGGTTGGTGCAGACCGCATCACCCTTGTTGCGGGCGTTCGAGCAGCCGAGGTGCGTCTCGCTGATCATCGAGAAGCCCCCGCCGCAGGCGTCGCACGTGAGCAGCTTCGAGAACAGGTGCTTCCCCCGCTGCTTCGACTGGAACGTGGAGCCGTCGCACGCGAGTGTGGCCTTCGCGTCGAGCGCGGCCTGCCGCCGCTTCACCTCATCCCAGAGCATCTGATCGGCGACGCGCAGGTGCGGCACGTCGGTCCGCACCCATTCGTCTTCCGGGTTGAGGCGCGAGCGCCGCTTGCCGGTGTCCGGGTCCTTGACGTAGCTCGACCGGTTCCAAACCAGGGCGCCGATATAGAGCTCGTTGTTGAGGATCCCGGTCCCCCGCTTGCGATTGCCGTTGATGGTGCTCTGCGACCAGGCCCCGCCGCGCGGGCCGGGCACACCCTCGCGGTTCAGGGCCGCCGCGATCTTTTTCTCGGAAACATCGCAGACGCCGTAGTCCGCGAGGATACGCACGACCACAGAAGCCTGGACGGCATTGATGATCCGGTCACCCCGGTCCTCTCCCTCCTTCGCAGGGACGACGTCGTAGCCGTAGGTGATACCCCCGGCACAGGCGCCGGCCTCGATGGGTCCTCGCAACCCGCGGTGCGTCTTGGCGGCGAGATCGACGAGATAGAGAGCGCCCATCGTGCCCTTCAACCCGACGTGCAACTCGCTTATCCACCCTTCGGCGAGCGTGTAGATGCGGATGCCCGCGAACTTGCAGCGCTTGTAGAGCGCCGCCAGGTCCTCCTGGTCGCCGGACAGGCGATCGAGGGACTCGGCCACGATGATCTGGAACAGGCAACGGCGTATGCCGTCGAGAAAGGCCTGATAGCCGGGGCGATGGGCCGAACTGCCGCTCAGGGCTCGGTCGGAGAAGCGCGGGCCGGCCTGCCAGCCCTGACGGTCAATCTCCGCCGCGCAGCCACGGTCCTGGTCGGGTATGGACGCGTCACGCTGACTCTCGGAAGAAAAGCGGGAGTAGGTGACCGCCAACATCCCTGCCGGCGAGGGAGAAATCCGTCCCGGGCTCGCTGCCATGATGACCTCCTCGTGCGATCTGTCCGTCAGCATCTCCGCCGTCTTCGCTTGCGCGTGCGTTGCGAATCGCGGACCACTGCCGGCGAGTATACGAGAGGTACGGATGCCCACCACACATCCGTCCAGGGCGCGACCCCGGGGTGAGATCGATGAAAAGGAAGAACGGACGTAACCGTGTCGTCGACAATGAGGCCGGACACAGTGCCGCGCCGTCGCCGACCTCCGCGATGGTCACCCCCACATCGGATGTCGCTGCAGCCCTGCTCGACCTCGCCGAGGAACTCGGAAGGCTGCTGGCGCGTCGCGAACTCGCGAAACCCAGCAATCGTCGCGGCTACAGCCTGCCCGAACTCCTCCTCGGAGCCGCTGTTATGGCCCTGGCCTGGGTCTTGGTCGCAAGAGCGTTGGGGTTGCTTCCGCCCTGAGTTCGGCAAGTCAAAACGGATCGGTGGAAGGGTATCGGCTCCAAATCCCAGTTTCCTCAGACATTTGTGGTCCAGAGCACGCGAATTCTGACCAGCATTCTTGCCACTTTTCTCACCGCCAAAAGGTGAGGCCTGCGGCCGGAGTTGGCCCATAGCTGACGTTAGGAAGGTCCGCTTCCCAGGCGCGCCTTGCAGGCGGACGCGTTACTCCGGCGCGGCTTCCCTTGCGATGGCCAGAGCGGCCAGCATCCGCGAGCGCGTCGCCTCACGGAGCCGTCCGACTTGGACCGTCTCCGCCATGCGCCTGAGGATCGACTCGTCATCCATCCTGAGGCGGACGAGGGGAACCGCGATGGAGGCGAGTTCGCGTATGGGCACGTCGCCGTGGCCGCGCGCACCACCGGCATCCGCGCGGAACGGAACGACCCCGGCAGCGGACGTGGCGTCCGGCCAGACCACCTTGCGCCCGTCACCCTCGTCGAGGCTCGCGGAGCCGACCGGCAGCGCCGTGAGAACGCACCTGCGGATCTGCCACCCCGAACGCTGCTGGCCATGGGCTCGGGCGATACGATCGACGAGCAGGTCCTCGTAGATCGGGGCCTCGATCGCGATCACGTGGGCGACCATCGCCTTCAGGGTCGGCAGGTAGCCGGCGTCGTAGAAGCGCTCCCGGTCGGGGCGAGCCGCGGCGGCCGGATCGGCGATCGCGTAGGCGCCGGCCGGGGCAGTCGCACCGACGGCTTGCCTCCGCGGCTCGGCGGCCTGCGACGGGGCCGCCGATGCATCGGGACGGCGCACGGGACCCTCGGCCCCGATCCTTGCGACGACGTCGCAGATCGGCTCCAGGAACCGGACCTTCTCCGCAGCGGTCGTACCGGAGCGGAGGTATTGGGGGACGCGCACGTACCAGTCCGCGGTGTCGGCGATCCGCTGCTGGACGAACGTCTCGATCATGGCGGGCCGGAGGATCGACCTATGAGGCTCCCACTCGGGTGACGCGGGGCGCACGACGCGTTCCCTGAACTCCTCGAGCGCCGCCGCGGCCTCGGCCGGCGTCAGCGGCCCGGTGCCTGACAGGAGATCGCTCGCCGACCAGCCGTCGGCGCCGACGAGATCGGCATTATCAGAGCCCAGACCAACGTCGTCGGCAAGGCCGTCGCCAGCGGGAACCTCGGGCTGTAAGGCGTCGGCCTGCTCCGCAGCACCGTGGGCGTCGAGGTCCGACGTCTCCTCCGATGGAGGCGAGTCCGCAGCGTCCGCGATCGTTACCTCGCCGCCTTCGGCCGCGGCCGCCACGGCGTGCAGCGCACGGTAGCTCGGTCCGGTCGAGGGCGGCGGCCGCCTCCTCAGCTCCTCAAGCCTCTTGCCGACCTTTTCAGTCTCGAGGTCGGGATCGTCGTACCAATCCGTCGACCAGATCCGCACCAGGTCCCACCCGAGGCCGTTCAGCATCGACTCGCGCAGCCGGTCGCGGTCGCGGGCGCTCTTGCTCGAATGGAAGGCGGCACCATCGCACTCGACGCCCGCCAGGAAGCGCTCGGGGTGGTCGGGATGCCGCACGCCCAGGTCGATGCGGAAGCTGGAGACGCCCACCTGCATCTCGACATCGTAGCCGCGCGCCCGAAGGCGCGTGGCGACCTCGACCTCGAAATCGCTGTCGGGCTCGCCGCCGATGCTGCGGACCGCGGCCCGCCCGCGCGTCTCAGCGTAGGCGAGGTAGCGCTTTAGGGCGTGCACCCCCTCGGAGCTCGTCTCGCTTGGCCGAACGTCCGCCGAGCCGAAGGAGGCAAAAAGGCCGATGCGCGAGCGGGCGCGGGTGAACAGCACGTTGAGCCGCCGGTGGCCCTGCTTGCGCGCGATGGGCCCGAAGGCCTGGGCGAGAGCCGGCGCGCCCTGCTTGCGGCCGTAGGTCAGCGAGATGAAGATGTGGTCGCGCTCGTCGCCCTGTACGGTCTCCAGGTTCTTCACGAAGAAGTCCTCGCCCCTCGCCTTGACCTTCGCCTCGTACCGTTCGACGAGATCGTCCCCGGCGGAGAGCTGGCGCAGCTCCTCCATGATCAGCTCGCGCTGCTCGACGTTCACGGCGATGATGCCGAGCGAGGGCACGTCCTCCCCCGGCAGGTCCGCATGGTGGCGCATGAAGGCGATCGCCTCCTCGGCGACGTGCGCCGCCTCGGCCGGGTTGCGGCTCGCTCGGTAGGTCCCGTCGACCCGGACGAGATCGACCGAGAAAGAGCCGGGCCTCGCCATCGGGAAGGTGATGAGGCCGCCTTCGTAGAAGGCCTCGTTCGAGAAGGCGATGAGGCTCTCGCAGCGGCTGCGGTAGTGCCACTTCAGCCGCCGCCTCTCTCCGAAAGTGCTCTCACAGGCCTCGAGGATCGACTCGGCGTCGAGGTCGTCCTGCTCGTCGTCGCCCTCCTCGGGCGCAACAGTCGAACCGCGGCTGAAGAAATCCGTGGGCGGCAGCTGCTTGGCGTCGCCGACCACGACGATCTGCCCAGCCCTCAGCATGCCCCCGAGCGCATCCTCGGGCCGCATCTGCGAGGCCTCGTCGATTACGAGCAGGTCGAACGACAAGGTGCCGGGCTGGACGAACTTGGCGAGCGAGAGCGGGGACATCATGAAGCACGGCTGCAAGGCCTGGACGGCCTTGCCGGCCCGCGCCAGGAGCTGGCGCACGGGTGCGAGCCGCCTTTGCTTCGGGAACTCGTTCATCAGCATCTGCATGCCGGTCCAGGTCTTCCGCGCCCCGTGGTTCGAGCCCACCGGCGGTGACGCCACCATCAGCTTGGCGCGGACCGTCGCCCTGTCGGCCTTGATCTTGGCGAGGTCCCGCTCGGCGAAGGCCCGCCGCCGCGCGTCGAGCATCGAGCCGTTGCTGGCGGCCAGCTTCCTGACGCGGCGCGCGGAGGCCGCGCGACGCTCGGCGACAACGGCATCGAGCAGGGGCAGCCACCGCGCGGGATCCAGCCCCTCCCGGTCGACGCATTCGAGGAAGGGCGCGAGGCCGGCGGCGGAAAGCCGCTCGCGCAGGCGCCGCAGGGACGCGAAGTCAGCCACCTCCTCGCGGCGGCCCGCGAGCCGCCCGACGAGGGCCGACAGGTCGGCCGCCGGCATTCCGGCCAGCTGCGCCGCGCCGAACTCCTCCAGGACAGCGGCGGCGTCCCGGCGCGAAGCCTCGAGGACCGCCCAATCGCCGGCCGCGCCGCGCAGGGCGGCCCGGCCCTCGGCAACCCGGTCGGAGGCGAGCAGCCGCTTGGCCTCGTCCCTGAGCGGCGAGGCGTTGACCGCTCGGATCCAGGCGACCACCGATGCCGCGGCCGCGAGGCCGTCGGCATCGGCCCCAAACGAGCCCGCGATGCCGGCCAACGGGTGGCGGACCATGTCGGCCTCGAGCGCGGCCGCCTCCGCCATCGCCGCGTGCGCGGCGGCGACGCGCCTGAACGTCGCGCCGATGCCCTCCAAGGCCCTCGCTGGATCGACGGCGAGGAAGTCCGCGAGGGCACTGGCGCGCCCACGGGCCCATGCGGCGACCTCGGTCGCAGGCTCGTCGCTCAATCCCGCCCTCTCATCGGGGGCGAGGGCGAGCAGACGCTTGCATTCCGGCAGGCGCGCCGCAGCCGCGGCATAGCCCTCGTCCCCCATCGCGAGGAGGCGATCGAGCACGGCCTGCCCGCCGGCCATCGGGGGCAGCCGCTCGCAGGCGAGGTCGCGCATCCTCAAGCCGCCGAGGACCTCGGCAACCGGCGTGCGAAGGCCGGCCCACGCCTTGCCGAACAGGACGCGCAGGACAGGGTCCGCCTCGAAGGCCGCGACGGCCCGCACGTGCCCGGCCAGTGCCTCGAGGTCGCCGGGGATCGGCTCGCCGCGAAAGCCAAGGCGCTGCTCCAGCTCGCGCACTCCGCGAGCGGATCCCGTCAGCGCCGCGAAGGCGCGGCCGAGGCCGCCCCTCCGGACGGTCGCGGCGGCGGCCTCGAGCTCGGCCGGATCGGGGCGCACGCCGCCGTCATAGCCGGATAGGCGCGCGGCCCATCCTTCCTCGGCGTCCATGAGGAGCTGCCAGCGCTCCTTGGCGGCCGAAACGGCGGCGACCTCGGCACGCGGCAAGGTGCCCACCCACGCACGATGGACCCCGGGCATCATGCCTGCGATGACGGCGCCCGACGCGACCGCGGGAAGGTGGGAGGCCGGGGTCTCGCCCGGGAAGCCGAGCACCGACCTCACGCCTTCGAGGGCATCCGCGAGCTCATTGGCCCGCGTTATGCCGGAGGCCGCGGCCGCATAGGCGTCGGCCGGCACCTGGTCGAGGAACGCCGCCGACCGCGCGTTGCCGAGGTGCGCGGCAGCGACCCGCAGGCGGTCGGGATCCTCGTGCCGCAAGTCGGTCATCGAAGCGACCTCGGCCTGGGCGGCGAGGAGATCGGACCTGGCCGCGAGCGCCGCCTCCAAATCAGCGAGGTCAAGCCCGGCGATCCTGGCCACGATCGTTGCCGGAGGCGCGCCGACGCTGGCTTCGACGGATGCGACCATGCGGAGGTCCGCCTCGTCTACGACGCCGAGCCCCACGTGGCGGGCGACGGCCGCCAGCGCGGTATCCGCGACCGGGCCGAGCGCCAGGACGGCGGCGGCGAACCTGCGGGCGTCATAGGCCTGCACCTCGGAGAATTCGATGGCTGCCCAGGGCGATCGGCGAGGATCGCCGAAGTTTGCCGCGAAGGTCGCCGACGTCTCGGCTAGGAGGGCGAGGTCGCCCCGGACGTGGTCCCGCCGGACAGGTCCTCGAGGAGGTCAATGGGCAAACCGACGGACGCGAACGCCTCGATCGCGCCGGCGTGGACCGAGCGGCCACGCAGCGCCTGCCAGATCAGGGAGAAGCACGTCTCGCCGTCCGGTCCGGCCTCGTGCATCGCCTGGGCGTAGGCGGTCACCTCCTGCCGGCTCTGCGCCCAGGTCGCGTCGGAGAAGTGCGCCGGCGGCGGAAAGCGCCTGCCGTAGCCGAGCTCGTGGCGGGCCCGGATGCTGGCGATGACGTTCTTCGCCGCGGACTTGTCGGAATGCAGCTCCAGGCAGAAATCGCCCAGGCCCGCCTGGTCGAGGCGGCGCTTGACGACCTGCAGCGCGGCCTGCTTCTCGGCCAGGAACAGGACGCGCTTGCCGGCGGCGAGCGCGTTGGCGATGACGTTGGTTATTGTCTGGCTCTTGCCGGTGCCGGGCGGCCCCTGGACGACGAGGTTCTTGCCCTTCATCACGTCGACGAGGGCGCTGTGCTGGGATGCGTCGGCGTCCTGGATTAGGAAGGGCGCAACCGCCTCGACCTCCGGGTCGTCGATCGCGTAGTCCTCCGGAACTCCAGGCAGCGCGTCTGGGTCGCGGCCATCCTCCGCCCCCGCTCACGATCGAGCGCACGAGAGGGTTCGCGATGGGGTCGCCCCACCGCGCGGCGTCGAGGTCGGCGAACATGGCGAAGCGCCCGAAGGCGAAGTGCCCGAGCACCATCCAACGACGCACCCGCCACCGCTTGAGGCCGTCGACGGCCGCGGAGACGCCATCGAGGTAGCCCTCGATCGACGGCGTGGCATCCTCGTCGCCGGCCTCGAAGTCCGGCACCAGGCGGCCGAAGTTCTGCTCGACGTACTTCTGAAGGCTCAGGTTCGGCTCCGCCCCGCCCTCGCGCACCGAGAGGAAATAGGCCGCCTTGCCCTTGGGCTTCTGCTTCTCGGCCCGGACGGGGAGCAGCAGCAGCGGGGCCAAGGTCCGCTTGTCCGACGCGTCGCTCTCGTACCATTCGAGGAAGCCGAGCGCGACGAAGAGGGTCGAGACGCCCATCTCCTGCTCGGCGAGGCTCGCCTCGGCAGAGACCTTCTCCATCACCCGCTCGAGCTCGTCGGGGAACAGGAGCGTCTGGAGCACCCGCGCGTCCCCGACCGCGCCGCCCTTTGCGAGGTCGAGCCCGGGATCGATGCCCAGGCTCCGGGCGTGCTCGTTGCGGTCGAAGTCCTTGCGCGTGGGGCGCGGCGGCAGGCCGAGCTCGTCGCGCACGCGGTCGCGCAGCCTGCGCTCGAGGCGCTCGAGGGAAGCGGCGTCGTCCTCGCCCGACGCATCGATCGCCTCGACGCCCGCCAGGTAGTCCGCGTCCGTGATCCGCGCCCGGTCCAGCAGGGCGCGGAACTCGGCCGTCCGCTCCTCCAGCGGAACCTCGTCGGGCTCGGGCAGCGCGGCGATGCGGAGGGTGGCCTCGTCCGACGCCAGCCTCCGGTGCGCATCCTCCAATGAGGCGTCGACGACCTGCAGCTGTCGCTTGGAACGGCCGCCCAGCTTGTAGTTCAGCAACTGGTTGCGTCGCGAGAGGTCCAGGAGGCGGAGCCGCATCGACTCGTAAAGTCGGGCGAGGCGCGTTCCTTCAGACGTGTCCAACATGTCGAATCTTACCGCTCGCTCTATTGGCGACCTCGACAACGACCGGACGCCGCAAGCCCAGTCGGCGTCCTATCATGCAATTCAAATCGTTGCCAAACCCCAACCTGTCCGCGGGCGGCAGAGGTTGCAAGCCATCCGGATGCGGGCGACGTTGGGCACACCGGCCGCTCCCTAAACTCCGGCGGCAACGGCCGAGCCAATTCCCGGCGCTGATCGGCTGGGCAGCTTGTGGGTGGTCACCCCATGGGTCCCCGCGAGGCCCTGGGCCGAGCGCAGCACGCTACGGTGATGCGTGAAGAGGATGACCTGCGTCGTCCTCGCCAGGGCGGCTAGGGCCTGGAGGCCGCATTCCGTCCTCTCGTCGTCGGAGGTGATGAACAGGTCGTCGGCGACGAAAGGAAGCGTCTCCCGCGCCTGGGCGTAGCGCTCGATGGCTGCGATGCGCAGCCCGAGGAAGAGCTGGTCTCGCGTGCCCTCGGTCATGTTGGCGATCTCGCAAGGCGTGCCGTCGCTTCGGATGCCGATCAGCGACAGCCTTTTCTTGTCCCGGTACTCGGCGGACAGCCGCCCTATGGGATTGGCATGGCCCCGGGTCAGCTCGGCCATGAGCTCGCCGGCGCGCGCGACCATCGGGTGCTGGTTCTGCGCGCGGTATCGCTCGACCGACCGCAGCATGATGCCCTGGGCGGCGGCGAGGACCAACCAGCGCTCGGCGTGCCCAGCGAAGGCGAGCGCCGCCGCCTGCTCGCGCGCGTGCGCGTCGATGCCGCCGGCCCTGGACGCCACCTCCGCCAGCGCGGCGTCGGCGGCCGACCATTCCTGCGCGGCGACCTGGCCCGCCTCGACCAGGACGTCCTCCTGCTCCCCGAGCGCCGTGATCTCCGCGACGACGGCTTCGGGGGGCATCGAGGCGGCCTCCTCGCGCACGGCAAGCTCGCCCAACCCCTCGCCGGCAACCATCAAATCGACGCGGCGTTGCGCCACCGTCTCACGCAGGTGCCGGGCAAGGGCCGCCTGCTTGCCGACCGCGATGCAATCGGCATCAGGTGCCAGGGCATGGATGCGGCGGAACGCGTTTGCGGCCGCCTTGGCCCGCGCAAAGGCGGCGCGGTCCTCATCGAGCCGCCGGGCGGCCGTCTCGACCTCCTGCCTCGCCGCGCGGCTGCGCGCCAGCGCCACCTTCTCGGCGGCAAGCCCCTCGTCCAGGCGCCGCACGACCGACTCGGGCGTGCCGGCGGTGCCTGCGGGTGCGGCGCCGGCGATCCGGACGAGGACCAGCTCCACCTCGGCGACCTGCGTCCGGAACGAGCGGTTGTCCTCGCGGATGCCGGCCAGGCGCCGCCGCGCGGTCTCGCGGTCCGACAGGGGCGCCGCCATGCCCTCCCAGTTCTGCAGCACGGCCTCAGCCTCGGCGACGCTCGCGCCCTCGCGCCAGCCGAGCCGCCCGGCGAGCGCCGACCACTCGCCGAGCCTGGCGGCGTCGGTCTGCGAGAGCCCGGCGAGCGACCGCTGCGCCTCGTCCCGCTTCGCCGAGCATCGGGCCACGTTGGCCGCCGCCGCCTGGGCACGCGACCACAGGGCCCTGCGGCCCGCCAGCGCGACCCGCAGGTCCTCCGCCTGCGCGCGCGGCTGGTCGCCGCGCCCGGCTTCCGGCAAGCCGAGAAGGGCCGCCGCACGCGACCGGAGCGCACGCGCCTGGTCTGCCATGGCATCGGCACGCTCGCGGCGATCGGATGCCTCGCGCGCGGCGGCGAGCAACCTGAGGGCCTCGTCCTTCGCGCGCAGCCAGGAGGCCATCGCGGGCGGCGCGCCGGGCGCGACCCCGGTCGGCGCCCAGAGCGCCGCCCATTCGCCCGCGGCGCGGTCCGCCCCCGACTCCGCCCGCTCGAGCGCCATACGGTCGAGTTCGAGCCGTCCCTGGAGCGCCACCTCGGCCGCCCGCAGCTCGGCGGCGGCGGCGACGCGCTGCGCATCGGCCTCGCGGCGGTCGACGAGCTCGTCAGCCCTGCGAACGGCGCCCTCGAACGCGGCGGCACGGACCGGGCGTCCGATGGGTCGACCGGAACCCCGGGCCCCAGGCCGCCGACGTAGGCATCCCTGATCGCGCGCCAGCCAGCCTCGCGCCGCTCGCGCATCGCCGCGATGGCCTCGGGGGTCGGGACCTCGCCGCCGGCTTGCAACTGGGCCAAGCGGGCCCGCACGTCGACGAGTGCCTGCTGGTCCTTCGCGACATTCTCCCCCGCGGCATCCCGCTCGGCTGCGGCGCCGGCGATGCGCGCGTCGAGCGCCGCCACGGCCGCGGCGTCCGGGAAGGGGCAGGAGGCGAGCGCGTCGGCCCCCTGCGCCCAGCCCCGCAAGCGGGCGACCGCCTCGGCGGCCATGCGGGCAGCGCCGTCGGCCGCGAGCCTCGCGTCGAGGGCCCCTGCCTCGACGTCGCCTAGACCGAGCGCCTCCTCGACGAGCGCTGCGGCGGGACCTGGGTCGACCGCGGCGCTGCAATCGGCCGATTCGGCGGCAGCCGCCTCCAGCTCCCGCTCGGCGCCAGACAGGACGCGCCCGAGCTCCTCGCGCCTGGCACCCGCGGCGACCTCGGCCTGGACCACTCCGCACGCCCTCGCCATCTCGGCCGCCGTCGGCATCAGCGTGCGCGGATCACCGTCACGCAGGACGCGCTCCGGATCGTGGCCGAGCGCGCGCAGGCGGATGCCGATCCCCTCCTCCGCGACGGCCACGTCGCGGCTCAGCTTGAGCTCGTCGGCCACGTCCTTGCGGTAGCGCCCCAGGCCCTCGCGCACCGCGCCGATGGCCGACTCATGGGCGGCGTAGGCCAAGACCTCGGGAGAGGCGCCGAGATTCGCCTGCGCCTCCTCGAGGCGGGATGCGGCCGCGCCAATGGCATGCTCCTTGGCGGCGACCGACTTGGCCAGCTCCGCCCATTCCCCTTCGAAGGAAGCGGGAAGCTCGGGCACGGCGCCCATGGCTCCGAGTTCGTCGAGCAGCCGGTCGATGTCCGCGGCGATGGGGCCCACGCGGCGGATGCGCTCGACCCGTGCCTTGCGCTTTCGCACGTCGGCGAGCTCGGACGCCACGCGCTCCCGCTCCTTCTTGGCCGCGGCCGCCTTCCGCTCGGCCGCCCGAACCTCGTCGAGCTTCAGCGTGTCGGCCCGCCGCTCGCGCTGCGCGTTGGCGTAGTCGTCCGCCGACCGCCAAAGGGGCTTCCTCGACGCCTTCTGGCCCGGCGCGCCGAGGACGTCGATCTCGGCGGCGAGGCCACCGAGCACGTGGTTCAGGGAATCGACGCCGCTGCCGGCCTCGAAGATCGCTTGGCCGAGGTCCCCGTCGCTCTGGATCATGCGCTCGCCGGCCTGGCGCAGGCGCTGGTGGTCGAGGCCGAACATCCGCTCGAAGAGCGCCCTGTCGGCGCCCCCGAGGAAGGGGGCCAGCGCGTCGTCCTGCAGGGGCTGCTCCACCTCGCCGAGCGTCAGTAGCGTGCCCGCGTGCGTCTTGGCCTTGCGGCGCTTGAACCCGAGCGAGGCGCCCGCGTCCGAGGCGATGCGCGCCCCGATCCGCAGCGCGCCCTAGGAATGAAGGAAGTTGTAGGGCGTCTGCGCCGGCATGCCGAACAGCAGGTCGCCTATGGCGGCCAGCAGCGTCGACTTGCCGGCCTCGTTCAGCCCGAAGATGACGTGCAGGCGCGGCTCACGTCCGAAATCGAGGTCGAGGCCCTCGAAATGGCCGAAGCGCTCGAGTACGAGCCTCTCGATCCGCATCGCTCAGCGCCCCGCCATGGGACCGGAGAGCGGGTGCGTAAGCAAGGCCGTGGCGTGGGCCACGATACGGTCGAATGCGTCGTCACCCAAGCCAATGCCTGCGGCCTGCCTGAGGGAGAGCGGCAGGCGGCCGAGGTCGTCCTCCAGCGCGCGCTTGATGGCGCCCCTCTCGCCGGGATCGGCGGCGACGGCGTGCAGAATCTCCGCGAGGCCGGCTGCCTCGAGGTCCCGGTCCCCCGCGGCGGCGTCGGCGGCCGTGGCGACGACGACCTTCTCGAGCCACACGTCGCCGGCCTGCAGCGCGGCGGCATCGCACTCGGCCTCGAGGCGTTCGCGGTCGGAGAGGATCTCGCCGTGCATGGGCGTCGCACCATGCAGTTCGAGGCGGACGGCCACGGCACGGCCATCGGCCGAGGCCGCCGCCCCTTCGAGCGCGTTCGCGACGCGAGCCGCGGCGTCCGAGAACGAGGCGCAAGCCGACAGGTCCGCGCGGGCGCGGCGCCAGCGCAGCGAATCCGCTGCGACCGTCGTCAGGCGGGAGACCCTTCCGCCGTCGACGTCGACGACGACGAACCCGCACGGACCGGCCTCGTTCACGTGGCGGCCCTGGATGTTGCCCGGGAAGACGACGTGCGGGTCCTCGCAGAGGACGGACGGCGTGTGGACGTGGCCGAGCGCCCAGTAGTCGTAGCCCTTGGCCCTCAGGTCATCGAGGCTGCACGGCGCGTAGGTGTCGTGTTGCGCGTTGCCGGCCAGGCTCGTGTGCAGCAGGCCGATGTTGAAGTGGCCGGGCACGGCCACCGGGTAGCCCGCTGCCAAGTTGCCGGGCACGGCGCCGTCGGCGAAGGACTGGCCGTGGACGGACACGCCGAAGCGCTCCAGCACGTGCGTCTCGGCCGCCCGGGAGCCCAGGACGCGGACGTGGCCGGGCCAGGTCAGCGAGCGGCTCATCTTGCTGGAGGCGTCGTGGTTGCCGTGGATCATCACGACAGGGATCCCGGCCCGGCCGAGGTCGGCCAAGCCGTTGAGGAAGAACAGCCCGGTCGCATAGTCGGCCCAGTCACCGTCGAAGACGTCGCCGGCGATGACCACGAAGTCGATCCCGCCCGAGAGCGCATGGTCGATGAGGTTGCGGAAGGCGCTCCTGGTCGCCGTGGCGAAGGCGTTCGCCGCTCCGCCGTGCCGGAGGCGCAGGCCGGAGAGCGAGCTGTCGATGTGGAGGTCGGCGGCGTGGATGAAGCGCATCTATCCCTCGTCAGAGCCGATCGGGCGCTACGCAGACCGGAAGCGGCAGGCATCGACTCACATGAGGGCCCATGGTCAGGCACGCGGACGCGTTCGTCCAGCGCGCCGTGCACCGATGGTTTCCCGCTTCACGAGCGGATCGACGCCGCCTCGCGTCAGGGGGCCGGCAACGACGCGCCTCACGCGGCGCGATGCTATCAACGTCCTGCAGGCGATCGGGCGCTGGCCTTGGCCCATGAGGCTTGCTGGTCCGATGCATCGACCCGCTTCGACCGCGACGGCGGCGCATGGCCACGCCCGCCCCGCCCGACGGCGAATCAGGCCCTGCACCGCCTCTAGCCCGGTCGGTCGATCAACGACCGACGTGCGGCGCTAAACCTGGCAACCGTCTTCTGTTGATCCCGTACCGCTTCGTCAGAGCCCTCAAGCTCGCTTGACGACGTCTGTACCGCTCGACGGACCGCCTCTGTCGTCGTGGCGCTCCCCTGGAGAACCGGGCCATAGCGCGTCCTCTCATTGTAACGAGAACAGTGAACCATCAAAGCCTGGGATTAAACATCTGGCGCAAAGCCCGAATGTCTGCTTGCGGGCTGGCACCTGATGTCCGCCGCTGTGAAGGTTTTCAGATGCCGGCCCCTGCGCGACGGCGCGACCGGGCCTGGAGGCTGGCGTCTGAAAACCTCCGGGGGAGGAAACCGCGGGGCGGTTGGCCTCGGGTGCGGCCGGGTGCGCGCTATGGGGATTTGGCGTGGCGGCGCAGCCCTCGACGCCGGTCCGCTGCCGGGCTCGACGCG
>JAABUM010005072.1_pt1 | contig 14185 bp, 23 predicted proteins | sample 5559161 | NCBI WGS metagenome assembly JAABUM01 (sample SAMN10711868, study PRJNA513369) | rock metagenome | isolation source: Antarctica rocks | place: Antarctica: Victoria Land, Siegfried Peak nord
AGACTCTTGAGCATGTGAGTTGCAATGTGAAGCAGGAGACCCTCCGAGACGAATGCAAGGTGTGGCTTACCCGACATGTAGGACATCTGCCTGCCGAAGAGTGTACAAAAGCATAGGGAACGGCCATCCCAGGGACCGCAGACCATGTGGTTCCGTGCGTCAAGCATTGACAAAAGCAGTGACACAAGCAAGCGGACCTGCACATGTCGCCGTCGCCGGAGGCGGCGGCGATGGCGAGCGACATCAGAGCGTCTAGCTCTGCAACCGCCTCCACCGCCGCCAGCCACAGCTTGTGCCGCTCCGCAAAGCGCTGCAGCATGACCTGCGCGCACCAGCCGTAATGCACCCATCAGGACGCCTGCCGGAAGAGCAGCATCCTGGAGAACAGCACCTAAACTGGGCAGGTGGCAAACTTGTGGTGAGACCGGCTGCACATGACACTGCAAAGATGGGCGTGGCGTCGAGCAGCACGCAATGGTAAACTCATGCAGCCTGGCGTAAGAGAATTGTCATCACGAGCACGGAGTGGTAGTACTCTCATGGATTGCATGTACCTGCAGGCTGGCGGCGAGGCGCGCCTCCCGTGCCGTCTGCGCCTCCCCCAGCGCGGCCACCAGCCCCGCCAGCGCCAGATTGCGGAAGCGCAGGAAGCCCTTGCGCTGCGCCGCCAGCTCAAAGTCGCGCGGTACCGACTTCCTGAGGCCCTCCGGCACCTGTGTCAGCATCGGACTGTAAACGATGGAGATGGTCTCCCCATCGAAAGACTCTTGCAGCAAAATTAGACTCCAGACTCTAGGGCGCTTGGGTATCCCTCATCCCATGGCGCACACTCCCATGTCGTCATGCACCCAGAACGGTATTCTGGACAAGTTGTGTGCTGCATCTGCCGACGCCGGCCTAGCTCATCTCAGCAATCTACACGTTCAGGTGCGTCGAGACGACGAGTGTCCCCGGCCTGGTCATTGGGCACTGCACAGCTGCGCCAGCGACTGTCACGCACCTCGATGAGGTGAGATTCCTTGTTGACGGCCACAAAGCAGATCTCGCGGCCGCCGCCGATCTGCTTGCGCACATCCCTCAAGTGCGCCTGCAGATCCGCCTCTGCCTCCTCGACCGCCACCTCCGCCGCATCGAAGTCCGCATCCACCCCCTGCCAACCACACGCGGGATGATCATGGGCAACAGCCTCGATGGTACTTTTTGCACCAACATCGCTGTCGCTGAAGCAGGGTTCACCCAGTCTTAACGACACTGCCGAGCACCGGCCGCATTACACCCTCGGAGTATGCCAAAAGATCCGTGCAGCATCTGCTGCCAGCCCATGCGCCGTGCTACATGTGCCTCAAAGACCACCGGATGCAGCAGCAGGAGACGCACCGGGCGCGGCACGACGCGGCCGGCAGATTGCGCCTCCGCCCAATCGGTGGCGGCCTCCAGCTCCGCGAGGGGGCCGTCGATCGCAGGGAAGCGCGCCCCTGGCGTCACCAGCTCCGCCAGCAGCTCGCTATCGCACTCCGCCACAACGTCTGCATCAACATGGACATGCGTCTGAGGACTGGGTGCTGTGGAGAGTATGTTATTAGGCTGTCGAGCGTGCCAAAGCGCGCCCCCGGCGTCACCAGCTCGCCAGCAGCTCGCTGTCGCACTCCGCCACCACGTCTGCGAGGAAGAGCAACCCGAAATGTCGAGTGTGTTGCAACTGAAAAAGCAAAACTGGCTCTGTGATTCTTAGCTGCCGCTTCCCGGCTTTAGCTCCACCAGTAGCTTGCTGTCGCACTCCGCTGCCACGCCTGCACACAATCAAATTTGGCGTTGTGTCATTCAATGCTGCGGCACTAGCTTTGTGCGTTATTGCAGCCATCTCCCAGCGTCGCCAGCTCTGCTAGCAGTTCGCTGTCGCACTCCGCCATCACCCCTGCGGCAGCATGCTTATCATGCCTTTTGCCATGGCAATCTTCGAGTACGTTCTGTTTCAGCACAGCCGCCACCACTACTGTCATTTCAAAGGGCAGCTATTGGCAGCCTCTGCGGCTTGGATGCTCTGCCCAGCCAGCCTCGAAACATCTTCATGCCTCTCAAACTGCTCTGCCAAAGCTAGAAGGGCCGTTTCGCAGTCTATCAAGTTGCCCACCTGCAAAGTCGGCGGCGACGTCGGCGAGGGTACGCAGCGCCGCGAGAGCGGAAGCCAGCGCCGCCACACGGCGCCTCGCAGCGTCCTCGTACAGCACCACGCCCGCGCCCTCACGCGCTGAGGTGCCTGCGGCCGCCGCCGCCAACCGCGCCAGGCCCCGCTCCATGTCCGCGCTGCCTGTGGCGGGAATTCAGTGTGTCATTGCAAAGCATTCGTTTTGACAGCCAGGATCCAGTGCTCGATGGGTCGCGCGCTGCTCCTGCCTATGAGGTTCACCTGCCACTTATTATGTGTGACGGCTATGATTCACTGCTGGAACTCTCAAAACTCTCAAAGACGGCCATGGCCACTACTCAGGACTCGGGACGATCACACCTTGACCTCACAGCTTGAAGCGCGCCTATGGCGGCGTCCGCCGCTGGCCCAGCAGCGCCAGCGTCAGTCAGCCCAGACATAGTCCCGACGAAGAGCAAAGAACAGGACTCACGAGCTAGTAATTCTGCTGAGACACACCTCGCAGCTTGGAGCGTGCCTCCCGGGCGGCGTCCGCAGCGGGGCCCAGCAGCGCCGCGACTGCATCCTGCCGGCGCACAATGTCGGCCACGCGCGCCAGCGGGCGGCCCAGCCAGCGGCGCAGCAGCCGCCGCCCGGGCCCCGTCACGCAGTGGTCAGTCGCGGCCAGCAGCGTGCCGTGCACGCCGCCGGTGTCGTTCTCCAGCACCTGTCAAAAAAGCAACAGGTTTACGTGAGGTTTGCTGGAACAGGCACAACCCCACTTCAAAGAGCAATCGCACGCCTGAACAGTCCGAAGTACCACGGACAGAGCATGAGGTATCCCTCTTGAACAGAACGAGCTTGGCGCAGTCGAACCACCGGTTTTTGTCTAGCCCCATCACAAGACTGCACTTGCTGCCTCTCTATTCTCAGTGCACTGCGGTGACGAGGGGCCGCACCCCAAGTTGCTACTCTGTGCTCACTGCGTTTTGCAGACAAAAGGCCACACCTCCAGGTTTTGCAGCGCGGCGCCGTCCATGCGCATGTGCTGCGGCCCCTGCGCCGCAGCGGAGCCGCCACCGCCGCCAGCCGCCGCGGCGTCGCCGCCGGCGGGCGGCAGGCGCTCGGGGCGGCAGTTGGGCAGCACCGCGCGGTCCAGCATCCCGGTGCGCAGGAAGTCGACAGCTGCACCCAGGGCTGCCAATGCGGCGTCGCTGCCGCCGCCGTCGTCATCCAGCAGCGCCTGCAATTCAGAAAACGCGAGCTCGATCACAGGGTTTACGTACTTACTTTAATAAATGTGCGGCGCCCTGGCCGCCGATGCCACGTGCTGCCACTCCTAGCGACTGCATATAGGAGAAGCCAAGTTGATGATGCATGCAGCCAAGGTCCGAAAAACCCTAGAAAACCTACTGCCACAGTCCTGTGCGGACAAGTGTGGTTGTATGGATTAAAAAATGAAGAAAGCGATGGGTGTGTATCCCGCACACACCTGTAGCACCGGCGGCGGCGCCTGCGGCCAGTAGTCCGCCTTGAGCAGCTCTTGCCGCGTGCGGGCAGCGTCCCACGCCTCGGTCGCCGGCACCTCGTTCAAACGCGGCGCGGCCTCCGCGCCGCGCACCACCCGCCGCGTCTTGCCGCTGGCATTTCTCGGCAGCACCAGTTCCACCGGCTGCAGTGAGGCCAGGTGCGAGCGCAGCCCCGCGCGCAGCTCGCCGTCCTGCCTGCGGATGTTGTACATATAGATCTATGCAGGGCGGCCCGAGGCTTTGTATGTCAACAGGTCGGCGGCAGTGTGCGGGGCTCGCACAGCACCACATCGCAGTCGCAGCCCGGCAGTGTTGCAATCCACCACAGCGAGCAGCCTCCACGAGCTCACAAACGACTGCAGAGCGAGTGGGGTGGCCCAATAGTTTTGAGCAGGTGGCTCCTCGAATGCATGCTTTCGGGGCACACCACTGGCCGATGAGGATTTGCCCGGTGGCGACGTCCACGGCGCACGCGCCGATCACCATCTGTTCGTCGCCGCTGCCGCCGCTGCCTTCCCTGACCTCGGCGGTTTCTATACCGCCGACAGCGGCACCCGCGCCACCATCTGCTGCAGCTGGCGCCGACGGCGCCGCAGGCGCCTCGGCGAGCGTCAGGAAGAAGGATGCGTCCGGGTGCGTCGACAGCATCTCGGCGTCGGTCATCGTACCGCGCGTCACCACCGCCACCATGTCTCGGCTCACCACGTTCACCTGCAAGACACACGTCAAACTTGAACCATACAGCCATAGTGAGAGGCGATCAGGAGCCGACTGAGTCGGTCATGGTGCCGCGGGTAGATACCGCCACCATATCCCGCTTCACCACAATCACCTGAGACGTGACAGCTTAGAGGCCAGACCATGGACCAATTGCAACGCTTTTGCCTGCCATGTGTGCAAGCTCCCAGCCTAACAACAAGGGTTTTTTTAACAGATTCTCGATAAAAAGGCTGTGGAAGTTTAAGCCGCGATACCTTGGGCAGCTTCTGCTTCCGGCGCTGCTCGTTGCGGATCGCCAGCTGCGCTGGCGTCTCCGTCTGCACGCCAGAGAGCACGAGCATGGCAGTATCTGCGCCTGAACGGCATGGCATGGGCGAAGGTAGAACCAAGATGTGTGAACAAACGAACATGTTTATGAAGCATTGCAGACACGATGCAATACACAAGTGGGCGATGTCTGTGCAGCACCCAAATGCAGCGCCATCTGTACCTGCTCGATGACGACGACGCGCAGGCCGGCGCGGGCGAGTCGCTCCGCGTGCGCATGGTAGTTCACCTCCGGGAAGCCGGCGTGCGGCTGCTCGCCCTGTAGCAGATGCCCACAATACAGGATTGGCATGACACAGGGTTGGCATGATGCAGGGTTGGCATAAAAGCAGCCATTGGCAAAGGCTTGCTGCCAGTCGCCAGACGGCTGGCTGAGAAGCCCAGGTGATATCTTACAAAAGCAGCGATGCTGTTCTTTTAAGCCGGTGCATGCAACAGGGGGCCAGCCGACTGCTTGTTGCGGGGTTGGAAGCCTCACCATACTTGTTTCAGCGCCTCTGTCTCCTCACGGCAATGCCAGAGAGGCTGCCTGGATGCAGAAAGGACACACGCACCTTCATGAGGATGAGGCCCAGAATCTCGACGCCCACATGCGCATCCATCTCGAACATCTGCAGCACGCCATGACCCTTACAAGAAACCCTAGAGAAGCACATGATTTATCTAGAGCAGCGCTCATCAGACAGCGGCGTGTAGCCTCTTGCTTTCGGCAAGGCAAAGTCAATGTACACGCAAGCGGTGTGCTGCTACCAAACACCTATAAACGCGGCAGTCCTCGATGTTTGTCATGTCAGGACAGCCCAGCAAGCGCACCTCGTAGAATTTGCCCATCTGCATGCACAATGACACCAGGTCAGCATCACATCCGACACCATCAATCTGGTATCAGAAAAGTGCGTCTTGCCAAGCCCGCAATGTCGTATGAGCACATTGAACTCTGTACGTACCTTGAAGAGGAGCACCGAGTCGAAATTCTTTGCCTGCAGGCACACTCGAAATGGTTGCTCCCTGGCTTGCAGCAGTATACGCAGTGCTGGAGGAGAGATGATCGGGTCTGCATATGTGTCAGCGTTGGTGCAGCGGCTCTGGATTGGGCTGACAGAGTCCAAGCGGCATTCCTCACCTTGAACTCCCACCACTGCTGCTGGCCAGGCGAGATCTGCGACGGGCGGTTGGATTAGATCAGTTCAGGGCTGATGGCAACCTTGTGACGCTCCGTCTGCCGCTGACGGACAGGCCCCAAGCATCGGGCATGCATACAGAGTCGGAGACGAGACACAACCACCTTCTGCGCCTTGAACCAGTTGGGCGGCAGCTGCAGCGTGCGCGGATTGTACCCCTGCTGCCCTGGCCGCAGCCCCGCTGCGTCCCGCAGCTTGCCAGGGGCCAGGAAGGGGAACCGCTCCGCCGAGCGCGTCGCGAATCGCTCCATCTCTGACGGCATGTGCGCCACGGCGTCGCCGCCGCCTGCAAACGGTGCAACTCAAACGATGGACAATGTAGATGGCCATCGGTGTTGCACAACACACGCTGCACTGGAGTGGAACTGCATCGTGTTTCTCGAACAAGCGAAGAACACAACCTTGCTTTCATCCGGCATTGTCAGACTTCAAACATACATGTAATCTGTCAGTTGCAGCTGGTAAAACCACAAGCAGGTGCCTACCTGACGGGCTGCGGCGGGCGCTGCCGGGGTTGCTGAACGCCGAGGCAAGTGCGGCCTTGGCGCCCGCCTGGTGAGCACACGGCGTGTGCGGCTCGGCAGGCGGCTGCGGCTTTGACGTGACGCGCCCCTTCTTTGCGGACCTGGGGCTCCCCTGTGTCTTTCCCTGTGGGCAGCAGGCAGATGCACTTGCTGTGATCGCTCTGGTTCAAAAGCTGCAGGGCGTGCCTGACGCCACGTGCAGCCCCCAAGATGACCCTGGCATGTCAGGGGAGGCACAGGCTTAAGGGCTGATCCAAGCAATAAGCTGAGAGGACTAACAAAATGATTAGTCAAAAAAACGATGGTCGGCTGCACCTTGCGCTTGGCAGGTGTCTTGTTGCGCCGCCGCGGCGCCGGGGTCGTGCTCTCGGTCTCGGAGGCCTCCGATACGTCAAGCTCCTCATCGCTGGAGCTGGCCTCGGCGCCGCCGGCCACAAACTGCGAGTGCAGCATCTTTTTGCACAGTCACATGGGTGTTGCACAGACGTTAGTACTAGTACGTTCACTCCTGGAAGCGTGTCGTGCAGCACAACTCTAGACGTGAGCTGCCGTTCTGAAAGCCACCAAAGGAACCTGACCTTGCCCCTCCTATCACTGTACAAAACCAAGAGAGGAAGCCAGAATTAAGCGCTGGCTCTGTTGCCTGTTTGCGTCGCTTCACAGCAGTGCCAGGTGCCATGGGCAAGCCTCACCTCGGAGCCCGAGTCATCGTCGCCCGAGTCTGCCGCCGCTGCCGCCTCATCGTCCGAGTCGGACAGCAGCGTCTGCGCGCGCCGCCCCGGCCGCTGCGCCGCGGCCTTCGCCGCCGCTTTGCCTGCAATTGCGGCGATCCCTTTCACCAATGTTGCCTGAAGAGCGAAGCTTGAAGGGGGAACATTTCCTTCCAGGATTGTCTGGCGAGGCTTCCTGGACAGATGGAGACGATTAATTACAGAACGACCCTGGTGTTGAGCGTTTCAGGTATTCGCGGCTCACCCGGCAGCACCTCGTACTTTTCGGTGACAAAGTCCACCAGCTCCTCCTCGCCGTCGTCGTATTCCACCAGGTGCTTCTTCTCTGTCGGATCAAAGCGCGTGACGCTGCCCGTGTACCAGGCTGCATCAATCTCCCACCACACCTGGGAGGGAACGATCGGTTGCAGGAATGGAAGGGCGCTTGAATGTGCAACGTGCTACATACTACGCTGCATGCCCAGACCCTTCATCAGCAGTGAGCACAAAGGCCCACCAGCGATCGAGCTCGACAACGGGGTGGATGATGAGCGTGTGGGAGATCTGCAGACGGGCACAAGCGCAGCGGGAGGCTCATTGGCAGCCGCACCTTGACGCGGCGGCCGACGAGCTTGCTGGGCGGGCACTCCGCCGTCGTGCTCTGCTGCTGCGGCGTCACCTGCTGCGTCGACTTGGCCTGCCTAGCCGCGCTGCCGTTGGCGGCCGCTTTGCCTCGCGCCGCCTTTGCGGGCGACGGCGCCTTTGGCGGGCTGCCGTGACCGTTCTGTACGCCCGTTGCGGGCGCGTCAGCTAGGGCGGTGGCGGCTGCGGATGCCGCAGCATCTGGCATCGCTGACGTGCACGCCTGCTTCACCCTGCGCATCGCCAGCCGCGCGAGATGTCATGATGAGGCATGATTGCATGATGCCAGAACACCTAGGAAATAGGATACTTCCTAATGGCAACATCTCCACGGAGCCATGCAACTGAGAGCCCTCGCCATGCCACGTTCCAGCCCAAGCTTACCGGGGGCTCTGGCGGACGGGCGTTGCCGGCGCCCGCTTTGCCGGCCTGCTGGGCGATGCCGGGCCGCTGCTCGTGTTCTCCTTGCCAGCCTTGGGCTTGGGTGCCGCGCTGAAGAAGCTAGCGATGGACTTTTGGCCGCTGGCCGGCGGTCCGGCGCCGCCGCTGCTCTTGCGTTTGCCTGCCATGCCTGGTTGCGTTCCGGCGTCCCAATGAATGTAGCCAGAGAATGCAAGTGCAAGATCAGCCGGTGCTCAAGCTTCAGTTGATGACACGAACGTCATCGGCTTCTCGTCGACAGGCCTTCGGGTGCAAGATTCGCGACACGATCAACAAAGTTGCGCTTGCGGCAATTGGTCCGTGCGCCGCCTGCACAAGTTCTTAAAGTCCACTGGCGATCAGAACAATCGGCCACAGGGGTCGCAAACCTGAAGTGCTTTTTAAAACTTTCCACTGCGAGTTTGAATTAGTCGTTTAAGCCTGCATCCCCAGCTTCCAGCTTTGCTGCTGGCCTGCTGCTGTGCGTGCTGTGACCTTTCCCTCACGAGAAACGCTGCACGATGCACTGTTGATCTTGTTGATTGTCTATCACCCTGTAGAAGCGTCAGTGTTGCTGGCTCGCTGGATCTGCTCTGCCCGGCACAGCGACAAGCCAGATCACTTCACCTCCTGCGTTTTGTCTGACCGTTCGGATGGCCTGTCAATTCTGAAGGTGATCATAATGCGCTTGAATATGGCATATCGTTCCTGCTGCAACCACAGACGCATGCAGGCGTTGCAGTCCCACTGCAATGAAGCTGCAAATTCTGACTGCAGTAACCGAGCTCTTCAGGCTGCAGCAACTCGAGAGAGAGATTCCATACATGAATCGTCAGCCGACCAGGTGCGTGAGATGTCTGCAGCCCAGCTGATCTGGCGCATGCATGCCTGACATCACGTGAAGCGCATGAAAAACACATGTGCAGCGCGCTGCTGACCAACTGGCTGCCTTCGCAGACTGAGTCCGGCGGCGGTTGAGGAGAACGTGGCCAAGCACGTGGCCTCTTTCTGCAAGGATGAAGACAACCTGCAACTGATGCGTCTGCGCTGCGCGCTGATGGTGTCGGTTTCGAAGGACGAGCACCTTGCCACGGACGGCCACGACGTCACCGGAAACCGCTGGGACGCCCTCGTCCCTGCCGAGTGCGTCACAGCCCTCTATGCTTGCCGTTAAGTCACCTCTACCTGCAGCGCATACACGCGGGTTGCTGCCCGTGCACCAGTACCCCCGGCCTACAAACTTGTACACAAATTATTACATTAGCATTAGCATTCCCGGCTTCGTGAAACTTTGGCGTCTGTGCCTGCAGCCACACGCGGGCCGAGCCCTACCGCGAGAGGGATGTCTCGTCGGTCAACTCCCTGGTAGCACTCCTGGACCCGGCGTGCGCCGGGAAGCTGGCCTCCATCCTGCGGCCTGACAACCGACTCAGCGGCGGCGGCAGCGGCGGCGGCACTGCCGACGCAGGCTGGGACCCGGACGTCCACCCACTGCTCTTTGCTCGGGGCGAGGCGCTGGCGGCGCTCGCGCTGATGCTGAACGAGAAGCAGGGAACGTGCTGCAAGCGCGAGGCGGCAGCAGCGCTCAGCCCCCGGCTAGTGGCTGCTCTCGGCGACCAACAGCTGGCGGGAGCCGCAGAGTTTGTCCGACCGGGCACCTGTGCGCTGGTGGCGGCGGGCGCGCTCCGCGGCGCCCAGGGCGGCAGCCGCGCCGAGAGAGAGCTGCTGACTCTGGCGCTGGCACAGCTGCTGCTGGCGGTGGTGGCGACGCTGCGGCTGGACAGCGAGCTCACCGAGCAGCATCTGGAGCCTAGCGACACGGCGACGCGCAGAGCCATGGACCAGCAGCACGCCGCCGCGGCGCTGCTCGGTGCAATCGCGGCCTGCGGCGCGGACGCCGCGCAGCTGGCGCCGCGCCCGGGGCAGCTGCGGGCGGCCACACGGCTTGCCATGACGGTGCAACGTCAGCTGCGCAACATTCTGCGTCTCCTCGAGACGCGCGCGCCGTCTGCCTCCATGGCGCCGTCGGCTCGCTCGGCGGCGATCGCGCACTGCAACACCCTCACCCGGGGCGCCGCGACCATGGCGCCGCGGCTCGCCACCGTGCTGCGCGGCATGTGCCGCCTGCTGTCAGCCGCTGTGGACACGCGGGCCGCAACAGCAGCAGCAGCAGGAGGAGAAGCAGCAGCAAAGGAAGCAGCAGCGGAGGTCAAGGAAGCCACACAGGCAGCGGCGAGCATCCTGGCGGAGCTGGCGCAGCTGCTACCGCGCCACCCGGTGGTCGCGACGGTGCTTTACACTATGGCGCACAGCGGCAGCGGCGGTAGCGGTCCAGTATGCCCTGCGCCGATGGCGGCTCTGCTGCCCCGCCTGAATCCACCGTACATCTCGGGCATGGCGTCAATGCTGGCGGCAAAGGCAAGCGGCGGCATCAGCTTCAGCAGCGGCGGCGGCGGGGCAGTCGGCCAGCTGGCGGCGACGGCGGCGCTGCTGCAGGCGCTCGCCCCGACGCTGCCGCCGGTGCGGCGCGGCAGCGACGTCGTGCAGCTGTACATCGTCGATGCGTGCGTCGGCATGCTGTCGTACGCCCGCGAGCTTGGGCAAGACAGCGGCAACGAAAGCCGTGCAGCCGAGGTGAGTCTCTGTCAGCTAGGCAAATGCCATAAAGAAAGAAAAAAAAAGCATCCTGCTACATCCTGTTGCATGGTTCTGCTGCAGTGACATACGCACATGTGGCCATTGGTGGCTGACTTTCTGTTGGTGCCTGTGATGTCTGTGAGCGACGCAGCCGCCGCAGTGCTGCCCAGCCATCCACTGAGAACGAGGCGACACCAAGCCACCGGCTTGACCCGACATGCACGCAAAGCAGGTGCAGCTGCTGCCGCCAGGGATTGACGGCGACGAGGATGACGGGCGCGCCAAGACGCTCGCCGACCAGGCGGGCGTGCTGACGCGCTGCGCGGCGACAAGCCTGTCTACGGTACTGACTCCCTGGCAGCCTTTCATAATACGGCTTCTCATTCGTGTGGTGGTCGGTTGCCTGATTGGAGGTTCCAGTTGGTCAAGACCATTGCACATGCTAAGACCATCTGCCGTGTGCTGCCATGTAATGGAGGCAATGGGCTGCGGTCCCACATTGCGCACAGCTTTCTTCACGTCACATTGTATTTGACAGTATGTCCCCCGCTGCAGGTGGTGCTGCAGCTGCTGAACGGCAATGCAGCCGCGGCGGTCGGTGCGGACCCCGCCGAGGTGCTGATCAAGCTTGTCACATGGTTAGCTTGGCCTGGACAGTCAACCTGTGCACGCTGTCGTACGTCAGTTTCACATTCCGTATTGCATGTGCCAGTTGCTGCATCCGGAAAGTGGTATGGAAGTGAGCAGTTTTTGTTTTTCCTGCAGGTGCTGGCCGAGCGGCGAGCGCTGCAGGAGCTCTCGGCCTGCCTGCTGAACGGCTCAGCACAGCAACCAACGCGGCGCCGGGCCTACCAGGCGGTGGCGGCCGCCGCCGGGTGGGCCGAGGCGTCGCTCGTGGACGGCGATGCAGCCTCGGAGCTCCTGGCGGCCGCCCTCGCGGGGGCGGCGGGCGCATGATGGCCTCCCTGCTGGACCTGTGGTCAAAAGAACCTGCTGCGGCAGCAGCGCCTGGCAGCGGCGGCGGCGGCGAGAAAGCCGGGATCTCTGGCAGCAAGCCGGCGTCGCAGCAGTCAGATCCTGCGGCAATGGCGGCGGGCAGCGGCGGCAGCGGCAGGGCCAGGAGCTTCTGCAGCAGGCCAGCGCGGCAGCGGGCTGCCAGCATAGCCGATCTCCGAGTCGTGGGCACCGCAGTGGAGATTTTGGGCAAGCTCTGCGGAGCCGGAGACGCCATTGCGGCCATCGCGGCTGATCATGTGAGTCTCAAAATGTCCCAGGGCATTTTGACTGCTTCCTTGCAGACTCCTGTCCTATATCTGCCGTCCCCAGCAATCTGTTGCGTGAGGTTGATACCAGGGCAATCTGGCCTTGCACAATGCGTTTCAAAGGGCAGCATTGCAAACTGGACCTGCATTAGCACACTCGCCACGAGTGACCCAGCACATGTCACGTCGCTGAAACATTTCACGCAAATGCGAAAACGTGCATCATGGTGCTGAGCTCGCGCCATTGTCCCCGGCTGCAGCACGGCGTCCGCACTATCCGGCAGGCGCTGCAGGTGCTGCTCGGCGCCCCGCCGCAGCTGACGTTGCAGCTGCCGCCATTGCTGGACAGCTGCTGCGACGCGGTGGCGGCACTGGCGGCGGGGCCGCCACAGCAGTGCCACTTCAGCGGCTCGTCGGCCGGGGGCAGCTCTGGCAGCGGCGGCGGCAGCTGCGGCAGCGATGCCGCTGCCTTCACCGCCGCCATGACGCAGCTGCTCGAGCGGCTGAGCTCGCAGCAGCGCGGCCGCCTTGCGCCTCAGCTGGCGGCAGCAGTGGCTGCGCTGGAGAAGCACGAAGCAGCCGGCGAGGGCGTGGCTACATCGGAGACCGCGTTCCAGACGCTGCGAATGCCCGGCGGCGGCAGCGGCTGCGGCGGCGGCGGGGACAACCGCGCGGCCATTGAGGCGGAGCTGCTGGCTCAAGAGGCGGGCGAGGTCAGTTCAGATCATGCAGCTGGCAAAAAGGGAAATGGGACATGACCACCTGCAAGCAAACTGCATAAAGTTCCGTGCAAGTGCATGTGCCGCCCGCCATGGTCTGAACGCCTGATGGCGCTGCCTGGGTGTTTGTACGCAGGCAAAGGCAGCGGCGGCGCGGAAGGAACGGCAGCAGCGCATGAAAGGGCAGGGAAAGAAGGAGGAGAAAGGCAAGGCGTGCAGGGGGAACTCAGGCAAACCGGTGTGCAATAGAGACCGACAGGTATAAATAGGCCGGTGTATTATTGCAGACACGGTTTCATGCCAGAATCTCGGTTTTGGTGGCAAGCTTCCTGGTTTATCGACCAGCGCACACACATGTCGAGATGTGCACGGGAATGTGCTTGACGTTTCGGTAGCGGGGATGCTCTCAGCACGTCGCTGGCTGTACAGCACTGCAACGGTGACTGACAACCCCTCTGTTCAACAGCTGTGTCCTGGCTGTAGTCAACAACCTGGCTGAAATCTGAAGGCAGCAACATCGTGCACAACACCTGCAATAAGCCGATCAAACTTATAGTTTAAACTAGGATACTAGAGTACAACTGCTCCCTCGCAGGGCTCACAAAGCATGCCTACTTCTTGTTGCACAGTCCAGGTCCGGAACCCACAGCAGGCAGACAGCTCAGACACATTGTCTACGCAAATCACACCAGCAAATGCAGCGGACGCACGGCGGCGGTGCTGGCGCCCGCGTCCAGCAGAAACACTTACAACACTTACTCCTGTCTTCGCCCACATGACGCAACTCAGAAGCCCTCCCAGAAACCCTGCCCGTTGCGATTTTCCTTCAAGACGCGCGCACGAATGTGCGCACACCACACATGCGCTGCTGCTGGCTGTGCCGTGTGCGCTGCGCAGCCACCGATTGGGCAGGTGCTGCAGCCGGCGGCACCGTCGGCGCAGCCCTTTCGGCAGCGTCGTCCGCTGAGGGCGAAGCCGCAGAAGGCAGGCCTCCGCACGCCTGCATGCGAGCTGCCATCATGTTGTCAAGGTAGCAGTCAGTCGCCACCTCCCTGATTGCATAAGACTATGCGTGCGGCATGACAGAAGCCCAAGCGGGAGGATGTCAAGTGGCTGGACATGCACAGCGCGTCTGCCTATGCAGCCAAATTGAATGTGTCTCGTGTCAATGTACAAAGAGAGGTGCGGCGCGTAGAAAGCGTCCAGCGCATGGGCAGACTCACCGAGTGGCAGGCTGGGTGATGAGCTCAGGTGCCCCCCCAACCGCCACTGTGGCCATGCCGCTGCAGGGCCCAGGCATGCGGAAGAGCCAGATGTAGCACCGGCGAGCAGCCTGCAGGCGGCGCACACAACGTTATACAGCATTGTGCATGTGCACAGAAGGGGTGC
>JAABUM010005074.1_pt1 | contig 14184 bp, 16 predicted proteins | sample 5559161 | NCBI WGS metagenome assembly JAABUM01 (sample SAMN10711868, study PRJNA513369) | rock metagenome | isolation source: Antarctica rocks | place: Antarctica: Victoria Land, Siegfried Peak nord
AGCCGTAGCAGATGACCGTCGGGCCTACTGGGCTCAACACCGACAGCGAGGCGCTTTTCGGGGGGTGTTGAGGTCGCTGCGCTTCTTGCTCTCGCCAGGTCGGACGCGACAGTTCAGGTAGCGACAGCTCTCCGTCGTTCTCGAACCGTTAAGAAGGCTGGCTATCAGGCACGAGGGCCTGTCCCAGTAGGCGACCGCTATCGGGAGCGCCGCAGGTCAGAGGTGGAGCCTCGGCAGCCGGTCTTGGAAGTGGGACGGCACCTGGTGGGGTCACGGGTGACCGGTGCTAGCGCTGGCTGGGCCGTTCCAGTTGTTGTGTCCACTACCGCGTGTCGTGCCGGTGCTACGGAGCTGACTTCTCGTACGGTTGGGTGGTGGATCTTGGGTATGCGCGGGTGTCGACGGCCAAGCAGGACCTGGAGCGGCGGGTGGACGCGCTGACCAGGGCTGGGATCCCGGAGAAGCTCATCTATCTGGACCGTAAGTCGGGGGCGACGACGGACCGGCCGGGCCTGCGGGCGGCGCTGAACTACGCCCGCAGGGGCGACGTGATCGTGGTGCACACCCTGGACCGGCTGGGCCGCACGGTGCGGGACACCTTGACCTTGATCCATGAGCTGTCCGGGCGGGGGGTCGGGGTGCGGAACCTGGCCGACCCGATCAAGGTCGACTCGGCGGACCCGGGTGATCCGATGGCGCAGCTGGCGGTGGTGCTGCTGGCGTTGTTCGCTCAGATGGAACGCACCTACATGCTGGAGCGGGCGGCGCACGCCCGGGTGGTGGCGACGGCGAAGGGCCGCCTGGTTGGCCGGCCGAGTGTGGTCAGCGCGCACCAGCTGCAGCACGCCGAGCACCTGCGCCAGGCGGGGGACACGATCAACCAGATCGTGGTCAAGACCGGGATCACCCGCTCGAGCCTGTACCGGCACCTGCCGGCCCGGCCGACCGAGCCGGTCACCGCGGCCGGGCCGGCCCCGGCTGACCGAACCGGCGGTGAGCCGGAGCTGCTGGGCGCAGGTGCTGGCGCGGGGGAGGGGGTTGCTGGTGGCTGAGGTAGGGGAGCGGCTGGTGACGGTCCTGTTGACGCTAGCGGTGCCGGCTGAGGCGGACCCGGAGGACGCCGCGCAGCTGGTCGCGGACGCCGCCGCGAGCAGCGCGCTCCAGGTCGCGCACGCGAACGCGGTGGAGGGTCACCTTCCGGTGCCGGGCGCCACCGTGGTGCGGGCCGGCCGCAGCCAGCCGTGGCTGGTCGTCGTGGCGGGCCTGGACCGGGTGGAGCTGGCAGACCTGGCCGGGCAGGTGGTGCATGTTCCGCGCCGCACCGTGCTGCCGGACCCGCTGGACCCGGCGATGTTGCTCATCGGCGCCCTGGATCAGGCCTGAGGCTTGGGCGCAGGTTGCTGTCGGCGGGCCGCTGGGTGCCCTGGACCGCAACGGCGCACCGGCTGTTGACAGACCCGAGCGGGGGAGTGCGTTGACGACGTGGGCGTGGGCGCAGCTCGCCGCGGGTTCCTACGGTCTGCCAGGGCCGGCGGTGGTGACCAGCCCGTGGGTGCTGGAGGTACGGGCGCCGCATCCGCGGCGGCGCGGCTTCACCCGGGTGACCGGCCCGGAGCAGTGGGGCCAGGTCGGCACAGCCCGCAAGATGATCGCGGACTGCAGCCACCCGTCGGACGTGCTGGTGGTCAGCGCTGAACACCCGGCTGATGTGGATGCCGCCGAGCTGCGCAACTCCACCCCGGGCGCTGCGGCGGCCGGCGGCACGCACTGGGTGATGGGCGGGGTGTTCCACGAACCCCGCCCCCCGGCGTTCCAGGACCAGGTCCACCAGGCCGGCCGGCTGCTGCTGCTGACCGGTGACCTGCAGGCCTACTGGTCGAGCGTCCGCAACGGCGCCACCGCCAGCTTCGCGGAGCTGTTCCCGGACGGCGCGTGGGCGGCGTGGGTGCCGTTGTTGCTCCACCTCTACCCCAACGGCGTCGGGACCCGACCGGTCTGAGCACCGGCGAGCAGTCCGCTCCCAGTGACTGTGAACGGGCGTCGGTTGCCGCCCCTTCACCGGGCACTTGTGCGGGCAGGTCGTGCAGGAACGACTATCAAGCTCGCGGAAATGCGGTCGGTGGGGGGCGGGGTGTTCCCGTGGGACGGTCGGCTACCGGGACGTGTCCCGCTGGGCCGTCCTTCCTGTTTCGGCGCCTCGCGGGGTGCTGGCGGAGTAAGCCAGTGGCTGGGGTGGCAGCAGTGGACGCTAGATGGCTACGACCACCAACATGCGGCACATGCTCACAACACCGGCACCTCAGTGCCCGAAGAGCCCGCTGCACGACGTCCACCAGCTCGCCGGGCGACCGTCGGAGGTCCTAACGATCCCGAACGGTCAAGGACCGCCGACCGTTCGGATCTTGGAGGCCGAGGCCCCGCCCTGGTGGTGCGACCGCTGCGGCTTGCAGGTTGCCGCTGAGTGATCGTCTCGCAGCGAGTTCTTTCCCGGACCGGCTCAGTGTCCCGCCTGGCGTTCGGCTTGCGAGACGCTTACTCGACGCAGAACTCGTTGCCGACCGGGTCCTGCATGCCCACCAGGCCGTCGCTCTGGCGTATGACGACGGCGCCGAGGTTACATAGGCGACGAACCTCGTCGGCGAGCCGCCCAGGGGCGCGCAGATCGAAGTGCATCCGGTTCTTGGCGATCTTCGGCTCCGGCACGTGGACGAACCACATGTTAGGCCCACCCCAGCCAGGCGCCTCAACGTAGGCCCTTTCCGATGTCGAGTTCTCATCGACAGTGGAGCCCAGCGCTGCAGCCCAGAAGCGCGCTGTCACCAGGGCGTCCTGGCAGTCAAAGGTCACGCTCTTGATGTACGTCACCTGGGTCATAATCCCGCAGTGGGTCGCCAACCGGGACGACTTGAAGTCACCGAATCGCGAGGAAGAAGCGCTTACTGCGTTTCGCTGGAGGTTCCTGTTGCGGGATCCCCGGGCCGCCCGGCCCGGGCTGGGTGATGCTGTACGTCGGGCGCACCGGGCGTGCCACCGCCAGGTGATGTTGGAGGGCGGGTGCGGGTGCGGCAACTCGGGCTGTGGGTCGGCCCGTTTCGGGTGTACCTGGTGACCCAGGCCGTGTTGGGTTTCGCGTTGGCCGTCAGCCAGGCGACGCTGATCGTGTATCTGGTCCGGTCGGCGCACCTGGACCCGTTCGAGCTGGTGCTGCTGGGGACGGTGCTGGAGGCGGCGTATTTCCTGTTCCAGGTCCCGACGGGAGTCCTGGCCGACCGGGCGGGCCGGCGGCGCGCGGTCGTGCTCGGCTTCCTGGGCCTGGGAGCCGGTCTGGTGCTGCAGGGGTCGGTCGCCGCGCTGAGCGTGATCCTGGCTGCGCAGGTGGTGTACGCGCTCGGGGCGGCGTTGGTCGACGGCGCCCTGGAGGCGTGGATCGCCGATGAGCTCCAGGACCGTGACCTCGGTCGGGTCTACACCCGTGGGACACAGGTGGGCCTGCTGGCCACGGTCGCCGGCAGCCTGGCCAGTGCGCTGCTGCTCACGGTTGGCAACCGGGTGCCGCTGCTCGCCGCTGGCAGCCTGCTCGTCGCGTTCGCGGTGCTGCTGACCGTCGTCATGCCGGAGCGGCATTTCCAGCCGGCGCAGATGGCGCCACCAGCCGGTCGCACGATCATCACCCGGCTCCTGGCCGAGGTGACGGACCAGGTCGGGGCGACCAGCCGCGCGGTCCGACAGGTGACCGGGTTGCTGCTCGTCCTGGCCGTGGTGTTCTTCGTCGGCGGGTGGAGCGAGAGTTTCGACCGGTTGTGGGGGGCGTTCTTGCTCCGCGACGTCGGGTTGCCCAGTGGTGGCCGCTTCGGCGAGGGGCTGCTGTTTGGTCTGCTCGCCGCGGCGTCAGCGCTGCTCGCCCTGGGTGCCACCGAGATCGCCCGCCGCCGCACCGAGCGGCTCGGCTCCACCTCGGTCCTGGTGACACTGCTCGTCACCCTCGGGCTGGTCGCGGCGGGCGTCGTGGTGTTCGCGACCGCCTCGACCGTCCTGGTCGCCGTGCCGGCCTACCTGGCCGTCAGCGCTCTGCGTCCTGTCTACCGGCCCCTGCTCACGCTGTGGATCGTCGAACGGGTTGAGCCCGCACACCGGGCGACAGCGCTGTCGACCCGTGACCTGTTCGACAGCTGCGGACAGATCCTCGGCGGCCCGCTCATCGGCCTGGTCGGCACCCTCGCAACCGTGCGCGCCGCCCTGCTCTGCGGAGCAGCGGCCTTCATCCCGGCCACCGCACTGCTTGCGCTCGCCAACACACAAGTCACCTCCAACACCGCTAGCGCTGAAGCAGGCGGCCCCAAGCGCGACCGAACCTCGAGGGGCAGGCCGCGCCGGCCGTTCCGATAGCCACGTCCCGATGGAGGTTCGTCCACCGGTCACAGTTGACTCGTGACCCTGAACTTCCGCCCGGCTGAAGCCCGCGACGCCAGCTTCCTCGCCGAGATGCTCGTTGCAGCTGCCTTCTGGCGCACCGACGGCCCGAGCGGTCGCGTTACAGACGTCCTCAGCCACCCGCAGCTCGCCCACTACGTCGCGGGTTGGCCGCGTCCGGGGGACCTCGGGGTCATCGCCCTAAGCGGTCAGCGGCCCGTAGGAGCCGCTTGGGCCCGGATGCTGCCGGAGAGCGACCCCGGCTACGGCTTCGTGGACCCCACCATCCCCGAGATGTCCCTGGCCGTTGTGCAGGCATGGCGGGGACGGGGGGTGGGAACGCGCCTGCTGAACGTGCTGATCGCGAACGCCCGTGAGCAAGGGCTGGCCTCGCTAAGCCTGAGCGTAGAGCCGGACAACGGCGCACGGCGCCTCTACGAGCGCGCCGGCTTTAGGCAGGTCGACCAGGTGGGCGGCTCTCTGACCATGCTCCTGCAACTGTCCGGTACCGGTTGACGTTCGGCGGGACAGCGTCGGCTAGCGGCACTTCCTGGGCGTCAGCGCCGCACGCGGTAGCGGAGGTGTACGACGCCCGAATCGAACGTGCGGCTGTCGACGAGGCCGAGGTCCTCGTGCCGTTCAGCACGCGGAAAGAACGGCGTGCCGCCGCCAACGAGCACCGGGTGGACGCGCAGCCGGTACTCGTCGACGAGGCCGAGCGCGGACGCCTCGGCAGCGAGCGTGGCGCCGCCGATGCCGACGTTGCCCTGCCCCGGCCCGACGCGCCACAGCTCAACCTCCTCGGCCAGACCGCCGGCAGCCAGCCGGTAGCCGTCCTCGACGGAGGTCAGGGTCGTGGAGAAGACCACCTTCGGCAGCGAGGTCCACAGCGCAGCGAACTCCCGCTCCAGGTCGCTGAGCGACGCCTGGTCGACGGTCTCCCAGTACGACATCGTCTCGTACAGCCGCCGCCCCAGCAGGTGCACGCCGAGCCCGCGGACCTCTTGGGTGGCGAAGCGGAAGACCTCCTCGTCAGGCGCTGACCACGCGAAGCCGCCGTCCGGCCCGACGATGTAGCCGTCGAGTGAGACGCCCATCGAACAAGTCACCTTGCGCATCAGCCGTCCTGTCGCGTGCGGAGCCGGACCTCCTCGGGCGCGAAGGGTAGTGCCGGCTACGGCTCAAGGTGGGGCCCAGTACCTCTGACACGGTGGAGCCAGTTGACCTTGACAGAGCCACCGCCTCCTGACAGGCAAGTAACGCCTGTTCTTCCCTAGGGTTATGCCGGTGATCGCGTTGATTATCCGCGGGATATGCCGGTAAAGGCGGGAGCGTCACGCTGGGAGCGGGGCGCCCGTAGCGGGCCGGCTGGCTAGCTGTGGCAGTCGCCTCCGGATGGAGGCCGTGATGGACAACATGACAGCTCGCGGGACGGAAGCGGTCCCAGACGAGGTGGTCGAAGGTGTGGAGTTCTTGCCGGCGCGGGAGCGGTGGGACCAGACCAGCTACGCGGTGGCGAGCTTTTTGGCCCGCTACCGGGACCTGACCCTGCGCGCATACCGGCAGGACATGCTCGCCTTCCTGCGCTGGTGCGCCGAACGGCAGCTCGCACCGCTGCAGGCCCAGCGGCCGCACCTGGAGCTGTACCTGCGCTGGATGGAGAGCCGCGGGCTGGCGCCGGCGACGATCGGCCGCCGGTTCGGGACCGTCGCGGGGTTCTACAAGTACGCGGTCCTGGACGGGAACGCCGCCGTGAACCCGACCCTGGCCGTGACCCGACCACGGATCGCCTGGGAAGGACAGCGCCGGACCGTGCTGCACCCGTTGGAGTACGCCGCGCTCCTCACGGCTGCCCGGCACGACGGCCCCCAGTCCCACGCCCTGGTGGCGCTGCTCGGGATGCTCGGGCTGCGGGTCAGCGAGGCCTGCGGCGCGAACATCACCGACCTGCACTACGACAGCGGCTACGAACTCCTCACGATCATGGGCAAGGGCCACAAGCCCGCCCAGATCCCGCTCCCAGTGCCGGTCCTTCGCGCTATCCACGAGGCCACCTCCGAGCGGAAGGCCGGACCGATCCTGCTCAACCGGGCAGGGGCCCGGATGACGCCCGCCTCGGCCGCCGGCCGACTGCGCCGCCTGACCCGCACGATCGGGCTTGAGCACCCCATCAGCCCCCACAGCCTGCGCCGGACCTTCTGCACCGCCGGCCTGGTCTCAGGCGTCCCACTGCGCGACATGCAGTACGCCATGCGGCACAGCGACTCCCGCACCACCCTGCGCTACGACATGAGCCGCGCCAACCTCGACCGACACGCCGCCCACCCCGTCGCCGCCTACCTCGCTGGTATGGCCGTCGGATAACCGAACAGGAACAGGCGCTACACGACGTCGAAGGGCATGCGGAAGGCGGGCCCGTGTCATCCTGAGCCAGGCGCAGGTCAGGCTCCCCGGCACCCAACCAGCCGCCCCCGGAGAAAGGGGACCGTTATGGGCCGCTTTCAGCTTTTTGTAGCCTTCTACTTTGGTTGCCTGCTGTCCAATCTTGCAGTTGCCAGCTACGTAATCTGGCTATTTCTTAGCCATGGCTACGACGGGTACGGGTACAGCCTCGCTGGTATGGAGCTGGCTGCGCTTGTCGCGGCTGTTGCCACGCGAAAGCGGAGCTTGGCGAAGTGGCGGCGGCAGTTCGCGCGATCCGCCGAAAGCCGCAGCTCAGCGGCGGGTCGCTGACGTTCACGCTGCTTGGTAGCCGCCAGGTGGAGAAGGCAGCATCGGCATGGGCCAACGGAGAGTGGCTGCAGTGATCGACAGACCTCCCTTGAGCTCGGGCCGCGTGAGCGCTACACGAGGTCGTCGGCGGCCGGGTTCGTCATGGCGAGGCAGCGAAGAACCGGCCTTCTTCGCTGCGGGGCGACATCCGTAGCACCCGACGCGGCGCTGCGAATGGTTGCCAACACTCTGCGAGGCCGCGCAGTCCCGACACACGCGGACACCAGCACCCGAGGCTGACAAGCCTTCCTCGGCACCATCAGACGGGCAAGCTGTAGCCCCACTCCTCGCCACCCGCAGGAAAGTCTTCACCGGTCCTGTCTGCGCCGATGGCGTGACACATCCGCTGACTGCGTTCGTTCTCACGGAAGATCACGCCCGAGATGTGGACCTTATGGAGGCCAGCTTGCACCGCGACTGAGGTGATCGTGTCGAGCGCGTCCACTAGAAGCAGGGCGCCGAAACCACGACCCTGAAAGTCCAAGGCGACAGCCGCCAAATGACACATGACGCTGGCTGGGCCGTCTACTTCTTCCCAGTAGACAACCGTGGCGAGTTCCTCGCCGACGTAGCCGACGCGCAGCGCGAACGGGCTCTGTGCGGAGGGTATGGAGATCCCACGGATCTCCCGCCGCACGTCGTACTCCCACTCGCGAGGGTGCTCGTAGTGCCAGCCTGCATCCGCAGACCAACAACGCTCGGGGTCCTGGGTACAGGTGAACTGCGATAGCGCTCTGCGGTCGAGACGGTGAACCGCGTCTCGAAACGTGAGCTCAACGGTCACCCAGTACGGGGAGCCCCGAGGGGCGCCTTAGCGGCAATCCTGTCGAAGTCTGCGCGGCGCTCAGCCAACGGGCGGTCGAGGCCGAGCATGGCCCGGTACCGCGCCTGTGACTGGCGGTCGAACTCCTCAAGTGCGCTGTCCGGACCGGAAGGGGTCAGTCGCGAGATGGCGGTTCGGATCGCGGTCACGATGCTCCTCACTTCCTCTCGGCGGACAGCACCCCCATGGCTGTCAACACCTGCCCACAACGGTACAACGTTGTCGACGTACTTGCGTTCCCGCTTGCACTCCGTGTGAGAAATCGCCGGTGCGTGGTGGGTCGGTAGCCTCAGACTTCGACATGTCGAACCCCTCTGGGGCTGCGGTCTGAGGCTACCGACCCAGTCAAGTGCCATTCCCGGTGACTCATCGTGACTACTGCACGCTTCGGGACGTCGGATGCAACTCTCGGGCCTGTGGGTAGGTGTCGCTACTGCTGGACCCTTGCGGCACTGCATCCGCATGCCGTTGCTAGCGGGGCGATGTGTCGATGGCTCGGTCGAGCCATTCGGTCAGGAGCCGCTGTTCGGCGTTGCTGAGCACGTCGAGCTGGCGCGCGACCGCCCGGAAGGCGACGGCAGCAGCCGTTGCCCGGTCCTGGGCGGGGTCTGGTGCGTGGGTCAGGATCTGCCGCAGGACAGCGTCGTACATGCTCTCGGCGAGGCCGGTGTCTCGTTGCTCGGCCGGTGTCGACAGCAGCGTCTGGATGGTCCCGATCCCTGCGGCCTGGATGAGGTCGACGGCGCGCCGCTCACCGACGCGCAGCCGCCCGGCCGCGGCGACCCGGTGGATCCGGGATTCCAGGACGAGCCTGCCTGCTCGTGCCGCGGGTGAGGCCAGCACCCGGTCCGGGTCGCTCAGGAGGCGGAACAGGGTCGGGTTGGCCAGGCCGAAGTCGATCTGGGTGTCCCACCCGGCGCGCAAGTCCTCCAGCGGGTCGACGTCGCCTGCAGCGGCCGCCTCCACGACTGCCTTCTTGGCCGACACATACGTAGCCATCACGTGCTCGGCGACGGCGTCCAGCAGCCCGTCCTTGTCCCCGAACAGGCGGTAGATCGCGGGCGCCTGCACGCCGGCCGCCTCGGCCACCCCGCGGGTGGTTACCGCCGCCGGGCCCTGCTCGCGCAGTAGGCGGGCGGCGACATCGACGATCCGCGAGCGGATGTCGCTGCGGGTGCTGGTCGCCCTGCTCACCGGCCGACGATAATGCAGCGGTGCTACCGCCGTGTTACCGGTGTTATCGTCTTGACGATACCAGCGACAGTGAGGAGGAGGCATGATCGTGGTCACCGGGGCGACCGGGGCGCTGAACGGAGCGACCGTCGAGCACCTGCTCGGCCGCGTCCCGGCCAGCCAGATCGCCGTGGCCGTGCGGGACAAGGCCAAGGCCCAGCGGTTCGCCGAGCGGGGGATCCAGGTCCGGCAGGGCGACTACGCCGACCCGGCCTGCCTGCCGGCCGCCTTCGACGGCGCCGACCAGCTGCTGCTCGTCTCCGCCAACGACCCGGGCGCCGACGCCGTCGGCCTGCACCGCAGCGCGATCGACGCGGCCGTCGCCGCTGGAGTCGGGCGCATCCTCTACACCAGCCATCAGGGCGCCGCAGCGGACACCCCGTTCGGACCCGGGCGCACTCACGCCGCGACCGAGCAGCTGCTCGCCGCGTCCGGCACGGCCTGGACCTCCCTGCGCAACGGCTTCTACGCCCACAGCCTGACCTGGCTAACCGGCCCGTGGCGCGAGACCGGCCGCATCACAGTGCCGGCCGACGGGGGCGTGTCGTGGACAGCACGCGCCGACGCCGCCGAGGCCGCCGCCGTCGTCCTGGCCTCCAACGGCGGCTACGACGGCCCCGTGACGCTCACCGCGGGCACGGCACCCACCTTCGCCGAGATCGCCGCCATCGCCTCCGACCTGACCGGACGAGAGGTCCAGCACGTCGTGATGGACCCCGAGCAGTGGGTCGCCGGCAGATCGCCGCCGGGCAGCCGGAGTTCGTGGCCCGCTTCACCCTAGGCATGTACCAGGCCGCCCACCGGGGCTTCTTCGCCGGCGTCGACCCCCTGCTCGGTGAACTCCTGCGCCGTACGCCACGCAGCGTGCGCGACGTCCTTGCCGCCGAGCCGACGCTTCACTGAGCCGCTCGCCCTCCAAAAAGCAGGCGCCCGATGGTGCGAGCGAGATCTGACGGCTGGGAGGCGGGAGGATCGCGTCGACGAACACCGCGGGCACGACTGACCGCTGCACCGCCAGTGCGGGGACGTACGCGCCGGCGTTGCTGTGCGGTACCAGGGCGACATCACGGTCTACAGGAAGTGCCGCAAGGGCGGCGTCGAGGACGTCCTCCCCCCTCAGCACGGGCTCGGGGACCGTGCAGATCACGGTGTGCCAGCCCGTGGTCGGCAAGGACCCGGGCGACTGCGCGCCACACCGACGGCCCCAGCAGCGGGCTGGGCAGGATGCTAGTTGGCCCAACCTGAGCTGTAGCCGGCTTTACCCTCTCGGCGTGGAAGACGTTTCCGACCTGCTGGGCCAGTACCGGGCCGTCCTCGAAGAGATGCACAACAACCGCATCGAGAGCGGCGGGCAGCCGCGTAAGTGGAACCGCCTCGTCGACAAGATGCAGGGACTGCAGCTCCGCCTACGCGAGTCCGCCGAGGGCCGACAGGGCATCACGAACCTTGCATTGCAGGACGAGAACTCCACAGTCCGGTCCTGGTCTGCGGTCAACGCTCTGGCTTGGAACGCGTCAAAGGTTCGCCCGGTCTTGGAGCAGCAGGCAGCCGACAGCGCGTCTCTTGGTGGCCTGGACGCGACGATGGCGCTCCGGGAGTACGAGGCTGGACGGCTGAACACCGCTTGGCAGCCCGAGCACGGGTAAGCGTAGATCGGCATCGTGGAGAGCCGGCCTTCTTCACCGCCGGGGGCAGACGCCCTGCACTCAGAAGATGCGGCCCTACCCTGTGGGCGTGGCGGAATCAAGGATCGGTCCAGTCACCCTGATCTGGCACGGACGGGGACCCAGGGAGAGCCACGTTATGCGGCCGCTAGCTGACGCGCTCGTTCACATCGGGGCCGACGTGTTCGTGCCTGATTGGGAATGGACGGCCCCGGATTGGGGCCGCGGGGAATTGCTGGCCTCGCTCGCCTCCGCGGCCACTGTCGCGGATAACAGGCCATTGATCGTGATCGGCTGGTCGCTCGGCGGCACCGCTGCGCTCTCCCTGGCGAGCCTCGCGCACTACGAGGTCACCGCGCTCGTCGGACTCGCTGCCGATTGTGAAGCGCAGTCACCCCTCACTGGACGGCTGCTCGACGCCAATGCCGTCAGGGCCGCATCCGCTTACCTCGTGCACGGCTCCGAAGACCCGGTGGTGCCTGTATCCGGCAGCATCCGCTTCGCTGGAGATAGCGACGCGAGCCTGACGGTGCTCTCTACCGACCATGCTGGTGTAATCGGCTGTGAGTACGACCGCGGGGCCGGAACTTGCCTACCTAGCGACCGAGACCCCGCCCGACGGGGGCTGCGGGCCAGCGTGCGGGCGATCCAGAAGGCGGCATTGCGGCAAGGGTAGGTGCCGCGTCGACTGGCCACGCACCGCACGACGTTCCTCGTGCGTCCCGCTGGTCGTTCCCGTATGACACAAGATCACCGCTCGCTGGACAACGCCTCCTGAGCGTTCGCTCAGCGGTCGTCTACTGGGACAGGCCCGTGCCTGATAGCCGGCTACTTGTTGAATGACAGGAGCTCGAGGCCCGGCCAGGCTGACGGTCAGGTGTCGGTGGGGATGCTCCGTAACCGGCTGCCCACTGTTCCATTGGTGTGGCTCGCTAAGGCAGTGCTGACCCACCGACACCGCCCTGGGGTGGAGTGGCTCAAGAGGGGTTTGCTTCGCCTGAAGTAGCGCTGCCCTCCGCCCGTCCGAACGAGCTCGGGAGGCCAGCGATGGTGGCAGTGATGATCGGGATCGATCCGCACAAGCGGAGCAACACAGCGGTGGTGCTCGACGACAAGGAGAAGGTTCTCGGTCGTCGCCGGTTCAACAATGACGGTGCCGGCTATCGCGAGCTCAAGGCGTTCGTGAAGGCGTGGAAGCAGCGGACCTGGGCGGTCGAGGGGGCAGGTGGCGTCGGTCTGAGTCTGGCCCAGCGGCTAGCGATGGAAGGCGAGCTGGTGCTCGACGTCCCCGCGTTCCTGTCCGCGCGGGTGCGGGCGTTGGGCGGCGGCAGCGGCCGCAAGACCGACGACAGCGACGCCTACGCGGTGGCCGTCGCCGGTCTGCGCGGGCATGCCTTGCAGATCGTGCGTCCCGAGGGCGCAGTGGCGGTCCTGAAGATGCTCTCCGACCGGCGTCAGCAGCTGGTAGAGCAGCGAATCACCGCTATCAACCGACTTCATGACGTCCTGCAGGATCTGTTGCCTGGAGGGGCATCCACCCGCCTCACTGCCAGCAAAGCGCTGGAGATCCTCGCCACCGTCAACCCGCTCAGGGCCATCGAGCGGACCCGCAAGCAGATCGCCATGGAGCACGCCCAAGACGTCGCAGAGCTCGACGCGAAGGTCAAGGCCGCGGCCAAGCAGATCGGACTCGCCGTCGCGGCCCAGCCCTCACGCGTGAACGAGATCCGAGGCATCGGCGCCATCGGTACCGCTCTGATCCTCGGCGAAGTTGGAGACGTCCGGCGGTTCCGCACCAAGCATCACTTCGCCAGCTACACCGGCACCGCACCCATCGACGTCAGCAGCGGCGACCAGGACCGGCACCGCCGCGACCGCGGCGGGAACCGACGACTGAACTACGCCCTGCACGTCGCCGCGCTTGTCCAGATCCGGCACCACGGACCGGGCAAGGCCTACTACCTGCGTAAGCGAGCAGAGGGCAAGAAATCTCTGGAGGCGATGCGCTGTCTCAAGCGACGACTGTCCGACGTCGTTTTCCACGCCCTGCAGGAGGATCTGCAGCTGCGTCTCGAGGCGGCGGGCCCGGAAGGACACTCGGGGGCGACTGTTCAATCCAGCGCGTCTGACCCAACCACGATGGTCAGCCCTTCGGATCAGTCACTAACCGGACCCGCCGCAGCGAACGCTACGCCCCGCCGAACGAAGGTGAAAGCGCTCGCTTGACAACAGAGGGGAGCCTTACTTGGCGAAGGACAGCGCCTGCGTGACGGCAGAATGGGCGTCCAAGTCACGACCGCCGTGCACGTCCACGGCCTCAATGGCCAAGGCATCACCGCCGTGGTCCAGCAAGTAAAGCCTGGTCTTCTGGCCCGGTCCGGTGTTGTGCTCCAGCCCGCTCCTGCCGACCCCGATTAGGTACGGAGCGACCGGGTTGCCGTTGGAGTACGGGCAAGGCTTCGCACGCGGCGAGACGACAAGGTCCATGACGGACCCGGACAGGCCGCCAACGCGCACGGCGTGCTTGGCGGTGACGACGAGCGACGGGTCATGCGCGATCCACGCGGTGACTGCAGCCGCTGTGGTCGCGACGCCGGGGGCGGTGCCATCCTCACAACCGTTGGGAGCGCCCACGGTGCGGTAGATGCCCACGAAGTCGCTTTTGCCCCCGTTGACTCCCGGCAGGTTTCCTCCAGGCGGGATCAGCAGGAAATTGCCAATGAGGTCTTCCTCGTTGTCCCATCCCGCCGGGACGGTGTAGGTGATGGCAGGGTCGAAGACCTGCGTCGTGTATGTCCCGGCTGCCAGCGGCCCGAGACAGTTGCCTCCTTCCGGGTTGCCGCAAGGGGCTTGCGTCGGTGACGCGACGGGCGAAGCGGACGTGGCGGTCGTTGAAGCCGTCTCCGGGGCAGCCGCTGTCGGCGCAGACGAGCCGCCGCATGCGGAAATAGCTAGTAGTAAAACAAGTGCTATCCGGCGCATGGCAGTCCTCTCGGGCACTCCGCGAGGCCTGAGGATGTCGACCGGCGGCGCATGCGTCAACGGCAGCCATTCATCCCGGTAGAACACCGGCATAAGTGCCGCTCCGTGCCCGCGGCACCCGAGAAGGGTAGGTGCTGCTCTTCACCGCGTGGCAGCCTCGGCTCGGAGAGCATGTAGCGACAGTTCTTCGTACCGCTTGAAGCACGGAGAGCGGTCCCATAATCCAGTTGACGACCGAGAGACAGCCCGTGCCGGGGTCGCCGCGGCGCGCTCGGTCTGCGGCACGAGCGGACGTTCGCT
>JAABUM010005075.1_pt1 | contig 14184 bp, 14 predicted proteins | sample 5559161 | NCBI WGS metagenome assembly JAABUM01 (sample SAMN10711868, study PRJNA513369) | rock metagenome | isolation source: Antarctica rocks | place: Antarctica: Victoria Land, Siegfried Peak nord
GGAGAGATGGTCCATGGTGAGCGCCTGCATGGCGCACGCTGTGGGAGTACGGGCGGACAGCTGCGCCACCGAGGTACCCAAGCGGATGCGCGAGGTCTGCGAACCCCACCACGCCAGCGGGCTGAAGGCGTCGGAACCCCAGGACTCGGCCGCGAACATCGAGGTGAACCCGGCCTCCTCCGCCGCCACGACGAGCTCGCCGGCGTTCTCCGGCGGCTGCGCCCCCCAGTACCCGAGCTGAAGTCCCAGCTGCATGTCGTACCTCCTTGTGTCCCCGAATACTAGAACTCTTGCCGGCAAAGTTGGAACGTGTTCTACTTCTTGGCGTGGAGAACTTGAGCGCACCACTGAACATCGCGTTCGACTACACCCGATCCCTGGGCGCCACGCTCGGCCCCTTCATGACCGCCTTAACGCAGCGTCGGATCGTCGGTGTGCGGGGTTCCGACGGCACGGTGCACGTGCCCCCGGCGGAATACGATTCCCTCACCGCGGAGCCGCTGACCGACTTCGTCGAGGTCGCCGACACCGGAACCGTGCTCAGCTGGTCCTGGGCTGCCGAGCCCATGGCCGGCCAGCCGCTGGCGCGTCCCTTCGGCTGGGCACTGATCCGGCTGGACGGTGCGGACACCGGGCTACTGCACGCCGTGGCCGTCGACGGCCCCGAACAGATGAGCACCGGCATGCGGGTGCGGGCACGGTGGGCGGCAGAGCCGGTCGGCCGGATCCAGGACCTGGCCTGCTTCGAACCAGTCCCCGCAGCGCCAAGTTGCACAACTTGGGGAGCGGGAGACCCCCGATCACACCAAGTTGCACAACTTGGGGAACCGGCCGACGCCGAAGCCGAACCGGTGACGATGCTGACCACCCCGTTCACGCTGAGCATGATGCACTCCGCCTCGCCCGAGGAGAGCCAGTACCCGCGCGGACTGGCCGAAGGCCGACTGCTCGGCCAGCGCTGCCCGGTCTGCACCAAGGTCTACATTCCGCCACGCGGAGCCTGCCCCACCGACGGAGTACCCACCAAGGAAGAGGTGGAACTTCCCGACACCGGCACCGTCACCACCTTCTGCATCGTCAACGTGCCCTTCGCCGGGCAGCGCATCACGCCGCCCTACGTCGCCGCCTACGTGCTGCTCGACGGCGCGGACATTCCCTTTCTGCACCTGATCCTCGGCTGTCCGGCCGAGGAGGTGCACATGGGAATGCGGGTGCGAGCGGTGTGGAAGCCCCCGGAGGAATGGGACTACACCCTGGAGAACATCCAGCACTTCGCACCGTCCGGCGAACCCGACGCCGCGTACGAGAGCTACTCCCACCACCTATAACCCCGGAAGGAGGCCGACCAGTGGGAGACGTTGCCGTTGTCGGCTTTGCCCAATCGCCGAACGTGCGCCGCAGCGAAGGCACCACCAACGGCGTCGAGCAGCTGGTCCCTATCTTCTCCCAGCTCTACGCCGACACCGGGTTGTCCAACCGGGATATCGGGTTCTGGTGCTCCGGTTCCTCGGACTACCTTGCCGGGCGGGCGTTTTCCTTCATCTCCGCGATCGACGCGATCGGCGCCTTTCCGCCGATCATCGAGTCACACGTGGAGATGGACGCGGCCTGGGCGCTGTACGAGGCCTGGGTGAAGATTTGCACGGGGGAGGTCGATACCGCCTTGGTGTACGGCTTCGGCAAGGCCTCGGCCGGCAACCTGCGCCGCACTTTGGCGCTGCAGCTGGATCCGTACACCGTCGCTCCACTGTGGCCGGACTCGGTGGCAATGGCGGGTCTGCAGGCGCGTTTCGGGCTGGACGGCGGGCAGTGGAGCGAGCGCTCGATGGCGGAGGTTGCCGCGCGTAGCCGTGCCGACGCGGTCCACAACCCGCACGCCCAGCTCTCCGGTGCGGTGGACGTCGAGGAGCTGCTGGCCGCACCGTATCTGGCCAATCCCTTACGGGCCCACGACTGCGCCCCGATCACCGACGGGGCCTCGGCGATCGTGCTGGCCTCGGCTGAACGCGCACCCGAGCTGTGCGAGCACCCGGCCTGGATCACCGGCATCGCCCACCGCATCGACTCACCGGCATTCGGCGCCCGGGACCTCACCGCCGCCCCCTCGGCCACCGCCGCAGCCAGGGACGCGGGTGTCGACGGCGTGACGGTGGCCGAGCTGCACGCCCCGTTCAGCCACCAGGAAATCGTGTTGCGGCAGGCGATCGGTCTCGGTGAGCGGGTGCGCATCAACCCGTCCGGGGGTGCGCTGTGCGGTAACCCGATGTTTTCCGCCGGGTTGTCCCGCATCGGTGAGGCCGCCAAGCAGGTGATGAGCGGGGACGCCGAGCGCGTCCTCGGGCATGCCACCGGGGGCCAGCTACTGCAGCAGAACCTGATCTGCGTGATGGAGGGACGGTAGTCATGAGCGAGCGAAGCGACGTGGTGGTGCGACCATGAGCGAGCGAAGCGACGTGGTGGTGCGACCATGAGCGAGCGAAGCGACGTGGGGTTACGACGATGAGCAAACAGCAGGCCGCCGTGCTCGGGGTGGGGCAGACCCACCACACCGCCAAGCGCCTCGACGTGTCCATGGCCGGGCTGTGCCGGGAGGCCATCGACCGGGCGATGGTCGACGCAGGCGTGGAATGGGACGACATCGACGCCGTCGTCGTTGGCAAGGCGCCGGACCTCTTCGAGGGCGTGATGATGCCCGAGCTGTATCTCGCAGACGCCCTTGGCGCGCACGGCAAGCCACTGCTGCGCGTGCACACGGCCGGCTCGGTCGGCGGCTCCACCGCCAATGTGGCGGCGAGCCTGGTGCAGGCCGGCGTGCACCGACGAGTTCTCGCGGTGGCCTTCGAAAAGCAGTCGGAGTCCAACGCCATGTGGGCACTGTCCATCGCCGTGCCCTTCTCGATGCCGGTGGGTGCGGGAGCGGGCGGCTACTTCGCCCCGCACGTGCGCTCCTACATCCGCCGCTCCGGCGCACCAGAGCACATCGGCTCGATCGTCGCGGCCAAGGACCGGCGCAACGGGGCGCTCAACCCCTACGCCCACCTGCGCCAGCCGGACATCACCATGGAGTCGGTCCAGGCGTCGAAGATGCTGTGGGACCCGATCCGCTACGACGAGACCTGCCCCTCCTCGGACGGCGCCTGCGCCATCGTCCTCGGAGACGAAACTGCCACGCAGGCAAGCGAAAAGCCGGTCGCCTGGATCCATGCCACCGCGATGCGCACCGAGCCGACGACCTTCGCCGGCCGCGACCAGGTGAACCCGCAGGCCGGCCGGGACGCCGCCGCCGCCCTGTGGAAGCAGGCCGGGATCACCGATCCACTGCGGGAGATCGACGCCGCCGAGATCTACGTGCCCTTCTCCTGGTTCGAGCCGATGTGGCTGGAGAACCTGGGCTTCACCGAGGAAGGTGCCGGCTGGAAGCTGACCGAGGCGGGCGAGACGGAGATCGGCGGCCAGCTGCCCGTGAACCCCAGCGGCGGGGTGCTGTCCTCCAACCCATCGGGGCATCGGGCATGTTGCGCTTCGCCGAGGCCGCCCGCCAGGTGATGGGCACCGCGGCCGAGCACCAGGTGGACGGCGCACGAAAGGCCTTGGGCCACGCCTACGGCGGCGGTTCCCAGTTCTTCTCCATGTGGGTGGTCGGCGCGGACAAGGCCGGTGCCCGATGAAGTTCACCCTCGGCGTCGCTATGAGCCCGCTGGACCAACTGCCCGCGCTGGCGCAGACCGCGCAGGACTGCGGGTTCGCCTCCATCGCCTTGCCCGACTCGTTGTTCTACGCCGAGTCGGTGGCGGTGAAGTACCCCTACACGCCCGACGGGTCCCGGATGTGGGACGCGGACACCCCGTGGGTCGACCCGTTCGTGGCGGCCGCGGCGATGGGTGCGGTCACCTCAGAAATCCGCTTCTACACCCAGGTGCTCAAGCTCGGCTCACGCAATCCGCTGCTGCTCGCCCGCCAGGTGGGCTCGGTGGCGAACATGACGGGCAACCGCTTCGGACTGGGCGTCGGCCTGGGCTGGTCGCCCGAGGAGTTCGAGTGGTGCGGGGTGCCCTTCGAGCGCAAGGGCGCCCGCGCCGACGAGTCCATTGAGGTTCTCCGGCTCGTGCTCGGCGGGGGCATGGTCGAGTACCACGGCGAGTTCTTCGACTTCGACCGCCTGCAGATGAGCCCGGCGCCCACGCAGCCGGTGCCGATCTACGTAGGCGGGCATTCCGAGGCCGCGCTGCGGCGCGCCGCCCGGGTCAGCGACGGCTGGACCTCGGCGATGATCAAGATCGAGGAGCTGCGTCAGGTCATCGGCCGGCTCGGCGAGCTACGCGAGGAGTACGGCCGCGCCGGCGAGCCCTTCGAGATCCAGGCGGTGTGCGTGAACCGCTTCGGATTGGCCGGCTACCGCGAGCAGGCTGAGGCCGGGGTGACCGATGCGATCGTCGTCCCGTGGGTCTTCGACGGCGTGCCCTTCGACGGGGAGTTGTCCGCCAAGCAGGACTCGATGAAGCGGTTCGCCGACACCGTCATCAGCAATGTCTGAGCATCCGGCCCGGCTGGCCTCCCAGCGCTCCATGGATGCCGTGCGCCGCCGGGCCAAAGACGAGTGGCTGGCGCTGTTCGCCGAGGACGCCGTGATCGAAGATCCGGTGGGCCCCTCGCACTTCGACCCCGACGGCCGGGGTCACCACGGCCGGGAGGGCATCGCCGCCTTTTGGGAGATGTCCGTGGCGATCACCGATCGGATCGAATTCGCCATCAGCGACTCCTTCGCGTGCGGCAACGAGGTGGCAAACGTCGGCGTCATCACCTCCACCGTCGGCGGTGACACGCAGCTGGACGCCGAAGGGGTCTTCATCTACCGCGTCGACGATAACGGGCTGATCACCTCGCTGCGCGCGTTCTGGGAGACCGACCGGGCGATGGCCTCGCTGCGCTCGCCCTTGTGAGTGATTAGTGCGGTCCCGGCAGCACTAATCACTCACCGGTAGCGCACCTGGAGTTCTTTGATGCCGTTGAGCCAGCCGGAGCGCAGCCGGCGCGGCTCGCCCACCTGGGAGATGTCCGGCATGTGGTCGGCGATCGCGTTGAACATCAGGTTGACCTCGAGGCGGGCGAGGTTCGCGCCCAAACAGTAGTGCGCGCCGCTGCCGCCGAACGCGAGGTGCGGGTTGTTCTGCCGCGTGATGTCGAACCGCATCGGGTCCTCGAACACGTCTTCGTCGAAGTTCGCGGAGCTGTAGAACATCACCACCCGATCACCCTGCTTGATCCGCTGCCCACCGAGCTCGGTGTCGATCAGCGCGGTGCGCTGGAAGTTCACCACCGGCGTGGCCCACCGGATGATCTCGTCGGCGGCGGTCTCCGGGCGCTCCTTCTTGTACAGCTCCCACTGGTCGGGGTGCTGCATGAAGGCCAGCATCCCGTGACTGATGGCGTTGCGGGTGGTCTCGTTACCGGCCACCGCCAGCAGGATGACGAAGAAGCCGAACTCGTCGGAGCCCAGCTCGGCGCCGTCGATGTCCGCCTCGACCAGCTTGGTCACGATGTCGTCCATCGGGCAACCCTTGCGCTGCTCGGCCAGCTCGTAGGCGTAACCGAGCAGGCCCATCGACGCCTGCACCTCGTCGACGTCGATCTCGGGGTCGTCGTAGGAGGTCATCTGGTTGGACCAGTCGAAGATCTTGCCACGATCCTCCTGTGGCACCCCGAGCAACTCCGCGATGGCCTGCAGCGGCAGCTCGCAGGCCACCTGGGTGACGAAGTCGCCCTGCCCCGAAGCGGCCGCTTCTTCCACGATGCGCTTGGCCCGGTTGTTCAGTGCAGTCTCCAGGCTGTTGATCGCGCGCGGGGTGAACCCGCGGGAGACGAGCCGCCGCAGCTTGGTGTGCTCGGGCGCGTCCTTGTTGATCAGGATGACGCGCTGCAGCTCGATCTGGTCCCGCACGATGTCGTCGCGGAAACGGGTGATCGCCGTGTTCTCCGACGAGGAGAAGATGTCGCTGCGCCGCGAGACCTCCTTGATGTCGGCGTGCCGGGACACCACCCAGTACCCACCGTCGTGGAAGCCGCCGGCGCCGTCAGGCTGGGCGTTCCACCACACCGGTGCGGTCCTGCGCGCCTCGGCGAATTCCTCGACGGGAATCCGCTGCGCGTACACGTCCGGGTCGGTGAAGTCCCAACCCTCGGGAAGGTCGGGACGCAGCCCGGTGACGTCCTGATTCGTGGTCACAGCGTTCTCCTGACGTGATGCGGCGCATGGAAAGTAGTGGCACAGATATAACACGTTCTACTTGCATTCAAGCACGAGATTACGCCGCTGGGTAGGGAAACGCACTCGCACAGCTTGCGCAGGTATATAACCTGTTCTACCTTGACGACTAGACAGTGAGAGGAGCCCCCGGTGGGTAGTCCGGTAATCGTGGACGCCGTCCGCACCCCGATCGGCAAGCGCGGAGGCTGGCTGTCGGGACTGCACGCCGCGGAGATCCTCGGCGCGGCACAGCAGGCCATCATCGACCGCTCCGGCCTCGATCCGCATGCCGTCGAGCAGGTGATCGGCGGCTGCGTCACCCAGGCCGGCGAGCAGTCCAACAACATCACCCGCACTGCCTGGCTGCACGCGGGCCTGCCCTGGCAGACCGGCGCGACCACCATCGACTGCCAGTGCGGCTCGGCCCAACAGGCCACCCATCTCATCGCCGGCCAGATCGCCACCGGGTCTATCGACGTGGGCATCTCCTGCGGGATCGAGGCGATGAGCCGGGTGCCGCTGCGGGCAGCCGTCGGCGAGAACGCCGGCATGCCCCGTCCGGATTCCTGGGCCATCGACATGCCGAACCAGTTCCTCGCCGCCGAGCGGATCGCCACCCGGCGAGGCCTTACCCGCGGCGACGTCGAGGCCCTCGGGTTCTCCTCCCAGACCCGAGCCCGCCAGGCGTGGGACGAAGGGCGCTTCGATCGCGAGGTGGTGACTGTGCAGACGCCGGACGGTCCGGTGAGCCGGGACCAGGGGTTGCGCGACACGACCAGGGAGGGCCTGGCGAGGCTGAACCCCGTGTTGCCCGACGGCATCCATACGGCGGGCACCTCCTCGCAGATTTCCGACGGCGCCGCCGCGGTGCTGCTGATGGACTCCGAGCGGGCCGAAGCGCTGGGCCTGAAGCCGCGGGCGCGCATCGTGTCGCAGGCGCTCGTCGGCGCCGAGCCGTACTACCACCTCGACGGTCCGGTCCAGGCCACCGAGCGGGTGCTGCAGCGGGCCGGTATGAAGATGGGCGACATGGACCTGTTCGAGGTCAACGAGGCGTTTGCCTCCGTGGTGCTCTCCTGGGCCCAGGTGCACGACGCGGACATGGACAAGGTCAACGTGAACGGCGGCGCACTGGCCATCGGCCATCCGGTCGGCAGCACGGGCGCCCGCCTGATCACCACAGCTCTGCACGAGCTGGAGCGACGGGACGCCTCCACCGCGCTGATCACCATGTGCGCGGGTGGCGCGTTGTCCACCGGCACCATCATCGAGCGCGTCTGAGCGTCGCCATGTTGTGCGAAAGCCGCATTCACGCGCGATTGTTGCGCGAAAGCCGCATTGACACGGCCATCCCGACCGGCTAGCGCGCGCCGTATACCGGCGAGGGCTTCGGCGCCTCGTTGAGCAGCTCGCGCACCACGGGCCCGAGTTCCGCCGGCTCCCAGCGCGCACCCTTGTCCCGCTGGGCGCTGCGGTGCCAGCCGTCGGCGACGGCGACCATGCCGCCCTCCACCTCGAACACCCGGCCCGTCACGTCGCCGGACTCCACCGAGCCCAGCCAGACCACCAGTGGGCAGACGTTGGCCGGATGCATGGCGTCGAAGGACCCCTCCGCCGGCGCGGCCATGGTCTCGGCGAACACCGCCTCGGTCATCCGAGTGCGGGCAGCAGGCGCGATGGCGTTGACGGTCACGCCGTAGGAGCTCATCTCGGCGGCGGCCTGCACGGTCAGCAGGGCGATGCCGGCCTTGGCGGCCGCGTAGTTGCCCTGGCCGACCGAACCGAGCAGTCCGGCGCCGGAGGAGGTATTGATGACCCGAGCCTGCCGGGGCCGACCGGCTTTCGCCTCGGCACGCCAGTAGGCGCCCGCGTGGCGCAGCGTGGCGAAGTGGCCCTTGAGGTGCACGCGGATGACCGAGTCCCAGTCCTGCTCGCTCATCCCGACCAGCATCTTGTCTCGCAAGAATCCGGCGTTGTTCACCAGCACGTCCAGCGCCCCGAAGGTATCGGCGGCGGTCGTGACCAGGTTCTCCGCGCCCGTCCAGTCGGCGACGTCATCCCCGTTGACCACCGCTTCTCCCCCGGCGGCGGTGATCTCGGCGACGACCTGCTCGGCGGGGGACTCGCCGGTGTCGGAGCCGTCCAGCCCGGCACCGATGTCGTTCACGACGACTTTGGCGCCTGCGGCGGCGAAGGCCAGTGCGTGCTCCCGGCCGATTCCGCGGCCCGCTCCGGTCACGATGACGACGCGTCCCTCGCACAAGCTACTCACGTGCACTCCCTCACGGCTGGATATTGATTTCCACACTGTACCAAGCATTTGCTTGGTCAGCTCCGTCGCGGGTCAGTTCCCTCGCGGGGTCAGCTCCGTGCCGAGATGCCATCCAGCACGATGGCCAGGTACTGCTTGGCCACGGGCTCTGCCGTCACGGCCCGTTCGGGCCGATACCAGCGGACCGCGACCCACACCGTGTCCCGAATGAAGCGGTAGGCCAGCTCACTGTCCAGATCGGACCGGAAACTGCCGTCCCGCACGCCACGTTGCAGCACGCCGATCCAAAGCTCGCGGAACTCGGTGTTGCGTTCGTCGATGTAGCTGAACTGCGGCAGCTTGATCAGGTGCTTGGCCTCGTCCTGGTAGATCGCGACCGCGGGGTGCCGCTGATGAATGGCGTCGAACGAGCACCGCACCAAGGCTTCCAGCGTGTGCCGGGAGTCCAATCCGGCATCAACGATCTCGTGGTATCCGTCGAAGAGCTCGTCGAGAAAGCCGCGCAGGATCTCGTCCACCATGGCTTCCTTGGACCGGAAGTGGTGGTACAGGCTGCCGGACAAGATGCCCGCGCTGTCGGCGATGTCGCGCACCGTGGTTGCCCGCAGGCCCTGTCTCGCGAACAGCTCGGCGGCCAACTGCAGCAGCTCGGCCCGACGCCCGGATGTCTCGGTCACCGGCCCACCGTACCAACCTAACGCTTGCTAGGCTGCACGGTATGGGGAGCCCGTGCGCGGTCGTCACCGGTGCAACCGGGGGACTCGGCGCGGCGATCGCGCGCCAACTCGCTGCGGAAGGGTATCCCCTCGCGCTGACCTACCGCAGCAACGCCACCGCGGCCGCCACCCTCGCCGAGGAGATCACCGCGGCTGGTGGACAAGCGCGGGCCTGGCGCGTCGACCTCACCGACTCCGGCGCATGCGCCGACTTCGCGAATCAGGCGGCGGGCGACACCGGCGCACTCGGAGTACTGGTGCACGCGGCGGGGCCGCACATCCCGATGGTGCACCTCTCGCAGGTGGAGCCCGCCACCTACGCCGAGCACCTGCGGGACGAGGCGCTGGCCTTCTTCACCGTCGTCCATGCCTGCCTGCCCGCGCTGCGCACGGCCAAGGGCAGCGTGGTCGCCGTGACCACCGCGGCTACGGCGCGTTACCCGGTGCGCGACGGACTTTCGGCCGCCACCAAGGGTGCGGTGGAGCAGCTGGTCCGTGCGTTCGCGGCCGAGGAGGGACGCTTCGGGGTGCGGTTCAACTGCGTCGGCCCCGGCATGTTGACCGACGGCATGGCGCAGCGACTGATCAGCTCGGAAGAACTGGACGAACGGGCCCTCGCGATCACCCGCGCCAACATCCCCTTGCGTCGCTTTGGGTCGGCGTCCGACATCGCCGAGGCGGTGTGCTTCTTGGCGAGCCCGCGCGCCGGTTTCATCACCGGGCAGAAGCTCGACGTGGACGGCGGCTACACCGTTTAGGGTCGCGCCTCCCGCGGCAGGCCGAGCACGCGCTCGGCGATGATGTTGCGCTGGATCTCGTTGGAACCGCCGTAGATGGTGTCCGCTCGGGTGAACAAGAACAGCCGCTGCCACTCATCGAGTTCGACGTGCTCCGGGTCGGAAATGTTGTTCGGCTCGCCCTCGCTGGTGGTGTCCGGCCCGATCAGCGACGACGCACCCTGCACCTGCATCGCGAGCTCGCCCAGGCCGCGGTGCCAGTTGGCCCACAACAGCTTTGCCGCCGATGCCTCGCCGCCGCTGCCCGCGGTGTCCACCGAGGCCAGTGTCCGCACCGCGTGGGCCCGCAGTACGGCAAGCTCCAACCAGGCCCGGGTCAGCCGTTCCCGGATCACCGGGTTCTGGGCGCTGCCGTTGGCCTTGGCGATCTCGACGATGCCGTCGAGCTGGCGGGCGAAGCCGACCTGCTGGCCGAGCGTGGAGACGCCACGCTCGAATTGCAACAGCCCCATGGCCACCGTCCAGCCCGCACCGAGTTCCCCGACAACCAGCTCGGCCTCGGTCTCGGCGTCGTCGAAGAACACCTCGTTGAACTCCGAGGTGCCGGTGAGCTGCTGGATGGGTCGGACGGTGACGCCGGGCTGGTCGAGGGGTACGAGCAGGAAGCTGAGTCCGTGGTGGCGCTGGGACCCTGGTTCGGTCCGGCAGAGCACGAACGCCCACTGGGCGACGTGCGCCAGTGAGGTCCACACCTTCTGGCCGTTGATGACCCACCGGTCACAATCCAGGCGCGCAGTGGTGGAGACGTTCGCCAGGTCGGAGCCGGCACCCGGTTCGGAGTAGCCCTGCGCCCACAGCTCGGTGACCGACCTGATGCCCGGCAGAAAGCGGCGGCGCTGCTCCTCGGTGCCGAAGGCGATCAGCGTGGGACCCAGCAGCTCCTCGCCGACGTGACTGACCCGGGCCGGCGCCTCGGCCCTCGCGTACTCCTGGTGGAAGGCCACCTGTTGCGCCATGGTGACCCCGCGGCCGCCGTGTTCGACGGGCCACCCCAGACAGGTCCAGCCCGCCCCGGCCAGGTGCCGATCCCAGGCCAGCCGCTCGGCGAAGAACTCGTGCTCGCTGCCCGGGCCCCCTTTACCCTTGAGGGCGGCAAACCGGCCGGTGAGGTTCTCGCGCAGCCATCGCCTGGCCTCCTCCGCGAAGGTGTCCTGGGTCGTCGTCACGACTGCTACGGTAACCTACCAAGCACTTGCTAGGTAACGGAGGAATGGTGGCCATCGACACCGAACTCACCGCTGCCCCCACCACCCCGGCCGCACTGATCCGGGCCGCAGGCTGGTGGGGCCACCGGGAAGCCGTCGCGGATGTCCAAGCCGGCCAACACACCCGGTTGACCTGGGCGCAGCTGCTCGAAGAGGTACGGACCTTCGCGGCGGCGCTGGTTTCCCGGGGCATCCACAGTGGCGACCGGATTGCGCTCTGGGCGCCGAACACCCACCACTGGATCGTCGCCGCCTTGGGCGTGCACTATGCCGGCGCGATCCTGATTCCGGTGAACACCCGCTACACCGGCGCGGAGGCCTTGGACCTGGTGCAGCGCTCGCACGCCAAGGCGCTGGTGGTGGCCGGCACCTTCCTGCAGACCGAGCGCCTGGTGCAGCTGCGGGACGCCGCCGGGGATCTCGCGCGGAACACGGAACTGCACACCCTGGTACGCGTCCCGCTGGACGTGGGCGATGCCGCCGAGCGGACAGTCCTGGAGTGGAACGACTTCCGGGCGCTGGCCACCGATCACCTGCGTCGCGAGGCCGACGCCCGCGCGGCGGCCCTCACCGGGGACGACATCGCCGACATCCTGTTCACCTCCGGCACCACCGGTCGCAGCAAGGGGGTGTTGGCCACCCACGCCCAGGGCCTGACCGTCGGTCGGATCTGGGGCGCCACCGGCGACATGTCGGAGCGCGACCGGTACCTCATCGTCAGCCCGTTCTTCCATTCCTACGGCTACAAGGCCGGCATCCTGGTGTGCCTGGTCCACGGGGCGGCGATGATTCCGTTGGCGGTGTACTCCCCGGTCGCTGCGATGCAGCTCATCCAGGACGAGAGGGCCTCCGTCTGCCCCGGGGCGCCGACGATCTTCCAGACCATCCTCGACCACCCCCGGCGCACCGAGTTCGACCTGGCCAGCCTGCGCTTCGCCACTACCGGGGCGGCCATCGTGCCGGTGGTCCTCATGGAGCGCATGCAGCGGGAGCTGTCCTTCGACATCGTGGTCACCGCATACGGACTGACCGAGACCAGCGGGTTCGTCAGCACCTGCGTGGCCGGCGACGACGACGCCACCGTCGCGAATACCTGCGGGCGGGCGATCGAGGGCATGGAGATGACGCTGTCCGAGCAGGGCGAGGTCCTGGTGCGCGGCCCCCTGGTCATGCAGGGCTACCTGGACGACCCGGAGTCCACCGCCAAGACGATCAACGCCGACGGCTGGCTGCACACCGGGGACATCGGGGAGATCGATGAGCGGGGGTACCTGAAGATCACCGACCGGCTGAAGGACATGTACATCAGTGGCGGTTTCAACGTGTATCCCGCGGAGATCGAGCAGACCCTGGCCCGGCTGGACGGCGTGGCGGAGTCCGCGGTGATCGGAGTGCCCGACCAACGGATGGGCGAGGTGGGCCAAGCGTTCGTCCGTCGCCGTCCCGGGGCCGAGCTGCGCGAGGACGACGTCCTCACCTATTGCACGGAGAAGCTGGCGAAGTTCAAGGCGCCCCGATCGGTGGTCTTCGTCGAGGAGTTTCCCCGCAACGCCGCAGGCAAGATCCTCAAACGCGACCTACGGAACGGACGGACATGACGGACGCATCCCTGCCCACCCCCCTGAGCCAGGACCAGCTCGGCCCGGATACCCAACCGGTGGCCTACGAGGTGGCCGACGGCGTCGCCTACGTGAGCCTGAACCGTCCGGAGTTCCGCAACGCCCAGAACTCGGTGATGACCTACTCGCTGGACGCGGCGTTCGTCCGGGCGGTGGAGGACTCGGCCGTCAAGGTCATCGTGCTGCGGGCCAAGGGCAAGCACTTCTCCGCCGGGCACGACATCGGCACCCCCGAGCGGGACTTCCACGTCCATTACGAGAACAAGGCCGCGTTGTACTGGGACCACGTGGACCGCAGCGGCGGCGACCAGCGCCTGGCCAGGGAGATCGAGGTCTACGTCGGGATGTGCCGGCGTTGGCGGGAAATCCCCAAGCCGGTGATCGCCCAGGTGCACGGCGCGTGCATCGCGGGTGGGCTGATGCTGGCCTGGATCTGCGACTTCATCGTCGCCTCCGATGACGCCTTCTTCTCCGATCCGGTTGCCCGGATGGGGATTCCGGGCGTGGAGTACTTCGCGCACGCCTTCGTCCTCGGCCCCCGGCGGGCCAAGGAGATGCTCTTCACCGGGCAGCGCTTCACCGCCGCGCAGGCCGAGCAATGGGGGATGGTCAACCACGTGGTGCCCCGCGCGGAGCTGGAGCAGAAGGTGGCCGACCTCGCCGCGAGCATCACCGAGATGCCGCCGCTGGGCCTCGCCCTGTGCAAGAAGGCGGTGAACATCTGCGAAGACCAGATGGGCATGCGCAACGCCATGGACTCGGTGTTCGGCTGGCACCACTTCGCCCACTCCGCCAACGCCGAAGCCAGCGACGGGGACGCTCTGGGCGGGATGGACGCCCGGTCGATGCGCGACAGTGCGGCCAAAGATGGCGCCACCAAGACGGAGCAGTAGCCGTGGACCTCAACTTTGACGCGGCCACCACCGCCTTCCGTGCGGAGGTGCGCGGCTGGCTGCGGGCCAACGTGCCCGCTCAGCCCTTGCCGTCGATGGACACCGCCGAGGGTTTCGCGGCACATCGGGAATGGGAGCGCACCCTGGCCGACGCCCGGCTGTCGGTGGTGTCCTGGCCGACGGAGTACGGCGGCCAGGACGCAACCCTGCTCGAATGGGTGGTGTTCGAGGAGGAGTACTACCGCTGCGGGGCGCCCGGCCGGGTGAGCCAGAACGGCATCTTCCTGCTGGCGCCGACCTTGTTCGAGCACGCCAGCCCCGAGCAGCTCAATCGCATCATGCCGCGCATGGCCCGGGCCGAGGACATCTGGGCGCAGGCCTGGTCCGAGCCCGAGTCCGGCAGCGACCTGGCGAGCCTGCGCTCCACCGCGAAGCGGG
>JAABUM010005076.1_pt1 | contig 14178 bp, 25 predicted proteins | sample 5559161 | NCBI WGS metagenome assembly JAABUM01 (sample SAMN10711868, study PRJNA513369) | rock metagenome | isolation source: Antarctica rocks | place: Antarctica: Victoria Land, Siegfried Peak nord
AGGTAGACGTACACGGGGCGTCCGTCAAATTCCTTCACCAGCCCACGCGTGGCGTCCATGTGCCAGTGGGCATTGGGCTGCGGTGCAGGGACAGCGTCTATCCGACCTCTGTTCCTCCGGCGATGACGACAGCGGCAATGGCAGCGGCGGCAGCAACGTTGACGACGACGGCAGCGGTGATGACTATGGCAGCGGCAGCTACGAGTCCGAGTTCGATGCAGTTATGATAGACTTTCGATCTCTGGTCGCTGTATGCGCGCAGGTTACAGTGCATGCACCGCTCGCGCTGCCATTTCGCCGCCACCGGGGCAGCGCGGCGGAGCCTGTCATCCTGAGGTCAGCTCGAGGTTTCGGTGCTAGCGGCCGTGACGTCCACGACTTCGTTGCGATAGAGTGCGTTCTCCTTCACTCGTGCGCTTGAAATTGAATGTCTCATGAATGTATGCTGAGTGCTCTCGAAGTTGTAGACCGTGGAAATGGGAAATGACTGTACAATTGCAGCGCGCCTCACTTCAGATTGAGGTTCGGTTCGACCAATGGAGTTGAGACCCGTGGTCAAGTACTGTGACGTCACCAATTGGCGCAAACGTGCTACACCGCAGGCCGTGCATATGACGAGTGGCGAGTAAAGCATTGCGTCCTTTGCTTCACTTGCAGTGCTGGCGGCGGCAACATCTACTTTGCGCAGCTGCGGTTCATCTTGTCGGTCTAGGACACATTGCGCCGCAAGCGCGAGGTGGCATTGGTGCGGTGGCTGGACTCGGCTCCTTCCAGCGCAGCTGTCTCTGAGCATGCAGCGCCTGCGCTGGGCCACAGTGCGGCAGCAGAAGGGCGGGTCTGACGCGTGGTACGATGCTGTCACACTCAGCAGCATCACGTGCCGGTGTTCCTGCAGCCGGACCCGCTCATGGAGGGGCAGATTTTTTGCAACGACTACGTGCACTGAGGGGTTGTACAATCTAAACTTTGCAGTTTTAACACGGTGCTGACGCTGCTGGAGTTCTGGAACACAGACGATAATGGCCGACGTGTGCATACGTCAGCCGGACTCGGATGTCACATTCCGTGGCAGGTGACGACATCAGGTGACGCACTGTAACTGTGAAAGTAGAGTGACAGGGACGGTGTTGCCGTAGAGCGATCGTAAGGTGACTGCTATGTAATCAGAAACACCCGCGTCACATTAAGCCCGCGTCACATTAGGCCAAGCACTGTAATATCGACTGATGCATGCCTTGCCGGAAGGTGATTTGACGTCACGACGGCAGTCAGTCACATGAGATGCATGTTCTCATGTGATCAATCTACGTCCATATCCTTTCTTTCTCTTCTGCCAGGGTAGTCAGTTGACCCCCGTATTGGTAATATCATGATACTGGTAGTTTTACCTCACATAATCTGATATCGAACCTACATCAGCATGCGGTTGCCGACAAATTGCACAAACCTTCAAATGACATACCCGTCAACCGCTCATCATCTCACGACCAACTAAAACCAGAGACGCTGACCATGTGGTGAGTGTCTCTTCAGCCAACCAACTGGGCATCGAGAAGGTAAAGCGTTCTGGGCATTGGTGTACATGAACATAGCACAGTTCAAACAGTAGAGACTCGCCTGCTTCCGTACGCCTTGTACTGATCGCTGCTCGGCAGCCGCGGCGCCCTGGCCCAGCGCACTGGACTCTGCGGTCGGATTGCTGCTGCGGCCGCTGCTGCCGGGCGCTACACCATTTGCGTTGTTTGCAGCCGCAGCTGCGACGCCGGCAAATCAGGACCGATAGGGCCTGCAACAACCACCACAGAAGTGTCAGCGTGGTTCTGTCGAGGGACTGCAGCTACAAGAGAATGCACTGCATAGCGAAGACACGCTGTGCCTCGATCGCCACGATGCAAGGGCGACTTTGGCAGCCGAAGCGGTCAGGCACAGCCAACGCAACAGCTGGATAATGGCGGACTTCTGCGGCAGAAGGCCGTCACCGCACGCATTCTGATCGATCTGTGCAAGTTTGAGACTTTCTCACAGCAGCAGAATGCTCACCCGGCGGTGGCGGTGATATCCCTGCCGAGCGCATTCTTCTTTCTCATGCCCCTGAAAGATTCATGTAGCATTCAAAGGGCAACGGTGTCATGCCAGCAGCTCGACGGCGGATGCGGCGGCGGCGCCGCCGTCAAAGCGGAGTCTCAGTAGAGCTGGTCCTCCTCCGCTTGCAGGCTGCGCAGCAGCGCATGCTCTGCAGGTAGCACAGCAGCGCAAGGCTGTTGTAACAATCCCGGTACATAGGGGACCGAAATTCCCCTATGTCAGCTTGTGGCGCCACCCCTTTTCCTTTGAGGGGCACTAACTTAAGTAATCCGGACGTAACCGGGTTGGGGAGGTTGGTCAAGCGTAGCAGTGGGCCGGGGCTCGATCGGGAGTTCCCGAGTTCGAAGCCCCACCTGCTACAGCTGTTCATTTTGTGGAGCCCGTCAAAGGCCTCCGTCAGCAAAGCCGTATCTGGGTGAGCGGCCGCGGGCCGAGTCGGGCACGACTTGGGTCCGCAGGCCGCCGGCCACCATCGAGCCGGCACCCTTGACGCCCGCGTCCAGCCATGCCGAGGCAGGCGGCCGACTCGCCGCAGCCGCAGGCACACCTGCCGCCGCAAAGACGAGTGGGTGTGCGTAGCGTGTGGCAGGTGGGTGTTCCGAGCGTGTTGCACAGCGCGGGCCTTGCGCCCTTGCTGACAGTGCACATAGTTTTCTGATGTGCAAGGTGCAGATGAACAGGCATCCATGTTCAGCGCCTAAATAGCAGCGCAGCGACGGACCTGGACCAGTGCCGGCTGCTGCGCGACCCAGCTGCCGAATTCCACGGCGTGCCACTAGCCATCGAGGTACCCCTGCCGGTGTCAGAACCCTAGAACCCTAGAACATTCGATGGAGGAAACCTCTGACCTGTTGGTGAGGCACCGCACGCCCGAACACAGCGGAACTAGGCTGCCGGCGGTTTTACAGACTGGAGTTTGCATCAGCTCCAAATGTTCCTTGATTAGTATCGATCGAATTGTATGATGTCTCCACCAGGAACTTATCGTTCACCACAGGTCATCGTGTCCCCAGTGTTCCTAATGTACATACGCCGCCACGCTGACGATTGACACTTGACAATCACCACCACCAAGGCAGTGGCTCGTTTTTCTGCTTCAGATATTCAGCTTTGAGCTGCTCCCCTGTGAACCGGCCTTTCTGCTCTGCCTTTTGCGTCTGGAACTCTACATACGCCTGCGCGTAGTCCATCGATAGCATGGACGAAAGGGCCACACCTGCGCATGCACGATAATTGCATGAGGTTATGCACAAGCCCTAATGCCAGCGGAAATGGAATATGCAGAAAGAGCCGAAAGAAGACGACCTCTCCATGCATGCAATGAGGATCTCAAACTACAGAGAAACCTCACCAGCGACGACTATACCAGACGGCGCGTACGCCGTGATGACAGGCTGGACGTCGGAGGACATGCGACCCAGCACGTCGATGCTGGTGCCGGTGGCGGTCTCCCAGATGCTGGGAGCGTGCAAAGTCGGGAAAGTTTTAGAGACCATCAAGAGACGCCACCGTTTTGAACGTCGCTAACGTCATTTACGGTTGGCCTTGTGGTCGGTAGCACAAGAATGCTGCTGGCATGTGCTGATGAATGGCATCACCCGGCACGAGAATGCAGCTGGCATGCGCTGATGAACGGACTCACCCGGCCACGACAGTGATGAAAAAGAGGCAGAACATCGATAGGTACACCGTTACAAACTTGGTCTTGGCCGCCTTCAGCGGCTTCTGAATCCATCTTGTCGACGTTGTCACGCTGCGCCTGCGGATTCACCGTGCTGCTGGTGGATAATGTATTACTGACGTGTTAACTGAGGCCACACTAAACATGCAGTATGTCCCATCTGGCTGTGCACTCATTGAACCACACGTATAGTGTCTGTATTGATGCGCTTATGGGACATGAAGCCGCACATGAATTGCTACATGAACGAATCATAGCATGCATAACATCCCACAGCCGGCAGTCGGCAACATCCGCGTTAGTGGACCGAGGGCTTGTGTGCCGACTGCAAAATCAAAGTAGCAGAGGCGCAAGGAGAAGTGGGAAGTGGACACACCCGCCATTTCTGCAATCGGCTGCGCAGCCCATACTGCGTGAGCTCAGCCTCCCTTTGGCTCTCCTTGAGGAATTGTGCAGACTGGCTTGCCAGGCGCTTGGCGCGCTGGGCGCCCCGCTTTGCGCTGCGGGCCATGGCACGGGGTATGGTGACCGGAAGTGCTGCAGCTTTCATGCCGCCAGATGCCGCCCTGCGTCCGCAACGACCGGCTGGAGTTGAATATAGGTACATGCAGGATGTCTTCGTGTATTAGCATGGAGTACATCGAACCTAGTGATGACTGATCAGGATGCAGGACGTCATGACAATGAGCTCGCTGAAACCTGCGCGTTCCTTCTAATGATAAGGTAGCTGTAGATTGCAGCAGCGGCAAGGAAAATGTGACACCGGAAAGTACAGCCACACCTCTGAACCGTCAAGTCACCTCTGCAGGTTAGGCGAATGCGTTTCTCCAAAGGGTTTGACTCACATACTGCCGGTGCTCATGCTCACCCTCCAGCTCCACCCGAAGGCTCTTGCCACCGCTGACATGCTTGATGCTCTGCCTGCGGCATATTCATAGCAAGGTCGCAATGTGAAGACTGACCTCGTGCTCAGTCTGCATCATGCCATGTGAGTGAGACGCTATAGGTGCTGACGCTCATGATCTGCTGGCTGCCTGGCCGCCGTGCTGTGCAGCCACTCTGCTGCAACGTGGTACCATATAGAAGCTTTCGGTGTTGCTGCCAGCTGCTGATCCAGGGACACATGCGAGGAAGGAGACAGCTGGCGGGCCTGCCGAGTATATACTGTCGTGTACCGACACATGCATTCACACCAGAGCGCTTTCACCTTTGCTGGAATGTTGAGGGCGGGTAAACGCCTTTTTTGAAAAGTGTTCCGCATATGATGTTTGACAAGTTTGCGTGTTCTGATTGCTAGGCACATTCAAAAGCTCAATGTCATATTATCTAGGTCCGTCCAGCGGTTTCTGCTAGACGTACGTTGGACAAGCACATATATTTCTGTGGCCTGACAATCTAGCATGCTGCGTGAAGAGGGAGCTTGACGTCTAGATTTCCACGGTTTTCCGTCGTGAAAGTTGAGCCCTGCTGCACAAGGCCACTGTAGTCCTTCGTGAACGGTCATGAGGAATCTCGCCGCTGAATTCTGGATATAGAGCTGGCAAGTCTTGGGACTAGCGGTGCTCACTGCCAGTGAGCACCGTCATGATTGAATCAGCCCGAATCAATCATGATCCCGGAGCCAGCGGCGAGCCCGCAGGCATGCAGCGCGGCATGCTCGCTATTCAAAGAGTGTGGGTTTGCCACACCTTACTTGTCAACGGCGGCACAGCTCACCTTGTCTTGGACGCTGGTGTCAGAAGTGTGTGCAGAGCCGAGGGCGAACGAGACATGTGATGACAGGTAAGGCGTGGGCAACAAGGTTTGAGAAAGTCTTTTGCCGATGTGCTGCCAAAAAGGCTGCTGGATGATTAATTCATGTACCACGTGTACACTCCCGGATGGACAGGCTTTATGATAATCTGTCCGTCATGTTGTCGTGACTGCCGGCACAATGCAAGGAAGCAGCGACACCATGTCACGTGCCAGCATACGGATTTCAGCGCACTGAGGCTTGACACCATGAAACCAGCAGCGGATAAACCTTGTTAGGAGGCCTCCTGTGAAGATGCGCAGTTGATGAAGCACGGCCGCAGATAGAGGAGTTTCGGCCAGCAACATCTACAGGATGTCTTTGTTGCAGGTCAGCAAAGTTTCCAAGAATTACGCATGTGAGGGGCCTTTGAATGCAGCATTTCGAGAGGCGGTGACTGCGGATGACCCGCAGCCCCGCATGGTTCATTCATGCCGCCACCACTACCTGATCTCGAAAACTGCCCTTTTGATGCCACGACTGTTGGTCGATGCAGGTCGCATGACTACCTCGGGGCTTCAGCTACCAGGTGAGCCTATTCATCGCGCTTGCCTCCTGGCATGTGCACGCGCAATGCAAGAGTACTCACTAGTCGCGACCAGTCGTGATCAGCTCGCAGTGTTGAACCGGGATCCAAGCTGCCAGCACAGTGTGTGGCGCCACCGGTAAAACCACCAACCGTGCGCAACTGTCATGACCACCTAAGAAAGGCGACACCTTGCTCGGTGCTGCGAATCGAGAACTGCAGTTGCACTAGGCAAGGACCTCATCATGGGATGGCGGGGATGCAGAGGCACAGTCAGGGGGCAAAAGTGACGAGGAACTCTTCTGTTTTGGTGAGGTCTTGGGCCTTCGGGTGCGAGTCTTGCTGCTTCGTGTTGCTCCGTGTCGCTTGTTGTGCCCAATGCCCTAGTGGCATCGCGGCTTGGGCCGGCAATAGCGCCGCCCCCGTCGGCCGAGGCCGTTGTTGCCGCCTCGCAGTTTTGCTGCCGGGCGCGCGGCGCCTCGAGCTGCGCCTCAGAACCACCTCGCGGCCCTGGCTGGCATCACTGGCGCGCAAAGTTCAATTTTGATGACAATCTTTGGCTGCGCATGGTCACCAGGGGGTGTCGCTGCTGCGTTGCGGCGCCGGCGAGGGAGCTGCGGTCCCGTGGCGGCGCCAGCAGTGTGGGCGCCTCTCGACCCGGTGGTGGGAGGGGACCCGTCGTCAGCGCCCGAGGGGCCGCCGCCTGCCGCGATATTCGCCCCGGCGGCAAGCGCACCCGTGTCGGCCTCTTCCGTTGGGAGCTCAAGGTATGGACGCCGAATCTCGATTACTTTAGAGGTCCTGCGGATGCTCTAGATGCACAGGTCAGCCAGTAGACAATCCACTGCAGCGGGCGTCATGCCCAGGTCTTTTAAAGCGGTGGCGCTCTGTCGCCTCATCATGCTGGCGCCGCCGACGATGAAGGGGTGAATGCACACCTCGCCCCACTTCTCCCGCAGGTTGGCGGCCAGCGCCGCATGCTGCTCAACAGCCTGCGGCACCAGCGCATGTACACCCAAGTCATATGTATACTTGACCTCGATAAGGTGCAACGTCACTCCCTCACGATCTGTGGGGTGGTGACATCCTCTACTCTGTCCAGGCCTTGGAGCCGGACAAGTGCCCCGAACACGCCTGCCAGCTCGCCCTGCAAAGCTGTATTTAGGTGGCCATCGTGATCCCTTAGTCTCATGCCGACTGATATTTTCTCTGACTCCAGGAAGACCGCCCCGGTGACGGATGTGTTCCGCTTACTGCTGTCCGTATATGCAATGATCTTCGGATCAAGGAACCTTCGCAGCGGCGTGGCAGTCATGAACACACCCAAGTCCATATTTATGTCAATTGCTGACCTGCGGCTGGCCGCTGCAGGAGGCTCGATAGCGCGGCGGAACGCGGAGCACGGCTTGCCGCTGTGTGGTGGCGGGCGCGGAACGGCTCCGTTCCACTGGACGTCGCCGCTAGCCGTCGCACCTTCCACCTCATCTGGAAGGTTTGCCGCTCGCTCTGCTGCAAAGCTCATCATAACCCTTCACGTTCGTCACAAGCACTATGTGGAATGCGAATGGGGCCACCTCCTGGCCAGGGCACTTGTTGTGCCAGTGCCCCATCTCGTCCAAGTGCATGTCACCCTTCCCTACGCAGAGCACAAGTGTACGTTCACTGTCAGTCAGAATCTGGTTAATGCCATGTGTTTTGCCACAGCCTCCGGTGATGCACACATTGCACATTTGCGAGCTGGAGCGGGTCTCCATGAGCGCCCACTCCAGCGACGTCATTGTGCTGTTCACCGGGCCCGCTCCTGACCATTTGAACTGGAGAAGGCATCAGGTAGGCCGAATTGGGCATCAAACTCGTTGTTGCTGGCGTAATGTGCAAACAAAGTGGGCTTGTGGTCCAGGGGTGAGGCGAACCAGTTCACGGTGCAGCCGAAGGTCTGCTGGAGGCTGCCTGCACCACGCCAGGTAGGATCCAGTAGTCGTCCTTGTTCGCTTGCGTGCGGGCTTCCACTCTGCCGACGCGGCAGCGGATGAGGAGACTGCGCACTGCCTTCCTTCTCATCAGCACCGCTGGCTGTTCGTACAACTTGTGCAGAGCCTCGTCCTATATTCTGATAGGGTGCCTGCATAGCAACCACCATGGTCAAAGCTGTCGCAGCAGCAGCGTTCAGTGCCAACCGCGATGATGCACTTGCCCGGCGGCAAGACGTCCCTGTCTGGGTTGCACTCCTTCCTCGATATCGATATTTTTGTTGGACAGGACGCTCACGGGCATCGGCTGCATCCGCGCTCGCCCATCCACGCTCTGCGCCAGCTGGCCGGCGTCAAGGCCAGCCAGCTCCAAAACACGCAGCGTCGGGTGCGTGGCCTCATAGGCATACAACTGTGCGGGCCCGGCAGCACGCCTGTGCTGTCTTCCCAGCGCGCCGTCAAGCGCACCGGGCAGAGGGGCCCACAGTCGACGCCCGAAGTGGCGATCAGATGTCTCCATCACACGCAGTTTGCAGCCATGCATAGTCCGCAAACCTTATCAAGCACGTCGGCCGCCATCTGATGGTGTACCGCAGGTTTCAGCGCATCAAGTCCCCCGTGTGACCCAATATCATGTCAACCTGCAAGATGAGCGCCAATCTCTCCGTGACTTTCCCAGGGAGCTTGCCTGCGTGTGGTGCTGGTGGCGCCAGAGGCGGCATAGCGGCGGCGGCGCCGCCTGCCGGCGGCGCGACAGCTGGCGTCCCCGAGGCCGGCTGGAAAAGGTGCGGCTGCAATCGGGACCGTTGAGGCAGCCAGATGTTGCCTGCCGTCTCAAACTCCACAACTTTGTCGCCAAGGCTAAAGTTTCCAGTGCACAGCATTGGCGTCAGTAGGAATAAGGCTCGCTTTTGGCGCATGGGCTCCAGCCATGGGGTTGGAGGCCCGGAAGGCGTCCCAGCTCATAACTTGTTGCCCGCCAGCACAGACCAGCTGTGAGATGTCGAAGACACTCAGTTTCCACAAGGGCTCGTACGTGTACTCACGCAGTGCCTCCCTGTCCGCATGCACGTTGTGCAGCCTGTTAGCGTCTTGCACCACCTCCCACAGGTCAGCCCTGCCTGCAGTGATGAAGGGCCGTTCCGGCATGTCCACCTCCAAGTCTAGCTTGGCCACCCACGCCGCCTTCCGAAGGCTCATTGCCGCGGGGGCATGTGTGACAACCAGGACGATGATGCCTTTTTCGTCCTTGCGGGTGAGCAGGTGCTGGCGTGCCAGGGCTGGCGTGAGCGCGCCGAGCTGGCCTTTGTCTTCCAAACTGGGGACCAGCGAGCCGGCGGCTATCTGGGCGTAGACGGGGACAACGCACTTCATTTGGAAGCCCAGCTGGTTGTCGGGTAGGTACAGCAAATTTTTTTGATGCGGACCCCGGTATTTTGAGCACAGTCTTCAGGACCCGCGCCCGGGCCTTGTCCAGTGCATCCAGCTGGCCCTCGTCATATGGTGCCAAACAGCACGGATACAGCAGGGCAGACAAGATGCAAGATCCTTTTATTCCTATTGTCAGCCGTCTGCCCGCAAGAGACCTCGCCAAGCCCTCGGCCAACTCCGTGATCAGTGTGATCGCCCTGGCGTACTGGTGGCGACGGTCAAGTGTCAGTGTCAGGTCAACTCCGAGATAGCGGAATGGAGCTTATGATTTGATAAGGCCAACTGACGTGCCATTGATTGTGATGCGACGCAGGATGGTCTCTAGAATCTGCCATGATGTAGCGTCAGCGGCGGCTCCATTGTGGATTTGTGTTCCTGAGACGTCGCATTTCGCCGACGCCAAAGCCATCCCTGACCAGGTGCACAACTGCCCCGCCTTCTTGGCTTGTTTCTGCAGCTGGGTGGGATCTCCTGTTGCCAGCACGAGATCGTCAGCGTATCATAAAGCATTGAGGATCAACTGCACTGCTGCTGGCATGGACCCGTAGCGGGCCTGCGCCTCCAACAAGGGCGCCAGGCTGGTGCAGCTGGCCGCAGAAACGCTGGCGGCGCTCGCGGCAGCGGAGCCGGCCGCCCATGCGGCGCTGGCGGCGGCGGAGGGCGGCGCGGCGTGGCGGCCGGTGGCGCCCCCCACGTTCAGCCAGCGCAGAAGAGGTTCGATGAACAGCAAGAACAGGAAAGGTGAAACGCTGTCACCCTGAATGGTTCCTCTCATGACTTTTACTGTCCCGCATTGGCCTGTGGTGGTCCACGTGTACAGGTTGTCAACAACCCGGACCGCATCGTTCGGCATGCGCATGCCCAGCCGCTCCATTACCGACAACAGGCGGGTGTGGTCAATCGAGCTGAAAGCAGAAGAGAAATCCACCTTGAGCCAGAATAAATTGAGCTTCGACAGCTTGACGTCTTCCATGAGGCTGGTGAGGAGCTGCAGCCGTCTGTCGCGTTCCTGAACTTGCGGAAGCCCTCCTGCGAGTCGCTCAGCATGCCTACCTTGCATTTAGCTTGTATATAGTGAGATGCAGAGCAATCGGCCTGCAGTTGCCAGGGTCTGAGACCGCCCCTTCCTTGTGAAACGTGATCGGCACTGCCTGCGGCAGGTGCGCTGCTGGGGTTGCGGGCGCCAATTTGCGGCGAGCTGGCTCCGGGACTGCCGACTCAGGCAGCCAGTTCCCGGCCGTATGGCGTCGGCTGCCATCCAGCAAATCGATACGGCATGGAGGCCTTCTCGACCACGCAAGGGCAGGCAGGCTGTCTGAGGCTGTCTGCTCGCGAAGACAAATGGCGCCCGACAGCTCGGCACTGGCTGAAAGGCTGCATGAGATCCCCGTGGCTTGACGGAGTCCCGCCCCCGCCCCTGCTCCAGATGGTGGGAGCTGGGAGGCCTGTTCCAGCTCGGTGCCGGTCAAACAGAGTGGCAATCCTTGATGTACTGAGCTTGAGTGATGTCTCGTTGACACGTGGCAGAACAGCCGGGCTCTTAGCACTGCTAAGACGATGAGTGACACCGATTTCCATCATGTCCATGACTGAGATTCCATCATGAGGCGCATTTTCCACATATAGAGCTGTCGATGGATTCCACCGACCGCCATCTTCATTGCGTGGCTCATGAAAATGCGGCGACGGAATGCGATGGCTTCGATGGAAAATTCAAACATTGCGATGGAACGGCCTGATGAAGGAAGTCTACAGTCAAACTCCCTAACACCCAATTGTATGTCGATGATTCAGTGATCCTTTGGGCTGTGCAACCACACAAACGGCACGTGTCTGGGTTTCTTTGATAGCGACACGCCTAGATGCATAGTGCCGCAATCTATTGTGACATGCGGCAAGTGACGAGGGCAGAAGCGGAGGGAAACTGTTTACACAACTAACTCAAGCTCGACATCATTTATGTGCAGCGGTCATCAACACTCGGTCGTACTATGTTGGTCCTCACTTCCACAACGTTGGACACAGAAGCGACAGCAGGCCAAACAGCGACATGGAGTAGAGGAAAGCGTGGATGGGGATGAAGACGATGAAGTTCGGCATGACGATTCTGTCCTGAGGCCAGAATGTAGTACGTCACCACCACCACGACCCATCACCTTGACAGGATGCAAGATGCAGGATGCATCAATGTCACAACAGCGCAGTGATGGTCAAGCGAAGTTATACCGCAGACTTCAGCTACAACTGTGGAAGCTGACAGCACTTTCATCAACGAGATCGTTGGAAAACTATGGAGAAGATGGTGCTCGATGGCAGCGAGGCAGATGCGTGAGATAACCGTGTCTGCTTTGACGATCAACTGGCAGCGGCGCACCACGAACTCCATGAGGTTCTTGGGCACCCTGTCTGCCAAATCCTCCACTCCCTTGAGGTAACCGTACCTGAGCGCAGAGAGTTGAGCGAGTTACTGGGATGACGACCTACACTCCTTCGGCAATGAGCACACTGCATCACGCAGTGATACGACTCACCGGTGCGGGGGTTGGGACGCAACGTGTGGTACCAACGAAGTGTGATGCCGTGTGGAGTGAGGCTTGGGATTGCCGCCAAACAACGTCGGCCGAGGTCTGCTGCAGCGCTGTCGGGATGGGCTGTCAAAACACGCCTTTGCTGCGATCTTGCTCCTATGTGACAGCAGCATCGTCGCTTCGAGCAGATGACGGAGCTTCTCGGTTCCCTGCGCTTGTTGGAGCCCACTCTTGTTAAAGCGCAGTGCTGTAACCTGACAGCACAGACCACGCAACGGATATGAGTCCAAGGTGAAAGTTGAAAGTTTGACGCCTAGAGGGCGTCAGGCGTGAGTAAAGCGACAGGAATCCCAATCCCCTAGTTGCTGACTAGGGTTGGCAGTGACCGGAAGTGAGGTGAGGTTACGGTTACGGGTTTCCGGTTACTACGGTTACTCACCGAATCCCGCCGGTTACCTGCTGCGTAAGTCCAGAACTCTTCGGAAAGGAACTCCTCCACATGTCTACGATCATTCCTATGCGATTCGAAAACGCTATTGCCTGCTAGAAAACGCTCGGGGTGTTGGTGCAGCCGGGCCGCCGCACTCCCGCCGCCTCGGCGGCGTCTTATTCACGGCAAATGTCAGCAAGGACTGGCTGGCAATAACCCGCTGAACACCGGTCTAGTTGCCCAGGCTGATCAGCGGCTGCGTGCGCAGCATGCCGAGCTTGCACTTCATCACAGTCTCCAGGTTAGGTGCGTTGGTGAGCGCGTCCGCTGCCTCCGCCGCCGGCTCCTCGAAGAGGCCGTTGATGGCGATCACGAAGTCCACGTCGTCTGTTCACGGCAGCAGGAAGGCAAGATCAGAGCGGCGGACAGATGGTTCATGGCAGAAGCGAGGTCGAGGCTGAGGTCCCGCAGCGTCTCTCAATCACTTCCTGTCTAAGCGCTGCGCTTTCAGTCGTTTTTGCGTGCACATGCAGCTGCGCAACGTAGCGCAGCGTGCGCAGCGCAGAAAGAGCAGAAATAATAGGACAGCATAGTGCAGAGCAGAGCAGCACAGCGCATGGATAAGTTTTACCTGTAATGAGGTTGAGGCCCGCGTCCTCTGCCGCCTCATGCACAGCCGCGTCCTGCGCCGCCGCTGACGCCTGAGCCGCCGCGCTGTTAGGCTGCGCCGTGCTGCGGGCCAGCTCTGCGCAGCTGACTCCTGACCTTCACGATCCGGAAGGCCTTCTCGAAAGCCGTCCTGTTGCGCGTCATGGCCGGCACCCCGCCCAGCTCAGCCGCTCCACAGACGCACAGTGCACCGGGAAGGCGTACAGCCGGAGCATCAGGCGCGTCAGCTCTGCACTACACGCCAACAGTTGTGCAGGCTGTCGCGAGATCCCAGGCGGATGAGGGATGTGGTGGATCGGGAATGTGCGCACAATTTTTGCAGCGGCACTCGCCGCAGCTGCTGAGGCCTCTGCTGTCAGACACGCTGACGTGCTCTGCCAGTTGTGAAGGTGTCATGGCGCACCAGTCGTTCTAAAGGCGCATCTGGCAAGGCGGCGCAGCGCCTGACAAGCACCCCAAACCCTAAACCCTAAACCTTAAACCTCACCTGGTGGCGCCTTCCCCGCGTGACGGGGGACCAGACGAGGTACAGATATTCACAAAAAATTCCACAACGACGTCGTGATGTGGACGCCGATGGCTGGCGCCGAATCGAGCCCGCAGCCGCCCAGCAGGTCACCCGCTCTGAGCATCCAGCTGCATCTGCAATCGCGGGCGTTGAGAAGGACCGCGGACGCGGCCACAGCACCGGCGCGGCCGCGCCGCGAGACGTCCACTTCTGAGCCTCTTCGATGTTCCGCCCTCGTGACTGCGCGCGCAGGCGTCGACAGCGACGTCAAGTTATGGGCGCCGACAGCAGAGACCGCAGACGACTGCGCCCGCAGCCGCGCAGTGCGGCGGCGCTCACTGCCCTGCAATCAGCAGGGTTTATGGTTTAGTGTGTGTCTGCGAACGCAGGCGTCGACAGCGACGTCAAGTTATGGGCGCCGACAGCAGAGATCGCAGACGACTCCGCCCGCAGCCGCGCAGTGCGGCGGCGCTCACTGCCCTGCAATCAGCAGGGTTTATGGTTTAGTGTGTGTCTGCGAACGCAGGCATCGACAACGACGTCAAGTTATGGGCGCCG
>JAABUM010005077.1_pt1 | contig 14175 bp, 17 predicted proteins | sample 5559161 | NCBI WGS metagenome assembly JAABUM01 (sample SAMN10711868, study PRJNA513369) | rock metagenome | isolation source: Antarctica rocks | place: Antarctica: Victoria Land, Siegfried Peak nord
GCCGTACCGCGTCCACGCCGGCGGTGCCGCCCGCTGCCGCCTCCAGCCGGCTGACCCGGTCCTCCAGGCGGCCAAGGGCGCTCTCCTGCGCGTCCAAGGCGGCCAGGACGTCGGCGAGCGTCGCGGGCCGGTCCATCTGCTGCTCCTGCCTGACCACCCGGCCGGGGCCGTCGGGGGCATCGGGGACATTGGGGCTGTTGCGGTCACCGACCAGCGATGAGCGCCAGGCGGCGGCGGTCTGGCGCAGCCGTGCCGTGTCCGCCTCGGTGACCCCGAGGTCGGTGAACGCCTGGCTCGACCGGCCCGCGGCAGCGCTGAGGGCGTCGGCGAACACCGCGGGGTCGAACCCGGGGTCTTTCTCGGCGGCGAGCTCGAGCAGCCGCTCCCCCCGTACCGGCCGGCGAGGGCGTCGACGTCGACCAGGTCGCGGGCCGAGCCGCGACCGAACAGCGCCAGGGTCTTGTCCGCAGCCAGCTCGTCGGGGTGCAGCACAGCGCCGACCGCCAGCTGCACCGGCGGGAGCATCCGGGCGTCCTGGGCGACCTCGACCGCGACCTGCCGGCCATCTGGCGCCGCGACCTGCAAGTGGGTGAACGCCTCCTCCCGCCGGGTGACGTCGACGGCGTACCCGCGCTCGCGCAGCGCCGCGCTCAGCGCGTCGGTGAACGGCCCGATCTCGCCGGCCTCCGGCGTGAACAGGTCGACGTCGGTGGTGGGCCGGTCGACGAACTCGTGCGCCAGCATCGCCCCGCCGCCGGCGAGGGCGACCTGCCCGGCCTCGGCCAGGTGCAGCGCGAGGCGGGCGACCTGTTCCTGCAGCGGGTCCAGCGGCATCAGCGCGCCTCCCCCGCACCCGCCGGATGCTGCGCCAGCAGCGGCTCCCACCGGTGCCGCAGCGCCGCCGGCAGCCACAGCCGCGGCCACAGCCGCCGCAGCTCGGCGGCGTCGAGATAGCCGGCCTGGTCTGCGGCGGTGCCGCAGGTCAGCACGATCTCGTACAGCTCGATGCGCTGCGCCTCGTCGTCGAGGTCGAAGCCGCGCGCCGGGCCGCGGCCGGAGGAGTACACTGGCAGCGGCAGCCGGACCACCCCGCGGGTCGGGCCGGACAACCCGGCCAGGCTGTCCGGCACCTCGTACGGCCGGGTCCAGCCGTGGGTGCGCTGCCGGCCTGCGCTGCTCATCGCTCCCACTCCCGTCCCGCCTCGCGCCGGTCCTGACGCTCCCACTCCTCCACCAGCCCGGGCTCCGGGCGACGCGGCGGCGCAGTCAGCTCAGGGGCCGGCTCGGCACCGCGGGGCACCCGTCCCGCCGGGGCCAGATTGTCCTCCCAGCCGGCTAGCACCTCAGCCGGGTCGGGGGCGGCGCCGGCGGCGAACCCGGCGGCCTCGGCGGCCAGCTCCCACCCGCCGGCCGCCGAGTTCCACGCGGCGTGCCGCACGGTGCCGGCCGCCGGCTGGGCGCCGAGGGGTTCCAGTTCGTCGTCGACCCCGTAGGCCTCCCGGTAGCCGGCGGCCATCCCCGCCGCGGTGGTCCACGCCAGCGCGCCCATCGGGTCTGCCGGTACCGGGCCCAGTGTCACCGTCCAGCCCGGCGTCTCGGCCGCGGCGGCCTGCCCCAGCGCCGCGACCCGGCTGGCGATCGCGGTCTCCACCTGCTGCAGGTAGCCGGCCAACGGCCCGCCGGCGGCGCCCCGGGCCCGGGGGAACAGTCCGGCGATCGGCTCGTCGTCGGCCAGCGGCCGGCGTTCGTAGGCCACCTGCCGGCGCCACTCGACCCGGTGGTGCAACACCTGCGCGAGCGAATCGGCGGTGCGGGTCTCCCGCTCGGCCACCGCCGCCGGCAGCACCACCGCGGCGTCCAGTCCGAGGTCCTCGCACTGGCGAAGCACGTGGGCCAGCGCCCCCCACGCCGGGTCGGCGAGCACCCCGGCCGCCAGCTCCGGGCCGAGGGTGCCCTGGGCGAGCTGGGTGTACCGGCCGGTCTTGGCCTCCGTCGCCGCGTAGTCATAGCGCGGCAGCAGCGTCGCCAGGCTCTCCTCGGCCGCCAGAGTCGCCGCCAGCAGCTCGGTCGCGGGGCGTTCGGCGGTCTCGGTGGCAAGGATCTGCCCGAAGGCCTCGTCCAGCCCGGCCGGCGGCTCGGGGGCGTGCTCGACCTCGACGTCGGGCGGGCCGGCCGTCACGACGTACAGGTGGTTGCCGCCGGTGGCGCGGGTCGCGGCGACGTAGGCGTACTCCCGGCTGTCCCCCGGCGCGAGCACCGCGTGGGCGGTGTCCACCGTCAGGCCCTGCGCGCCGTGCCCGGTGGTGGCGTACCCGAGTTCGACGTGCTCGGCGACGTAGTCCGCCGGCAGCCGCACCCGGCCGGCGTGCCGTAGGTGCTGCACCGTCAGCGAGCCGTCGCGGTGCCGGTCGGTGACCTGCCACAGGTCCCGGTTCTTCACAAAGTCGGCGCCGGAGAACACCGGCAGCCGGCGCTCGTTGCGCCGGGTCACCACCCGGTCCCCGACCCCGGCGGTGCTGCCGTCCCGCAGCGCCACCCCGCCGGTCTCGACCTGGCCGGCACCGACCCGGTCGGCTCGGGCGCGCTGTCCCAGCGCGGTCACCGTCGCGGTGTCCGAGGCCACCATCAGCGCCGTCTTACCGGCCTGCGTGTCGCCCAGCCAGCCCCGGTATACCGCTTCGGCCATCACCGGCGCCGAGCCGTCTGACACCCGTGCGTGCTCGGTGTAGGAGCCGAGCACCGTAGCGTCACCGGCCCGCAGCCGCAGGCTCGCCGGCCCCTCCCAGTCGGCGGCGAAGCGGCGCACCGTGATCAGCTCCGCCACGTCCAGGGTGTTCGCCAATAGCCGCAGCGCCCCCCCGGCCTCCACCGCGGTCAGCTGCCGGTGGTCACCCAGCAGCCGGACCGCGGCGCCGGCCTGCTCGGCCTGGGCGACCAGGCGAGCCAGTGCCAGGGTGCCGACCATCGACGCCTCGTCGACGAGCACCAGCTGGCCCGGCTGCATCCGCCAGACCGCCGCGTGCGCCGCGTCGGCCTCGGCGGCGGCGCTCTGCCGGTGGGCCTGCCCTGCCGGGCTGCTCGCCGCCGGCCGCGCTGCCCGCGACGCCGCGCGCAGCACCGGCCGGGCCTCGGACTCGAACAGCCACTTGGTCACGTTCTCCGCGCGTACCCCCGTCGCCTGGGCCAGCACGTCCGCCGCGGCCGCCGACGGCGCCAACGCCAGCACCTGCCCGCCCGCGGCCTGCCAGGCGTCCACGACCGCCCGCATAGTCGTCGTCTTTCCCGCCCCCGCCGGGCCGATCAGCACGTCCAGGCGCCGCCCCGAGCCGGTGAACCGCCGCACCGCCTCCACCTGGTCGGCGGCCAACCCGCCTGCCGCGCCGGCCCGCGCCAGCGCCTCCTCGACCACCCCGCCGGACACAGCCGGTGCCCCCAGCACACTCCCGGCGGCGACGAGGCGCTGCTCGGCAGCCAGGATCCGGGCGGAGGTGAACCGGCCGGCGCCGTGCCGGGTGAACACGCTCTGCCCGTCGGTGCGGCGCAGCTGCTCGGGCTCGCCGACCAGCGTCGGCGCGGCCAGCGACAGCGCCCGCTGCGGGTGCAGCGCCCGGTCCACCACCGCGGTCACGATCGCTTCCCGGTGCGCCGGGGTGCCCGGGTGCAGCCCCCGGGTGGCGCGCTCGGCCTCGGCCGTCACGTTCCAGCGGGTCCACGTCGCCCGGGACTGCTCCACCGTCGCCAGCACCTGCCCGGCGAGCTGGTCGACCTGCTCGGCGGTCAGCTCCGCCGGTCGGCTGAGGGTGCCCAGGGTGTCGGCCTCGAGACGGCTTACCCGCCGTGCTCCGACCGTGTCGGTGGCCTGCGCCCGCCAGTGCGCCAGCTGCACCCCGAACGGCACACCGGCCTGTTTGGCGGGTCGGCCGTCCAGCGTCGCGTCCTCGCACAGCCGCAGCAGCTGCCCGGCGTCGGGCTCGCGTCCGGTGCGGGCCCGGAACTGCTCGACGTGGCGGGCCAAGTTCGACTCCACCTGCCTGCGGCGGGTGGAGAACGCCTCGACCAGTCCGGGTGCGACCCCGGCGATTTCCCGAACCGGCCGTTTGCGGCCCGCTTCGTCCCGGCTGGTCCGCGGCTCGAACGCCACCCCGAGGCGGCGGCGCATCGCGTCCTCGAACCGGGTGTTGTACCGCTCGGACATGGCCACCGCAGCCCGGTGCAGCGCCTGCGAGTCCAGCGACCGCCACCGCCCGTCCGGGCCCTGCACCTTGTTGCTGATCACCACATGGGTGTGCAGGTTCGGGTCCCCGCAGCGCGAGTCGCGGTGCACGAACGCCGCCGCCGTCAACCCGCGGGTTTCCACCTGCGCGACACCGTTGGTACCCACCCGGGTCAGCGCCACCTGCGACTCCATCGCCGCCAGCACGTTCTCCCACGCCTCCCGGTGGGCCTGCTCAACCTCCCAGCGGACCTCCTGGCCGGCCAACGCCCACAGCACCGACGCCGACTTCACCGGCGTGAACACGCAATCCCAGCCGGCCACCGCCTGCCGCTCAACCAGCAGCTCCCCCACCCGCAGCCGCTGCACCGCCGCCTCGTCCGGCTCCCGGCCCAGCTCCTCGCGCAGTCCAGCGACCCTGCCGGCGACCCGCTGCTCCAGCGACCGGAACACGAACAGCCGCCGGCCCAGCGCCTCCGCGGTATCCGGGTGCAGACCCTCCCCGAACAGGTGCTCCATCTGCGTCTCGGACACCTCGCCCGCCACGCCCAGCAGCTCGGCGCCGGCGCCGTACCAACGCCCGGGCGGGTTTCCCGTCGCCGCGTAGTACTCGGCAAGGCCCAGCCGGCCCCGTAGCGCGTCGTTCGACGCCGTCTGCCGGGTCAGGTAGGTGTACCCGTCCCCCGCACCCAGCCGGTGCAGCGTCATCACCGGCGCAGCGTACGCCCAACCACCCCTGATCATTACAAATGCCAGAGGTGTGTTGCGCTTTCAGTTGTCGGTCGCGCAGCGAATTGGAGACGACTGGGAAAGCAGAGCCGCCGAAGGCGTCTGCACGGCCGAGAGCGCAGCGAGCGGCCAGGGATTTCGGCGAGCGACAGCACGTTCAGACGTGAGCTATCACGCGGCACGGACGGAACACACGGACAGCAAGCGCAGCGGGTCAGGCGTGACGGCTCGTGCCAGAGCGGTCTAACCTTCGGCGCGTGGCAGCACCCCGAAACCAGCGGGCCCTGGCAGCGCGGCAGAAGATGCGCGAGCGGCTCGCCCAGCAGGAAAAGCTCCTCGACGCCTTCTTCACCGCCGAGGGCGCCGTCGACGCCGCCCGGCAGCGCTACGACGAAGCGGTGGCCCGGGCCCAGGCCGGCGTGGACACCGCGCTCCAAGGCCGGGGCCGTGCACTCGCCGAGCTCGCCGAAGCGGTCGGCAGCACCCCCGAAACCACCGACCTCACCGGAGCCAGCGCGCGTGAAATCAGAGAGGTGCGCAAAAGCACCGACCGCGGGACCGATCCCGAGCAGAGCCACACCGCCGAGCAGGCCGAGGGCGTCACCCAACCGTTAGCGGCCGCCGGGTAAGGCGAGCATCCAAGTCTCCCCAATACGCGCAGCTCAACGGCGGCTGCATCGACACGTCGCCGCCGGTGGGCACCCCCGCGCCGCCGACGCCCGGCTTCTGCTCGCCGACCTCGTCGAACGGCTCCCCGCCACCCTGCCGGTGCCCGCGCTGCAAATCGTGCCCGGACCTGCGGCAGGCACCCACCTCTACCAGCGGCCGGGCCACCCGCCCGAGGTGCGGGTCACCGACCAGCTGCTCGACCGGGCACCGGACCACGTCCTCAGCGGCGTCCTCGGCCACGAACTCGCACACCTGATCAACGGTGACGGCAACCGCCGCCGGCGCTACGGCCTCAGCCTTGCCACGGCAGCCGGGCTGCTCCTCGCGGCGACACTGCGCTTCCCCGCAGCCGCCGGCTGGCTCAGCCCCCTCACCATCGCCCTCGGACTTGGGCAGCTCACACTCTCCCGCCGCCTAGAGCTCCAAGCCGACGCAACCAGCCTGCGCATCGTCGACGCCGAACAGGCAGTCGCCGCACTCGTCTGGCTGCAGCAGAATGGGCCGAGCGGCAGCACTTCGTGGAGGGCTCGCCTCGACACCTGGACGCGCGGGCTGCTCAGCACCCACCCCACCCCGGACCAGCGGGTCCGTGCACTGCGCCGTGCCGCGGGAGCGGACTAGAAGCGTTCACCACGAGGCGCACCCGCAGCTCGTCGCCACCTGGGAGTGCGCCCGCACGGTCACCCCACGGCGGGTGAGAACGCGCGTTCTGCACACTCGCCCAGGTACGCCACGTCCATCGGTCTTAGCGCCGGCGCCATCGTCGTGATATTGCGCACTAGGTTGTCGAGAGCAACAATCCCGACGCCTTCGCAGGACTGGACGTTTTCAGGGACCTCGGCACCGTGTAGCGCGGATCGCGGGATGACTAGCACATTCCACTGCGGCGCTTCACCCTGGAGCGTCGAAACCACCTGCTCAGCCATCCACCGCACTCGCTGCATCGCCCCCTGCAAGGGCAACTGGCCGTCCCAAAGCACGCCACCGCCCACACGGACGGGCCCTGCCACGCGTCGTGTCTCCACGAAGAAGATGCCCGTTGGGCCGATCACCAAGTGATTCAACCGGACGCCGGGATTGCTGGGGAGCGTCCGGTCGTGCAGCACGTGGTAGCCCACGTCCGCAAGCCGGTCTAGCCGCCCCGCCGTCACCCGTTCGGCCCGAGCCTGGCTACGAAGGCGCGCCAACTCTGGTGGCAGCCGCACGAGTTGCCACGTCAGCACTGCCATCGCAGCAACGGCTGCTACGAGGACAGCAAGTGCAGCCCACCCACCTAGAGCCACCTCAGCTGCCACAGGCACCAGAACCGCAGCCGCAGCCGCAGCCGCAACACCCGCCATGCCTCGCTCACGTGCGCGCCACGCGTCCTTCTGGCGCGCCCGGTAGAGGGTTCGCTGCCGCTCGAACGTCTCGTGCGTACTAGCACCCGCGTTGCCGTGACCTGTGGCAAGAGAACGCGTTGATAGCCGGAACCGTTCGGCGCGCATCTCAGCCACGTCGCCGGACGACGACGACTGCGGAATACGTAAAGCCGAGTACACGGCGGTCTGCGCCGAACAGCTTGTTCTCGACTCTGGCCGAAGTCTGGATGACGGTGTGGGAGACGCTGAGGACCGCGTCGGCAGGATAGGGGTCGAGCAGTCGTTGGATCCGTTCGGCGAGGCCCTGGAGGGTGTCCGAGTAGGCATAGAGGACCTGAACGCCCGTAGCAACGCTAGTGTCCATCGCTCCTCCAGGTGGTGCTGCTCGTCGTTAAGTGTGACGACCTATTGCCCGTGGGTGCCAGCGGGCGGCAACCTCGCACGCATCAGCTCGCGTCCATCTCAGCTGGGCCGATCAGTCATGACCGGCAGCCTGTCACTCACCACCGACATGCCGGCGCGACGCGCCATGCACCACGTCGCTGCATCCCGCCACGATCCGGCGCAGGCTCACTCGCCGGCATTCATCTCCGAGTCCGCCGGTGCGCCGAGCTTGATCCCGACGTCCTCCGGCGGTGGGCCAGGCCGGGCAGCGCGTCTGGTCAACCAGCGCGCCCGTCCCAGTACCGCGCCACGCCGGGACCGGGCCGACACCCATCAACCGAACAGCCAGCACTGCCACCCGAGCCGGCTTACCGCGACCGGCTGCGACAGCCCGGACGACCCCCTCCCGACGCTCGATGCTGCACCGCCTGCAAACGTGTCGAGGCGGCGGGATGCGTGCCGACCAGGTAGTCCCCCGCCGTCAGCGTCTTGGGTCCCAGCCACGGCGCCAGCAGCGTATGAGCGGCCACCCCACCGGGGTCATAGCCAAGCCCGGCCAAGGCGTCGACAGCCCGCCGGTCTGCCGCCAGCTCTTCACGGCGGGAGCACGCGAACCAAGCTGCTATAAGAGCCAGCATCAGCGCGAACACGGCCAAGAACGTCAGGCTCTTGCCGGGCTGGCCGTCCCCGGCGAGCACACCGCCGGCCATGCCGGCCACGCACACCGCCCACATCGACATCAGCGCAGTCCTGCCGGTGAGCAGCGCGACAACAGGCTGGTCAACACCGAAGCGAAGGTGACCGACCTCGTGCGCCGCGAACCACAGCTGGGTCAGCTCATCGGCTGCCGCCAGCTGCGGGTTCACCTTGATCCCCATCTGCCCGGTGCCGACGCCCAGGGCGGTCGCATTCGGACAGTCCTGCGGCTTCCCTACCGTGATCGCCGGACGCGGCAGGTCCAGCCGGTCGGCGCAGGCATGGACCAGCCGCCCGAAACGGCGCAACCCCTCGATCACGGTGCCGGGTGGTGTGCTCACATCGCTCCCCGCCTGACCTCAGCCGTGGCAGTGCACATCTCAGCCAGCCTGCCGTGCGGGTGGACCTCCAGACTCACCGGGTGGCGGCGACGGACAGCTGCCCGGCGGCGGGCACGGCCTCCACCCGCAGCACCCGGGCCGCCGGCAGCGCCCGCTCGAGGTCGGCCAGGGCCCCGCCGACAGCGGCAGCGAACGTGCCGGCTTCCCGGTCGAACACCGCCAGATCCCCCTCGGGCTCGTGGCTGAGGATGACGTCGTCGCACACTGCCAAAACCCGGTCGGCGTCATCGCCGGCGTCGGTGAAATCGACCCCGGTCAGGGTCACCCGAAACGACTAGATGCCATCACTTCCTCCCGGTGCTCTCAGGGTCTCGGTCCACAGTCTCGCGCATCTGCCGCCGGCGATGCCCGGGTCGAAAGGAGGTGCTGGGCACGGCGAGCTGGCGGGCTCCGCGCTCAGCGCAGGAGCGCCAGCCGGGATGCGCAGCACGATCACCCGACGGCGAAGCGCATCGCCTGCGCGGTCCGGGCGTTCAAGCCTGAACCGTCGGGTCACGGCAGCTCGACGGGCTGCCCGGCACAGATGTTCGCGGCGAGTTCGCGCAACGCACCGGGCGTGAGGCGAACCCCGAGCGGCTTCAGGGCATCGCGCAGTACCCGCTGGACCTGGGCTGCAGGCCGCCCCTGCTGGGAGCGCGCGAGCGATTGCAGGACGGCGTTTGCGTAACGCCGCCGCTGCTCCTTGATCTGCCGGGCTGCCCCACGGTTGCGAGCGGCCTGGGTGAGCGGGCGCTGCGTGGACACGCTGCTCGCGGTCGTGACTGCCATACCGGGTTCCTTCCCGCGCAGACGAACGTGTGTTCGACCGAACAGTAGAGGGTTTGCGGCCACGACAAGGGAGCCGATGCAGCGTGTCAGCCGCGAGTCGAGCCTGTCGCGTGAGCCTCCGCGATCTCCAGGTCGACCAGAACGCCGATCTCGGTCGTCAGGCCCGCACCGTCCTTGGTCGACCGGAAAGACCTGGGACAAGCACCCACGTCTCGGTAGGTCCGCTGGGTGCGGGACTCTGGCCCCGCTGCCAGGGCAGAGGTCTGCGTCGCCAGCTGAATCCGCAGCACCACCCCAGCCGTCGGCACGCCGTCCTCAGGCACCAAGGAGTGATGGTCCTCCAGGACCATCCCGCGCACGACCAGCCGCCCAGCGTGGTCGCTCGGCGCCGACCAGTACAAGGTCAGCCCGCTCACGGTCAGGACGACAGGGCTGCCCCACGGCTTCGACGGCGTCGGAGCCGGCCGGTGTGCATCGACAGTCAGCTCGACCAGCTGCTCAGCGTCGACCACGGCCCCAGCGTCCTCGTCGGTGAAAGCGAGCCCCCAGCTGACCTCGTCGCCGACCGAGAACGTCGCTCCGCAGCACTCGACCTGCCAGCCCTGGACGAACACCGGCAACCGCACTCGCCCATCATCACCGCAGCGGAGGGCCAGGCGACCGTCCCCCACCGCCGGCTTCGCCGGCACCCAGGAAGATGGCCAAATGGGCCAGCCCGCACCAGACGACGTCATCCTGGCAGCAGCGTCGAGTGAATGACCTCCCGCTGTACGAGTTCGACCCTTCGCCCGGCCTCATCACGCCGTCCGCGCCAGCACTCGCCGAACCGCTTCCGGCGCGGGTCGTCCTGAGCTACTTCCCCGAACTCGTCAGCGCCCTTCCCGCCACACACGGCGCCGGGCAGATCGGATGGTTCTCAGGCGAGACCGGCGCAGGCGACATCTACGCGGTCGGGTCTGGCAACGACGCGGTGGCCGTCACCCATGCGGGGATGGGGGCACCCCTGGCGGCACACCACCTCGAGCAGTTGATCGCGGCTGGCGGCACCACCTTCGTCGCCTGCGCCGGGGCGGGTGCAGTTTGAGCTACCTCACCCCGCTGGTGGCAGCTGTCGTCGGGGTGAGCCTGCTCGGTGAGCAGGTGACCTGGAACCAGCCGGTGGGAGCTCTGGTGGTACTGGCCGGGGTCGCCGTCGCGCGAGGACGCTTGCGCCTGCCCGGCGGCCGCTCCACGCCGACCGCCGCAGCGCCAGCACCCGCCGGACGGGGACGCCGAGCCTGAGCCCAGGCCTGTGTTGCCATGTTCACTGCACATACAGACAGCCCAGAAGGAGGAGAAGGAGTCCGATGTTCGCCCCGTACTGTCCTCGGCACGGCTGCCAGGTGCTGCTCACCACCAGTCGCATCCGCAACCTGTCCAACCTCGGCGAGGGCGTCATAGCTCTGGAGCTGGAGTGCTACGACGGACAGCTGCTCTTGCTCCTTACCGGCAGCACGCTCAACACGGCCGGTTCCGTCGAGCCCCCACGCTCCGCTCGACCCCCACAGGCACCGGGCCGGCCACACGATCAGGTCGCAGTCAGCCGGCACCCGGACGTCGATCCGCTACGGTCCGGCTCGTGAGCTCGGCAGCGGCCCGTTGGCGGTGGCAGATACGCGCTCCGCTGCAGGAGGACTTCGCGCGATGGCGCGCTCTATACCAGAGCTACGCCGACTTCTACCGCGTGCAACAGCCCGACGAAGCTGCAAGCACGGTGTGGACCTGGCTCCAGGACCCGAAGCACGAGGTCCGCGGCCTACTCGTCACCGACGACTCTGGCAAGGTCGTCGGCTTGGCGCACTACCGCCCGTTCCCCCGCCCGCTGACCGCCAGCACCGGCTGCTTCCTTGACGACCTGTTCGTCGACCCGACGGCGCGGGGCGGCGGCGCCGCCGACGCACTTCTGACCGAGTTGCGCAGGATCGCCGGCGTGAACGGCTGGAGCGTCGTGCGCTGGATCACCGCCGACGACAACTACCGCGGCCGCGCCAAGTACGACCAGCACACCACTCGCACCACCTGGATCACCTACGACATGTCCCCGCCCTGAGCCGCCCCTCCGACCGGACGCGCGAAACAGCTCTGAGCTTAGAAGCGGTAGTTGGCGCAGTTCTCGCAGCGCTGTGTGGCCGATCGTCGGTCAGCGGGCTGGTTGGGCAATCCAGGACAGCAGCTCGAGCCGGGGAAGATGCCGGCAGCGGATGTCGAGAATCGGGTGGGGTCGCGCGTATGGGGAGTGAGCGCGTCGTCGGGGCGCGCCGAAGCTCTCCCTCAGGAGGTACCAGGTGTCGCAGTACCTGCTCAGCAACTACCAGCCGGCGGGCGGGGCGCTGGAGCCCAACGAGCTGCAGCGCGTGATCGAGAACGTGATGCAGCTGGCCCGCGAGATGCAGGAGGCGGGCGTGTGGGTCTTCGCCATGCCGCTGGCCGACCCCTCGGCTTCGTCCGTGGTGCGCCGCGCCAACGGGAAGGTCTCCATCGCTGACGGCCCGTTCACCGAGGCCAAGGAGTACATCGGTGGCTTGACCGTCATCGACGTCTCCGACCTGGACGCCGCATCGCGCTGGGCTGGGAAGGTCTCGGGGGCCACCGGGCTGCCGATCGAGGTCCGGCCGGCGCCGAGCTTTCCCGCCTGATCGCGTGCGTGAGGCGGACAGGGCCGTACTGTGGCGGTGCTGATGCGGTTGCTGGGCGACCTGGGCGCGGCCGAGGACGCCGTGCAGGATGCTTTCACAGCTGCCGCAGACCTGGCCCTCCCGGGGTGTGCCGCCGAACCCGCAGGCGTGGATCGTCACCACCGCCCGGCGTCGAGCCATCGACCGGTTACGTCGGGAGGACACGGCGCACAAACACGGCCGAAGCGCCATGCCGGCGACGTTGGAACCTGCGGCGGACCCGTTGGAGGACGACGAGCTGCGGCTGCTCTTCCTGTGCTGTCATCCCAGCTTGTCGACCGAGTCGCAGGTCGTCCTCACCCTGCGGTTCGCTGGCGGGCTCACGGCCGCCGAGATCGCGCGCGCCTTCGGCGTGACCGAACCCACGGTCGCGTAGCGGCTCAGCCGCGCAAAGACCAAAGTCCGGGACGCCTCGATCAGTGTGCGCCTGCCTGAGCCGGAACGATGGAGCGACCGGCTCGCCGCCTCCTGGCCGTCGTCTACCTCATCTACAACGAGGGCTACGTGGCCACGGCTGGCGAGCTGGTGCGCGCCGACCTCTGCCAGGAGGCCACGCGGCTGGCGCGAGAGCTGTTTCAGGTCGTTCCCACAGACCCTGAGACGCGCGGTCTGCTGGCTCTGCTGCTCCTGCTCGAGGCCCGGCGCCCAGCCCGGACCGCCAGCGACGGAACCCTCGTCCCACTCCCGCAGCAGAACCGCTCCCGGTGGCGCAGTGACCTCATCCGGGGCGGTCAGCAGCTCGTACGCGACTGCCTGGCGGTTAACCGGCGGGGGTCGTACCAGATTCAGGCCGCGATCCAAGCCGTCCACTGCGACGCCGCGGTCGACACCGACTGGGCGCAGATTCTGGCGCTCTACGACCAGTTGGCGGCTCACCTCCCCACAGCGAGCGTGGCCACGAATCGCGCCGTCGCAGTCGCTTACGTGCACGGCCCGGCTGCCGCTCTTGCCGACATCGAAAGCGTCGAGGACTCCGACCACTACACATTCGCCGTCCGCGCCGACCTGCTCGCCCAACTGGGCAGGCACAGCGAGAGCCGGGCGCTCTACGCCCAAGCCGCCAGCCTCGCGCGTAACAGTGCAGAGCAGCAGCATCTCCTCGCCCGGTCCGCCTCCAACCAGGCTCCTGCGTCCCAGTAGCCGAACGTCTACCGGGACATGGCTCCGAGAGAGCAGGGCGGCGACCGCCTACCGTTCCCTCTGTGGTCGAGGACGAGCTGGAGCAGGGGCGGGCTGTCGCGGAGCAGGCGATCGCGGCCGCCCAAGCCGTGTTCCGGGGCCGACTGGCGGCGGCCTACCTGATCGGCAGCCTGGCGCACGGCGGCTTCGTCGCTGCCGTGAGCGACGTCGACGTCGCCCTGGTTCTCGACGGCGCCGATCACGGTGATCCGGCTCGCGTGCAGGACAGCGCGCGCCGGGTCCGGCAGCAGAACGACTCGCCGCTGGCCGGCCGTCTCTCGGTCTTCTGGGCCAGCGGGCAGAGCTTGCGCAGCGGGCACCCCGCAGGTCGGCTGCCGGCGATCGACTGGCTGGACCTGGTCGAGAGCGGTGAACTCGCTCATGGACTGGCGTTGCCCGACGGACTCCAGCGACCGGCCGCCGCTCAGCTCGTCGCAGAGTCGGCGTCGTTCGCCGTGAGCAAGTGGCGACAGGACCCGAACTGGCACCGGCGCCTGCGCGACGGAGCTGGTCTCGTGCGCGAAGGACGGCGAGCCGCATCGAAGGCGGCCCTGTTCCCGGTCCGGTTTCTCCATACGCTGGCCACCGGTCGCGCCGACGGCACCCCCCAAGCCGCCGACTGGTACTGCACCACCCTCAGCGGCCCTTCGCGGCAGCTGGTCGACGCCGCGTACCGATGGCGAACTCACGGCTTCGACGACACGAACGCCGCGGCGCGGCTGCTGAACGATCAGCTAGTGCCGCTGTACCGGCAGTTCGAGGCGGCCTACCGGCCCCGGCTGCACGAGCAAGACCTTCATCACCTGGCCGGCGAACTCACCGCAACCATCGCCCTCCTCGACCGGACGGACACACCTCCGGCCTCGTCCCGTAGACGGACGGTGGTCTCAGCGGGACGCTGCTCGAGACTGCGCTGCTCGCGCCGAGGGGCCTGCTAGACGCGGCACAGCAACTCGCCGTGCAGGACGGAGAACCAGCCGTCCTCTGCGGCTGCCCACTGCTGCCAGCCTTCTGCGATGCGGGTGAGGTCGTCGACCTCGGCCAGACCGGAGGCCTGCAGC
>JAABUM010005078.1_pt1 | contig 14174 bp, 15 predicted proteins | sample 5559161 | NCBI WGS metagenome assembly JAABUM01 (sample SAMN10711868, study PRJNA513369) | rock metagenome | isolation source: Antarctica rocks | place: Antarctica: Victoria Land, Siegfried Peak nord
CAAGCACGGCGGTCACCGCGACGGCCAGCACCCCGGCCAGCCGGTAACGCACACCACGTGGGTCGCGTGGGTCCGGCACCGTCGCGAGCAGGTCCAGCAAGTGGCTGACCCGATCAGGCTGGGCAGCAGCAGAGGTGATCGTAGAAGATGGCATCGGCGGGTGTGGTCCTTGCTGAGACGGCGGACGTGAGAACTCCCATCTCAGCCTCTTGGGCCACACCCGTCACACACGCCACACCGACACACCAGCATAAACCCGCAGGTCACAGCCCTACTCAACGACCTTTCCGGGACCCTGGGCCCTCGGTACCCTCACCCCATGGTCAAGGTCACGCCCCGATCCCTGGCCGACTGGACTCCTGAGGACGGCGACGTCGATGCCTGGCTTCAGGAGTGGGCGGCAGTCGCTTGGGTGCCGAGTACACGTGGGGCGGCGTGGAGACGTCGCTCGGCGGTCGCAGGATCGTCAGGTGGGCAATGATCGCCGCAACGCCCCAGGTCGAGCTCGAGCCCGTTGACCGCTGACTTCTGGGCCGGGGCGATGGCCGGGTTCGGCGCCTGCCTCGTGCTCTGGTGGGTCGTCGATCGACGACTGTGAGGCAAGTCAGCCGTGACCGTCAGGCCCGTCTGCGCCTTCTTCTGTGGTGGGCCGACACGTGGGCCCCGACGCCCAGGGAGGTGCGCGGACAGGGCTCCCGAAGACTCTAGAGAGTTGTGGGGTCTTTTCGGGTGGCGCGGTGGACGCTGACTGGCAGCAGCACCGCAATCACGACCGGGACCAGCCACCACGTCGGTGCTGACGTGGTGGCGCTGAGCCAGTAGGTCAGTGCCAGCGCGAGAACGACGCCAAGGGCCACCCGCCAGTCGTCTCCGATGATGAAGTCGTACCAGAATTGAGCGAACGCCTTGAGCCGGGCTAGGATCATGACGAGGCTTCCGCAGGTGTGGCTGGAGCCGGGTCGCTCGGGGTTCGGATGCGCCTCCGGAAGAGCACCACTAACGCGAGGGCGTAGACCGCGACGGTCGGGATGATGGCTAGCAGGCTGGCGTCCGCGCCGGGCCATTGCGCGCCGGCTCCTTCCGCGCCCCAGAACATGCCGAACGAGGTCAGCATGACCCCGACGATGAATTTCATGCTGTTCTCCGGCACCCGGGCCAGCGGGGCCCGGACGGCCAGGCCAGCAGCCGCGACGGCGATCACGGCGGCAACCCCAGCCAGGGCCGCGAGGGGGATGTTCTGCTGGTTGCTGCCGAACGTCAGGACGATGAACACCACCTCGAGGCCTTCGAGGACCACGCCTTTGAAGGACAGGGTGAAGGCGTACCAATCGGGCACGAAGGCCCGCGCTTCCGGGGCGGCGCTCCGCGCGGCGGCCAGCTGTCTCGCGAAGATGAGGTCCTCGTCGTGCAGGGCCTTGTTGCCGCTTGCCCGCAGGATGGCCTTGCGCAGCCACTGCAGCCCGAAGATCAGCAACACTGCACCGACGAACAGGCGTAACCCAGTTAACGGCAGGCTGGCCACGGCCGGTCCGAGGATGGCCACGGTCACCGCGAGCACCGCCAGACCAGCGACCACGCCGGTGAACGCCGACCGCCAATCACGTCCCGTCCCGGCCGCCAAGATGATCGTCAACGCCTCGACCGCCTCGACGAGGCAGGCGAGGAAAACCGCGACGAACAGAGCCGACCCGCTCACATACCCCTCCTGACAAAGTCGCCGCCCAGCCGAGCCCAACGCGTCGCCCGCCATAGCTGGATACCTAGCGCTCAGCATAGGTGGACCGAGCCCGTTAGGCCCTTACGGCAGGCACCAGCGGAGACGCCGCCTGCGTGATGAATATGTTCAGAGGGACTGCGAAGCCGACGTCGACCCTTGGCAGCAGCAGCACACCCGAGCCCGTCAACGCCGTCAGCGACGCATGCGACGCGGCATCGCCCAGGTCGCTGGTCGATGCTCCCGGACGGCCGTGTGGCCCTCGCTTGTCTGTGCTCGGACGACGTCGTGGAGTCACGTACGCCCCCCACCGGCTCACCTTGATTTGGGGGCCCGCAGGTGGAATTAGAAGTCGGAGCCGCCGCCGCCGCCGAAGTCGCCGCCAGAACCGTCTTGCCCGCCGCCGTCTCCCCAGTCGACGCCGCCTTGGCCCTGGTCGGACTCCACGAAGCCACCCTGACCCTGCCCTTGGTACTGGCCGCCGTCGTAGTCGCCGCCGCCCTGGCCCCCGCCTTGGTGTTCGCCGGCCTCCTTGCCCAACTCGTAACCGATCAAACCGCCCCCGATGCCGCCAAGGGCGCCACCAGCGAGCATTCCGCCCGCACCGCCGCCGCCGCGGCCGTAACCCGGCCCGCCGCCGTAACCCGGGCCACCGCCGTAACCCGGGCCGCCGCCGTAACCTGCTGGCCCAGGCCCGTAGCCTGGGCCAGGCGGGTAGCCCGCAGCGGCGTCCTGCGGGCCGACCACGGCGCGGCCCCGACGGGAACGCATGACCAGCAACCCGGCGACGGCGCCCACGACGAGCAGCAGCAATAGCAGCCCAGCCCACGGGAAAGAATTCTGAGGTGCAACCGGCACAGGGCCGCCCTGGTTCGGTGCCCCGTTGGCTCCGGAAACGGCGGCCGCGCTGGTCAGACTGGTCAGCGCGGCGGTAACCCCGGCCGCCCATTGACCCTGGCCGAAGGAGGAGTCCGCAGCCGTCTTCGCCGCTGTCGTCGCCGCCGTGGTCAGCCGCGCATTCCGGGCCGCGACATGGGTGAACTTGTCCACCGTGTCGACCGCAACGACGACCGAGTTGTCGCTCGTCACGAGCGCGTCAGCAGCGGAGACGAAGGCGGCCTTATTGCCGGTGTACCCGCCCTTGGCGGTCCACACGTAGACCGAGAACGGCGCCCGACTGGCGCTGTCGCGGATCGTCTGCTGATCCGCTGAGGTCAGCACGCCCGCGTCATCACGGACGGTGAGGTTGCCAGCGGCAGCGGTTGACACCTGGGTCAGACACGCCGCCAACACCAACAGGAGGACAAGTGGGACACGGATCGGTCGGCGAATGGCCACGGTTCTCCTCGAAACTCGAGGCGGTGCCGCGGCAGCAGCACACCCTTAAGCTCGCAACGATACGCCGTCGGCGACCGCCCCCTCCCCCAAGAGAAGTCCCCAGCGCTGCCGGGGAGCACCTGGTCAAACATGGGCGATTGTCGGCGCTCGCTCCCGCCAACGCGGGCTAGGCCGCAGGCAGTACCGTCCCACCCACCTGAGCCGCGATGTCAGTGAGCGACATTTTCGAGGACGTCAATCCGTACGGCGGCCTGACGATGGCCACGAACGTTGAGCCGAAAATTAGCGCCTGGCTGTCGTCTGAGCGCATCTTCTGATCGAGGACCCGCGGGTCGCCTGGGTACGTGCGAACCAGAACCTCGCCACCCTTGCCATCAGTGCCAAGCTTGCACGTCGCATAGCGGTCGCCGACGATGTCTGTGAACCCCGTATTTGTGCCGTCCGCGACCACACAGCCCTTGCTCTGCGCCAGGATCGGAACGGGTTTGACGTAACGGCACTCGCCGCGCTCGGAGTCGGGACGACAGTCACCATCACCATCACCGTCACCGTCGCCGTCACAGCCACCTCGGCTCCCTGACCGCTGCACCCAGCCAACACCCAGACACGCCACACACGAAAACCAGCCGAGCCCCACGGAAGCCGAGAGTAGCCATCCCGCTGCTCCTGGTGCGTCCCGAACGGGGGACCTCGCCTCCTCGGGCCCCAACGAATGTGCCGGTCAGACCGGAGAGTCGTAGCCTCTCAACCATGAGGCTGCCTCACCTGCTGCGGTTGGGCTGCGTCGCCCTCGTGTCTGTGATTTTGACTGCCTGCTCCAGCGGAGTGGAAACAGGGCCGAGCCCTGCGCCCATCACTGCGGGGTCGACCTCAACTTCGGTGAAGTCGAGCGAGGGCACGAGTCAAACTTCCGCGCCACTGCCACCCCCTGAGTCCACATCGACACAGGCGTCGGCAGCCCAGCAGCCGGCTGAGCCAACTCCAGTAACAACTGGATCCTCAAATCCGCCGAAAATCACGACGACGAAGACCGCCGCGGCGACCCCGACGGCCGTAGGACGAGACGCGAATGGCTTTGCGTTGGGTGGACCGCCGGCCCCGACGGGCCCCGCGAACTATGACCATCCAACCCATTCCGACTGCCTCAAGCACCTGGATCAGGTCCGGGCCTGGTCCACCTATCAAAACGCGCACCGCCCGCCCGGTTCGACCAACTACCTTCCCTCCAGCGGGGACGTGCAGTACCTGTTTGTGGTGTGCGGACTGCGCTACTGACTCTCCTGCGTCCCCGCCTGGGGCAGGGTCATTACGTCGTCCTCCGGGTCACGTCCCAACCGGGGTCAGTCGCTACTGCTTCAGTACGGACGTCCCGTGGGCACCATCACCTTGCCCTCACGCCCCGTGTAGCCAGTCTCCACCTGCACTTCAACCCCGACCTCCTCATCCTGGCTCAACCTCGTGGAACGCTGGTTCCGTGAGCTGACCGACAAGGCGCTACGCCGCGGAGTGTCCCACTCCGTGCCCGACCTCATCGCCAAGATCGAGGACTACCTCGCCGCCCACAACGAGAAACCCGAGACCCTTCGTGTGGACCGCCACCGCCGACGACATCCTCGCCAAAGTCGCCCGCGGCCGAGTCGGAGGTTGTCCCGCTCTCCGTTGAACTTCGGTGGCGGTCCTGGTGGTCGTTAGGCGGCGATCACGGGTTCATCATGACGCACGGTGCCGACAGTTGCGGCGGCGACATGCGCGTCGAGAGCGATGCGGAGCGCCGGGAGGTGCAGGTGGCCGTTGACGCGGCGGAACTGCTTGCCGGCCTCGATCATGCCGGCGGCGCACCAGCGCAGCGCCATGGTGCCGTTCTGCCAGTTCTTCACGTTCGTGGAGTGGTTGCGCGCGATCGAGATCATCGACTCGATGCAGTTGGTCGAGCGCAGCGTGCGGGCCAGTGTCGGCGAAACGCCGAGGCGCAGCACGGTGAGGGTCTCGCTGAGCCCTTCGCGCAGTGACGCGGCCGCACCCGGATGGGTGCGCTCCAACTCCTTGGCCAGCGCCTCAAGCTGCGCCTCGGCCAGGATCTCGGACTCGGCCCGGTGGGCCGCCCGCATCCGCTTGGTGACGGTCGAGGCCAGGTGATCGGGCAGCTTGTCGGCGACGTTGCGCAACTTGTGCCGTTGACAGCGCTGGATGACCGGGTGATCGAAGACGCGCACCACGGCGGCCCGCAAGGCCTTGCCGCCATCGATCCCGACGAAGATCGACCGGGTGGTGTCCAGGCCACGCTCACGCAACCCGGTCAGCAGATCGGTGACCACGCTGGTGTTCTCCGTCGAACCCTCACCCAGCCCGAGCGGATACTTCATGCCGTCGATCCCGATCCCGAGCGCGACCACGCACAGGTGCTCCCCGAAGTGCACCCCGTCGATCATTAACGCGACCAGGTCCAGCCCGGACAGGTCGGCGGCGAGCAGCTCGGCCAGCGCGGTCTCGGTCGCCGCGACGAACCGGCGCGACACCGCGGACTTGCTCGTTGAACGAGCCGACGCCTCGACCCGCTGACCGACCGGCTCGAGGCCGACCGGGTAGCGGCGGGTCGACAGACCGGCCAGCATCCGGGCCATCGCCATCCGGCCCAGCACCTCGGTCCGGGAGAACAGCTCATAGGACTCGACCGGCAGCTCGCCCGAGCCGTCCGTGGCCCGCATCCGAGGCCGGGTCACCGGCACCCGCCGCCCACCCAAGGTGACCGACCCGTCCTCGCTGCCGTGCCGCACCGCCGTCCGGGCTGGGTCGTGCTTGCCTCGCGGGCCGCACACCGCCTCGACGTCGGCGTTCATCATCGCGGCCATCACCGGCAAGCCCGTCCCGACGGCCATCGCGAGCAGGCCTTCCTGCACATCGCCGGCCAGCTCGGCCATCGCAATGGACACTGCCTCGGGCAGCACCGGCGTCTTCGCGCTCATCGTGTTCTTCTGGTAGTTCTTCTTCACAGCGGTCCCCTGTCTCGGGTCGACTTGGCGGTCGCCCAACACCTACCGCAAGGCAGGAGTCAGGCGGGGGACCGCCACCACAACTTCCACGAGACCCGGGACAACTCTGCTGGTCCGCAGGCACCTGATGGTGCGACCGGGATCCGGCTGATGGACGCCGACGACACGCTGCCGGCCGCAGAGGACCTCGCCGACGGTGACGTGGTGGACGTGCTCGGCGACAGCGCTATGCCACCGGCGAGGCCCTGGACACGATCACCAAGGCCGGTCGCCGTCCGCTGGTCAAGCCCGGCCCGCTCAAGCCGGCCGTCGAGGGTGGGTTCACCCTGGACGACTTCACCGTCGATGAGACGGCAGGAACGGTGACCTGCCCGAACGGTCTGACCCGGCGCATTACCCCAAGCCGGAGCGTCGCGTTCGGAGCCGGCTGCCGAGGATGCCCGTTGCGGGCGCAGTGCACCAACGCCAAGGACGGCCGCAACCTGATCCTGCACAAGCATCACGGCCTGCTCCGCGACCACCGCAAGCGCGCGAAAGACCCTGCTTGGCAGGCGGACTACCGCCAACACCGACCGATGGTCGAACGATCTATCGCCTGGCTCGTCGGAATCAGGAACCGCAAGGTCCGCTACCGCGGCGTCCGCAAGAACAACGCCTGGCTCCACAACCGCAGCGCCGCCCTCAACCTTCGCCGGCTGCTCAACCTCGGCCTGACCCGACACGACGGAGCCTGGACGGTGGGCTGAGAGGTCAGGAGAGCGAAACCCACCAGCCACAGGGGCCGCAGCGGGCCTCAGCCGACTTCGGTTCGACGCTCACCACCAAGAGGAGGTCCCAGGATCCACTTTGAGAAACACGCTCACAGGCCGAGAGCGCCTCCCCACGCGCCTCCCCCCACCTTGCCGGCTCACCAACGGCCTTGTTCAGCAGAGTCCTAGAACAAGAAGTAGCGCTGTGCCATCGGCAGCTCCGTGGCTGGCTCGTGCTCGATCGGCTCACCGTCGACCTTTACCGTGTAGGTGTCGGGGTCTACCTCGATGTGTGGCAGCGCGGTGTTCTCCGGCAGGTCAGCCTTCGTGCGTCCCCGGACGTTCTCCACCGCGACCAGTTCGCGCCGCAGCTGGAGCCGCTCGGCCAGTCCGTCATCGAGAGCCGCCTGGGAGACAAACGCGACGCTCGTGCTCGCCGCCGAGGGGCTCTGCGCGTTGAACCCCAGGCGCGGCAGGACTGGTTGCGGCGTAGGTACCGAGGCGTTCGGGTCACCCAGCGCGGCCACCGACGCCATGCCGCCGGTAAGGACCATCGACGGGCGGACGCCGAAGAGCGCTGGCTGCCATAGCACGAGATCGGCCCGCTTTCCGACTTCCACGGAACCGATCTCCCGCTCCAAGCCGTGGGCGACCGCGGGACAGATGGTGTATTTTGCGACGTAGCGGCGGGCTCGGTTGTTGTCGGCCCGTCCGTCGCCGGGCAGGGACCCGCGCAGGTGCCTCATCCGGTGGGCGGTCTGCCAGGTCCGGATCACCACCTCACCGATACGCCCCATCGCTTGGGCGTCGGAGGACATGATCGAGATCGCCCCGAGGTCCTGAAGGACGTCCTCGGCGGCGATCGTGCCGGCGCGGACCCGGCTCTCGGCGAACGCGAGGTCGTTGGGCACCTGCGGGTTCAGGTGATGGGCGACCATCACCATGTCGAGGTGCTCGTCAATGGTGTTGTGCGTGAACGGCCGGGTGGGGTTGGTAGAGGCCGGCAGCACGTAGGGTTCGCCCGCGATCCGGATGATGTCCGGGGCGTGTCCCCCTCCGGCGCCCTCGGTGTGGAAGGCGTGGAATGTGCGTCCCTTCACCGCTGCGAGCAGGTCCTCGACGAAGCCGGCCTCGTTGAGGGTGTCGCTGTGAATGGCCACCTGGACGCCGGACTCCTCGGCCACGCTCAGGGCCGCGTCGATCGCCGCCGGCGTCGCACCCCAGTCCTCGTGGACCTTAAATCCCCCGGCCCCACCACGCAGCTGCTCCCAGAGCGCTTCGTGGGAGACGGTGTTGCCTCGGGCGAGGAAGAGCACGTTGACCGGCCACGGCTCCATCGACTCCAGCATGCGCTGGGTCCACCAGGATCCCGGTGTGGCGAGCGTCGCCTTCGAGCCCTCCATCGGTCCGGTACCACCGCCGACCACGGTCGTGGTCCCGGCCCCAAGGGCCTCGGCCAGCGAGGCCGGGTCGACAAAGTGCACATGGGTGTCGACGGCGCCGGCGGTCAGGATCATCCCGTTACCCGAGGCGATCTCGGTGGACGGCCCGATCACCAGGGCCGGGTCGATCCCATCCATGGTCTCGGGGTTACCAGCCTTGCCGATGCCACAGATCCGCCCGTCGCGGACGCCAACGTCGGCCTTGACCACACCCCAGTGGTCCAGAATCACGGCACCGGTGATGACCAGGTCCGGTGTGCCTTCGGCGCGGGTGGCCCTCGACTGGCCCATCGACTCGCGGATGGACTTGCCGCCGCCGAATACCGCCTCGTCACCACCGACGCAGTGGTCCTCGGTCACCTCGATGAACAGGTTGGTGTCGGCGAGCCGGATCCGGTCCCCGGTGGTCGGGCCGAAGGACGCGTCGTACTCACGGCGGTCGATCTCAGGCATCGAGGTTTCCTCCGCACTCGCCGCGCAACCCGGCGACGATCCGTTGTCCCTTGATCGGGATGAGCTCTACTTCCTCCGTGGCTCCCGGTTCGAACCGCATGGAGCCCCCGGAGAGCACGTTGAGCCGCCGCCCCCAGGCCGCCTCGCGGTCGAACTCGAGCGCCGGGTTCACCTCCGCGAAGTGGTAGTGCGAGCCCACCTGGATTGGCCGGTCAGCAGCATTCGCGACGCGCAGTGTGACCACGTCGGCGCCGGCATTGATGATCACTGGGTCGTCGCCGTAGAGGATCTGGCCAGGCACCATCGGCTCGGCAGCATTCGGGTCCTCGCCTGAGAAGTGACGACGCGGTGCCTGGCGCTCACCGGTGCCAGCTCGCCGAGGCAGGCTCGGGGTTCCTGGACCGCTGCTCGGGTGCCGTTCGGATGTGACATCCGGAGTCGGCAGTTGCTGCTGGCCGGGGTCGTCACTGGGGTGCTCTCCGCGCTCGCTCATGAGATCGGTCCCGTCACGGTGATCAGCTTGGTGCCATCAGGGAACGTTGCCTCGACCTGAAGCTGGGCGAGCATCTCGGGCACACCCTCCATCACGTCGTCGCGGCGCAGGACCTCCCGGCCTTTCTCCATCAGGTCAGCGACCATGCGCCCATCGCGCGCCCCCTCGAGGAGGAACGAGGTGATCAGGGCCGTGGCCTCGGGAAGGTTGAGCTTCAGACCGCGCTCTTGCCGCTCGGTGGCGAGCTTCGCGGCGCTCCAGATCATCAGCCGTTCCTGTTCGTGCGGACTCAGCAGCATCGCCGCCTCCTCATCTCTCGCATTCTGGCGCGGACCGGGGTACCAGCGAACAGCCCATCGCGCCGGTTGTCCAGTAGCGACCCATCACGGCATCACATCCCCGCCGCCGCCCTCAATGGCGGGGATAGCAGTGGTGCGGCACACCAAGTCGAGGCGAAGAGGCGGGCAGACGTGAAGCACCTCGTCTGCATTTCGGCGGTCACCGCCGAACGCGCGCCCAAGGCCAACGACAGGACCGACGACTGGATAAACCAGTCCAGATACGGGCGTACATAGGATGAACTGACCACATCAACGAGGTGAGGAAGTGCCGGTGCAGGATACCCCCGCCCGCGCGGCGCTCCTGCTGCTGGCCGACGGCCGGTTCCCTGCCGGCACCTACGCCCACTCCGGAGGTCTCGAGCCGGCCATCGCCGGTGGCGGCGTACGGACGGTCACGGACCTCGAGGCCTTCCTCATCGGCCGCCTCCGCACCGTAGGCCTCGTTACCGCAGCCTTCACGGCCGCCGCCTGCCGGGCCTTCCTCAAAGAGCCGACACAACCCGGTCGTACCGCAGCCGTGCAGGCGCTCGAGGAGGAGTACGACGCTCGAACGCCTTCGCCGACCCAACGAGCGACCTCCCGCCAGCTCGGACGGCAACTCGTCCGGGTGATGACCCTGATTACGCCGGCCGTCAACCTCGAGGGGCTGGGCAGTGCGCCGCACCAACCGATCGCGCTCGGGGCCGGGCACGCCGTTCTCGGTCTCGGCCCGCACGATGCGGCCCTGACGTCCCTGCACGAGGCCGCCGCCGGACCGGTGGCCGCCGCGGTCCGCCTCCTTAGCGTCGACCCGTTCGAGACGCACGGTGTCCTGGCCAGACTCAGCCCCGTCATCGACGAACTCACGGCGGAGGCGGTCGAACGCTGCTCCTCGCTATGTAACCTGCCGGCCTATGCTGGACCGCTGCTGGATACGAACGCCGAACGACACCACACCCGTCAGACCCGACTGTTCGCGTCGTGACCTCCATACTTGCCGCCGACGGGACCGGGCACCCGACGCGGATGCGGGCCCGTGCGCACGTGCGCACCGAACTCACCACCGACGACACCGGCCGCGTACGGACCCGACTGGCAACGTTGCGCTCGCAGGGTCCGTTGAAACTGCGCCCCACCATCGGCCGGAGAGCTGAGCGGTGGCCCGCCGCCCAGACCGCTGACCTGGCCCGTGTGTGTCTCGCCGCCGGCGCCGCCGGACCGATGGGGGGTGACGAGCTCGTCCTGCAGGTTCAGGTCGGTGCTGGGACCACCCTCGTCCTGACTGAGGCGTCGGCGACGGTGCTGCTACCCGGAGCCGACGAAGCGCAATCCCGACTACAGGTGCGGGTCGAGGTGGGGCCAGCGGCGACGTTCGTGTGGCTGCCCGAACCCATGATCGCGGCCCGGGGCTGCCACCACGTGAACAACATCGACATCGAGCTCGCCGACGATTCACGCCTGTTACTGCGCGAGGAGCTGCTGCTCGGTCGGCGCGGCGAGAGCTCCGGGCGGATCCGGCAGGTACTCAGGGTGCGCCGTGACCGGCGTCCGCTCTACCTGCAGGAGCTCGTTCTGGGCGAGGACTCCAGCCGCAGCCCCGCAGTCGTGGGCAGCCATCGCGCGGTCGGCTCGATGCTCGTCGTGGATCCGAAACTGCCTGAGATCGGTCCCATGCAGCTCGACGAGGACGGAGCGCTGCTCCCGCTCGCGGGTGGTCAGGCAGTGCTCGTCCAAGCCCTCTCGGCCGATAGCATCGGCCTGCGCCGTCAGCTTGACTCCGGGCGCGCTGTGCTTGGCGCTCCATGGGATGGAAGCGTTCGACGAGACGACGCACCCACACCGACACCGGAGGCAAGATGACTGAAGAAGCAGTGATGCCCCAGCCTCGCGCATTGCGACTCGGCATCGCCGGGCCGGTCGGCACCGGGAAGAGCTCCCTGATCGCCACGGTGTGCCGTAACCTCGCTACCGAGCTCAGCATCGCGGTGATCACCAACGACATCTACACCGACGAGGACGCCCAGTTCCTGCGATCGGCCGGGGTGCTTGCTGCGGAGCGGATCCGCGCGGTCGAGACGGGCGCCTGTCCACACACCGCCATCAGGGACGACATCACGATGAACCTGATGGCGGTCGAAGACCTGGAGCGTGACTTCGCCCCCGTCGACCTGGTGATGGTGGAAAGTGGCGGAGACAACCTGACTGCCACCTTCTCCCTGGGACTGGTGGACGCCCAAATCTTTGTCCTCGACGTCGCCGGCGGTGGTGACGTAGCCCGCAAAGGCGGCCCGGGGATCGCACGAGCCGACCTGCTCGTGATCAACAAGATCGACCTGTCGCCGTACGTCGAGGTAGACGTCGAGCAGATGGTCGCCGATGCGATGATGGCCCGCGGGGGTGGGCCCGTCCTCGCGCTCACCCGAAAGGACCAAAACACTGTAAACCGGTTATGTGACTGGATCCGATCAGTACTTCTCGAGCACCGATCCGGCAGGCACACACCTCGCGACCCCGGACCAATGGCGCCGCACTCGCACACCGGCGGGGTTGCCCAAGTGGCGCATCTGCACGAACACTGAAGGCCGGAAACACGCCTCTCCGGGGACGGCCCGATCTGGTGCTGGCCACGTACACCTGCATAACCGTGCGTGTCCTGGAAGCGCGAAGACGGCCGGCGCACGCGTTGCCCATGTGGCATCGGCCGATGGCTGGCTCGGTGAGTAGTCACCGGCGCCGATGCATGGTAGTCCATTGGGCAACGTCCGCAAATCAAGCATGAGCGGTCGATCGGAGACCCCAGACGACGTGCGTCACAGTGGGCGGTATGCAGCACCTCTGGAACTCGCGCAGAGTCAGAGGAGCGTCCCGGGGTTCTCTCGGGGCGACCGCTACCCACCGAGACGTCTCGGGCTGTGGTCTTTCAAGCCGACCGGCGAGGGTCAGGCTAAGTCGACGGGGCGTCCTGCGGTGATGTCGGCCGCGAGTTGGTGCAGCGTTGCCGCGGGGAGGCGTACCCCAAGGGGTGCGAGGGCCTGACGTACGACACGGTGGACCTGGACGGTGGGTTGTCCCTGCTGGGTTCGGGCCAGCGAACGAAGGACGGCGCGGGCGTAGCTGCGTCGTTGTTGCTTGATCTGGGCGGCCACGTTGCGGCGGGGTGATGGCGCGCGCTGCCGCACCGGGGCCGCGAGGGAACCGGTGTTGGTGGTCGGCGCTGTGGTCATGTGGGATTCCCCGTTGAGTCGTACTGGTGTTCGAGCCAGTATGGCCGATTGCCGATCAACGGACGGTGCGGCACGCCGACCTCGTCCGCTGGGGGCACGCCGGATCGGCGACGCACCGCGGGACTGGGAGGCGGCGGCTATAGGCCGCGACGGACCGCCTGTTTCTCGTGTCTCTGCAGCTGCCGCTCGAGGACCGTGAGGTGGTGTACGAGGTGCTGCCCTCCGGTGGAGGCCTCGGCGGCCAGCTGCTGGGTCGTGAGGTCAGCCACCGCTGCGGCGGTGGCGCTCAGCTTGTCGGCGCGCCGAGACAACGATCGAGCCTCGCGCAGGAGCGCGGTGATCGCTCTTGCCGTAGAAGGAACGGGGCTGCCCAGATGCTTGTCGGCCATGTCGCTGATTGTCCGGTCATCGGGCTCGAACTGGCGAGGCCCCTCCGTGCGCAGGGGCGCAGAGCGAACCATGTACGACGAAACCTGCGAAGAACACGCTTAGGCGATCGTGCGGGCTGCCCGTGAGGTCGAGAACGAACGGGACGACGAGTACGACGACCCCGACCAGGGTGGCGAAAGGTGACGCGGCAATCGCTCCTCGGATAAGCGTGCTTCGGCTAACGCGGCATAGGACGGGCGTCCCGACCCCGACAGCGGCGTGTGCGGACGTTCGACAGGCTGAGAGCTCATGCAGTGAAATGCAGTCTGAGCCGGCGTTCGGGCCGGCGAGGAGGTGGTCTTGCGCCGCTTACTGGTCCACCTCCGTGGGACTGCCCTTGGTCCGCGGTTGACGCCGGGTTGCCCGTAAGGGGGGTCCCTTATACGAAACGAAGGCGTCAGGCCTCACTGCTGAATGAGTTGCGCGTGAAGAGTCTTCTCCGCCGTTGTGACCGCGGAGGGCCGGCTGGCACGCAGTTCCCAGTGCGTGGTTTCACCCTCCGGTCCTTGGAGCTTGCCGCCGGTCAGCGCGTCGACGATGCGCTGACGAATTGCGTCCTCGCTGCTTGGCTCGGCGGTGAACACCGTCCGTAAGTGCACGACGTCGCCGATGCGCTCTGCCTGAGTGTGGTGCGGCGCCAACGGGCAGGGCGGCTGGTGATTCCAGTGTCCGCATAGCGCCACGGTGATCGCCGCACCCGGAGCGCGGCTGTCGCCGCCAGTAGCCATGACGACCTTCGCCTCGTGCGCGAACGCTTGACGCATGCAGCCAGTCTGCTGCCTAGCTGCGCCCCGGAAACTGTCAACCCTTTCGGGTCATGATTTTGACGGATTTATTGCGCCTGTCGTAGTTGCTGATCGGGTGGGTTGATCCAGGCCGCCGCGGGTAGCCGGAGCGGCTCGGGGTGTTTGCGGACGAAGCGTTCAGGGGTGGCGGCGTACGCGGTTGTCAGGACGCCCGCTCGGGCTTGCCGGACGGTCTCCGCGTGGCCGTGGTGGACGTCCGCCGGGGTGTGCATCGCG
>JAABUM010005079.1_pt1 | contig 14174 bp, 19 predicted proteins | sample 5559161 | NCBI WGS metagenome assembly JAABUM01 (sample SAMN10711868, study PRJNA513369) | rock metagenome | isolation source: Antarctica rocks | place: Antarctica: Victoria Land, Siegfried Peak nord
CATCCGCCCACTCCTGCACCTGCGCCACACACAGATCATCACCCATCACCGCAGGATCGGTCCAACCCACCACTCACCTGGGAAGGCACGCCGTCAAGCTCAAAATAAACACGACTGTAGTACTAGCCGCCCAGCCGGCCGGCCGATGGCCGGCGCGCCGCGCATCTGCGTCCGCCAGCGGCACAATCTGATATGAGCGGGAGCCGTCCCACAGCGGGATCGGCTTACGGACGCGAGGTATGACCGTAATTGGAGAGGACCACAGCTGACGGCAGTGCGCTGGGCCAGGTCCGCCGACGACCGGCGTGACACGATGCTGGGTGTGAAGGAGCTCGACGGTCGCCTGGTGCTGAGCGCCGAGGGTTGGGACCCGCGGTACGCGGTGACACTCGCAGTTGCCTCGTCTGGCGACATGGGCGCAGCTCTGATCGATTCCAACGGCGATGAGGCCGACATCGACCTCGACGTCTACCGAAGGGACGCCGATGGCCTCTGGCAAGAAATCAGCAGTTCGGTTGTTGGCGAGGACGGCAGTTTCTTATCCGGTGAGATGGCGGTTATCTTGGGTCGTACCGAGCCTGGACTGATCGTCGACATCGAATATGCAGGTCATAGATCTTCGGTCATCGCGTCGGGGACAGGGTGGTGGTTGTTTGTGGCCGTCGCGGTCCCCGGCACGGATACGTTGCCCTGCTTGATTGGTGTCCGGCCGGCGACGCTGTGAAGTGGAACGAACGGTCATCCGATGGGCCACCGATCGGCGGTCCGGTGAAAGTCCGACCGCGCCGAACGCGGCCGATCGCTGAACGAGCCCGCTACAGATCCGCTCACCGTTATCACCCCCACCCGGATCCACTACACCGACCACTGGCTACGCCGCGCGGTGGACACTGCCTGCGCCAAATGTGGCGCGCTAGATGACCAGCCAGCCACGAACCTTCGCACTGATACCCGCCTCCTACGTCTACCTCCGCCGTGACGATCAGGTGCTGCTCCAACAGCGCATCAACACCGGGTACATGGACGGACACTGGGTCGCCGGGGCTGCCGGACATATCGAGCCCGGCGAAACCGCCCAGACCGCGGCTGTACGTGAGGTGGCCGAGGAACTCGGGGTCATCGTCAGAGAGTCCGACCTCCGCCTGCTGACTGTGATGCAACGCACCGATGGCACAGACACACCACGCGAACAGCGAGTCGACTGGTTCTGGGCCGCCACGACGTGGGCCGGCAACCCCGAAATCTTGGAGCCCACGAAAAATGCTCAACTTGCCTGGTGCGACCTGGACCAGCTCCCACCCCCGATGCCGCTCTACGAGCAGCTAGTGCTGGCCCGTTGGTGGGGCCAGACGCTGCCCCTGACCTGCTCTTTCGGCTTCGATAGCGACCCCGCCACTTTGCGATGATCGATCAGAGCCCGGTGAACGATCGGTGACCGGTCATCGGTTGTCGAGGAAGGGGCCCGTCGCACGGGCCGCGAAAGACTCGCCGGTCGGTCTTGGAGACGGTCGGCCGCGCGGAAATTGGCCGACTTCCAGCCTGGTAAGCCACCAACCCCGTCGTGCGATCCGAACCCCTTGCTTTAGCGTGGTAGGAGATGAGCAAGAACGATGTTGCGACTGAACAACCGTCCCCACGCCTCCAAGGTGTTCTGCTCGACTGGCGCGGCACCCTGGTTAGCGCCCCACGCTATGACCTGTTGGTGAAGACTGCCCTGCAGCGCACGCCGCGTGAAGCGGGCGCACAAGCGGTCGATGCTGTCCTCACGCTGCTCAGGTCAGCTGACCGGTCGGCCGTTGATTCCGGCGTCATCGACACCGACGCTGCGCTGCACCGGGCGGCGTACTACTCGTGGTTCGCAGCTGCCGGCGTGGACGCCCAGCTGGCCGACTCCTTGTATGCGGTGGAGTGCGACGCATCCATGAACCCGTTCGCCGACGACGTTGAACTTCTGCTGACAACCTTGCACGGGGCGGGCACGCGGATCGGGATCGTCAGCGACATCCACTTCGATCTGCGTCCGAGCTTCGCCGAGCGGGAAACCGCGGACGGAACCAACTGGATTGATCTGGTGGATGCGTGGATGCTGTCCTACGAACTGGGCCTCTGCAAGCCCGACCCATCGATCTTCGAGATTGCGCTCGAGCGCTTGGGGCTCAGCGCGGACCAGGTGCTGATGGTCGGCGATCGGGCAGTCCCCGACGGCTCTGCGGTTGCGGTGGGAATCACGAGTCTGCTGCTGCCGCAGCTGCGCGAGGTGACGGAGCGGCGGCTCCACCGTGTCCTGGACCTCGTCATACCTGGATGGTCATCCGCCTAGGGCCGTCTGCGGGGTAACTGCTTGGCATCGGCTTCGACCGTCTCAATGAGGGATCGGTGACTGACACATCGACCAGGCCGCTATTTGATCGTCCCGTCGCCGTCGCTTGGGTCAGGCATCAAAGCGGACGAACGCCCGGAGTGGTCCTTCCGGGTGCTCGCTGGCCTCGCGATAGCCGAGAGCTTCGTAGAATGCGCGCTGCGCTGCCCCGTCGTCGGTGAGCAGCACCTTCTGGCGGACGGTTGCGTAGGGCGCCAGCGCCGCGTGGACCAGCGACGCTCCGATCCCGGCACGTCGGTGGTCGGGGTGGACCAGAACGTCCTGCAGGTAGGCGATGGTGGCACCGTCGGAGATCACCCGGGACAGGCCGACCAGGTGCCCGTCGACACGGGCGACCACGATTCGGCTCGAGCCGGCCAGCGCTGCCTGCAGGACCTGCGGGTTGTTCGTATACGTGGTCCACTGCACGGCTCGATAGAGCTCGAGTACCTCTTGAAGATCGAAATCGACCACGGCGAGGACGCTCGCCGAGCGGGTGGGCATGTCGTGGACTCTAGTCAGCGGACCGCGACCGCCGACGGACGTCCGTTTGCCGATCCGCCTGCGGGACGACCACCGTGCCGGCACTCAAACTTGCGCATACCCCCGTGGCACGTTCAGCTGGTGGCCTGGAGTACACGCCGGCTTGGATCGTGTGCGGACGTTCTCGTCGCCCGTCTGCGACGAAGTCGAGAACCCCACACTCACGAACGCATTTTTGTCGGAATGATGCGGTGTCCTAGCATCGTCTAGTGCAGGCGATCGAGGTGCAAGCGGTCCTGCTCGATGCGTTCGGCTCCCACGGTGTCACCATCAACCATCCAATCGACCCGGCGGGCGATCAGACCGAGCCCGCGATCCTGCGAAGCGGCGGGCCCGCCCACGTCGTCACCGCGTTGCTGGAGCCAGGCGGGAAGATCGGGCGACACCCGGCGACGAGGCCCCAACTGCTGATGGTAATCAGCGGGACGTTGCAGGTCACCGGGCAGGACGGCCAAATCCTGGAGCTCGCTGCGGGGCAGGCTGTGCTGTTCGAACCGGGCGAGCAGCACGAGAGTGTTGCCAGCACTGCCGTCACGCTTGCGATCATGGAATACGACAGTTCCGCGCACTGAACTTCTGGACGTACAGGAACACCTTCGGACGCGATTCGGAGGATTGGCCGCGGCCCTCGAACGCTGCTCGCTAGCGCCGCATGCCGATCCTCAATCGGGACGACGATAATCTTGGCCGTGACCACGGGCCACGATGTCAGATCGTCACCGCAGAACGTTCCTCCTGCGGAGCAGGCTGCGCGGCAGTTGGTCTCAGCGCAGCGCGGTGGTTGCGGTCCGTATTTCTTGCAGCGTTCGGTGTGCGATGTTGTTGAAGTCCTCGGTGTTGGCTGGGTCGATCCAACGCTCGAGGGTGATTTTCATGGCCAGGGCGCCTAGTTCCGCAGCGAGGCTGGCGGTCAGGCCGCCAATGCCGCGTTCCTGCAGTGCTGCTGTCATTGCCGCGACGAGTCCGGTTGCTTTCAACGCTTCGCGTTCCCGCAATTCGGTATGGGCGGCGATGACCGCCTGCCGTCGTGAACTGGATGTGCGGATATCGGCTGTGAACGTGAGTACACCAAGGACGTCCAGACCAGCGGCAACGGCCTGTAGCGGGCTGGCTGCAGGCGAAGCATCGACGATGGCGTCGTGCAGCAGTTGACTGAGCGCGCCATCACCGAACAACACTTCACGTTTGTCGGGGAAGTGGCGAAAGAAGGTGCTCTTGGTCAGTCCAGCGCGTTCGGCGATCTGCGGGATCGTCGTGTTCTCATAGCCCTGCTCGATGAACAGATCGAGCGCGGCAGCGCTGAGTCGTTGCGCTGGGGCGGGTTGCCATCGGGCCATAGAAGCCAGCGTAACGGGACCTGGTCCCATCACCTGTACAATGATGGGACGTCGTCCTATCACCGGTTGAGGGCGCACCCTGGAGAGGACCCGCCATGAGCAGAGCAGTCATCCACGAATCGTTCGGAGGTCCCGAAGTCCTGGAACTGCGCGATGTCCCAGAGCCCCACGCGGGACCGGGGGAGGTCCGGGTGCGGGTGCGGGCCGCGGGCCTCAACCCGATGGACTGGATGCTTTGTTCATCCCCTGAGGTAGCAGCAGCCTTCTCTTACACGTTGCCGTCCGGGTTCGGGTGCGACCTGGCCGGTGTCATTGACGAGGTCGGTGACGGGATCACGGACTTCGCCACCGGTGACCGGGTCTATGGCGGTGCGCTGGGAAGGGCGGTCGCAGATCACGTCGTGGTAGACCCAGCGGTCGGACCACTGCTGCACACACCGGACGGGATCAGCGACCAGACCGCAAGCGTGCTCCCGGTCGCTGGCATGACCGCTACTGCCGCGTTGAACGCCATCAGTCTGCGCGCCGGTGACACGATCCTGATCGGCGGCGCAGGCGGTGGCGTCGGCGTGCTCGCGGTGCAACTCGCGACCCTTACCGGTGCGACCGTGATCGGCACGGGGTCGGAATCCACGTTCGACTTCATCAAAGAACTCGGCGCAACACCCGTCGCCTACGGTGCAGGGCTCGAAGAGCGGGTACGCGCTCTCGCGCCGGGCGGAGTGAGCGCGGCAACGGCGCTGGTCGGCACCGAAACGATCGAGGTCGCGCTGGCGCTCGGCGTCGCGCCCGAGCGAATCTCCGCGATCGCCGCAGGGCCCACCCCACCCGGCGGCGTGCGAGCCACCGGTGGCATCGACGCACCACCAGACGCGCTGCACCGCATCACCGACGCTATCCACGCCGGCACACTCACGGTCCCGATCGCCGCGACCTTCCCCATCGAACAGATCCGCAACGCAGTCACCCTGCAGCGCGAGGGTCACGTCCACGGCAAAATCGTCATCACGCTCTAGCAAACCGCCACCCAGAACACCCCGTACAGCTCGACAGACCGTGCCGGTCCCGTCCCGTCCCGTCCCATCCAATCAACCCCGCGCCCCGGGCAAACAGGCCATCCCCTCCACACCACCCACGGGACCACGTGCTGGTGAACGATCGGTGACCGGACACTGATCGAACACTGGTGATGGGTGGCGGCTCGACGCAACGTGCGGACACCCGGCGCCCGCCCGACGAACGCGACGTCCGATTCCCGCCAGCCTGAACGCCGGCCGTAGGCGACGATCGCTGACATGACCACAGCAACTCGTCTGCTCGTACAGGCCATCAGCTCAGATCACCTCGACTCGATACGCAACAGCGGCTTGGACGGCCACGGCAACGAACTTCGGTCATTGGTGGCCAGCGGCGGCCAAGGCGAACCGCTGCGGTGTTGCCTGCGCTACGCCGCGTCAGGTGAGGAAATCACGCTGATCTCGTACGCGCCGTTCGACCACCCGTCGGTGTGGACGGAGGTGGGACCCGTCTACATCCACGCTGCGCGCTGTGACGGCTACGTATCGACCGGGAAATTGCCCGAGCAGCTGGCCACCGGCCCCCGTGTGCTCCGCACCTACCGGGCCGATGACTCGATGAACTACGACTACAACACCGTCGTCACCACTGAGGTCGACCTCGAGCCCATCATCGCGGGCCTGCTCGCCGAATACAGCGTCGCAACAGTGCACGTCCGGACCCTTGCCCCACAGTGCTTCCTCTACGCAGTCGCGCAGAGCTGACGCCAGATAAGGTCTGGGGGCTCATGCTGAGGCCGACCGCCCGGTCATGGATGGTCATGCGGCACTCGGGTACACGCCACGCATGCGCGTCGTGTCGGGGCGCGGCGATACCGTCGGTCTATGCCGAACTTCGCTGTCACCCTGGTGCACGCCTCCAACTGGGACAGGAACCGCCCGATTCGTGAGCAGGCTCGCTGGACTGAACACGCGGCGTTCATGGACGGCCTCGTCGACGACAGGTTCATCGTGGTGGGTGGCCCACTGGGCGACGGCGAGCAAACGTTGCACCTGGTCGATGCCCGCAACGAGCAAGCGGTGAGAAACCGTCTCAGAACCGATCCTTGGGCTCAAATGGGCCTGCTGGAAGTCGGCTCCGTTACGGAATGGTCGCTCTGGCTTGACGGCAGAAGCGCCGCCCGTTAGTCGATCGGCCAGCGAGACGCAATCGCCGCTACAGGTCGTAGACGTCGCGTCGATGTAAAAGCCTCACGACGACCACCAACAGCACGTCGTCCTCGACGGTGTAGATGATGCGATAGTCGCCGACCCGGACTCGAAGACCCGGCCGGCCTTGGAGAGCACGTGCACCTGGCGGGCGCGGGTCCTGCGCAAGCAAAGCGATTGCGCCTTGCACCCGCCGGCGAACTTGAGTGTCGAGTTTGCGCAAGGCGCGGACGGCCGCCGGTCGAAACTCGATGCGATAAGTGCTCATTCCCAGCCGAGGTCAGCCTTGACCTGCTCCCATGGGAGGTTCGGTCCTTCCTCCGCCATCGCTGCGTCGAAGCCCGCGACGTCCTCGGCGTCTTCCAGAGCCGTCATCAGCTGCTCGTAACGCTCGGGACTCACCAAAACCCCAGCCAGGCGACCGCGGCGCTGTAGAAACACCGCTTCGGTGCGGGCGGTCTCCATGGCGTCGGGCAGATGGTCTCGCGTCGCTGATGTTCATGGTGGCCATGCTCGAATCGTACAACTCAATGCCTGTAGCGTACAAGTGATACCCGCATGAGGATCGTTCGTCGCTCCTGAGCTTAACGCGGTCCGTAGACGGCGCTGGGTGCACCGGTGACGGCGGCCCAGTACCGGTCACCGAATGACCAGTGCCACCATTCGGTGGGGTAGTTGATGAAGCCTTCAGCGGTGAGTACCTCGCCGAGCAGCCTGCGTGCCGCCGTCGCCGAAGCGCCGATCGTGGTCGTGTTGGTGAAGCAGGCGTTGTTGCTCTGCTCGGGTGTGGCGTTGACCGGTGTTCCCATCTCGACCTCGTGTCCGTTTCGGATGAGAGTCAGGTCAACGGCGGCGCCGCACGGGTGCGGGGCAACCGATGGCGGTGACACGTACTTGCTCGCTTCGGTGTCGAGGCGGGAGCCGGTCCAGGTCTTGTTTAGCGCGGCCAGGGCTGCGCGATGGCCGTCGAACACCGCACGTTGCTGCGCTGTGGGCCGGTGCCCCTCGATGATCAGCAGCCTCGTATCTGCCGGCAGTCGACATTGCGCACGTTGGAGTCGTTCGACGATCCCGGAACGCAGCCACGAGCCGGCGGTTTCAGGTTTGCGCAGCTCCACCGCCAGCTCCGGGACCCCAGCGACGTCAACGAGTTCTTCACCGCAATCATCGATCGGGATCGCCGCGATGCGTGGATCTGACAGCAGCAGCATCCGAGCATCGTAGTCGCGACCGGCCCGTGGTCGCGTGACTCTCAGTGGGCGAGACACACCCCGCCCGCAAGCGGATGGCGAGCTCAATCGGGACGGCCTGATACATAACGGATATACGTTGAGGTAATATGCATGTATGAGTTCGTTGCTGCAGATCAGAGACGTACCCGAGGAAGCCAGGCGCGGACTGAAGGCCCGAGCGGCGGCTCGTGGCCAGTCGCTCAACGCCTACCTGCTCGACATCATCGAGCGAGAAACCGCCCGCCCCACTGTTGCCGAAGTACTCGACAGGGCTGCACAACGTGCCGAGCGAGCGAATGCCTCAGCCGCCGAAGTGATCGCATCCGCGCGTGGCGAGCGGGAAGAGCAGCTGACCTCCCACCCGCGCGTGTGATCGTCATCGATTGCGCGGCCGTGGTCGACGCGCTTACTGCAGTCAGGGGCAGCGAAAATCTCCGTGCCGCACTCGCCGACGAAGACCTGCACGCCCCGACTTTGCTGGACTTCGAGGTCGTCTCCGCCCTGCGCGGGCTGACCCTGCGCAACCACATCACCCCCGCCCGGGCCCGCGATGCCCTCACCGACTTCGATGCGCTGTCCATCCAGCGGTGGCCCAGCGCTGCGCCGCTGCGCCTGCGGGCATTCAGCCTCCGAAACAACCTCAGCGCGTACGACGCCGCGTATGTGGTCCTCGCGGAGGCGCTGCAGTGCCCGGTGCTGACGCGCGACACGCGACTGGCCCGCTCCAGCGGCCACGACGTCGAAATCCGCGTCCGCTGACCGATCGGCGCCCGGTCTGGGATCCCCGACCGGGCGGTGTGCTCAAGCCGTTGGGCGTGCTCGCTTCATGGGTCGCCGAGGAAGGCGGGAGGGCCGTCGGGTCGATCGCGCCCTTTGCCGGTGCCGATGATGTGGAGCTGATCGCAGCGCCCGGACGTCGGACTGGTCCGCACCGCGGTTCGATTCGGGTCGCGTGCGGACTGGGGCCTTGTGCTCGAGGTGGTGAAAGAATCGCGGTCAGCGGCTATGGCGTTATAGGAACGGCTGGGCTGGCAGCTGGCAACGCCCCGCAGGATGGACACGACCGTCACAGGTGACCGACCGCAGCTCTACCTCCATCTGCTGGGGATGACAGCGCCACCTACGTGACCATGTCGAACGCGCTCGCCAGAAGCCGGCGGTCAATCCAGAGGCCCGCGATAGTCTCCAAATATGGGCAGTCTCAGAGCAACAGGGGCGATGCTGCATGTGGAGTGAGGTCCTCACCGGCGTCATTACTGCGGCGATCGTCGGTACAGGCGGCTACGCGTTCGGCCGACGCACCAGCGTTCGCCGAGCGGTCCTCCGCAAGGATCCGATTCTTATTCACATCGAGCAGGACCCGGGGATCATCTACGGCAACATGCCAGCGTGGATAGCCTTCCCCTACTTCATTCCACGGCAGTCCTCCGACGTTCCACCGCCACCGTCAGGTCAGGGGATCTGGCCCCTGACAGCGTGGTGGCGATGGTCGATGGAGTTGGGTGGCTACCCGTCAGGCTACGTCGACCTGCAGGTGACACTGACTGCCTGGGACGACTTGACCGTCCTCATCGATCGCTTCCGCGTAACGGCTATCAGCGTCGAAAATCCTGAGAGCGGGACCACAGTGCTACGCCCTACTGGAGGGGCGGACATCAGCCTGCGGCAACTCGAGGTCAAACTCAACACGTTCGTGTCGCGAGTGACGCCGCGAGCAGCCGGAAGTGGCGAGGAAGTACCAACCTTCGCCTTCCAGTTGAAGGCAGGTGAAACCGAACGATTCCTTCTTCATATCCGTGCCGGCGACGATGCAGAGTGCTACGAGTGGAGCGGCTTCCTCGATCTGTTAGTTAACAATGAACGCAAGACCGTCGAGATCGATGACAGCGGGAAAAAATTCAAGATCCGTAAGATGACGACATTCTGTGACTGGCGCGATGAGGCCTGGCAAACCCATTCCTAGAACAGCCACTCGATCAACGGGCTCGGGGTGCGAGAAGGGTAAGGGCTGCACTTCTGGATCGAACCCATGTTTGATCGTTCCGCAGGCCGATCCGCGTACGGGACGGGCCGTCGAATGCCGGCGGAACCAGCGTGGAAGCTTTGGATCAAGGCATCCAGCGTCGGAGTCACCAAGGCTGCGTCGGGTCGGCCAGCGGGTTGGTCAAGGTCTTCGCCGAGACACTTTTCGTCGGCAGGGCCGCCCGGTTTGTGCCCGCAGCGCAGCAGCCGCAGTCGCTGCACGGCAAGCAGGGCTCGCGACAAGGACGTCGTGTGCTGCCAGGATTCGAGAGCCTTTCTCACCTGTTCGAAGCTGATTTTCTGGGCGGTCTAGCTGTCCATCCTTGATGCGTTGGCGGCTTCCTGACCGGGAGGTTATCCCGCGACCTTGATCGACATCGACTCCTGCGGTTCGTACAGTGCCCGTATGACGGAGCGCGGCGGGAAAGGTGCTGGGGATATAGAACGGATCTTCACCGACGACGGCATCGCCGGGATGCTTGTCGAGGTCCTCAACGGCTGGCGTGACGACCGAGGCGGCGGGCAGGGCTTCTCGGCAAAGGCACACGTCGCGGTGGTCGGCACCGTCTACGCCCTCGCCGCACACACCCATAAGCTCGGCTTCGCAGTTCTGGAGATGCGCAAAGCCCGATTCACCATCGAGATCGTCCCCCTTGTCCGCGCCGCATATGAGGCGGCGCTCACTGCCTCCTGGATCGCGCAGGTGCCGGATGCGCTGCCCGCGTATCTGAACCGCAACCACAATCAGCAGAAGGCGCTGCGCGACACCATCAAAAAGGCCGGGTGGGCGTCCGGTGCGCAGGTCATCCCTGCCGACGAGCTGGAACCGTACTTGGTCAGCGACCTATCGAAGCATGGAGCCAACTACGTCAACAGGCTCTGCGAAGATTTCGCCAGCGGCGACGGTATGTACGGCCTATACCGGGGGTTGTCCTGGATGACGCATCCAACCGCCGCCGTCACCGACATGTATCTCGAGATGCGAGAGGGAAACGACATCCCGGTGCTGCATACCACCGCCCGCACCGACCTGGACGGCTCGTCGATGGCGACGTGGTTGCATGTTCTGTGCTCTTCGCTCGTGTGGTCGGCTAGGGCGCTGAACCTTATCGACGCCGAGCGGGCGTCCAGCAACGATCGCAGGCGACTTCGGGACGCCGCCAAGACCCTGCGCATAGACGAGTTCCTGCGGGTCACCGAAGACGCGAAGTTCCGAGGCCAGAAGGCTGAACGCAAGAGGGTTCGCGCCACGCCAGACAGTTAAGTCCATCTTCGAAGGGCACTGGCCGGGGCGGTCCTGTTCCGATCACCGCCGGAAGGCGAACGCACGTCGTCAGGTGCGCGTCGTCAACCAAGTCCGCACATGCTCGGCGGCCACTAACGCCTGCTCATCGACCTCTGAGAATTCGAGTGCCGCGATGTATGCCGCCAGTGCGGCGTCGCGCGGAGCCGTGGTCCACCAATCCTAGGTGACGCCGGGTTGCCAACGCTCCCTCATACGATCTGCCCTGTCCCGCATACCGTTGGCAAACACGGCGGAGCGCGGATCGGCGCTCGCGCGAGCTCCGCGGAGCTGTTCGCCGGTCCTTTGTGCCTTGGCCAGCGTTCGGGCGGTAATGCCGCCGCTGCCGGCCACCACCAGGTGCACACCTCGCTGTATTCAAGCCGTCGGCGACATCGGAACCGTTCACGATCCCACGATGGCACCGGGCACTCCCAGGTTCAAGCGCGACGTCGGCGGAGTCCACCCGACCGAAAGCTGTCGGTGCCCGGTCACCGATCGCCGACCGGGCACCGATCGCCATCCGGTTTGGTATGACAAGCACCCTGGCCAACCTCCACCGGGACATGGTTCCCGGTCGCCAGACTCATGACGAAGAGGTCGGTCTTTGAGGGCTGTGAGGAGCTCGGCGTAAGCACCGTCGATGTCTCCGTCGGTTGAAGTGATCACGCGGGTGGGCTGCTCGGGCGGCGACCACTGCCAGCACCTTGTCGTGGGTGGCAGCCAACTGCTGGCGTCCACGGACGAGGTTTCTTCTACAGCCTGGGACTGAGGGATGGTTGTCGTCATGGGATTCCAGCTATTCGACGAGATTGTCCAGACGGACTATGGCCAGTTCGACATTGTGTGGGGTGGTGGCTTCGGATTCGATGGCGATTTCGGTCGGTTCTTTGCCGGGCAGAGCAATGGCTTGGTGGGTGCGGCCGATGCAAACGGCGTGTATCTCCACTTCGGCCGCCGCTCTGGTGGCTCGTCGGTACGCGTCGAATTATTGACACAGCAACCACCTGCGCCGGTGGCTCCATGGCAGGACGTCGTCGAAGTGTCCGTGCATGTGACCGAGCATGCCGATCCGCATTGGTCGAGTTGGGCCGGGGAGTCAGGAGGTCCTCTACTTCTCCCGCCGGATACTTACCGCGTCCGCGTCAGCGCGCGCGGTCGAGACGCCGGCCACGATGGAAAGTTCGCTGAAGACGTCGTCGACTACTATCTGGTTGAGTTCTGGCAGGCCCCATTTGAGCCTGACTCGATCTTGAGTGTGGGCAGCGCCAATGCGGAGTATTGGCATCGAGAGATCGGTGGGCGTCGCTGACCGCAGACGAACTCACGTGGGTGAGAGACACCATGCCGCTGGCGTGGCCGAACGCCCGACCATGGCAGCGGCCGACGCAAGCGCCACCGCCTACTCGTTCCGTCATCGGCGTCCGGTCAGCGATGGCCTACCGGAACGGTTTGTGTCGCAGCGCGTGTCAGTCGTGCGGCAGTCGAGCAGGTGCGAGTCTCAGGGCCGGTCGACGCGGTAGATGTAGTGCAGTGGACCGTCCACGGGGTTGTCCGGCGACATCGCACCTTGCGCGATCCGCTGCAAACCCGCCCTCTCCAGGGCTCGCCACGACGCGACATTCGCGGCGACGACGGCGACAAGCACGGCGGGGGCCCCGATGTAGTCGCACCAGGTGTTGCGCACCGCCGCGGCGATCATCCGTGAGCCGAGCCCGTGGCCTCGCAACGCGGGATCGGCGATGAGGTAGTCGAGCTCGACGGCGCCGTCCGGTACGTCGACTATCGTCTCGAACCCGAAGGACGAGGCCGACCGCTGAGCGGACCGTTTCAACCGTCGGCAATGGCTCCGCGATGCGGTGTTTGAACTCCTTGGTTAGGGTTCAGCGGTGCTGGACGAGGAGACATTCGCGTTGGAGTTGCTCTTCGACGACAACTTTCAACAGCAGGTGAGGAGAGTTTGGGCCAATCTGGCTGAGGCCGGGATACCCAGTTTGGCGGCACCCACCCACCCAAGACATATTCCTCACATCAGCTTGGCCGGCGGTCCGGGACTGGACAGCGTTGATCCGCGCGTCTGGAACGACGTCGTCGCGCCGGACCGGATTGCCTTCGACGCGGTGGCCTCATTTGCGGGGAACGGTGGAGTTGTCTTCTATGCGGCCCGGGCTACGTGCGCGCTGCTCAAGTATCACCAGGATGTCGTCAACGCCTACTCATCGCAGGTGCAACAGGGCGTGTGGACCCTGTACCGCCCGGGATGGTGGGTTCCTCACTGCACGCTCGCGCATGACGTCACCGCGCTGGATCTAGGACGTGCAATGACCCTCGCGCAACCTCAGCTTCCGCTGGAAGGCAGACCGGCCGGGATCGACCTCGTCTCGCTGCGCACCGGCGATGCCACTCGACTCATCACGTTTCCCGCCGACTGAGAAGACTCACCCCGCGTCGGCCCCACCGGGTCCCACCTCACCGGCAGGCAAGAACATTTGAATTCGGGTGGCCCACTTCGTCCCGGTCGCCGATCGGTGACCGGAACGCCGTCTACGGTTGCAACCGGGTGACGTAGCGGTACTGCCATGGCGTCTCCACCGCCGGCCGGTGGTAGCCCTCCCGTACGTAAGCGACCGCCTCGCCAGGGGCCACGCCGTCCAGCACCGCCAAACAGGCCAGCGCGGTGCCGGTCCTGCCATGACCCCCGCCCCAGGCGATCTCCACCCGCTCGTCGGCGGCGCGGCGCCATGCCAGTCGCAGGATCTCCTCGGCGACGCCGCGGTCGAGGGGCAGCCAGAAGTCCGGCCAGCGGATCCACCTTGATTCCCACTCCACCGGCTCGGGGCGGCTGCGGCGCAGGTAGACCCCGAACTCGGGCAGCACGCCGGCGGGGAGCGATCGACGCAGTCCACGACCACGCACGAGTCGGCCAGACGGCAGGGACAAGATCCCCGGTGCGCCCGCGGTCCACGTACTCACCATCGAGAGGCTACTGCTGACGATCGGCTTCACCGTCCCACTGGACCGTTTACGGGATTGCGGGGCGCCGAGGCATGCAGCTTTCTGGCCGGGAACCGTTCGGCCACGGGATGTCGTTTTGCTACTGGTCGAGGATGATGCGCCAGCGAAGTGCGGAGCTGTCGGGACCGAACGCCGCCGGCTTGTTGAAGCGTTCGACCA
>JAABUM010005080.1_pt1 | contig 14174 bp, 15 predicted proteins | sample 5559161 | NCBI WGS metagenome assembly JAABUM01 (sample SAMN10711868, study PRJNA513369) | rock metagenome | isolation source: Antarctica rocks | place: Antarctica: Victoria Land, Siegfried Peak nord
TGTGGCCGTCGTCCCGCTCCGCTCGCCCTCCGGGCTCGCTGCGCGGGACGACACCACTACCTACGATGCAACCCCAACCCACCACCGACTCTCATTGCGGGTGGACCGATGAACGGGGTCCAGCCAGCCGGACCCGCTTGACGGAGCGATGCAGGATCGGGCGTCACCTTGGGACCCGAGCCGCGCAGCGAGAGGAAAAGCCCCCCGCTTGCGGGGCGTTCAGCGCGAAGAGCCGACGAGCGGATTCGAACCGCTGACCCCTTCGTTACGAGTCCATCGGGACCCAGCCAGCAGCCCATTTTGCAGGCACCTTTTCTGTACCCGTCGCTTAGATGACCTCAGAAATGCTCCGTTCGGGGACATGCCCGGGGACCCGGTGCTGCGCGCTCTTCGAGACAGCGCCACAGGATCCGAGTGGGCCCCGAATCCGATAAGCCGGAGCAAGCGAGCCGCGGGCTACAGAGCTAACGGGCCAATTCGAATCGCAGACCCCTTCATCAGCGCTTAGGCAGTCGCTGACCCTCTCATTCCACCTCGGAAAGAGTCTGCGTCGCTCCTCGTTCTTTGCGCAAACCGAGGCGTCCCCGCTCGCCGGCGCGGCCGACAGGAAGCGAGGCTTGAACGAACATACGCCCGGTTCGGGCAGCTGCCGGACAGAGGCCAGCGCGACTGCTCCGCCGCCACTGAGGAGGCGGCACGGAAAAGCACGTGCGTCGTAGGCTCGGAACATGACCGAGCCGCAAGTTCGTCGACCTTTGCCTCGTGCTTCGCAGGCACGCTGCGATCAGCGTAAGTGGAGCGGTTGGATTTTGGCGCACGATCGAGGACACGGCGCGGAATGGCGCTTGGTCTTCAAGCTAGGCGCTGAGGATGTCGATCAACTGTGGGAGGTTCTGAGCGCGTTGGTTGAGACTGTTCCCGTCTCGGCGATCCGCGATAAAGGCGAGTACGGACTCAACTGCGAAGTCGCTTTTCGTCTTCAGATCAACGGTCGGACGGCGGACGTGATCACGGTCTGGCATTACGATCGAGAAGATGCGCCGCCAACCCTCGTAACCGCGTACCCTAAGTTGTGATGAGCATCGCGCACAGCACTCTCAATCACGAGATCAGCCTCTTCGACACGGTCGAGCTAACCGTGCCCGCAGACGGTATTGGCGCCGGGGCTCGTGGGGGCGTCCTCGAGTTGCTGCCGGGGGGTGAGATCGCCATGGTGGAGATCACTGAACCCGTACTGGAAGGCGTCGACCGCATCGTCCTGGTACCGGTTGCGCGCCTGCGCGTAGTCGCGTAGCTCCTCGCACGTAGCTCTTTCGGAGCGGCCGGCCGTTGGGCCGAGCGTCTAAGTACGGATTGTGCGGGCGCGTTGACTACCAAACCGCCGCTACTGGGACCTGACAAGCTCCTGGTCGGGGGAGCCGCTCGTTGCTTACGGCTTAGTCCCGTTTCGCCAGGTTGCTCGTGACGCGGGCGCGATGAGGACGCGGCGGGAGCCGTCTCAAGCAGCGCTCGCGCCCGCCTCATCCGCCCAGATGCGCACTGAGCGCACCAGTTCGAGCGCCCGATCGCGGTCCAGCTCGGCGGCCGTGGACTCTTCGTAGCGGAACTCTGCGGCCCAAGGCGTGAGTGCTGACAGTTCGTCGCCGTGAGGCGGGCGTGATCCCGCGGCCGCTGCGAGGCCGACCAGATAGGCGATGTTGTGAGTTCGTTCGAAGGGCGCCTCGAGATGAGCGAGCACCGACTTGATGCGCTTCTCCACGGCCTGCTGCGCATGGAAGGCGACAACTTCGTCCGGCACTCTGGCGTCGCCCACAAGTCGCTCGAGCGCGGCTTCGTCCCCAGCCGCCTTCGCGGCCAGAACACGCGCCAAGTCCTGCCCATCACGTCTGGGCAAGAAGCTCGCCCTCTACCAGCGCGTCGTGCAGCATCGTGCCTCTCACAGCACCCCAGTCTTCAGCTTGCGCCTCGCTTACCACGATGACGTCAGCCGGGAGCTGAAGCTCGCCGGCTAAGCGCGCAAGTCGAGCGCTTTCGGCGAACCGGTCTTCGACTTCTCGCATGACCACGAGGAGGTCAACATCGCTGTCAGGCGCCGCCTCTCCGCGCGCACGGGATCCGAACAAGAGCACCCGAGCGGGGCATCCGGCCGCTTCGGCGATAGCTCGCGCTCCCGATCGAATGAGTTCGTCTCGGACCACGCACGGACGGTAGCTCAGACACCGGAACCGAGTCCGATGATCAGCGCGGCTAACTCGCGCCGTCCCCTAACCCCCATTAGCGCTCGAGAGAGGGGGTCCGGCCGCTACGAGCTTCAGGCTAGGAGACGCGGGCCACGTCGGGGCCGACCGCATCACGGCCATTTCCATGGTCATCGGTTTGGCCAATTGAGCAGACCCGACGTGGGTACCGAACCCAGGTGCTGGCGTCTAGACGCATCCAAACTATCCCCCTGTCCGGACGTAGGGTGGCCCCGCAGATCGATGACTCCGGCCGCGGCTCATCACGGCCACCCGCTAGGAGGGTCTAGCGGAACTCGCTAGCCAGGTCGTGGTGCGAGATTTGGTCGTGCTTTGCACGGCGGTACCTCACTTCCTCGGGCGGCTTACCCCGGCAAGAGTTAGTTCCCGCACGCCGTCCCATGTCACCGAGTAGATGTACGGCCCTGGCACATTGTCCGCGACCTGTTCGATGCGCCGCCAGCGGATGGCCAGCAGCTCTAGCACCTGCCAACGCGTGTAGTTACCGCCACCCGTCAAGCAAAAGGTTCGAACACCCGCTGCGATTAGCGCGTCTCGTTCGCCTGGCCGGGATCGGATGCGCTTGTCGCGTTTGAGAACGACCCAACCGTTCTCGCCCGCCGTCTTCAGCCAGTGTCTGTCCTGCGTGTTCTCTTTTGGTGCGCCAGGACCACCGGCGTAAAGCACGTCGTCGCGCACGGAGGCGAGCGCCTTGCGGACGGCGACCTGCACGCTTGCGTCGACATAGAACGTCACGCAGCCTTCTTGAGACTCTTCTCCCAATCGAGCGCGGCACCTACATCGCCGAGGCCCAGGCCCCAAGAGCGGGCAGCATCTTCTCGCGATTCGCCAGCCGCGACAGACTCCGCGACCGACTCTGTGCGGACACCCCGGATTTGCGGGACCCCGAATGACACCTCGGGATCGATGGCGACGGGTGTCTGCTTCCCGAACGGGAATACTCGGCTTACCGCGCCGGCGGGGTCGAACTCCACGCGGGTAAGGAACTCCTCTACGGGCGGCGCGAAGAACATCTGCCCGCCCTCCACTTGGACGAGGTAGAGCCTTGGGTCCAAGGCGGTCGCCTGCTGCAAATCGAAGACCAGCTTCTTGCGGTCGAGGATCATCGGTTTGAAGTGCGCGAGGGGATACGGCACGCCCCACTCTTGGCGAGCGCGCTCGATGAACGGGCGCATCTTTTGGAGCGAGAGGTGCTTCTGCCGGTAGCCGCGCAGTAGCCCGCCCTCCACGAACTCGCCCCACGTCACGAAGTCTGAGCCGGTCGGCTCGGATCGAATCACGGGCGGGTAGTCCACGCCCGCGCGGGATGCGCCCTCAAGCCAGCGGCGGAGAGTCCCGGCTGGGAGACGAAGGAGGCGAGCCGCTTCTGTGTACGAATACAGCGGCCGATCCAAGATGAAAACGCCCAACGATCCCCCTTTCTAAGCCATTTTTCCGTCCGACTCTACCCGTAGTATCCACGACAGATTGACGGAAAAGTGAAGCCCGCGACGCGCAAACGTCCGGGCCTCTGGACCACAGAGATTGAGGCTCCGTGGACGTGCCCAAGGTACCACCGCGCTCGGCGGCTATCGAGCTTGCAGGACTTCTCGCTTCTCCGGAGATTGCGGCCCTCGTGCGCGGGCTTGAGGAGACGCGCTGGACGGGCCGCCCCGGCTACCCGATCCGCTCGATGGTGGGCATGGCGCTCGCCAAGAGCCTCCACGCGATCCCGACGTGGACGCGGACGGTGCGGCTCGTCTCCGAGCACACGGCGCTCGCGGCCGTGGTCGCTCCCGACGGGGGCGTGCCAAGCGTGTACGCCTGCTACCGGTTCACGGCGAAGCTCCGCGCCTACGACGACGTGTTGCAGGCGTGCATCGCCCGCGTCGTCGCTGCCGTGAGCACGCCCGGCGCGCATGTCGCTATCGACGCCTCCGATATGCCCGCCTACGCGAATGGTCAGCGGTTCGTGAGCAAGGGCGGCCGGGAGCGCGAGCGGTTCTCTGACCCCGACGCGACGTGGGGGCACCGCTCCGCCGTCTCGACGCGCAAGGGCGGCGGGTTCTACGGCTACCGCCTCCACATGGCCGTGGACACCGAGACCGACCTGCCGCTCGCTTGGCGCGTGGAGTCGGCCAACGCGCACGAGTCCACGATGGTCGCGCCGCTCATGGACAAGCTCCACGCCGTCGGTATCCGTCCCGAGACGGTGGCGATGGACAAGGGCTATGACATCGTGCGCGTCCACGCGGAGACGACGGAGCGGGGCGCGGTCCCGATCATCCCGTTGCGCGAGACCCCGGCGGTCAAGCGCGGAGACCATAAGCCGCCCGCGTTCGAGCACGGCGAGTGGCGGTTCGCAGGGGCCGACTACCAGCGGCAGGCGACCAAGTGGCGCTGCCCGACCGGCGAGTGCTCCCCCGCCTCCCGTTGGGTCAAGGCCGACAGGTTGCACCCGCTTATCCCGCGCGAGACGCCGCGGTTCCGCAAGCTCTACAAGCAGCGCGGAGCCGTCGAGCGCGAGTTCGGACGCCTCAAGCACGACTGGGCACTCGCCCCGCTGCGCGTCCGGCGTATCGACCGGGTACGGCTTCACGCCGACCTCACCATCCTCGCCAAGCTCTCGTGCGCGCTCGCCCGCGCCCGCGCCGCGCCCCTCGCAGCGTAATCAAGCCCGCGAACCGTTCCGCAGCCTTGCGGATATAGGCCTCGTAGTACTCCGACTGCTCCGGGTGGTCCTGCATCTCGCTCAGCGGACCAACAAAGGCCACGCGCGCGTCGTGTAGTTCCTCGGGGTAGTCCGCCTCCGCGAGCAACACCCAAATCCGCGCCGCTCCCTGGCGCTCGGAGACCTTCCCGTTGAGGATTGACTGGGCTACGGCGAGAATTTCTTGCCGGAGGCGAGGAACGGCGTCCACCGGCATAGTTTCGCTAGCCGTTTCGCTAAACCCTCCTAGGAGTTGAACTCCCGGTACAGGCGTTCAACAACCGCCTCGTCCAACGCCACTCGTTCGAGAACTAGGGCTCGTCTCAGCTCGAAGAAGTCCGTGGCCGGAACTCCTAGTACGTCTCCGATACGCCGTAGCAGCTCGGGGCTTGCGCGCTTTCCGTCGACTGCTCGGAGGACACGTGACAGGTGCCCGGGCGTGACGGAAATCGCCGAGGCCAACTCTCGGATCGACATCTCCCGAGACTCGAGCAGCCCGAGAACAACTTCGGCTACATGCCCGACCGCACGCCCGGAACTCAGGCGCGGACTACCACTCACCGAACTCGTCCACGTAGTCTTCTGGCCCGGGGGCATACGCGTCGCCTCCAGGACCTGGGTAGTAATCGTAGGGGTCGCGCTCGCTGAACGGCACGAACCCGGGCAGCGCCTCCTTGATCGGCACGATGACGGGCGCGAACTGAGCGCGAAGACGGGCGACCTCGAATCGGTACTCGAGCAAGTCTCGAGCGATCGAGTCATAGACCTCGGCGTGCAGGAAGTCGTCAGCTCCGAGGGAACGGTACCGAGCGCGCCTGCGGCCCAACGCGTCGGGCTCAACGACACGCACCGCAGCCTGCAGGTGACGTACATACTCAGGCGGCAGGTGATCCGGAAGCAGGTTGTGCTGTCGGCGGATCCCCGAAAGCGCGGCGTCGATCGCCTCGGTGCGGCTGGCGCCGACTCGGCGATCCTCCTCATGCACTCGCAGTGGATCGCCGGTCTCGCTGTCGCCGTAGGTGACCAGATAGACGCGGCCGGGAAAGCGCTCGGCGAAAGCACTGGCAGAAAGTCGCTCGGGGTGCGCGTCGATCGCGCACATCGTGACGCGATACCGGTCCATCAGCTCGTCCAGGTCCGCAAAGCCATCGACGGCTCCGATGAACAGCGCACGCTTCCGAAAGTCGTCGAAATGCTCGGACACGCGGACGTGGAGCTGTCGCACGCTGGCGACGTCGACCCCCATGGTCACGAGGTTGCTGCCGTCGTATGCCACGGAGCACGAATAGGGACGTCGGGCGGCCTCGATGAACTGGCTGGACAACCGCGCATCTTCGGGGGCGTAGGGCTCTCCGAGATCCTTGTTGACGAACGCCTGACGGCGAGCCGGGTCCGTCTCACGTTCGGCGCGAATGAGCTGGCCGAGGTCCGCGCCGGGCACGATCAGCCGTGAGACGTGGTACCCGCGCACGGCCCGGTCCGGAAACTCCGCCACCCACTCCCCGTCGCCCACGTCAAGCTCCCGGCGGCACTTCGTGCACACCCGCGCGAGGCGATCGACGTCCACGTTCTCGAACGTCACCAGCTGCCGTAGATTGCAGCCGCCACACCGCACGAACCACTGGCGGCGGTCGGAGCGGTCGTACTCATCGGCGACCCCGAACCCGGGGTAGCGCGGGACGCCAACACGGCGCACCAAGCCCAGCTCCGATGCGCCAAGCCGGCGCTCGGCATCCGGCACGTGGTTCTGCACGAGATCGTCGTACTCGTCGAGCACCAGCACGTCCGCGTCCACCGCTTGAAGGGCGGCCATGCTTTCCGACCCGCGTAGGTAGAGAAAGCCGTCGCCCACCTGCCTGAGCCCCTTGTTGCCGGTCGATCGGGAGGGCATGAGGGCCTGGAGCACCGGGCTAACCTCAACTGTCCGCTTGATCCGAGCATCGGAGAAGTCGCGCAGCTGGGCCTCGCGCGGGAAGACATACAGAGCCGACAACCCTCTCGCTGCCCAATAGAGCGCCCAACGGATGCAGTACGTCGAGACCCCGACCTGGGCGGCCTTCTTGACGACGAGCTCGCGCTCGTCGGATCCGGCCCGGTAAAGCTCGACCTGAAACGGGAAGCGTTTGAAGTCGAGCGGGCCCGCCTTCGGCTCCGGCACCATCTGGCTCCAAGTCTCGAACGAGGGCATTGGCGTCGCGTCGGCCGTCCCGGCCGTCGCCAGCTGGTCGCGCAGGTGCGCCGCCGCGGGACTCGACTTCCGGCGTCGACTCACGGTGCCGCCTCCCCGACCCCGAGCCGCTCGACGACGGCCTGCCTCGCTTGATCGGGGACGTTGAACTCGACGAACACCGCCAGCACGGCCTCTGCGAGGTCGCGCTGGTCCCCCAGCTGCGAAAGGTCGTCGGGCAGGAGGCCGAGCGCACGCTCAAGCGCCGTCAGGCGATCGAGCCCCTCGAACGCCACCTTGTAGGCGCCGACCTTCGAGGAGGCCTGCGTGAGCGGAAGGTCCGCGGCGAGCGCCCGAACCTCGTCAACGAGTTCGCGGTATTCCGCGCGGCGAGACTCGGCGAGCTGCATCGCGTTAGCGTCCCCCGCGACCCGGCTCGGGCCGTCGCGCAGGACCTGCTTGATGCGCGACGGCGACAGTCCGAAGCGCAGCGCCAGAGCAGCGACCGATCCCCCCGCCGCGTGCGCCGCGACGATCTCCTCGTTCCGCTTCGCTTGCTCGACTGCGGTGGCCATACGTAAAGCATGAGGGCAAATTTGGGCGAACCCACATCGGCCGCCGCAACTCGGGTGTTGCCTGCGCGGACAACGCCCCCTTCCCGGGTCAATATTTTTGCCGTCGGGCACGAAAAAGCCCCGCGTTCGCGGGGCTGAAGCCGACGAGCGGATTCGAACCGCTGACCCCTTCATTACGAGTGAAGTGCTCTACCAGCTGAGCTACGTCGGCGTGGCGGGCGATTCTACCGGCGCCTCTGGCGCGCGACGGCGCGGGCGCGGCGCTCGCGGCCGTGCGTCACCATGCAAGCCGTGGAGTCGCTCAAGGCCCAGCTCCTGATCGCCGGTCCCACGCTGCTCGATCCGAACTTCGCGCGGACCGTGGTGCTCGTCGCCGAGCACGGGGAGGGAGGGGCGATGGGCGTGGTGCTCAACCGACCGACCGAAACGCCGGTGGCCGACGCCGTGCCGCCGCTCGAGGACCTCGTCGAGCTCGGGGAGCCGGTCTATGTCGGCGGTCCCGTGCAGGAGTCGGGCGTGGTGGCGCTGGCGGAGTTCTCAGAACCCTCCGAGGCGGCGGTGGTGGTGCTCGGCGACGTGGGCTTCATCGCCGCTGCCCAGGAGGAGCCGCTGCCGCGCTCGGGCACCCGGCGCGCGCGCGTGTTCGCGGGTCACGCCGGCTGGGGCCCGGGGCAGCTCGACGCCGAGCTCGAGCGCGAGGACTGGATCGTCGAGCCCGCCACGGAGGACGACGTCTTCGCGGAGGAGGCGAACGGGCTGTGGGAGCGCGTGCTCGAGCGCAAGGGAGGCCGCTACGCGCTGCTCGCGCGGATGCCGCTCGACCCGCGGATGAACTGACGCGGGAAGACGCGAGCGGGCCTCGGCTGGACGTCCGTTCGACCGTCGGGCGATCGCTCAAGGCGCCCGGACACCCGGGCGATAGCGCTGAGGGTGAGCTTCCACGGCCGGGCACACGAGCACGACGTCTCCGCCGCCGCGGTCCACCGCCGCCGCCGGCGCCGTCGAGTGCACCGTCGCCGGCGCCCGCATCATCGCCACCACGCGCCGAAGCCGGCTCCCAAGCCCTCACCCAAGCCTGCTCCGAAGCCCGCCCCGGCCCCCGCGCCCCAGCCGGCCCCGGCCCCGGCGCCTGCCCCGCAGCCCGTCCCGGCTCCTCAGCCCGCCTCCGACCAGCTCGTCTACTCGGGCCCGTTCGGCGCGCGTCAGGCCGAGCGGCTCCTGTGGCGCGCCGGCTTCGGGCCGCGCCCCGGGCAGGCCCGGCAGCTCGCCTCCCTCGGCCTCGGCGCAGCGGTGCAGTCGCTCACCCAGCCGAGCGGAGCGCCGACGCTCACCGGCGCCGCGCCGGTCGACCAGGACGGCCAGCCGCTCGCTCCCGCGGACTCGTGGGGTCACGACCACCTCTCCTGGCTCGACCGGATGGTCCGCTCCGACCAGTCGCTCGTGGAGCGCATGGCGCTCGTGTGGCACGACTGGTTTGCCACCTCGAACGCGGGCGTGAACTCCCAACAGCACATGCTCGACCAGATCGACGTGTTCCGCGCGAAGGGCCTCGGCTCGTTTCACGACCTCCTACGCGCGGTCACGACCGATCCCGCCATGCTCGCCTGGCTGAACGGGACCGACAACCGCGCCGGCCGGACCAACGAGAACTACGGCCGTGAGCTCATGGAGCTCTTCTCGCTCGGGGCCGACCGCGGCGCCTACTCGGAGACCGACGTGCGCGAGATGGCCCGCGCGCTCACCGGCTGGCGCTCGGACTGGTCCTCGGAGCTCGGCGATCACAACTTCCGCTTCGACCCGACCTGGCACGACACGAACGCCAAGACGGTCTTCGGCCAGACGGGGAACTTCGACTGGCAGGACGCGTGCCGGCTGTGCGTCACGCATCCCCTCCACGCCTCCTTCTTCGTGCGCAAGCTGTGGAGCTACTTCGTCCCCGCCGCTCCGAGCGCAGCGACCCAGAGCCACCTCGAGAACGTCTACACGAGCAGCGGCTTCGCGATCGGGGCGGTGCTCGAGGCGATCCTCGTGCATCCCGACCTCTATGAGGGCTCGATGATGGTCAAGCCGCCGGTGGTCTTCGCCGCGGGGATGATGCGCGCGACGAACCAGACCATTCACACGAGCGCGTGGATCTGGTACGCCGACGAGTCGGGGCAGCACCTCTTCTACCCGCCGAACGTCGCGGGGTGGGACGACTCCCGCTGGCTTGACACCTCGACCCTGCACGGTCGCTGGCGGCTCGCCTACACCGCCGTGCGCGGCCCGAGCATCGACGGGAGGGGAGCTACGACATCACGGAGACCCCGGCGCAGGCGCTCGACGCGGCCTTGAGTTTCTGGGGCGGCCCGACGATAAGCCCCGAGACCCACCAGGCGCTCCTGAACTTCGCGTCCTCGGCGCTCCCCGACCCGATCTTCTCCTATGCAGCTGAGCCCTCTGCGCGCTCAGCGCCAGAACGCCCTGCGCCACCTTCTCGCCACCTGCCCCGACCTCCAGACGAGCTGAGACCTCCGAGACGACGCCATGGCCGACTGCTGCTCTGACTTCTCCCGCTCCCAGTTCCTGCACCGCTCGGCCGCCGTGGCCGGGCGCGGCCTGCCCTCGATCGAGCCGGGAATGCCCGTGCCCGCCGGCACCGGGCTCTCGCGGCGCGCGTTCCTGCTGCGCTCGACCGGAGTCGCGCTCTCGATCTACGGGCGCGAGCCGGCTGAGCCCGCAGGCCTTCGAGGAGGGGATTGCCGAGGCGGCCGCCGCGCCGAGCCAGCCCGTGCTCGTCTCCGTCTTCCTCGAGGGCGGCGCCGACGCGCTGAGCGTGCTCGCGCCCGTGGGCGATCCGCTCTACCGCTCGCTGCGCCCGACCCTAGCCGTCGACCCCGCCACGACCACGCCCTTCGCCGAGGACGCGCGCCTGGCGTGGGCGCCGTGCGCCCAGGGTCTCGCCACGCTGCACGGCGAGGGCAAGGTCAGCGTGATGCCGGCGATCGGCTACGACCATCCCGACCAGTCGCACTTCACCTCGCGCCACTTCTGGGAGGTCGGGGAGTGCAGCACGAGCAACCGCCTCGGCTGGATGGGCCGCTACCTCGACGCCGCGGGCACGCAGTCAAACCCGCTGCAGGGCCTCTCGCTCGACTCGCAGCTCGGCCCCGCGCTCGCCAGCAACGGGGCGCCGGTGGCCGCGGTCGACTCGCCCGAGTCCTACACCTTCGACTCCCCCAACGTGTGGGACGGCATGGCCACCTCGATGGTGGGCGGCTTCGGCTCGCTCGGCGCGCCCTCCACGCCGGACCCCGTCCTCAAGGCCGCGCGCGACGCGCAGACCAACGCCGATCTCCTGCGCCGCCAGCTCGCGCCGTTCTCCTCGTTCACGAGCCCGGTCACCTACCCGGCCGGCGACTTCGCGCACCGCCTCGCCGGGCTGGCCGCGATGCTCGGCGCGGGCCTGCCGCTGCGCTGCGTGACGATCAACGCTCCGGGTGGCTACGACACCCACTCGGGGCAGTCCGACTCGCTGGCCAAGAACGTCAAGCAGACCGTCGACGCGTTGCTCGCCTTCCAGCGCGACCTCGAGAGCCGCGGCCTGGCCGGCCGGGTGCTCACCCACATGTGGAGCGAGTTCGGGCGCCGGCCCCACGAGAACGGATCCAACGGCACCGACCACGGCGCGGGCGGCGCGTCGTTTCTCATCGGCGCGCGCGCCAAGGGGACGATGGTCGGCGAGTTCCCCGGCCTCGCCTCGCTCGACGGCGCGAGCAACCTGAAGGCCACCACCGACTTCCGCGGCGTCTACTGCTCCCTGCTCGAGCAGTGGTTCGGAACGGACGCGGGCGGCGTGATCCCCGGCGCGTCGGGCTTCGCGCGCCCGGCGCTGGTGAGCTGATGCTCCGGCGCGGGCTCTGTTCCCTGCTTCTCGTCGCCTTCGCGACGGTGCCCGGCGCCTCGCCCGCCGGCGCGGCGGCGCGCCACCAGCACCGCGCGCGTCACCACCACCGCGGCCACCACCGCCACCGTCATCCCTCGCGCCCGACGTCCGTGGCGCTTCCCCCGGCCCCTGCGCCGGTGGTGCCCGCGCCGTTCGCGCCGCCGCCGGCTCCCGTGCCGGCTCCGCTGCCGGCCCCCGCCCCGGTCCCGGTGCTTGGTCACCTGCAGGTCCCCGCCCGGGAGTTCTCGCTCTCGCTCTCGCGTCCCGCGCTCGACGCCGGTCCGGTCGCGATCCAGCTCGCGAACTTCGGCGAGGACGCCCACGATCTGAGCGTGCAGCGCACGGACGGCTCGGACGCGGCGGTCGCGTTCCCCGCGGCGGGCGCGGGCGGAGTGGCCACCCAGACGCTCACGCTCGCTCCGGGCACCTACCGTCTGTGGTGCACCCTGCCGGGCCACGATGCGCTCGGGATGCACACCACGCTGACCGTGCGGTAGGCGCCGCAGCCCTCGGGCCGCGGGTAGGGTCCGGCGCGATGGTGCCCGCGAGCGCGCCGACGCGCTTCGACCTGCAGTCGCACTCCCTCTACTCCGACGGCGCGCTCGCGCCGGCCGAGGTCGTCGCCCGGGCGGCTGCGAGCGGCATCGAGCTGCTCGCGCTGAGCGACCACGACACCGTGGACGGCGTGGAGGAGGCCCTCGCCGCCGGGGAGGAGCACGGCATCTCGGTGGTGCCCGCGGTCGAGCTCTCGGCGGTCCACTCCGAGCACGAGGACCTCCACGTCCTCGGCTACGGCGTGAGCCTCCTCGACGAGGAGTGGCTCGCGCGGCTGCGCGGCGCGCGCGCGGACCGCCAGGCGCGCGCCGAGCGGATGACCGCGCGACTCGAGGAGCTCGGCTTCGCCGTCGACGACGCGCCGCTCGCCGCTCGCCGCCGCGCCGGGCGGCCGATCGGGCGCCCGCACCTCGCGGCCGCGGTCACCGGCCACCCCGACAACGCTCGCCGCCTGGCCGAAGAGGGCGCCGAGGACGTCTCCTCCTTCATCCCCGCCTACCTCGTTCCCGGCGCACCGGCCTACCTTCCGCGCACCCGCCCCACCGTGCCCGAGGCGATCGCATGGATCCACGACGCGGGCGGCGTGGCGGTGTGGGCCCATCCGTTCTGGGACCTTGCCGCGCCGCAGAAGGTTCTCGCCGCGCTCGACGCGTTCGTGGCCGACGGCCTCGACGGCGTCGAGGCCTTCTACGCCACCCACACCGCCCCCCAAACAGCGCTGCTGGCCGACCGCGCCGAGGAGTTCGGGCTGCTCTCCACGGGCTCCTCGGACTTCCACGGACCCGAGCACAAGCTCTTCTCGCGCTTCGGCGCGCACGAGCTCCACGGGCGCCAGCCCCGGCTCGGGCCGATCGGGCGCGTCGGCGAGGCCCGCTAGCCTTCTCGCCCATGGCCAAGAACCGCGCACTCATACCGCTCGCGATCCTCGCCGGCGTCATCCTGCTCGTGATCGCCGGCGTCTACTTCGCCGAGCCGGCGAAGTCCCTGCCCTCCTTCTTCCCCGGCCACGCCGGCACGGGCTCCTCCGAGGCGGCGCACCACCACGTCAAGCACGGCATCGCCGCGCTCGTCGTCGCCCTCGGCGCCTTTGTCTTCGCGTGGTTCCAGACGGGCCCGCAGCGCGGCCCGCGCACCGCCGACGCCTGAGCGATCTACGTCAGCGCGAAGACGAGCGTGAAGATCACGCCCGCGACGATGCAGTAGATCCCGAACGGCGTCAGCCGGTTGGTCTCGAAGAACTTGAGAAGGAACTTCACCGCGAAGAACGTCGTGACCCCGGCGCAGAGGGCGGCCGCGAGCGCCGGTCCGCGCACGCCGTTGCCGTCGGGCCCGAAGAGCTCGGGGAGCTTCAGCAGCGCGGCGGCGCCGATGATCGGCGTGGCGAGCAGGAAGCCGTAGCGCGCGGCGTCCTCGTTGGAGAGTCCGGCGAGCAGGCCACCGCCCATGGTCACCCCCGAACGCGAGATCCCCGGGATGAGCGCGGTGGCCTGGGAGGTGCCGACTCCGATCGCCTGGCGCCAGGTGAGGCGGGCTATGCGCGCGTCGGAGTCGCCCAGGTGGTCCTCGGGGGTCGGGCGCCGCGCGCGCAGCCGCTCGAAGACGAGGAGGGCGACCCCGTTGACGATCAGAAACGCCGCGGCCGACGTGGGTGAGGCGAACAGCGAGCGCAGCGGCTTCTCGAGCAGCAGGCCGACGACCCCCGCGGGAATCGTCCCGACCACGAGCAGCCAGCCGAGCCGCGCGTCGACGTCGCGCTCGCCGATCTCGCGGTCGCGCAGCGAGCGCCCGAGACCCTGGGCGATGCGACCCCAGTCGCGGAGAAAGAACCCGAGCAGCACGATCGCCGTGGCCAGGTGCGTGGCGACGAGGAAGGTGAGGAAGAACTTGTCGTTCTGGTGGATGTTCCAGCCCACGAGGCGCGGCAGGATCACCCCGTGTCCGAGCGAGGAGACGGGAAAGGGCTCGGCGACGCCCTGGAGCAGGCCGAGGATCACCGCCTGGATGT
>JAABUM010005081.1_pt1 | contig 14174 bp, 13 predicted proteins | sample 5559161 | NCBI WGS metagenome assembly JAABUM01 (sample SAMN10711868, study PRJNA513369) | rock metagenome | isolation source: Antarctica rocks | place: Antarctica: Victoria Land, Siegfried Peak nord
TCGTCAGAATACGGACGGGTCATGCACGCTGGCCTCCAACCCAGCCCGCAGCTTGAATCACATTGCGCGCCCAAACGGAATCCCGATTCCGTCAGAACCGAACGTGCTCTAGGTGCTTTCAGGGGAGGTGGCCCGCTGGTTTGCGGGTCCGGCTCCGCAGATGCGGACGGCCGGGCGCGCAGACCGCGTTCCGATCATGGTGCCAGTTCAGGCCAGCGCAAGCCGGATGATGCGGAACACGACCATGCCGACGGCCGCGAGCACGTAGCCGCGCAGCACCGGCATCCAGGCCCGGGTGGCGCCGGTGATCCGGTTCGGCTCGAGCTGCCGCAGCGGCGGCATCCGCCAACCCTGCCGCAAAGCGCGGTCCACCGGATCAGGTGCCGAGGTTGACGACCTGGACCCGGCGGTTGCGCGGCTCCGGCACTTGCGGCCCGGTGGACACCAGCGGCGCGTCCTCGCCCATGCCGACCGCTTCCAGCCGGGCGCGGTCCACCCCGAACCGGGCATTCAGGTAGCTCACGACGGCAGCGGCCCGGCGTTCGGACAGGATGCGGTTGGCGGCGGTGCCGCCCACAGTGTCGGTGTGCCCCTCGATGCGGAACCTATAGGGCGCGAGCGCCGGGGCGGACAGGGCCTTGCCCAACTCGTCCAGCGTGTGCTGCGCATCCGGCGTCAAGTCGGCCGAGCCGGTCCGGAACAGCACGCTCAGGTTCACCGAGGGCGCGCGAGGCTGTGCGGCGGCGGCGGGTTGCGTCGTCGAAGGCGCGGATGGCTGGGAATTGGGATCGGCGCGGCGGATGCCGCGGTCCATGCCGCCGTCCGGGCGCTGAAGGCCGCGCGTGATCTCATCGGCGGACTTGGCGCCTTGAGACGGGGCGCCTTGGGCAAGCGCCGGGCCGGCGTGGGCAAGGAGCAGGATGGCAAGGGCGACGCTGCGCATGGTGTGCATGGCCTCCGGTTGAGAAAAGGGCAGCCGCGTCCCCAGGATATCCGACCGGATGGCCGGCCCGTGCCATGCTGGCAGGGACGGATCACGGAGGGGGAGAGATGGTGACGGGTGCATCGAACACGGTGACACCCTTGCCGATGACGACGTTCTTGCCGATGGTGACCCTCCTCCCGTCCGAGGACGTGAAGGCGTATTGCCCATCCGATTCGGTCAGGGTGGTCACGGGGTGCGGCTTGAGCACGACCGGGACCGTGAGCGAGGAGTTGTCCCACGGGACCTGGCGGCCCTCGGTCGCAGCATAGACGTCGCGCCGGACGAGGCGCAGCAATTCTGCGATCTCAAGGCCCGGCGTGGTCAGGCGCCTGGCCAGTGCGCTGGCGAACGGGCTGTTCTGCCCCGCGCCGTCGAGCGCCACCGTCCCCGGCGCGGTCGAGAAGCTGATGAGGGTGCCAAGGCCCGCAAGGGGGCCGAGATCGGCAGCCGCAACGGGCGCGAGGCCGCGGCCGAGCGAGCGCGTGGCCGCCTGCCCTTGCGCGTACCCGGCCATCGGCCCAGCCACAGGATTATCGCGGCAGGCGTCGAGGAACACGAGGCGGAGCCTGGCGCCCTCCACCGCGCGCATGACGCGCGGCAAGGGCAGCGCCTCGGCGTCCAGGCTGCGCGCGCCGGCGAGGGTGGCGTCGGTCGGGATCAGGTAGTTCTCGCCACCGACCTGCAAGCCGTGGCCGGCATAGAACAGCAGCGCCAGGTCGGCACCGTCCGAGGCGCGGGCAAGGCGTTGCAGCGCCGCTTCCAGACTGGCGCGCGAGGCGTCGAGCAAGGTCTCGACCTCGAAGCCCAGGTCGCCTAGCGAGCGCGCGACGAGCCTCGCGTCGCTTGGCGCGTTCGGGAGCGAACGGAACGCGCCGTAGCCGCCGTTGCCGATGACCAGGGCGACGCGGCGCTCCGCCCATGCAGGGGCAACGGGCCAGGCGACGCACGCCATCACCGCCAGGACCATCGCCCAGAGCGCAACGGCGCCGGGGCGAAGCACGCGATTTGCCAGGGCGCTCTCCATCGGTTTCGGTATCCGGTTTGAAATTGTCACTGGAATAGCATGGTGTCGGGGATGTGGCATGTGCCGTTCCTCACATCCCGGATGCGGCACGGCCGGACCGGCGCCCGCCTTGGCCGGCGAGGTTCCGGACTATCGGTCGAGCACCCCTGCCAGCGTGCGGTGCCCGAGGCGCCGGCGCTGGGTGGCCCGGCGCTGGATGGCGTTGAGCGGGTCTGCCAGGAGCTTGGGGCGGCAACGGTTCAGGCCAGGCAATCGGCGTGCGCCAAAGGGGGGAGAACAAGCCGTCACGCCCGCCGCTGCCTGCCGGTCCTCTCGCCGGATGGGGGCACGTCAGGGCGCCGGGCGCACGTCCTGCAAGGGCAGCAGCCCGTTGGCCAGCAGCGTCACGCCCTGCACCTTGCGCGACACCCCCAGGATGTTGCGTGGCGTCCAGAGATAGATCAGCGGCAGGTCCGCCTGCACCTGCCGCCATAGCTGGTCGTACAACGCCCGGCGCTTGTCTATGCCGCCCTCCGCCCGCGCCCGTTCCAGCAGGTCGTCCGCCTGCGGGTTGGAATACTCGGCGATGTTGAGGGCGCTGCCGGTGTGCAGGAAGGCATAGGCGTTGCTGTCGGGGTCGAGCAGGCCGGACCAGCCCCCGAGCGTCACCTGGTAGTCGCCGCGCTGCGTCGCCGCCAACACCGCGCCGAACTCGGCCGCGACCACGCGCACGTCGAACCCGGCCTTCGCCGCCATCGCCTGGATCACCTCGCCGGCCTGCACGCCCTGCGGGGTGTTATAGACCAGCAGGTCCACGCGCACTGGCGCCGCCACCCCCGCCTGCTGCAGCAGCACCCGCGCCGCGGCAACGTCGTGCGGCGGCATCGGCACGCCCGGCGCGTAGTAGGGGCTTGCGGCCGAGATCGCCTGCGCGTCCGGCTCATAAAGCCCGGCGAACACCACCTGGGACAGCGCGGCCCGGTCCAGGGCCAACTGGAACGCCATCCGCACCCGCGGGTCCCGCGCCAGGGGGGAGCTGCCGGACAGGTTCACCGTCAGCGCCCCATAGCCCAGGCCGGGCACGCTCACGACGCCCAGCTTCGGGTCGGCCGTGGCGGCCGGCACGTCCAGCGGCGCGACCTCGGCGATGTCCAGCGCGCCCGCCCGCAGGTTCGCCAGCCGTATGCTGCTGTCGGGCAGCACGCGGTACGTCACGCGGTCGTAGTGGATGCGCCCGGCGTCCCAGTAGCCGGCGAAGCGCTCCAGCACCACGCGGTCCTGCGCCACCCGCTCCACGAACCGGAACGGCCCGGCGCAGACCGGGTGCAGCCCGAAGTCCTTGCCGCCCGCCTCCGCCGCACGCGGCGCCACCATCATGCCCGCCCGGTCCGTCAGCACCGCGACGAAGGGGGAGAAGGGCTGCTTCAGCACCACGCGCACCGTGAGGGGGTCCACGGCCTCCACCCGCTCCATCGCGCCGACCTCGTTGCGGCGGAAGCTGCCGGGCAGGCTCGCGTGCCGGTCCAGGGTGTATTTGACCGCGGCGGCGTCGAATGGCTCGCCGTTGTGGAACTGCACGCCGGGCCGCAGCCGGATCAGCAGGGTGGTGGCGTCCACCCACTCGTAGCCGGTGGCCAGCATGGGGACGATGGCCTGCTTCTCGTCGAAGTCGAACAGCTTGTCGCACATCGCCGTCATCACCAGCGTGCCGACATAGGTGCGGGACAGGGTCGGGTCCAGGATGTCGGGATCGTCCCGCATCCCAATGCGAAGGCTCCCCGGCTGGGCCTGGGCCTGGGCCGACGCTGCAAGGCCGAGCACGGCGAGGGTCAGCAGGAAGCGGCGCATGTATGGTCTCCGGCGTGTTGGGAACGTGCTGTGAAGTAAATGCACGAACCTTGCCACAAGGCGCGGCGTCCGGTGTGCCGCGTCCGGCCAGGGTACCGCTCAGCCAAGCCCCGGCGCACGGGGCCGAGCGCGTCCGGGGCTGGACCAGGCTGGCGGCGGGCACCCTGGACGTGGATCGCGCCCAGCCGGAGCGGCGAACCCTGACCGCCAAGCACCGCTTCCGGCAAGCATGGAGACAAGCGTGAACCCTCACACCCCAGGGGTTCCCCTTGCCACCAAGCCGCTGACGCAACCAGGATGCGGCGTCCGCACGGCATCGCCGCTGCGCGCGGAGGTGCTGGGATGGCGTTGCTCGAAGTCCGTGGACTCACCCGGTCGTTCTATGGCGTGCAGGCGCTGGCCCGGCTGGACCTGGACGTTCAGGCCGGCACCATCACCGCGCTGATCGGCCCGAACGGGGCCGGCAAGACCACGGCGTTCGGCTGCATCTCCGGCGTGGTGCCGCCCGACGGCGGCCGGGTGCTGCTGGACGGCGCGGACATCACCGGCTGGCGCCCGGACCGGGTGACGCGCGCCGGGCTGACCCGCACGTTCCAGGTCGCCCGCGGCATCCCGCGGCTGTCGGTGATCGAGAACCTGCTGCTGTATGCCCCCGGCCTGCCCGGCGAAAGGCTGCTGCCGGCGCTGCTGGGCGGCGGGCGGCGGCAGGCGCGCGCCGCACTGGACCGGGCGTTCGCGGTGGCGGACCGCCTCGGCCTGCTGCGCGTCGCGGACACCCCGGCCGGCGCGCTGTCCGGCGGGCAGAAGAAGCTGCTGGAGATCGGCCGCGCCCTGATGGCCTCCCCGCGGCTGATCCTGCTGGACGAACCCATTGCCGGGGTGAACCCCAGCCTGGCGGAGGGGATCGCCGGCCACCTGCGCGCCCTGCGGGACGAGGGCATGACCTTCCTGGTGATCGAGCACCACATGGACCTGATCGCCCGCCTGTGCGACCCGGTGGTGGTGGTGGCCGAAGGGCGCCGCCTGACCGAGGGCAGCTTCGCGGACATCGCCGCCGACCCCCGCGTCCAGGAAGCCTATATGGGCGTCCGCAAGGCCGCGGCCTGATGGTGCTGCTGGCGGAGGACGTGGTGTGCGGCTACGGCGCTGCGGACGAGATACTGAAGGGCGCCAGCCTGCATGTCGGCCCCGGCGAGCTGGTCGCCGTTATCGGCCCGAACGGCGCGGGCAAGTCCACCTTGCTGAAGGCGGTCGCCGGGCTGCTGTGGCTGAAGTCCGGCAGCATCAGCCTGGACGGCGAGCGGATTGACGCCCTGCCGCCGCGCGACCGGGCGCGGCGCGGCATCGCCTTCGTGCCGCAGGAGGCCAACATCTTCCCGACCCTGACCGTGCGCGAGAACCTGGAGATGGGCGGCTTTATCCTGCCGCGCGCCGCCGTGCGCGGCAGGATCGAGGGGCTGCTGGGGCGCTTCCCCATGCTGGCCCAGAAGCGGCGCCAGGCCGCCCGCACCCTGTCCGGCGGCCAGCGCCAGGTGCTGGCGATGGCGATGGCCCTGATGGTGGAGCCGCGGCTGCTGTTGCTTGACGAGCCTTCGGCCGGGCTGTCCCCCTTGGCTGCGGCGGCGCTGTTCGACACCATACGCGCCATACACCGGCAGGGCGTGCCGGTGGCGATGGTGGAGCAGAACGCGCACGAGGCCCTGGCCATCGCCGGCACCGGCGTCGTGCTGGTGGACGGCCGCGTCGCCCGCACCGGCCCGGCGGCGGCGCTGGCCGGGGACCCGGAGGTGCGCCGGCTATTCCTGGGCGGGTAGAGCTTCTGTGGCGTGGCGCAAGATAAGTACAGGTTTCATTCCAGCAGCACATTCCTCTTTTCAGATCAGGGCAGCCAATGTACCTCTCGAACCACCGCGGCATACGCAGAGGGCACCAAGGATGAACGGCAAGCGCGCAATCACGGCAAGCCTGGTCATGCTGCCGTTGGTTTGTTGCGGCCCCTCGCAGGTTTCAAACGTCGAGGCAGAACAGCCAGGCGCACAGGACCACAGACAATGGGCACTTGCACCAGTTCCTACAGATGAAGTGAGAACAGTCCCCCTTACCATTCTCGGGGCCTTGCTTTCGGCTATCCAGACTGGTCGTAAGGGTAGCAATTCGCCGGACGCGGCAATGGCCACGCATCGCTTCGATCCGTAAGCAGCCCACCCCGAGCCAGCGCGTCGTTGCCTATGGCGTGCCGCCCCATGTGCCCGTCTGCGAGCCACCATGCAGGCCCGGCGGCACTGTGCGCGGCCACAAGCACCCTCGTTTCAAGACCATGGTAAGCAAGTGAAGCACCCGCACTCCACTCCAAGCGCTACCAATGACATGCCGATCCCCAAGGAGGCCATCATGTTCCGCCCGACCCGGCGTGCCGCCCTGCTCGGCAGCCTTGCAATCCCCTTCCTCTCCCGAACTGCATTGGCGCAAGCCAAGGAGCCGATCCGGCTGGCGACGCTGACGCCGCTGACCGGCGCGGGCGGCAGCTACGGCCCGGCGATGGTGAAGGCCGTCCGCGCCGTGGTGGACGCGCTGAACGCCGCCGGCGGCGTGAACGGCCGGCAGATCGCCCTGCAATCGGAGGACGACGAGACCAACCCGGACGCCGGGGTGCGCGCGGCGCGCAAGCTGATTGACGTGGGCAAGGTCTCCGCCATCATGGGCACCTGGGCCAGCGCCGTCACGACTGCCGTTGCGCCGTTGTGCTGGGAAAGCCGGACCATGCTGTTCACCGTGTCCGGCGCGGACAGCATCACCCGGCTGCCCCACAACGGCTACATTATACGCACCCAGCCCAACACCGAGCTGCAATCCATGCGCGCCGCCAACCACCTGGCGGACGGCGGCGCCAAGCGGGTGTTCGCCCTGTCGGCGCAGACGCCGTTCGCCGTGGACAGCTACAACCGCCTGGCCGCCGTGCTGCGGGAGCGCGGCGCGGAGGCCGTGGGCGACGTGGTTTACGACGCCACCAAGACCTCGTTCCGGTCGGAGGTGGACCAGGCGCTGCGGGCCAAGCCCGACGCGCTGTTCCTGAACGGCTACACCCCGGACGTGACGGTGATCCTGCGGGAGCTGTATCGCGCGGGCTACGAGGGCAGGAAGTTCACCTTCGGCTATGCCGCCAACGCCAAGATGCTCGAAAGCCTGCCGGCGGAGGTGACGGAGGGCCTGGTGTCGTTCTCGCCGTCGCCGGACCTGGACAGCCCGGCCTACGCCGCGGTCAAGGTCGCGCTGGGGACGGACAGCCCGGACACCTATTCCTGCCAGGTCCACGACCACGTCTCGATGATCGCGCTAGCGGTCGCCAAGGCCGGGGACGCCTCGGGCGCCGCGATCCACGACGCCGTTCGCAAGATCAGCCAGGGCGGCGGAATGAAGGTCACGGGCGCAGCGGACGGCCTGCGCGCGCTGGCTGCGGGACAGGAGGTCAACTACGAGGGCGCATCCGGCCCCTGCGACTTCCGCGACAGCGGCGACATCGAGGGCTGCAAGTTCCGGTTCGAGCAGGTGCGCGGCGGCAAGCTCACCCTGTTGTCGGTGTCGTAGAACATGCCGGGATCAGGTGGCTTCATCCGGGACAGGCAAACGCCCACGCAAACCGGGACTGGACCGTATCGTGCCAAAGGCCATCCGCTCTGACCCTTATCGTCATCGCGAGCCGCGCTTGCGGCGCGGCGATCCAGGTACGGCAGGGACAGCGCCCGCAGCCCCTGGATTGCCGCGCCGAAGCCGGCTCGCAATGACGGAGGCGGTCAGGGCAGAAAGCCGTTGGCGTCAGGTGCAGCCATCCGCATCGAACGCGCTTTAGGCCCCGAAAGATATGTCCGGCGATGCCCTGCAACTGCTGGTCAACGGGCTGATGGCCGGGGCGGTGCTGGCGGTGCCGGCCATCGGCTTCACGACGATCTACGCCGTGCTGCGCTTCCCGAACTTCGCGGTGGGCGGGATGGCGACGGTGGGCGCCTATGCCGGCTGGATGGCGAACACCCGCGCGGGCTGGCCCGCCGCGGCGGCGCTGGCCGCGGCGTTCGCGGCCGGCGCGGCGGTGGGCCTGCTGTCCGACCGGGTGGCGCTGCGGGCGCTGCGGCCCAGCCGGGGCGGGGCAGGGGGCGCCTTGGCGGCGGCCATAGCGTCCGTCGCGCTGAACATCGTGATCGAGAACGCCGTGCGCTTCGTGTGGGGCAACGACCCCCGCGGCTACGACCTGCCGGTCTATCGGGACTGGCGCGTGGCGGGCCTCCGCGTCGGGCCGCAGCAGCTTGAGAACGCGGCGATGGCCGCCGTGGCGATGGCGGCGGTGTTCGCCTTCCTGGGGTCCACCCGCACCGGGCGCATGATGCGCGCCGTCGCCGACAACCCGGCGCTCGCGTCGCTCAAGGGCATAGACGCCGGGCGCGTGGCCATGCTGGCGACCGGGCTGGGCATGGGACTGGCAGGGTTCGGCGGGATGCTGATCGGGCTGGACACCTCGATTGACCCGCTGACCGGCTTCCGCGTCATGCTGTCGGTGTTCGCCGCCGCCGTGGTAGGCGGCCTGGGCAGCGTGCCCGGCGCGGTGCTGGGCGCCTTCGTGGTGGGCGTCGGGGAGGAGCTGTCCCTGCTGGCGCTGCCGCCGTCCTACCGCACGGCGGTCGGCTTTGCCGCCATCCTGCTGGTGCTGTCGTTCAGGCCGCGCGGCCTGCTGGGGGAGCGCGCGTTCTGATGGAGAACTACCTGCTGGCGATGGCGGTGTTCGCCGGGCTGTATGCGCTGATGGCGCTGGGGCTGAACGTGATCTGGGGCCTGGCGGGGATGGTGAACCTGGGGCTGGCCGGGTTCTTCGCCGTGGGCGCCTATGCCTCGGCGCTGCTGACGGTGCGGCTGGGCTGGCCCGTCCCCGCGGGCTGGGCCGCCGCAGCGCTGGCGGCGGCCGGGATGGGCGTCGTCGTGGCGCTGGTCACGGCCCGGCTGCGCGGCGACTACCTGGCCATCGTCACCTTGGGGTTCAGCGAGGTCGTGCGGCTGGCGGCGTCCAACGAGATCTGGCTGACCGGCGGCACCGACGGGATCAGCGGCATCCCCGGGCCGGGGCGGGCGGCGCTGTCCTCGCTGGACTACAACCTGCTGTATGCCGGCCTGGTGTGGGCGGCAGTCGCGGCCGTCGGCGCCCTGCTGGCCCGGCTGTCCGCCGCACCGTTCGGCCGCGTGCTGCGCGCGATCCGCGAGGACGAGGTCGTGGCCGCCGTCGCCGGCAAGCGGACGCTGCTGTTCAAGGTGCAGGCGTTCGCGGTGGGCGCGGGCGTGCTGGGGCTGGCGGGCGGGCTGTATGCCCATTTCAACGCCTATGTCGCGCCGGATGCGTTCCAGCCGCTGGTGACGATCTACGTCGTGCTGGCGCTGACGGCGGGCGGCACCGGGCGCATGGCGGGTGCGGTGCTGGGCGCCGTGCTGGTGGTGGCGCTGCAAGAGGGCACGCGGTTCGGCGCGGACGTGCTGCCGGGGGTCTCGCCGGTGCAGGCGGCGGCCCTGCGCGCGGGCGCCATCGGGGCCGCGCTGATCCTGGTCCTGCACCTGCGCCCGAACGGGCTGCTGCCGGAAATCAGCCGGCGCTACGGAGGACCGCCATGACCGCATCCCTGCCCATATCTCTGATCGCCGCCCACGCCGAGCCGGACCAGCCCGGCGCCACCTTCCGCGCCCTGGACGCGGCCCTGGCGGAGGCGCCGGGCCACATCCTGTTCACCGTCTTGGTCCATCACCCGGCGGCGCGGCAGTCCGAGCGGTTCTACAGCAACCGCCCCGCCGATTATCCAGTCGGCGGGCGCAAGCCCGTGACCGACAGCCTATGGATGCAGCGGGTGATCCACGGCGGCCGGCCCTGGATCGGGCACGACGCGGACGCCATACGCTGGGCGTTCTACGACCATGAAACGATCTTGGCCCTGGGCTGCGAGAGCGTGCTGAACATGCCGGTGCGCTGGCGTGGAGAGACGCTCGGCACCCTGAACCTGCTGCACCGCGCGGGCCATTACACGGAGGCGGACATCCCGCATGTCGCCTTGCTGGCGCACCTGGCGCTGCCGGCGCTCATGCTGATCACCAGGATATAGAAGGGCGTGCATGGCGGGAGATGTCATGCCAGCCGCCCTTCGCTCTGACCCTTGTTGTCATTGCGAGCCGCGCTTGCGGCGCGGCAACCCAGGGGCGGCAGGGACAGCGCCTGCGGCCCCTGGGCTGCTGCGCCGAAGCCGGCTCGCAATGACGGAAGCGGTTAGGGCGAATGGCCGTTGGTATCATGCTAACCGCCGAAAATCTTGACCTGTGCTCAACGCTCGCATCCTGCGAGATGCCGCGTTCCGATCGGTCAGAACTTTCGGCGACTGGTGTTACTAGACCCGCGGCACCGCAGCCTGGCCCGCAGCCCTACCATCCACCTCCGTCCGCCGCGGGGCCGATGGCTGGGCACTGCGCAAGGAAGGCGCCCTCGTCCTCCAGCGTGCGGAGGTCGAAGCGCAGCGCCCCTTCCGCGACATGGCCGATGACCGGCCTGGGCAGCACGCGGAACGCGGCGGCGGTGCGCTCCAGCCAGCGTCCCTCGCCGCGGCCCGGCGTCGCCGGGACTATGGCCAGGCAGGCGCTGGGCAAGGTGCGGAGCGGCAGGGCGCCGCTGCCAATCTGGCTGGCGCACGGCTCGACCGCCACCCGTGCCGCCGGGCCGAGGGCACTGGACACATGCGGCTGCATCCGGTGCGCGGCGGCGGCGATGTCGGCCTCCTTGCGGGCCACCAGGCGCAGGGTGGGCAGCCGTTCGGCCAGGCTGTCGGGGTTAAGGTAGAGGCGCAGCACCGCCTCCATCGCCGCCAGCGTCAGCTTGCCCAGGCGCAGGGCGCGGGCCAGCGGGTTGCGGCGGATTTGCCACACCAGGTCGGCCCGGCCGACGATGCAGCCGCACTGCGCGCCGCCCAGCAGCTTGTCGCCGCTGAACGTCACGAGGTCGGCGTGCAGCACGGCGTCCCGCACCGTCGGCTCGGGCGGCAGGCCCCAACGGGACAGGTCCACCAGGGTGCCGCTGCCCAGGTCGTTCACGAACGGAATGCCCGCGGCCCGGCAGATCGCCGCCAGCTCGGCCTCCGGCACCGACGACGTGAAGCCCTGTATCTCGTAGTTGCTGGTGTGGACCTTCATCGCCAGCGCGGTGCCGGGGCCGATGGCGTCGGCGAAGTCGGCGGGATGCGTGCGGTTGGTGGTGCCGACCTCCCGCAGCCGCGCCCCGGCGCGAGCCATGATGTCAGGGATGCGGAACGAGCCGCCGATCTCGACCAGCTCCCCGCGCGAGACGATGGCCTCGCGGTCCCGCGCCAGGGTGTTTAGCAGCAGCAGCACGGCGGCGGCGTTGTTGTTGACGACCGTTGCGGCCTCCGCCCCCGTCAGGCGGCACAGCAGCGACTCAAGGTGCGTGTCGCGGTGGCCGCGGCCGGCGGTGTCCAGATCGTATTCCAGGGTGCAGGCGCCCGCGGTGTCGGCGATGCGCTGCAACGCCTCCGGCGGCAGCGGCGCCCGGCCCAGGTTGGTGTGCAGCACCGTGCCGGTCAGGTTGAACACCGCCCGGAGCGACGGCCTCGCCAGCGCCGCCAGCCGGCTCCGGCACAGCGCCGCCAGGGCCTCCGCGTCCGGCACCGGCCCGCCTTGACCCGGCAATCCTTGGCTCCGCAGCCCAGACAGCACGGCGCGCAGGTCGTCGCGGGTGGCGGTCCGGCCGAACTCGGCGGCCAGGGCGGCGAAGTGCGGCTGGCCCAGCAGGGCGTCCACGGAAGGCGGTCGGGTGCGGACCTCTGACACGCTGCTACGGTCCTTTTCTGGCAGAGCGACGAATGGCGGCGGCACGAGGACCGGATCGGCTCCCTCTCCCTCCGGGAGAGAGTTGGGGTGAGGGAGGCCGCACGCGCTGCCCTTCCAAGTATCGGAGCCGGTCCGCCAAGGGCCGCCGTCCGCGCTTGCCGCTTCCCTCACCCCGGCCCTCTCCCGGAGGAAGAGGGGGTAGGCGGCGCCCGAAAGCCGCATGTGCCAGCCTCGGCCCCGGAGCGGAAGCAGGCACGGCCGCCATGGCGGAAGGGAGTGGGAGTCGAACCCACCAAGGACCGCCTTGCGACCCCACCCGGATTTGAAGTCCGGACGTCCCACCAGGGAACGATTCCCCTCCATGCCCCGAAGCTACCAAGCCTGCGTCGGCTGTCAAAACGCCCCCGCTTAAAACGCCGCCGCTCAAAACGCAGCCGCCCCGTCGAACAGCGCGGCGCGGCCGGGCCGGACGCTGCGCCCGTTCGCGCGCCGGGTGGTCAGGCCCACCTTGTCGAAGAACTCCAGCACCGGCATCGTCACGTTACGCCCGATGCCCGTCGCCTCGCGAAAGCGCCCGACCGTCAGGATGCCTCCGGGGCTGCACTGCGCCACCGCCTCCGCCGCCTGCGCCAGCCGGGACAGGGCATCCGGCAGCACGTAATAGCTGGGCGACACCCGGCACAGCCGCCCGATGCCCGCCAGCTTCCGCAGTAGCGGCAGAAGCTCGCCGTCCGGCACCTGCACCCGCTCCGCCAGCAGCGCCGCGCGCGGCTGGTCCATGCCGGCGTCCCGCAGCACGCCGCGCACCTCGTCCCACAGGTTCTCCTCCGCCACCGACAGCCGCACGGCATGGCCCGGCAAGTGCAGCAGCGGGCCGAAGCGGTGCAGTGCGCCCTCCGCCACCAAGTCCCGCAGCGCCGCCCGCCCCGCCGCGCGCATCCCGGCCGGCAAGCGGCGCAGCAGCTCGTCGGACGAGCAGCCGGCGCTGTCGGGCTGGGCCGCCGCGTGGTCCGCGGCTGCGGCCAGCACGCGCGCGCGCAAGGCGTCGTAGTGCATCGGCGAGAACCCGAGCGGCCCCACGGCCACGATTCCCGCCAACAGGCCCTGCATCTCCCCGGCGGTCAGGTTGCGGGCCAGGCGGAACCAGTCCAGGTCCAGGCCGGCTTCTGCCTGCGCCAGCAGCGCGTGCAGCGCCGCGGCGGCGTCCCGCTGGTCCAGCGCCAGCAGCATCCGGCGGCGCTCCGGCTTGCGGGCGCCGCGCCAGGGCGGGTGCGGGTCCACGACATGGCCGCCGCCCAGCGAGCGCTGCGCCGACTGGTCGCGTATCACGAAGCGGTCGCCATAGGCCGCCACGGTCGGCGCATCCAGCGCAAGCTGCACCCAGGCGGTGCCGCCCGGCTCCAGCGCGCGGTCGTCCAGCAGGCCGATGCGGCCGGGGATGTCGGCGGCGCCCATGTGGACGTGAACGGGCGTTCAGTGCCGCAGCGCCCGCGCTTCCTGCGGCAGCAGGCGCAGCCGGGCGTCGAGGCGCGTGGTGGGGGTGTGCAGCGCCGGGTCGGTTAGCCAGGCGCCGCGCACGGCGTCGGCCCGTTCCAGCCGGGTGCCGGCGATGTTGAGCGCGATGCGCTGCCCGGCCTGGCCCCCCTCCGAAGCCTTGTTCTGGCTGTGCAGGCCGCGCACCCGCACCTCCAGCCCGGCCGGCGACAGCATCAGGCGCTGCCCTGCCTGCACCGCGCCGCTATGGGCGGTGCCGGTGGCGACCAGGCCGACGCCGGGCAGGGTGAAGGCGCGGTCCAGCGCCAGGCGGAACCCGCCAGTGGCGGGGCGGGCCGGCATGGCCGCGGCTGCCCCCTCGATCCCGGCGCGGAGCGCGACGATGCCTTCACCCGTTACGGAGGAGCACGGCATCACGGGCGCGTCCGCCAGCACGGTGCCGCGCACCATGCCGCGCACCTGGGCGTCCACCGCCGCGAGGCGCCCGGCGTCCACCCGGTCGGACTTGGTCAGCACGACGATGCCGCCCCGGATGCCGAGCAGGTCCAGGATGGCCAGGTGCTCCAGCGTCTGCGGCATCGGGCCGTCGTCGGCGGCCACCAGCAGCAGCGCGAAGTCCACGCCGGCGGCCCCGGCCACCATCGTATGCACCAGGCGCTCATGGCCCGGCACGTCTATGAAGCCGATGGACGCGCCGCAGGCCGCCGTCGTGTAGGCGTAGCCGAGATCAATGGTGATGCCGCGCGCCTTCTCCTCCGGCAGGCGGTCGGTGTCCACGCCGGTCAGCGCGCGGACCAGCGCGGTCTTGCCGTGGTCAATGTGACCGGCCGTCGCAACGATCATGCGGCCTCCCCCCCTTATGGAAACGGGGGTCCCGGATGGGACCCCCGCTTAGTGTCTGTCCGGGATCATCCCTTTGTTTGGCATAGTTTCCGGACCATAAGGCGGATGGAGGCCAGGCGCAGGAAAGCGAGCGCCCTCCGGTTC
>JAABUM010005082.1_pt1 | contig 14170 bp, 12 predicted proteins | sample 5559161 | NCBI WGS metagenome assembly JAABUM01 (sample SAMN10711868, study PRJNA513369) | rock metagenome | isolation source: Antarctica rocks | place: Antarctica: Victoria Land, Siegfried Peak nord
TTCCTCCCCGTAGGCCAAGCCGCGTTGCGGCATGGTTCAAAAGAAGTTGATGCTGAAATTATGAACATCTCTTTCTGGACGCATTCGCTGCGCTCCGATTGGAATCACGGCAACGCGCACTTTCTGCGCGGCCTCGCCGTCGAACTCCAAACGCGTGGGCACACCGTGCAACTGCTCGAACCGCGCACTTCGTGGAGCGCGCAAAATCTCGTCGCCGATGCGGGCGAAGAAGCGCTCGACGCTTATAAAGCGGCTTACCCCTCGCTTGAACCTGTGCTGTATGATCCAGAAAATCCCGATGTCGCGGCGCTTCTTGATGGCGCGGATTTGGTTTTGATGCACGAATGGAATCCGCCATTTTTAGTGGCTCAGGTCGGCGAGTGGAAGAAGCGCGGCGCCAAAGCCAAATTGCTTTTTCACGACACGCATCATCGCGCGGCTTCGGCGCCGCACGAGATGGCGCAATTTGACCTGCGCGGCTACGACGGCGCGCTGTGTTTTGGCGAAATCATCTCGCAAATTTACCGCGAACAAGGCTGGGCTAAACGCGCGTGGACGTGGCACGAAGCCGCCGACCCGCGCGTGTTCTTGCCGCACAAAGGCGTTCACAAAGAATTCGATTTAGTGTGGATCGGCAACTGGGGCGATGGCGAACGTTCCGCTGAACTGCGCGAGTTTTTGGTTCAACCCGTGAAAGATTTGGGACTCAAAGCCAAAATCTGGGGCGTGCGTTATCCCGCCGAGGCGCTTCGCGCATTAGATGAAGCCGGCATCGAATATGGCGGCTACATTCCCAATTTTCGCGCACCGGGCGCGTTCGCTTCGGCCAAAACAACGGTTCATGTTCCGCGCCGTCCCTACGTTGAAAAGTTGCCCGGCATCCCGACCATTCGCCCGTTCGAGGCGCTCGCGTGCGAGTTGCCTTTGATTAGCGCACCTTGGCACGACAGCGAAGGCTTGTTCCTCGAAGGCGATTTTAGGTTCGTCTCCAATGGCCGCGAAATGACGCGCGCCTTGGACTCGTTGCTGGGCGACGAAACCAAGCGAACCGCAATGGCTGCGCGCGGAAGTGAAACGGTATTAAGCCGGCATACGGTTCGAAATCGAGTTGATGAGTTGGAACAAATAGTGGCAAGCATCTCTTAACCGCAGATGAACGCTGATTAACGCAGATAATTTTCATTGAATCTATCTGCGTTAATCAGCGTTCATCTGCGGTTCAAAATTATGAACATCGCGTTTTTTGGATCGAGTCTGGTTTCTGCTTATTGGAATGGGGCAGCAACTTATTATCGGGGGCTTCTGAAAGCACTTCACGCGCGAGGTCACTCGATTGTTTTTTACGAACCGGACGCTTTCGAGCGGCAACAACACCGCGATATTCCTGACCCTGATTTCGCGCGCGTCGTGGTTTATGAAAATTCTCTTGAAGCGATGCAACGCGCGCTCAACTCAGCGCGCGGCGCCGATTTAGTTGTTAAAGCGAGCGGCGTCGGCGTATTCGATGCTGAACTTGAAGCGGGCGTTTTGGAACTCAAGAACTCGAAAAATTACGTCGTCTTCTGGGACGTGGACGCGCCCGCGACTTTGGAGCGAATGGAACAAAACGCCGATGATCCGTTTCGCGCGCTCGTGGCGCGCTACGATGGCGTGTTCACTTACGGCGGCGGCGCGCCGGTTCAACAGGCTTATTCGAGTTTTGGCTCCCGATTTTGTGAGCCGATTTACAACGCGCTCGATGCGACGACTCATTTTCCCGGTCAACGCGACGAGCGCTTTCAAGGCGATTTGGGCTTTCTGGGCAACCGGCTTCCCGACCGCGAAGCGCGCGTGCGCGATTTTTTTCTCGATGTCGCGGCGGCGTTGCCAGACAAACGATTTGTGCTCGGCGGTTCCGGTTGGGACTGCCACATCGAGTTGCCCCCGAACGTGAGCAATGTCGGCCACGTTTACACGCGTGACCACAACGCCTTCAACGCGACGCCGCGCGCCGTGCTCAACATCGCGCGCGATTCGATGGCGCGCTTTGGCTTTTCGCCCGCCACGCGCGTGTTCGAGGCGGCGGGCGGCGCGGCGTGCTTGATTTCGGATTATTGGGAAGGCATCGCAGAGTTTTTCGAGCCAAACGAAGAGATTTTGGTCGCGCGCGATGGGGCTGAAGTCGCCGCCATTGTCGAAAATCTGAGCGAGGAACGTGCGCGTTCAATTGGAAAGGCGGCGCTCAAACGGGCGCACCGCGAGCATCTTTATGAGCATCGCGCCGCACGTGTTGAAGAGGTTTTGGAGGGACGGGTTTGACACTGGTTGTTCTGGGATTGTCTTTGTCGTCGAGTTGGGGCAACGGCCACGCGACGACTTATCGCGCGCTGCTGCGCGAGTTCGTTTTGCGTGGCCACGACGTTTTGTTTTTAGAACGCGATGTCGAATGGTATCGCTCGAACCGCGATTTGCCTTCGCCCGATTGGTGTCGCCTCGAATTTTATTCCGATTTGAAGGACTTGAAACATCGGTTTGCCCAAGAGGTGCGCGCAAGCGATTGGACGCTCGTCGGCTCCTATGTTCCCGAAGGCGTCGAAGTCGGGCAATGGGCGACTTCAATGGCGTCCAAGTGCGCGTTCTACGACATAGACACGCCCGTCACGCTCGCCAAACTCGCGCGTGGTGACTTCGAGTATTTGTCGCCTGAACTCATTGGCGAATACGATTTGTATCTTTCGTTTTCCGGCGGCCCGACCTTACAAAAACTGGAAGCGATGGGTTCACCCCGCGCGCGGGCACTTTATTGTTCGGTTGATCCGAATCTTTATTTTCCACTCGACATTCCTAAAGCAACAGACTTAAATTATCTGGGCACTTATTCCAATGATCGCCAGCCGACTTTAAAGGAATTGTTGGTCGAACCTGCTAAGCAACTTCGGGAGATGCAGTTTGAAGTCGCGGGGCCGCAATATCCCGATTCGATTGAGTGGCCCGCGAATGTGCTGAGAACGCAGCATTTGCCGCCCCGCGAACACAACGCGTTTTACAACCAAAGTCGTTGGACGCTCAACGTGACGCGGCGCGACATGATCGAAGCGGGCTGGTCGCCTTCGGTTCGATTGTTTGAAGCGGCGGCGTGCGGCACGCCGATCATCTCCGATTACTGGGACGGGCTGGAAGAAATCTTCGCCATTGGCGAGGAAATCTGGGTCGCGCAGGATGCGCAGGACGCCGTTTCGATTTTGCGCGACTGCGACGAAGCCACGCGCCGCCAGAGCGGCGAAGTGGCGCGGGCGCGCGTTTTGGCCGGGCATACGGCGGCGCATCGGGCGCGCGAACTGGAAGAGTTTTTAGGCGGGCAGTGATGAGTGCGAAAGATGAAATCGGCGACTTGAACCCGTTCACACTGCGCTCCCCCATGTCTCCTCTTCGCGTCGCTCCTTCAGGGCGCGTTTTTCAAACATTCGACGGCGAGGCATTTTTGCCGGTTGGCGCCAACGATTCGATCATGTGGGCGGGCCTCAAACCGCTGCGCGACCGGCTTGATGTGCCTTCGGTGCAGGCCTACTTGAAGTCGTTCGCCGACAACGGCGCGAACATCGTGCGCTTGTTCCTCGAATACGCGCACGACGACAAATGGTATTTTGAAAAGCCCGTTGGCTCGGTTCAGCCGAAGATGGCGCAATTGTGGGACGATTTGTTCGACGAGTGCGAACGCGCGGGCCTGCGCGTTTTGCTCGCCCCATGGGACAACTTCTGGATGGCGCGCAGGTGGCATCGTCACCCTTACAACGCGTGTAACGGCGGCCCGGCTGGTTCTTGCTCGGCTTTTTTTGAGGACGAAGCGACCATCCAAGCGACCATGCGCCGCTTCGAGTGGGTCATCGAACGCTATGCTGGTCGCGTGGTTTTGGCGGCGTGGGACTTGTTTAACGAAATCGATCCATATTGGGGCGCCGATGCGCGTGGTCAGAGCGCGGTTTTGGCTCGCCTCAGTCAGGCGATTCGCGCCAAAGAACTCGCGGTTCAAGGTTGGACGCGCCCGCAAAGCGTGTCGTGTTTCGGCCCGAACCCGCAGGGCGATCTGGCCGATTTGATTTTTCGCCATTCCGATTTCGAGTTCGCCACCACGCACATTTACTCTCCGGGCGCGATTGATTTTCCACGCGATACCTTTGCGCCCGCCGTTCAAATGGCGAACTGGACACGCTTTGGCCGGAGTCAAACGCCCGCGAATCGCCCGTTTTTTGATTCGGAACACGGCCCGATTCATCTGTTCAACGACCGCAAACGCTGGCTCGACAAAGCTTTCGATGTCGAATACGAGCGCCATTTGATGTGGGCGCATCTCGCGTCAGGCGGCGCGGGCAGTGGCTTTCGCTGGCCCGCGCGCCATCCGCACGTGTTGCTCGACGGCCACAAAACGGCCTTCAAAGGACTTGCGCTGTTCGCCCGCGCTCTCGATTGGAACACCTTCGAACACCGCGACGCGACGGCTGAACTCGAAGTGCGCGGCGGCGCCCGGCAAGTCGTGCCCTTCGCGCTACGCGACGAAAATCAAGGTTTGGTTTATTTTCTGCGCCGGCCAAGCGCCAAACATCGCGGCATTATGACGCACCGCGCACCGCTTTCCGCCGTTGAAGTGCGCTGGCCGAATTGGAGCGCGGCGCGCGTGCGCGTTCGCTATTTCGAGCCAATCGCGGGCTGTTGGCTGGACGAGGAAACCGTCGCGCCGCGCAAAGGTGTTTTGAAGTTGCAGCTTCCGGCGTGGGATCGGGAATTGGCGGTGGCGTTGGGCACTTGGGAAGTAGGTTGAAGCGCGTCCGAGAGGACGCTTGGCGAAGCCGGATGCCGGATACCACCGGAACGCATCGCAACCTTGGTGTTCCGGTGATACCAAACCACCGGCACCCGGCTTCGCCAAGCGTCCTCTCGGACGCGCTTCCAATTGGCCCACAATGGTCGCAACGTAAACTCAAATTCATGACCGAACTTCAAGAAAAAATCACTTCCGCTTGGAAAGACGCGATGCGCGCCGGAGCCGTGCATCGCCGCGACACGCTTTCCACTCTTCGGGCCGCGCTGAAAAACGAGGAAATCGAAGCGCGCGGCGAACTCGACGAGACGCGCGTTCAAGCCATCATCAATCGCGAAGCCAAAAAGCGCCGCGAGGCGATGACCGAATATGGCAAAGCCAACCGCGCCGATTTGGCCGCCAAAGAAGAAGCTGAACTCCACATCTTGACCGAGTTTTTGCCCGCGCAACTGAGCGAACCCGAACTGCGCGAACTGGTGCGCGCAACGGTTGCTCAAGTCGGCGCGAGTTCGCCCAAAGATATGGGGCAAGTGATGAAGGCGCTTCAGCCACAAATCGCGGGCAAAGCCGATGGCAAACTCGCGTCGAACTTGGTCAAAGAGGCGCTGGCGTAGAAGATGAGATCATCGCTGCTCTTCGTCACGCTACTGATGAGCGCTTCCTGTGCATGGGCGCAAATCACCTCGCCAATTTCTGTCAGCGGCACCCTGCGCATCAAGACGGCGCTGAGCGAGAAGGGCAGGGCTTTTTATGATTCGAGCATCTTTGTAGACGAAGACAACTCCTCGCGCACAGTTACGCTGTCGGCAACGGTATTCTCGCCCGTTCAGAAAACGCCTGCTGGCGCAATGGCCCGACAAAATGCGTTGGGTTTTGAGGTGCGCAACCGCTTGTTGATTCGCGCACAAACTGTCGCCTTTCAAATGGACGTGCCGCCTCAGTTCCAGCGCGCGGGCGAACTTTTGCGCATGCTGGCCGCTTCACAGGCCCGAAGCGGCGCCGACGGCGACCACAAAACCGCTTTTTCTGCCCGCGATGTTGAGCGCATTATGTCCTTCGTTTCGCTGCGCGGCCTGAGCATCGAAGACGCCAATGAGAACGGCGGCAAACCGCTCGTTCTTTCCCACGAGCAACTCAGGCGCGACTTAAAGCGAACCGGAAGTTCGGCGTTCGATTCGTTTGCCTTTGCAGGTGGGCGGATGCGCCTTCAAGTCGGTGTTCCCGTTTCTTCGCGCGCGACTTCCAAAGGTGTGACCATCGGAATGCCTTCGGGCTTTTGGTTCATCTGGGAGCGCGAAGGCGCGGCGCGCAAGTTGTTTCTGCGCAAACTCATCTCTCAGTCCCGCTCGACTTGAAGCCGCTTTCCTGAGTGTTCAGGGCGCTGGAGCAACGAACAATGACGCGCGGCGTCGTTTCAATTTTATCGTGGAAAAAACCGAAATTCTCATTCCCGTTTCGCGCGTCGAAACGGCGCAAACGCTGTTTGGCGTGGGCGACGAATCGCGCCGCTTCATCGAGCGCGAACTTCAGGTCTCACTCAACTGGCGCGACGGCAACATCTCCGTTCAATCCGGCTCGCCCGAAGCCGTGCAAAATGCAACCGCACTTCTCAATGAATTGCTGAGCGTCGTCGAAGGCGCCAAAGGCGGCGGGCGGGCACTGCTTCCGGCTGATGTGCGTTATCTCGTGCGCCGCGCCAAAGGCGGAGGCGGCGTCGAAGGCGCGCGCAAAATGCTCGGGACGGTCATCGTGACATCAGAACGCGGCAAACCGATTGGCCCGCGCACCCTCGGTCAAGTCGAATACGCTGAGGCACTTTCACGCGATGACATGGTGTTTGCCATCGGCCCCGCGGGCACAGGAAAAACGTATATGGGCGTTGCCGCCGCCGTCGCGGCGCTCAAAGACAAGCGCGTCAACAAGATCATCCTCACCCGCCCGGCAGTCGAAGCGGGGGAGCGGTTGGGCTTTTTGCCCGGCGATTTGGAAGCGAAAATCGACCCGTATCTGCGCCCGCTTTACGATGCCTTGTATGATTTGCTCGACTTTGAAAAAGCGCAAAAGCTGTTCGAGCGCAAAGTCATCGAAATCGCGCCTCTGGCTTATATGCGCGGGCGCACGCTTTCCGACGCGTTCATCATTTTGGACGAAGCGCAAAACGCGACCGGTGCGCAGATGAAGATGTTCCTGACGCGGTTGGGGTTCGGCTCGAAGATGGTCATCACGGGCGACGTGACGCAAACCGATTTGCCGCGCGGCGAGGAATCGGGACTCAGCGCGGCTAATCGCATTTTGCCGGGAGTGAAGGGCGTCTCGTTCGTGTATTTGACGCAGGAAGATGTGGTTCGCCATTCGCTCGTGCAGCGCATTATCGAGGCGTATGAGAAGCGGGATGGAGATGAGGAGCGGAGGTGAGGACTTGAGTGCTGCGATTCCTCACGGTGTTCGGCCCTCACCCGGCCTTCGGCCACCCTCTCCCACTTCGTGGGAGAAGGCCGACACACAAAAGTGAGTAGGAAGGCGTAGTGGCGCGCAACGCAACCGCCGCGCGCAACGTGAAGTTTCATGTCTCTACCAACTTGCGCCAATCGGCCTTCTCCCACGAAGTGGGAGAGGGTGGCCGAAGGCCGGGTGAGGGCCGAACACAGTGAGGACAACGCAACCAAACAACACCCCATGAACTCTCCATCGGCCACGAAAAAAGCCATGCGCAAAACCGTCGAACGCGCCCGCGAACTGCGCAGCGATCAAACGCCTTTTGAAGCACGGTTGTGGAAAATCCTGCGCGACCGCCAACTCGAAAACTACAAATTTCGCCGTCAACATCCCGTTCCTCCTTATATCGCCGACTTCACGTGCGTGTCGAAGAAACTTATTGTTGAACTCGACGGGCGCATTCACGACGAAACTGTCGAACGCGACGCTAACCGAGACGCGGTTTTAAAAGAACAGGGATGGCGCGTGCTCCGCTTTTCCAATGTTCAGTTGATGAAAGATGATGAGGGTGTTTTGCAAACGCTTTTGTATGAACTGGCACAGGGATGATGAGCCTCGAACTTCGAGCAGCAGTTCAGCCATTTCGCCACGAACTGAAGAACGCTGACACACCATGAACCCTTCCGAAAAACCGCGAAATCTCGAACTGCTGCCCGGCGGCGCGCGCGAAGCGATGCGCGAATTGTTGTCGGGCGTCGATGGCGAAGGCGACGGAGAACTTTCGCCCGACGTGCTCGAAGCGCTCGCCGTCGATTCGCCGCTTTTGCCGCCGCGAGAACCTTTGGGCGCGCGCATCGCTTTCTATTTCGGGCGCCATCAATTGTTGCTCTTGCTCGGCTGCTTTTTGGCGCTGTGGGCGATTTTGAGCGTGCCGCTTCATCTGGGCGAGGGCGAACTCCAAGTCGGGCAACCTTCGCGGCGCGAAGTCGTGGCGCCGCAAAACGCTTTTGCCTTTGACGCTGACGAAACGGCGCGTCGCCGCGACCGGGCTGCCGCGCTCGTGACGCCTGCTTATGATCCTGACCCTTCGGCGCTCGGTCAGGCGTTGGGCGAATTGCCGTCGCTGTTGCAACAAGCGAGGAATAGCGCGCGCGTTGCGGTTGCTAAAGCGGGCGCTCCTTCCGTTGCGGTGACGCCAGTTCTCGCTTCAACCAAGGCAAGTTCAGGCGCCCCGTCAGGTGCAAAACCTGTTGTTAAACCGGTCGCGCGGCCAACGCTCGAAACGTTGTTCGCGCGGCGCGCCGGTTGGAAGGCACCGCAATCGGTGGTGCGCGTTTTGGCGCAGTTGCCCGACGCGCGCTTGGAGCGCATCGGGCGCGTGGCGCAAAGCGCGGTTTCGCAGGTTTATGTGGAAGGGCGCATCCGCTCGGATGTGCCGGATGATCAAGGCGCGGTGCGCCCAATTTTGCAACGCGCGACGCGCCTGTTGGCGGTTCAAAATGGGCTAAGCGCCGTGGAAACCGAGGTGGCTTTAAGTCTTGGCGCGCGCGCGGCGCGTGTGCCCAACGTCGTCGTCAACGCGCGCACAACCGAGCGTGCCCGCCGCGAAGCGCGCGACACCGTCGCTCCCGTTTATCAAAAAATCTCCGCCAACACCTCGCTCGTGCGCGAAGGCGAACGCATTTCGCCTTCGACCTTCGCTTTGCTTCAAGAGTTGGGTTTAGTGGCGCCGCGTGTGCGGCCCTTCGACATCTTGGCGAGTGGCGCGCTGTGTTGGATGCTCGTCGCCAGTGCCGCGTTTTATCTGGCGAGGCTTCGCCGTGATTTGCTGGCGCGCCCCGCCGCTTTGTGGCTGGTCGCGTTCGTGCCGATCTTGTTCGTCGGTTTGTTTCGCGCGATTTTGCGCGTGCCGCACGCCGACTTCTTGATGGTGCCGCTCGCCGCGACCGCTGCGATGCTCGTCACCGTTTTGCTCGACACGCGCGTCGGACTTCCCGTGGGCTTTGTCGTGGCCGCGCTGTGTTCGCTCATGGCGCGCTCGGAAGCGGGACTTTTTCTGGGCGCGACCTTGTCGGCGTGGGTCGGTTCGCTGTCGGTGGCCAGTTTGGCGTCGCGTTTGGCGCTGGGACGCTCCGCCTTGATTTTGGCGGCGACGAACGCGCTTTTGGCTTTGGCTTTGGGAACGTTGCGCGGTGAGGCGCCCGATGAACTCGCGTCGGGCGCCGCGTGGAGCGCCTTGGCTGGCTTAGCTTCGGTGGGCGTGATGGCGGCGGGCGCTTTGGTTTTAGAAAAACCGTTTGGCATCACGTCGCACTTGCGCTTGCTCGAACTGTTGGCGCCCGACGAAACCATCATTCGCCGGATGCAAGTCGAGGCGCCCGGCACTTACACGCACTCGCTCATGGTCGCGGCTTTAGGCGAAGCCGCCGCCAAAGCGGTTGGCGCCGATCCTCTGCTTTGCCGCGTCGCCGGTTTGTATCACGATGTCGGAAAGCTGCGCCGCCCGCATTGCTTCATCGAAAACCAGAGCGGCGACAACATCCACGACCGCATCGCGCCAACTTTATCAGCGCTCTTAATCAAAGCGCACGTCAAAGACGGGTTGGAATTGGGCCGCGCTCTCCGTTTGCCATCGCCGGTTTTGGACGCCGTCGCCTCGCATCACGGCAAAAGTTTGATCGCCTATTTCTATGCGCGCGCCCGGCAAAACGCGGGCGAATCGCCCGTTGATGAGCGCATTTTTCGCTATCCCGGCCCGCGCCCGCAAACGCGCGAAGCCGCGATTTTGATGCTCGCCGATGCCATCGAAGCTTCGGCGCGAACGCTTTCGCCGCACACGCCCGAAGCCATCGCCGCGCACGTCGAACGGCTCGTGAGTGCGCGCCTGAGCGAAGGCGAACTCGACGAGTGCGACTTGTCGCTACGCGAAATCGGTCTGGTGCGCGAAGCGTTCATCTCGACGCTTCGCGGCGCCCTCCACGGACGCATCGCCTATCCCGACGCCGCGCGTTTGCAAGGTGAACTCGCATCTCCCGCCAGCGATTGGGTTCGCCAAACACTTGGCGACGATTCGCGCCGCTCGTCTCCACCTGAGTTGCAATCGAAGCCTAAATCCAACACAGCGCAATCTGTGGCACCTGAAGCCAACGCCAATGCGCGCCGCTCGAAAAGTCGCCGTTTTTGTCCGCCTTCTGTGCCCGCTTCCACCGATGTCCAAATCTCAACCGACGCCAACACAAGCGCCCTTCCCGAAAATGGCGCTTCGCATGACGAACACGTGGAGCCGCGCCGCGAAGATTCATCTTCCTCTTGAAACTTCGGTTCGCGCTTTGAACACTTTGGTTCGGCGCGCCGCTTCGCAAACCCTCGCGCGCACCCTCATCGAAAAATCGAAGTCGCTTTTTCCCGCGCTCTTAGATGAGTTGGACGACGCGCCAACCGCGTTCAATCTGGATTGCGCGTGGACAGGCGACGACGAAATCCAAGCGCTCAACCGCGAGCACCGGGGCAAAGACAAGCCAACCGATGTGCTGTCTTTTCCGTTTTGGGAAGGCGAAACGTTGTGGGCGGGCGAAGAGATTCCGCTCGGCGATTTAGTCCTATCGCTGCCAACGGCGCTTCGTCAGGCGGGCGAACTGAAACATTCGCTCGAACGGGAAGTCGCGTTTTTGGTGGTTCACGGCGTGTTGCACTTGCTTGGTTTCGACCACGACACGCCTTCCAAACGGCGCGTGATGTTCGCATGGCAAGATGAAGTGTTCGCCTCGCTGGGGTTAGATTATAGCGGTTCCGGTTAGCATATTCTATGCGGGGCTTGCGCCCTCTTCCAATCCTCCTGCTCTTCCCGATTGGAAGAGGGCGCAAGCCCCGCTCTCACAGCAGCGGCCAAGCGGAACACCTCAACCGGAACCGCTATAACGTTGTCGAAGTATTGAATTTGGAATGAACCGGTAATCATGTGGAGATTCTCGTTGCTGCTTTTAATAATGTTGCCGCCTGTAGCGATTTTTCTCAATCACGATGTGATTTCAGTTGTTTTGATCATTGTCTGGATGATGCTGGTCATTCCGCTTTGCATTCTTCAGGCGATTGATGCTTTGAGCCAGAGCCGACGCAACCAACCCACTGGCAAAAACTTTTTGCGAGCTTTCGTTGGAACATTTGGTTTGATTTCGTTTGCGATGGGAGCAAGCATTGTGTTGTGGTGTCTTACCAACCTGTCTGTAAAACGCCTGCCGGGATATAGCGGCCCAACAGATGCGTTTGGTTTTCTGTTGTCGGGCTTTGGCATCGGGCCGACGCTGATGGTTTTTGGCTGGCATCGAATGGCTCTGGCTTTCAATCCGACTTCCGCAACCGAGGGTGAAGACGAGGAGTTCGAGCAAAAATAAGCGAATTTCATCGCTACAAAACAAGCGTTGCGCCCATTCTCTTAAAATAGCTTTATCTTGGCGCTTGGATGGGTCTGAGGCGCGAGCGGGTTACAGAACCCAATTTCATGTTTCTTTTGCTTGCCGTCCTGTGCGGCTTGATTGAGGCGGTCTTCACCGCGTTGGAAGTGGCGCTGGGCGCCGTTTCGCGCGCCCGCTTGCGCGCTCTGGCCGAACCCGATTTCTCGCAAAACGACGACGCGCACGCGCCCGCCACGGCCAAGCGCGCCCGCGCGGTTTTGGCGCTCCTCGAACATCCCGACCGGTTGTCCATCCTATTTTTAACCGTCACGTCTCTTTCGCTGTGGAGCGCGGCCTCGCTGTTGACGTGGCAGGTCGTGACGAATGTGTGGTCGTGGCCGGTTTTGGTGGGGGCGCTGGTTGTTTTGCTGTTTGTGGCTGAGGTGCTGCCGGTTTTGCTGGCCGCTTCACGCGCCGAAGGCATCGCACTTCGCGGCGCCGGATTTGTGGCGCTCGCGTCGCGGTTACTGTGGCCGCTCACGTTTCCTCTGGGCGCTTTGTCGTATGGCGTGGCGAAGATTTTGGGAAGCGGGCCGCGCCTGACGCCCCACGTCACCGAAGGCGAACTGCGAACCGCTCTGGCCGCCGCCGAAGCCGAAGGCGCCATCGAATCGGGCGAACGCGCGCTCATCGAAGGCGCGATGGATTTGCGCCTGCGCGCCGTGCGCGAAGTGATGACGCCGCGCCTCGACATCATCGGACTGCCCGCCGATTCCACGCTTGAATCCGCGCTGGCTGTGGCACTGAGCGAAGGCCATTCGCGCTTGCCGGTTTATGAAGGCACGCTCGACAAAATCGTCGGCGTGTTGGCGACCAAAGACTTGCTGCCGCATCTGCAAGAAGGCGGCGCCCATTCCGGCCCGCAGACGGTGCGAAGTGTCGTGCGGCCCGTGCTGTTTTTTCCCGAATCAGGGCGCGTCAGCGTGGCGCTCGATGAATTGCGGCGCCATCGCACTTTGCTCGCCGTTGTTGTGGACACGGGCGGAGCCACGGCGGGCCTTGTCACCATCGAAGATTTGCTGGAAGAATTGGTCGGCGAAATCCAAGATGAATACGACGCCGAAGAAGCGCCGATTCGCCTGCTCGACGCGCCGCAATCCAGCGAACGCTTGGCGCTGTGCGAAGCGAGTTCGAGCGTGCGCGAACTCGGACGCTTTTTGGGCGCCGAAATGGGTTTAACCACAACGCTGCGCGATGCCGGAGGCGTTCCGGTCGGGTCAGGCACGTCTTTAGCCGCGCTGTTCATCGAACGTTTCGGGCGCCAGCCGAAAGTTGGAGACGAAGTTTTGGCCGGTAGCGCGATAGAATCGGCGCCCGCGCGTGACGCAAATGGGGCGCGCGAACCTAACGCGGGCGAAGAGCGTGCTTCGTGGGATGTGTGGCTCGAAGTTGCGGGCATGGACGGGCCGCGCTTGACGCTGTTGCGCGCGCGCCTCAAGCCCGAAGCGGCGCGCACTTGAACTTATGTCAACCCTTGCAATTGCTCTTGTGGCCTGTCTGGTTTTGGTCGGGCTGTTCGCTGCGTCCGAAGCGGCTCTGGCGGCGACGAACCGTGTGCGACTGCGCCACCTCCTGCGCGCCCAAAGCGGTGAAGACGGTGGAAGCGCGCAGATTCTGTCTTCGGAACTTTCGCACGACGCGCAGAACTTCATCGCCGGCGTGACGCTCGCGGCCAACTTTCCACTCGTTATCGCGGCAGCGCTGGCCTTGTGGCTGGGCTATGAATCGTTCGCCGACTGGCGCGGAGCCATCGCGTTTTCAGTTTTCGTGGCGTGCGCGGCTCTGGTGGTTTTTCAAATCGTGCCCCGGCTGTTGGTTTCGGCTCCGGGCGCGCTCGAAAATCTGTGGTGGGTGCGTCCTGCGCGCTTGCTGCTCTCGCTCGTGCGGCCCTTTGTCGCCCTCCTGCTTTGGCTGGGCCGCCTGATTTTATCCCCGTTCGACTCGCCGCCCCCGGTTCGCACCGATGACGACAACGAAGCGGAACTGCGCGAACTCGTCGAATCCGCCGACCCAACGGGCGAACTGTCGCAGTCGCGCGAACTCATCGAATCCATTTTCACCTTTGGCGACACGCGCGCCCACGAAGTGATGATCCCGCGCCCCGACATCGTGGCTTTGCCCCAAACCGCCACCGCCGCCCAAGCGCGGGCGTTGTTTCAAGAAACGGGACTTTCGCGCTTGCCGCTTTATAGCGCCTCGATAGATGAAGTCATCGGCATTTTGCACGTCAAAGACGTGTTGCGCCAACTGGGCGAAGGGCGCTTCGATTTTTCGCCGCAAGCTCTGGCGCGCGAGCCACTTTATCTGCCGCAATCGCAAAAAATAGACGACGCGTTGTCCCGAATGCGCGCCGCCAAAACCCATCTCGCGCTCGTGATGGACGAGTTCGGCGGCACCGCGGGACTGCTCACCGTTGAAGATATTTTGGAAGAACTGGTCGGCGAAATCGCCGATGAACACGACCGGCGTGACGAAGAATCGCTGGTCG
>JAABUM010005083.1_pt1 | contig 14168 bp, 15 predicted proteins | sample 5559161 | NCBI WGS metagenome assembly JAABUM01 (sample SAMN10711868, study PRJNA513369) | rock metagenome | isolation source: Antarctica rocks | place: Antarctica: Victoria Land, Siegfried Peak nord
ATGCCCAGGAGCAACGGCAGGTCGTTAATCTGCTCGTTCGTGATGGTACAGTTCTCGCTCATGCATCAACGGTACCGCATCCTCTACCCCACGTGAACTCGGTTCCCAAATACGCGAATGATAAGTACTTGATTAGGGTAATAAGAGACGCCAGGCCATATCGCGCGGCCGGGGTCGGTCTCCGGGAGAGCATTCATCATGGATGAGCAGGGCCACGGCGACTGTATTATGCTGGCCGGCATGGTCTTCTATGCCTATCACGGCGCGCTGCCCGAGGAGCGCACGCTGGGCCAGCGCTTCATCGTCGATCTGCATATGGGAGTAGAGCTGCTGCTGGCCGGCCAGACCGACGACCTGACCCAGACCGTCCACTACGGTCACATCTACGCGGCGGCCCGCGAGGCCGTGGAAGGGCCGCCCCTGAACCTGCTGGAGGCCGTGGCCCAGCGCGTCGCCAGCGCCGTCCTGGCTGGCTTCCCCACCGTCACCTGGGTCACTGTCACGGTCAAGAAGCCCGGCGTGGCTATCGCCGGCAGCATTCTGGATCACGCCGCCGTGCGTATCACTCGCGCCCGCGCCACCTGAAGCCTCCGCTGAGGCCATGCTCACCTATTCGCTAAACGGCCACAGCGTCAGCTCCTGGGTCCAGGCATGCGCCGACTGGCGCAGCAGGTAGAGCACCGCCTCGGCCACGTCCTGGGGGAACAGCGCCTTCACGCCGGGCCGCCTCGGGCGTGGTCCGCCGCCAAAGTCGGTCACCGTGGTGCCCGGATAGATCGTACTGACCTTGATGCCCGCCTCGCTCACCTCAGCGGCCAGCGCCTCGGCGAACCCGCGCAGCCCAAACTTGGAGGCGCAATAGGCGGCCATGCCGGCGTAGCCGGTGCGCCCCGCCCCCGACGAGATGATGATGATCGCCCCGCCGCCATTGCCGCGCATGGAGGGCAACACAGCGCGGCTGCACAGGTACGGCCCGGTCAGGTTGGTCGCCAACACGCGCTGCCACTCCTCCGGCGTGGTCTGCTCCACCGTGCCGTGGGCGCCCACCCCCGCGTTGTTGACCAGCACATCCACCCGGCCCAGCACGCTCAGCGCCTGCCCCACCATCCGGTCTACCTCGGCGGGCGACCCGATATCCGTGGGTGTGGCCACACACCGGCGGCCCATGCCCTCCACGGTGGCGGCCACCTCGGCCAGCGCCTCGCCGCCCCGCGCGGCCAGCGCCAGATCCATGCCTGCCCCGGCCAGGGCCAGGGCGATGGCCCGCCCGATGCCCTTGCTGGCCCCCGTGACCAGCGCTACCTTGCCCTCCAGGTCCCGGCCAGCCGGCCCATCCATCTCCACGACCACCCTCTCCTCTCCAGCACCCCTTGTGGGCGCCCAGTTCAGACCGGGCGCCCACAAGGGGCGCCCACACTACAAACCAGTGGGTTATATCAGCCGGCCTAGCCTGTAGCGTCGTAGCCGCGCATACCGGCCCACTCGCGCCACAGGTCGGTCATGCACTCCCAACGCGCCCCCTCGTGGTCCACATGGATCAGCCGAAAGAAGATGGCATAGCGGATATGCGGCGAGGCGTTGGCGGCGATGCCGTGGGCTAGCTGGTAGTGGCACAGCACGGCGTCGCCGGCCGCGCCGGTGATTTGCCGCGCCGCCGGCAACTCTATATCGGGCATGCCTCCCAGCAGCGATTGCGGCGTGTGTTGGCGGAAGTATGTCTCGTACCGGCGGTGCGTACCCGGCCACACCGTGAAGTTGCCCGCCCCCTCGGTGGGCAGGTCGCTCAGGTACACGCCGATCAGCGCGGTAAAGTTGGCGATAGTGCCCTCGGGGACCCCGTTGGTGGGCGTATACATGCCGTCTAGGTGGGGCATCGGCTCACGCGCCGGCTCCATGGTGGGAAAGCGCAGCGCGATCTGCCCCCGCTCCACCGGCCGCACCTGGCCCACGCCGATGGCCGCCTCGGCCATGCCCCACAGCGGCGACGCGGTTAGCAGCCCGGTGATCGCCGGATCGCCCTGCAACTCCGGGCAATACGACTGCGACCGCAGAATCGGCAGGTCCTCCGGCGGCAGGCCACGGTTACCCAGCGAGCTGTTGATCGCCCGCAGCGCCGCATGCACTAGATCGCGCGGGACCACCCCGGGCAAGCGCACAAACCCATCGTCGTACAGCGCGCGGCGGCGCTCGTCTGTCCACTCCATGTCGGCTCTCCCTCCGCGTCCCCGCTCCCCGTCATTAGCCTATCCTGTCGTTCAGTGTACGGGGCGGTCGCCTGCGCCCACAAGAGCGAGCCGATCCACCTGCTCCGCCCACCGCGCCGCGCGGTCTGCCACTAACCGGGCGGCGCATAGGGCGCCTGGCTGCACGGCCTGGCCCACACCGGTTATGATCGAGGGGAAGCGGGGGCATGGTTGCCCGCCATAGCGCGCAGGGGGAAAGTGTATGGAGGAGCGCATCACCGCGCCCTATGGGTCATGGCGGTCACCGCTGAGCGCCGAACTGGTGGCCTCCGGTGGGGTAGGGCTGGGCGGGATAGCCCTGGCCGATGGCGCGATCTACTGGGCCGAGAGTCGCCCACTGGAGGGCGGGCGGGTGGTCGTGGTGTCGCGCGACGCCGCTGGCCAGACGCAGGACGTGACGCCGCCTGGGTTCAATGCGCGCACCCGCGTCCATGAGTACGGGGGCGGGGCCTACTGGACGCATCATCGCACGGTCTTCTTCTCCAACTTTGGTGATAGCCGGCTGTACCGTCAGGACGGCTCGGATGACCCACGCCCTATCACCCCTGAACCACTAGCCGAGCACGCCCTGCGCTACGCCGACGGCACAATGAGCCCCGATGGCCTGCTGATCGTGTGTGTGCGCGAGCGCCACCAGGAGGGGCGAGAGGCGATCAACGAGCTGGTCGCCCTCCCCGCTGATGGCTCGGCAGCCCCCCGCGTGATCGTCTCCGGCAGCGACTTCTACTCCTTCCCCCGCATCAGCCCCGACGGTTATAAGCTGACCTGGACCTGCTGGGATCACCCGCGAATGCCCTGGGATGGCGCTGAGCTGTGGGTGGCTGACCTGGACGCTCAGGGCACGCCCGGCGCGGCGCGCCTTGTAGCCGGCGGACCCGTTGAGTCCATCTTTCAGCCGGTATGGAGCCCCCAGGGCGTGCTGCACTTCGTCTCCGACCGCACCGGCTGGTGGAACCTCTACCGCGAACGGGCCGGCGCGGTGGAGGCCCTGACCACCCTGCGGGCCGAGTTTGGCCGGCCCCAGTGGGTATTCAACCAATCCACCTATGCGTTTCTGTCCGATGGCCGCATCGGCTGCTCCTAATACCCAGGATGGGGCCGACCACCTGGCCATCCTGGCGGCCGACGGCGGTCAGCCTAAAGAGGTCGCTGGGGACTATACCGCCTTCTCCGGGCTGCGTAGCGATGGCCAGAGGCTATACTGCGTGGCCGCTAGCCCCACCCGGTCGGCGGCCCTGATGGCCTTCGACCCCGCAACAGGGGCCGCCGAGGCGCTGCGCCTGGCTCGCCAGACGGCGGTTGACCCGGCCTATCTGGCCGCGCCACGGGCCATTGAGTATCCCACCGGGGAGGGCCGGATCGCCCATGCCTTCTACTATCCCCCGGCCAACTCGGCCTACACCGGCCCACCTGACCAGCGGCCCCCGCTGCTTGTGATGAGCCACGGCGGACCCACCAGCATGGCCTCGGCGACCCTGGACCTGGAGACGTTGTATTGGACCAGCCGGGGCATCGCCGTGGTGGACGTGAACTACCGCGGCAGTACCGGCTATGGCCGGGCCTACCGCGCGGCTCTGGATGGCCAGTGGGGTGTGGCCGACACCGAGGATTGCCTCAACGCCGCGCGCTATCTGGTCGGCCAGGACCTGGTGGACCCGCGCCGCCTGGCTATCCGCGGCGGCAGCGCCGGCGGCTACACCACCCTATGCGCCCTGACGTTCCACGATCTGTTCGCCGTGGGGGCCAGCTACTATGGGGTGGCCGACGCCGAGGCGCTGGCCGCCGAGACGCACAAGTTCGAGTCGCGCTACTGTGATCGGCTGATCGGTCCCTACCCCGCCGCCCGCGAGATCTACCTGGCCCGCTCGCCGATCCATCACACCGATCAGCTGGCCTGCCCGATGATCCTGTTCCAGGGCCTGGACGACCGCGTCGTGCCGCCCGCCCAGGCCGAACAGATGGTCGCCGCGCTGCGGGCCAAGGGGCTGCCCTTCGCCTATATCGCCTTCGAGGGCGAGGGCCACGGCTTCCGCCAGGCCGCCAACCAACGCCGCGCCCTGGAGGCCGAGCTATACTTCTACGCGCATATCCTGAACTTCCCCCTGGCCGACCCCATTGAGCCGGTGACCATCGAGAACCTCTAGTTGACCGATCCACACGGGAGGAGGACACACCAGTGAACGTTGAAGAGAAGATCGCCGCCATGGGTCTCGAGCTGCCCCCACCTGCCCGGCCTGTCGGTTCCTACGTGCCCGCCGTGCGCACGGGCACCCTGATCTATACCTCGGGCCAGTTGCCCACGGTCGGCGGCGAACCGCGCTACCGGGGCAAAGTGGGCCAGACGGTCACCCTGGAGCAGGCCCAGGACGCCGCGCGGCTGTGCGCCCTCAATGCGCTGGGCGCCCTGCGCGCCGAGCTGGGCGACCTGGACCGCATTCGCCGCATCGTCAAGGTGACCGGCTTCGTCAACTGTGGCCCAGATTTTACCGAGCAGGCCGCCGTGCTCAACGGGGCCTCCAACTTCCTACAGGACGCGCTAGGCGACGCTGGCCGCCATGCCCGCGCCGCCGTGGGCTGCGTCAGCCTGCCCCTGGGCTGCCCCGTGGAGGTGGAACTGATCGCCGAGGTCGCGGAGTAGGGAGGGCCAGGCCGCGACGCGGGTTGGGCAACGGGAGGCCCATCACGAGGGCGGCAAGACCCCGTATACTGTAAGGATAGTGCTGGCCGACGACAGAGGGAGTGGTCTACAGAGATGCTGGTTGCCCCCGCTGCCGCCGGGCGCTTCGCCCTCCTGCGCAACCGGCCGCTACTGACTTTGATGCTGGGGCACTTCACCGTTGATCTCTATGGTGGGCTGCTGCCCGTGCTCTACCCCGTGCTCACCGGCGCCTTCAAGCTCAACCTGCAAACAGTCGGCCTGGTCACTCTGGCCTACAGCGGCGTGGGCTCACTCTCTCAGCCGATCTTTGGCTGGCTGGCCGACCGCTACGGCACCCGGTTTATCGGGCTGGCCCTGCTGTGGACCGCCTCTACGTTTGCCACCATCGGCTTCGCTCCCACCTTCCCCGTGCTGCTGCTGCTGGCCGCCGTTGCCGGCCTCGGCTCGGGCATGTACCACCCCTATGGGGCCGTCAGCGCCAGCGCGGTGATCCCCGAGCGGCAGCGCAACACGGCCATGTCGGTATACGTCACCGGCGGCACGTACGGCGCGGCGCTGGGTCCTCTGCTCGGCGCGGCGCTGTTCACGCTGCTGGGCCTTCACGGCACGGCGCTGATGATCATCCCCGGCGCCCTCAGCGCATTGTGGCTGCTGGCGGAGATGCGCTCCATCGCCCTGCCCCGCCGCCAGCCCCGTACCCGCGCCCAGATCTCCGCCGCTGCTCCCGTGCCCTTGCTGCCCCTGTGCGCGGTGATCCTTGTGATGATGGCGCGCTCCTGGACGGTGCTGAGTATCCAGGCCTTTGTGCCCTCCTGGTATACATCTCTGGGCTACGGTCCCTCTTTCTACGGCCCGCTGGCGACCACGCTGGTGCTGGCCAGCGCAATTGGGGCCATCAGCGCCGGCTCACTGGCCGACCGCTACAGTCGGCGCACGGTGACCATCACCTCGCTGGTCCTGTCCGTGCCGGCCATCTTGCTGTTTGCCCAGTTCACTGGGCCAATCGCTTTCGTGACCGCCGGCTTAGTCGGCTTTCTGGCCGCCTCCACCGGCCCCCTCATGCTGGTGATGGCCCAGCAACTGATGGCAGGCCGCGCGGGCATGGCCTCAGGCCTGCTGATGGGCCTGGGCTTCGCCGCCGGCGCCCTGGGGGTGCCCGTGATGGGCGGGCTAGCCGATCACCTCGGCTTTCTGGTTGCCCTGCGCCTGCAGGCCGTGGTCACCCTGCTGAGCATTGCGGTGGCCTGGCTGCTGCCCAGTGAGGGCTTCCTGCGCGGCCTGTCCCGGTCCACCGCGGCTCCAGGCCCGGCCACTCCGCCAGCCCTGGCCATCAGTGAAAAACGCTGAACGAGTGCGAGGGCGCTGCCAGACGGACAGGCTCAGACCGGCAGGTCAATCACCAGGGTGGTCCAGCTGAAGTCGCGGGCGTTCTGGCCCTCGCCGGTATGGGGGTTGTAGCACTCGCGGAAGCCCTGCGCGTCCACCATGGCCCGGGTGGCCTGGGCGATCCGCGCGGCCTGGGCCGGGTAGCCGTGCGCGTGCAGGGCGTGGGTCAGGAACCAGTTGCTGTTGACCCACGAGGGGCCACGCCAGATGAAGCCATGGGGGTCCTCGGGGTTGAAGGTAGGCTCGTCGGCGGCGACCGAGGGCACGGGGTAGGGCAGGGCGTACTCGGCGGGGTTGTCCAGGTGGTCATGGACCAATCGGTCGGTGATGGAGCGGTCCAGTCCCTCCACGATCAGCGGGAACAGGGCGCTGATCGTGTTGACCTCGGCGCGGCGCTCGTCGGCCCCGATCAGGTCCAGGAACAGCCCCCGCTGGGGGTCATAGCACTTCTCGACCAGGGCGTCCAGCACCCGCTGGGCCTGGGCGCGGTAGCCGATGGCCTGGGCGGGGTCGGAGCACAGGCGGGCCAGCGATTGCAGGCCCTGGGCGTAGATGCTGTTGACCAGCACATCCTCGACCACAAAGGCGTCCTCGGCGATCAGGCGGGCGTCGTCGTTGCCCAGCGGGGCGTAGCGGGCATAGAGGGCGTTGATCGCCCGCACCAGGTCGTCGTTATCACGGGGGTAGTCCAGCAGTGCATCGTACTTGGGGCTGGCATCCACGCCCGATTCGTCGGGCTGCACGATGGCGATCAGGCCATCGCCGTCGGGGTCGCGGTGGTCGCGCAGCCAGGCAAAAAAGGCGCGCACCGTGGGCAGCGCCTCGGCCAGAAAAGCCTCGTCGCCGCTGGCCCGATAGACCCGCTCGACGGCCTGGGCAATCACCGGCGGCTGGATGGAGGCGCTGAGGTACGGCGTGGCCAGGCGCAGCGTCTGCTCCTCCATCACCTGACGGTAGCGATCGCGCTCCCAGAAGATGATGTGGGGCAGGAAGCCGTCCGGCTGAGCCCCCTGCAGCAGCGAACGCAGCTCCGCTTTGGCCCGCCGCAGGTCAAGGTGGGTCAGGGCGATGGCGTGGAAACAGGAGTCCCAGAACCACTGGAACGGGTAGCTGTGGGGCGATGGGCAGGTGTAGTCGTAGGCGCGGCCCTCCCAGGGAGAGACGCCGTGGCGGTGGTTAGCGGTCAGGATGCGCCGGGCCTCTTCGTGGAGCCGGGCGCGGCGGGCGTCGTCGCTCATCAATAGCCTCCTCATACACGCGGCGGTAGCGGGCGGCCACCGTCTCCCAACTATAGGTGTTCTCCACGAAAGCCCGCGCCTGGGCGCCCAGGCGGGCGCGCTCCGGCGCGTCGTTGACCAGGGCCACCAGCGCGGCGGCGGCCTCGGCGGCGGCGTAGGGCGCGGTCAGCACAGCCCCCTGGGCCAGCACCTCGGCGTTGGCCCCCACGCGGTGGGTCAGCACGGGCACGCCGTGGGCCATGGCCTCGCAGTAGACCAGCCCAAAGGCCTCGTAGCGCGAGAACAGGGCAAACAAATCCGCCGAGGCGTAGTAGCGGGCCAGCGCGGCGTCGTCCACCTCGCCGGCCAGCACAACCTCGTCCTCCAGGCCCGCCGCGGCGATGCGGCGGACCAGGGCGGCCCGACCACCTGAATCGCCCTCGTCCTTGCCCACGAAGACCAGGCGGGCCGGCCTCTGAAAGGCAGGTCGCGCCCGCCCATACAGGTCGAGCAGCCAGGCCTGCCCCTTGTGCTGGCCCAGGCGGCCCACACACAGCACGGTGACGGCCCCCTCGGGCGGCCTGACTGGACTCGCCGCGGGCGGAGGCAGGTCCACGCCCCACGGCACGGTGACCAGCCGCGCCGGCGAGGGGTGGTAGGCGACGGTGACACCCCGCCGCTCGTGCTCGGTCAGCACGGTGGTGCGCTCGGCGGCGCGGCAGACCACCCTGTTGGGCAGGGCCAACCAGGCCCGCGAGCCGCGCAGATCGTGGAAGGAGGGCGTGAACACAACCGCCGTGGCCGCCGCGCGCTGGCCCAGCAACCACAGGTGCGGCCACACCCAGCCGTCGCCCACCAGGTGGACCACGTCGGGCTGGAAGTGGCCCAACACGGCGCGTAGCTCGGCGGGCCGGAACAGGGTGACCGGGCAGGAATAGTAGGGGAACAGCGGCAGCGGCGTGCGCGGCGTGGGCCTGAGCCGGTAGACGCGCAACCCCTCGGGCAGGGTCTCGCGGGGCGGCAGGCCGTGTACGTAGCGCGGCGGGAAAGCGTAGGGCGTGGTCAACACGCCCAACTCCGTGATGCCCTGCTGGCGACCCAGCGCGGCGGCCAGCTTCTCGATAGCCCGCTCAATGCCGCCCAGGTGGGCCGGCTTATAGTAGGGGGTGACGAACAGGACGCGCATAGCCTAGCGGGGGTCAGCCCGGCCCCAGCACGGCGTTGGCCCCGGAGGCGTAGGCGCGCCGCTGACCACCCTGGAAGACGGTGACCGGGCCGGGGCCGACCACCTCCCACCGGCCATCGTGGCTCAGCAGGGCCGACTGCTCGGGGATGCCCAGCACGGCCATCGCGGCGTCCACCTCGCCGGCTAGCCGCGCGGCCAGATCGGCGGCCAAGGCCGCGCGGGCTGGCTCAAAGTGGGGCAGCACAAGCGCCTGGGCCACCAGGCCCAGTCCCGCTACCCAGGGCGGACCCTGCGCCGGTGGGCGCGCGGGCAGCAAGGTGTGGCTGCAGGCCACCATGGCCCCCGCACTGGAGCCGCCCACCACGGCGCCGCCTGTCTGGGCGCGCAGGGCCGCCGCCCAGGCCAGTGAGCCACTCAGGGCGTCCAGCAGCACGTGGGTGTCGCCGCCGCCCAGGTAGAGTAGCGTGGCCTGCTCGATCAAAGCGACCATGTCCGGGCGGTCCGCGTCGGCGCGAGTCAGGATCATGGCCACCTCACAGGGCGCGCCGAGGCGGGCGAAGTAGGCCACGGCGCCGCGGCCGCTGCCCACGGGATCGTAGTTGGCCACGGCGGTAGGCAGGAAGACCACGCGGGCCTGGCGGCCACCGGCCTCCCGCAGCACCCGGCGGTCCATCGGCTCACAGCCGGGGCGCAGCTCATGGCCGCCGGCCAGCACGACCCGGCCCATCGGTTGCGCCATCAGCCGGTGGGGTAGGCGGGGTGGGCCACCCTCTGGGAGAGCAGCAGGGCCTCGTCATGGTGCCAGGTATTCAGGAACCGCCGGAAGTTGCGCTGGCTGCGCCGTTCGCGTTCCTCAAGCGAGTACTCTAACCAGCCGCGGTGCTCGTGCATCACCACGGGCAGATCGGGCAGGCGGATTAAACGCAGCCCGCGCTTCTTGAACTGAAAACTGGTGTGCAGATCAAGGTTGCGGTAGTAGCGGTAGTGCTCATCCAGCCCGCCCAGCCAGGTCAACTCGGCGCGGCGGAAGGCAAAGCAATAGCCCTCCACGGCGTCCACCTCGACTTCATCGCTGGACTCAAAGTGGCGCAGGTCTGTAGAACGCACGCCCCAGCGGCCCACCACGCCGACCGCTCGGTCGGCCAGGGCGGTCAGCAGCGGACCAAAAACGTCGCCGGTGACCTGCACCCCGGTGTCCAGCAGCACGACCACCTGGCCGCGGCAGCGCCGCAGGGCCAGGGTGCGGCCCTCGGCCTCGCCAAAGCGGTGATCGGTGCGTAGCACGGTGACCCGGCTATCGCGGGCGGCATACTCAGCCAGAACGGCCCGGGCGTCGTCGGCGGCGTCGTTGTCCACCACCAGCACTTCTATATCGTACCCCGCGGCGTGGTCCAGCAAACCGGCCAGGCAGCGCCGCGCATCGGCGGCATACCCCTGGACCAGCAGGCAGACCGACACATCACAGGCGTCGGGCTGGCCGACCAACGAGGGCAGATCAGTGGCCGACGACAGCGGAGCGGGCTGCCCCCGCGTGGGCGACCATGGGGCCAGCCGTAGGCGGCCGTCGCTCAGAAGCAGGGGATGGACCCCCGCCCCACGCATCGCCTCCAGGGCCTCATCGGCGCGGCCATATGCGCCAGCGCGGCGGGCAGCCTGCCACTGGCCCAGGCGATCAGCGGCGGCGGGAGGCGTTAGCAGGTCGCGCAGGCCCAGGCCCAGCACGCCGTCGAACTCCAGGGCCAGGCTCAGGGTGAACTCGGGCGGCTCACCGGCGCGGGCCAGCCGCCACAGGGCAGCCAGGGCGCCGGGCAGATGCAGGTCGTGGCACAGGGCGGCCCAGAACGCGGCGCGGTAAGGCGCGGCGGTGGGATCATCGGGCGGCAGCGGCGGCGCGGCCCCGGGGTCGGCGGGCGGCAGCAGGCGGGCCAGGTGGCTCAGGCCATGCTCGGCGGCGCGCAGGGCGCGAAAGGTGAAGTTGAGCCGGGAGCGATAGCCCACCGTGGCGCACAGATAGCGGAAGGCGGCGGGGCTGAAGCCCCGGGCCACGATATCGGCCAGGGTGTAGGCGTTGCCCTCCGACTTGGCCATCTTGACTCCATCGGCCAGCAGGTGCTGGGCGTGCAGCCAGTACCGCACAAAGGGCTGGCCGGTAGCCCCACTGCTCTGGGCGATCTCGTCCTCATGGTGGGGAAAGATGTTGTCCACCCCGCCGGTGTGCAGGTCGAACTGCTCACCCAGGTAGCGCATGGACATGGCCGAGCATTCGATATGCCAGCCGGGGAACCCAGCGCCCCAGGGGCTGGGCCAGCTGATCGGCCGGCCTGGCTCGGCGGCCTTCCAGAGGGTGAAATCGGCGGGGTGGCGCTTCAGCGGGTCGGGCTCCACACGCACACCTTCCAGCAGGGCGTCCAGGGCGTTGCCGGAGAGCTGACCATAGGCCGGAAAGGACTCAACGGCGAAGTAGACGTTGCCACCAGCCACATAGGCGTGGCCACGGCGCAGCAGCCGCTCAGTCAGCGCGACCATCTCGGGCACGTGATCGGTGGCGTGGGGAAAGATGTGGGCGGGCAAGATGCCCAGGGCAGCCTCATCGTCATGGAAAGCAGCGGTGTAGTAGGCGGCGATCTGGGCGGGTGTCTTGCCCTCGGCCAGCGCGGCGGCGATCATCTTATCCTCGCCGCGCTCCACCATATCCTGGCGCATGTGGCCCACATCGGTGATGTTCTTGACGTGGGTGACCTGGTAGCCCAGCGCGGTCAGCACGCGGCGCAGCCAGTCGGCCATCAGGTAGGTGCGCAGGTTGCCGATATGCACGTAGCGGTACACCGTCGGCCCACAGGTGTAGAGGCCCACCTGGGGCGGATGGAGGGGCGCGAACTCCTCCATCCGCCGTGTCAGGGTGTTCCACAGGCGCAGAGGGGCCACCGAGGCGGGCGCGGGGTTAACAGGGTAGGCATCCATGCCCCAGTGTACCAGGTGGCGCCGCCGAAGCGGTAGCTCGACATGTCTATCACTCCGTGCCCCTATTGTGTGCCAGCCATCCAGCCGATAGTAGTAGCAGTGGGCAGGTATGCTCGGACGACATCCCCGACGCGGGACGCGCACCGGCCAGGCAGGCCAACATGACCCGCCGGTGTGTCGGGGCGCTCCTGGTGGGCATCCAGGACGATAGATCAATGGACGCCATGACGCGTGCCCTGGCATCTTTTAGGCAGCTGGGACGTTGTGTGTGTACACAGGCGGTAAAGGGCGGCGGGGCTGGCGCTGTTAAAGCGGCGCTTGGCCGGTGGCACAAACCATGCATATAGTGAAGCTATAGCTAGAGGCAGCAGAGTGCGGCAGGGTTGGACAACAGTAGGGAGGCGCAGGCACATGATTCGTGAGATCTGGGAGCAGATCCGCCGCATCTTTGAGGGCGAGATGGTCGTGGTCGAAGTACTCACGCGCCGCAATGGCCGGTTGGTCAGCACGCCGGCGCCTATGCGGGTCAGAGACGTGCAGCGGCTGTCCCGCCATCGGAGCCGCTAACCAGCTGTAGGGTCTTGGCCTGGATCGCCTGAGCAACCGGGGCGGCAGCGTCAGGTTTCAGGACACACAGGCGCGGCCGCCGACGGTGGGCAGGGGGAGGCGACCCATGCTTGCGGCTAGGCCGCCTGGAGCAGCAGTCGCACACCTCAGCCCAGCGGTCCGGGAAGGGGCGGGCGCCCATCGTCATGACGCACACCGGCCTCGTTCCCCAAGCGAGGGGACGATGACCGTGGATAGCGATGCGACGGGCCGAGGTTTGCGCGCCGATAACATGCATGTTATAATCTTCGTGTGTGGCAGGTTCTTTTTCATCCTGAGGCTGAGCCCGAGTTCAGCGAGTTACCACCACGAGAGCGGGTTGCCATGGCGCACGCTGTCGATAAGCTCATCGCACTCGGACCAACGCTCCCGTTCCCACACCAGAGCAGCGTGCAGGGCGTGGCGGACCTCCGCGAATTGCGCCCGAGAGCGGGCAGGAGCCGGTGGCGGGCATTCTATCGCCGCATAGGCGACGTGTTTGTTGTCGCCGCGGTCTGTCCCGAGGCCACGGTCAACACGCGCGGCTTTGATCGAGCGGCGGCGGATGCGGTCACCCGTTTGGCCGCTGTCGCAGCGGAAGGAGACACGGAATGAAGCTCTCAGACATGAAGAGTGCTGAGCAGGTGCTCGCCGCGCAGGTGATGGATCCGGCGTTCCGCGAGGAGTGGGACCGGACTGCCCTCGCGCGCGCCGTGGCGACGCGGGTGGTGACCTACCGCGCGGAGCACAACCTCTCGCAGGCCGCCTTGGCGCGGACACTGGGCGTGAGCCAGCCGCTCATTGCCCGCCTTGAGACCGGAGAACATGAGCCAACCTTGACGTCTCTGGCCCGACTTTCCCGGCGCCTCGGCCTAGAGTTTACCATCGCGATCACGCCACACTCTATGCGGATCAGCGCCTAAAGTAATACGACGATGGAATCTACATGGCGTCTCGGGCCTATGCCGCGGGTTTCACTTTAGGAGGGACGCGCACAGTGGCTGCAACCGATGACAAACCCTACGTAGTCCGGCCACGCCGCCCTGGACCGGCGTGGCGAGCCCCGCGTGGAGCACGGGCTGGTGGACATCCTAACGGACACTGTGGGGAACGAGAGGCATCCGAACATCCACGTGAAAGGTAGGCGCGAAAAAGCCTTGTGAGCATTGTCCACTGGAGGAGACCGGCTGGCGCTGCCGGCGCGCACTCGTGCCCCCACGAGGAGGTCATCATGTCCGAGCTCTGTATCCTCATCTGCCAACGCGATGAGCCCACCGGCCCCACCCTGACCGAGCTGGCCGGCAGCGTCAGGTTTCAGGACACACAGGCGCGGCCGCCGACGGTGGGCAGGGGGAGGCGACCCGCGCTTGCGGCTAGGCCGCCTGGAGCAGCGCGCACACCTCAGCCCAGCGGTCCGGGAAGGGGCGGCGTTGTTCGGCGAGGGAGTCGGGGTCGTTGACGTGGGTGCGGGGGCGGAGAAGGTCGCGGAGTTCATCGTGCGCCGTACAGAAACGGGCGGCTGCGTCGAAAGAGCCACACCCCCGCATGGAATCGCAGCGCTGCTTGATGCCGCGATGGTCCTGCTCGATGCAGTTGTTCATGAACCGACTGGCGCGATGATGCGCGTCGGGGCCCAGCGTCGAAGCGCACCGCACGGGGGTAGGAATCGTGACCATCCGTGGTCACCTTCTCCGGCGACTGCCCTACAGTCTTGAGCGCACACGCAAAGAACGTCTTGGCCGCGTTCATATCCCGCGTCGTGCTCAGCATGGTCTCCACCAGGGTGCCCTCAGAGTCAATTAACTGGGTCTTGGGCACTTCTCGTGGAGCCAGAACGGCGGTGGCGCTCAGGAGACGTGGAGCACGCGCTGTTTGAGGAGATCAAAGCCACAGCGGCCATAGCCGACGCGCTTGAGCACTTTGACGCGGTT
>JAABUM010005084.1_pt1 | contig 14166 bp, 14 predicted proteins | sample 5559161 | NCBI WGS metagenome assembly JAABUM01 (sample SAMN10711868, study PRJNA513369) | rock metagenome | isolation source: Antarctica rocks | place: Antarctica: Victoria Land, Siegfried Peak nord
GCCACCCCGCTCGAGCGCGACACCAGCGGTTCACCATGAACCCAAGGACGCAAACCCGATAGTTGCGGCAATCGCCCCTTGGGTTCGCAGCGAAGAACCCTCAGTTTCGCTGAACCCACGGGGTTCTGGGGGTACCGGGTCCAGGCGCCGTAAAACTAACGGATATGACGGTGGTTGCTGGGTGCTGCCGTTGGTGTGGCCGCTGGCGGTTTTCGCGGACGTCTGGGCTCGTGCGGGCGGTACTCTTCTGAAGTGGTCATCCGATATCCCTTCGAAGGTTCGTGTTTGCCGTGGTGGTCCTGATGCCGACGGTAACCCCGGCTGTTCCAAACCCCAACCGATCGTGAAACAACTGCGAGAGGTGTGCCGGCGGTCTACCTGAACCGCGAGGAGCGCCCGGCGCGGACGAGGGCCGAGATCGCCGCTACTGCCACGTCCCTGCGCACGTGTCGACCAACGCTGGCAACTCAGCCGTCTCGGGTCGACCTCGGCGAGCGGAATGCGTGATTGCTGACTCACGACGTGGCAGCAGTTCACTCGGCTGTCCTCACGGCTCCCGCTGCGAAAGAGAGGTGAGTGGGGATAAGGTGCATCACCGTCCATCTCAAAACATCAACGCCCGGCGGAAGTGTTCTGCGATGCGTTGTGGACACCTACAGTCACTGCCCGCGTCACTGACCTCCACGTCAGACTGGAAGGGCGCCGAAGCACAGTTCGCCGAACTCACCGGGCGGGGTGTGGACCCGGCGGCCCTGGCTGCTGGGGTGCGGGGATTGGACTTCGACCGGGCCCGCCGACCCAACGCCCTGGTGCAGTGGTCGCTGGAAAGCACCCCCTGACTGTCCGCGCCTGGGACGCTGAACACCACCGCGACACCGGGGCAAAAGGCGATGCGCGCAAAGTGACGACGGAGTGGGCACGCCAACTCGACCCCACCAACGCCTCGGACAGGGCCGCCGCCGCCGCCGAGGCGGTCGGGCGCTACGGGCCAGACATCGACGCCACCCTTGCGGGCGCCTATCCCGGACTGCTCACCGCCGCCGCCGACGCCCGCACGACGGCAGAGTGGGCCGAAGGCGGGGCCCTGGCTCAACAACAACGGGAAACCGCCGAAGTTCTCACCGGGGAGAGCGCCCCCCGCACACTCCGCGGCGATGACGTGCCATGGGGCCAAGGAGGCGATGAGGACCTAGACCGCGAAGAAGCAGCGGTCGCACAGGACAGAGAAGCCGCCCAACACCGCGGCCGCCAATCCGAAGCCAACAGTAAGGTGGACAGAGTGCGCGACGAGAAAGTGACCGCCCAGTTCACCCCCACACGCACCACAGCGGGTACGACCACCACCCGCAGAAGTCCAGCCGCACCAGTTCCGACTCAGACCCAGACCTCCGCAAGTAGGCAATTGAGACCTCTTTGATCTGCGGTTTCTTTGGCGTATCGGTCGGCGTAAATCTAACCTACGTAATAGGGAAGCCGAGTTGAGCGGTCATATCCGGTTGACAACGACCCCCAGTCAGTGGAGGAGATCTCCCGGTGGTAACCGACCTTTCAAAGTACGGCGCCACATCGCCGGCGCGTAAACGCCATCGCATGGTGGACCGCGTGGCTGCGCTGCTGGATCATGTGGCCCGCAGTCCCGAAGGGATGACGCTGACTGAGCTCGCGCGTGCCGTCGACGCCCCGGTCAGCACGATCCAGGGGCTGGTCAACGGACTGGTGGCGACTGGCTATCTCGACGAGCGCGGACGTCGTTACGAGCTCGGGACCGCCCCCTATCTGCTCAACCTGATCGCCGGTAGACAGATGGTGACCAGCATCGGCCATGGCCCCATCGAGTCGATCAACGCCGCGTGTGGCCTCACTGCGCTCCTATCCATAGTGGTCAGCACAGACGTCTTCTACATTGATAGCTGCTCCGTCGAACCCCGCTACGACTACCTCGCCAAAAATTTCATCCGGCGGTCCCTGATCCGCACCTCGGCAGGCTGGGTTCTGCTGGCCGACTTCCCGCGCCGGGATCTCTGGGGATACCTCGCCTCGCTCCCGGATGAGGACGGAGAGCGCGTGGAGCGGTTCCTGGCCAACCTGGATGACATCCGCCACGCCGGCATCTGCGCGGGGCCGCACAGCTCGGAACTCGCCGACGGCGTCTCCATCGCGGTCCGGCAGAATGATCGGACCGCAGCGGCGGTCAGTATCGTCGGCACGCCGGAGCAGATCGAGGAACGACGCGAGGAGCTCGTAGAGCTGCTCGTCTCGCACCGCGCCAAATGGGAGCGACAACGGTGAGCAGTTGAGCGGTCAGAGGACGGAGTCCGGCCTGGCCAAATCGCCCAGGCCACCCTGCACCAGGTCTGCCAGACCGACGATGTCGCGCCCGACCGACGCTGCGGGGTAGTCGCCCAGCAGCAGGCCCACGTCCTTCTCGAGCAGCTCGAACTGGTTTCGGGAGACTTCGGCCAGATGCGTCGACATGTGGCTGCGGCCCGAGCCCTGCTCCAGTGCATCTAGGAAAGTCTGGGCGTCGATGCCCTGCACCGTTGCGATCTGCAGACACCGCGCCACATTGGCAGCGTTGATCGCGGCGAGGGTGTTGTTGAGCAGCTTCATCATGGCCGGAGTCCCGTGGTGGGGGAACGTCACGATGCGATCCGAGAGGTCGTCCAGCAGCGCGGAGTCCTCGACAGTGCACTGGCCGGCGACGAACATCGTGATAGTCCCCTGGCGTGCGGGGCCCTCGCCGCCGCTGACTGGGCACTCGAGGATTCGCCACGGCGGGGGTGCGAGCTCCTGGGTACGCTTCCAGAAGCTCACGCGCACGGTGCTCACGACCAGTACGCTAAGTTTCTGGGCGCCCAGTTCCGCACATGCACCCAGCACGGTCTCCACCTGGCGCTCGGTACGCACCGCCACCACCAAATGGCTGATGGTGGACCAGTCGAGCGCGTCCGGGTGACCCACCGCGATGCGATCCGTCCGGCCGATCCATTGGGTACGTCGTCGCGCGTCGGGGTCGAGGCCGACGACCCCCCATCCCCGCTCCTTGAGGCGGCTGGCCATCGAGCCGCCGATGCCACCGAGGCCCGCAACGCAAACTGTTTCCTTAGCTGACACAGGGCATCTCCTCGATCTCGATCGTCGCCCCGTCCCAGATCGCCTGGTCGAGCCGGCGGGGGGCCAGGCAGTCGCCGATCCGGATCAGCGGTCGACGCTGACCTGCCTGGCGCAGCCCGTCGTACAACGACGAGTCCGCGATGTTCCCGGTGGCCAAGATGACACTGTCGACGTCCTCGACCCGCCAGGACCGCTGGTCGTAGACACCGTTCAACTCGACGTGGCCCTCCGCGATCCGGCGCACCCATGTGGTGGGATGGATCTGGACGCTGGCATCCCCTAGACGGGAGTACAACGATTGGACGTTAGCGGGGCCCGCCCAGTCCCCCGCGTGGACGGAGCGGGTGACCAGATGCACCTCGACGCCTTGGAGGCCGAGGAACTCCGCGACCGTGGTGGCCTGCCCGTGCGGGTCGTCGTCCACCACGACTACCCGTCGTGCTGTGGGACGGCCCGCGAGGAGCACATCCGGGACCGTTCGCACATGTGGGAGGTCGTGGCCGGGGATGACCTGTACGGAGGGCAGCGAGCTGGTGTAGCCGGTGCGGTCGGGCACCGATCCTGTGGCCAGGACAATAACGTCTGCTTCGGCGTCCAGAACATCCTGCACGGCACAGTCCTTGCCAGTGACCAACCCCACGTGCAGCTGTGAGGCCCGTCCAACGAGCCAGTCGATGATCGACGTCAACTCCGCCCGTGTCGGCACCATGCCTACGTAGGCCAGCTGGCCGCCGGGTCGTGGTCCCCGCTCCCAGACCGTCACGTCGTGACCTTGCTCCGCAAGGGTCACAGACGCCTGGAGCCCGGCAGGCCCAGCTCCCACGACAAGAACTTTGCGGGAGCGCCGCGCTCGGATCACCGTAAGCGCCTCCCGACCCACATTCGGGTTGACCGTGCATTTGAGGGCGCCACCGGCGAGGAGTCCGCCCAGGCACCCCTGGTTGCAGCCGATGCACGGCCTGACCGCGTCGTCCTGCCCGGCCTCGAGCTTGCGAGGGAGGTCAGGGTCCGCGATCAGGGCCCGGGTCATGCCAATCATGTCAGCCTGACCGCTGCCCAGCACGTGCTCGGCGTCGGCGCGGTCTTTGATGCGAGTGGTGACCAGGACTGGCAGCGAGACCGCAGCGCGGATGACACTCGCGCCCTCGGCGAACGGGGCCCGTTCGTGTGCCATGTCAGCGATCCAGGACGGGTAGTCCTCGTTGCTCCCAGCGGAGACGCTCAGGTAATCGACGGCTCCGGTCCGCTCCAGGAGGCACGCGACCTCGCGGGCGTCGTCGATCCCGAGTCCGCCAGAGACCAAGTCACTGAAGTTAATGCGCACCCCCACCAGCGGGGCCGGCCCGGTCTCCGAGCGCACAGCCTCGATGACGTCCACCACGATGCGGAGTCTGTCGCGCAGCTCGCCGCCGTACTCGTCGTCGCGCCGGTTGGTCTGCGGGGAGATGAACTGCGCGAGCGCGTAGCCCTGCGCAGCGAAGATCTCCACCCCGTCCCAGCCGGCCCGGCACAGGGCTGCTGCGGAGCGAGCGTGGGACTCGACCATCTCCTCGATCTCGTGCCGCTCGAGCGCCTTGGGGACCTCGCGCACGACAGGATCAGCGATGGGACTCGGCGCGAGAAGCGGGAGGCGCTGCCAGCCCGAGGACCCCTGGCGACCACTGTCGTGCAGCTGCCCCACGAGCAGCGCCCCTTGCCGGTGCACCGACTCTGCCAGTGCCACGTGTCCGCCGAAGGCCTCCGGGTCGGCAGCGAGGTTGACTAAAGGCGAGGGCCAGGTGCGCCGCCAGGCCGCCCAGCTGCCCGCCACGATCATGGCGGCCCCACCGGCGGCGCGCGCCTCGTAGTACGCGATCTGCTGGGTTGTCACTCGGCCACCGCGGGCCATGTGGGTCTGGTGGGGTGTGTTGACGATCCGATTGCGCAGGACGTGATGGCGGATCGACAACGGTGAGAACAGCAGTGGCTGCCGCACGGCGGCGGAGCTCACAGCGCCCGCCCCCTCCACGCCATCCCGCCGTCCACGGTCACCACCGTGCCACTGGTGTAACTCGACCGTGGCGAGGCCAGGAAGACAGCCGTCTGGGCCACGTCCTCCGGCGTGGCGATGCGGTGGGCCGGATAGCCAGCAGCGTAGTCCCGCCACCGCCCTGCGTCACCGAACTCGCTCGCCGCGCGACCGCGCAGAGCGTCGATGAGCCTATCGGTCTCGACCGGTCCCGGGTTGATGCCGACCACGCGCACCCCCTCGTCGAGCGAGTGGGCCCCGACCGCGCGGGTGAGCGTCATCAGGGCGGCGTTGGCCGCGGATCCGGCGACATAGCTGGCGTCGGGCCTCTCGCCAGAGACCCCGATGATGTTGAGGATCACTCCTGACCCACGTGCCGTCATCGGCTCGAGGGCCATCTTGGTGAGCTCGATGTAGCCCCATACCTTGAGCTCCCAGCCTCGTCGCCAGGCGTCCAGGTCTGCTCCCGGCAAGCCACCCTGAGGGATGGCGCCGGCGTTGTTTACCAGGATGTCGATCCGGGGCATGGTCTCGGCCAGCCGCGCCCGGTCCTCCGCGAGCGACAGGTCGAGCACGAGTTGACCGAGCCGTACGTCCCGTGTGGCCAGCACGTCCTGCGCGAGCGACTCCAGGGAACCGCGGTCGCGGCCTACGACCTGGATGTCCTGCACACCCTCCGCGGCAAGTGCGTGCACGATGGCGGCGCCGATGCCTCGTGATCCGCCCGTGACCAGCACCGAATCGTCCTTGTTAAATCCCAGATCCATGTCAGGCTCCCCACCCTCCGTCGACGGCGAGCACCTCGCCGGTCACGTACGCCGCCGAGGCCAACCACACCACCGCGCTCCCCACGTCTTCGGGACGTCCGAATCTCCCTAGGGCGGTGCGACCCAGCACTTGTTTCATCTCCGGCGACTGATCTCCCACCGTCGCCACCGCGGCGTCAGTTTCGATCGGACCGGGCGCGACGGCATTGACCCGCAGCCCCTGGCCGCCGTACTCCCTGGCAGCTGAACGGGTGAGGCCCACGACGCCGTGCTTCGCCGCGACGTACGCCGAGCGCCCCGGCCACCCCGCCAGACCCCAGATGGAAGCCACGTTGACGATCGAACCCCTAGCCTGTAGCAGGTCGGGGATTTGTCTGCGCATGCAGCGGAAGACGCCGGTCAGGTTGACATCGATGACGCGCTCCCAATCGCTGTCGGAGAGGTCGGCGACGTTCGCCACGGCACGCACCCCGGCGTTGTTCACGGCGAGATCGAGGCCTCCCATGGTGCTCGTCACTTTGCTCACTGCCGAGTCGACTGAGGTCGATGAGCGGGCGTCGAGCTCGACGAAGACGGCGTCATGGCCTTCGTCGAGCAGGGAAGCCGCCGCCTGCTCGCCCTCCTCGACCAGGACGTCGCACATCGCGACGCCGTATCCCTGGCCGAGGAGGGCGCGCGAGATGGCCAGCCCGATGCCCCGGCTAGCGCCGGTCACCATGGCAACCCGGCGTTCCATTGTCTTCCGGCCGCTCACAACGGCAACTCGACGCGGATCGTCGGGGGCTTGGGCGGCATGAAGATCTCGATGAACTCCAGGTCATTCGACGTGGCGGTCTCATTGTGGCGGTAGCCGCCCGGGATGAAGCACATGCCGTTCTCATGGATGCGCTTGGTCTCGCCGCTCTCGAAGGTCAGTTCGAGCCAGCCTTTGGTGACGTAGAGCCACTGAAAGTCGCAGTCGTGGTAGTGCCAGCCGGTCTCCTCGACCATTCCGTCTCGCATCCTCGTCACCTGGGTGCTGAGGAGGCCTTTGCTGGCCTCAGCCACGCCCAGGTCGAAGTACTGGGCGAAGCTGCGGCGGCCCGGGATTTCCTCGCCGTCTGCGATGGCGATCGCCCTGGCCTCCATGCCGGCGGGAATGGTTCGGTTTCGCTCACTCATGACTCTCCTCCGGGTTTGGTTGATGGGTGGTGAAGCAAAGCTCACTGATAGGGGCGCCGTCGAGGGCGAAGGACAGGACCAGCTTGTCTGCGCTCCGCGTATCTCCGCCCTCCGATCGCCAGGCCAGCATCGCTGCGGTGTGCCGGTGGAGCTGGTGCTCCTGGGTGGTGCCGATCGCGCCCAAGACCTGGTGGGCGGACCGGGCCACCGTGGCAGCACCGTGACCGACGCACGACCGGGCCGCAGCAATGGGGGGCAGCACGCGTTCGAGGTCATCACCGTCGCGTACCATGACCGCAACTGCCGCCTCGGTCACTGAGCGGGCCAGTGCGGCTTCCGCGGCGAGGTCTGCTAGCAGGGCCTGGACCGCCTGGAACTTGACTAGCGGCCGACCGAACTGCTCGCGACTCGTGGCGTGCTCGACGGCCAAGTCGCGTGCCGCCTCCATGGCGCCGACGATCTGGACGGCGCGCACGAGAGAGAGTCGGGCAGCGGCGAGAGACGCCAGTCGCGTGTCCAACGGTGCCCACGTAACCGAGGAGCCCCATGACCTGTGGACAGCACGCGCAGCCATCTGGGCCGTAGTCGCCTCGGTTACGTGGGCACCGAACGCGTCCTGGCGGATGACCACGACTCGCTCGACCAAGGGGTGGAGGGTGGGCGTCGGGGTGACCCCGTTGTCCCACCAGCAGCACCGAAGGGCTGGTCCGGAGTCGACCCCAAGACTGTCGACGATCCAGCCAGCTACGAGGTCACTGTCACCGACCGGCAAGTGACAGCCGCTGCGGGCGAGAGCACCCACCAACTCGACCGCCTCCCACCAGCTCGCCTGACTCCCCTCACGGTGCTCGGCTCCGGTCAAGTCGGAGAGGCCGAGCTCTCTCAGCTGCACCCACAGCCGCCGGTCGCCCTCGGCGTCACACTCGTGAGGCCTCGCCACCGCATCGATCAGGTCGCGCAGGTCCACATCAACGGCACTCATGCTCAGAGTCATCGCAATCCCAGGCCCTTGGTGATGACCCCGCGCAAGATCTCGTTCGTCCCGCCACGGAGGGTGAATCCCGGCCGCTGTGCCGTCGCGACGCTCACGGCCTCGGCCAGTTCTCCCCCGTGGTTTCCCGCAGCGCCGGCCAGCAGGGCTGCGAGCTCGATGAGGTCACCCTCGGTCGCCGTTCCCAACGTCTTCACCATGGCTGCCGGGACGTCAGCCGCCAGCCCTTGCTGCAGCGCCACGGCGACCGAGAAGGACATGTGATGCAAGCCCTGCAGCCGTGCTACCAGGCGCCCCAGTTCGGGCGTGGTCTCGACTTTCCCCTGACGTGTCGCCTTCAGCAGCATGGCGGTGAGGAGTGAGATTGACAGGAAACGCTCAGGGCCGCTGCGCTCGAAGGCCAGCTCCGAGGTGACCTGCTGCCACCCGTCGCCCTCGTTGCCGAGCAGGCGTCCGTCAGGGACGAAGACTTCCTCCAGCGCGACCTCGTTGAAGTGGTGCTGGCCGTTCATGGAGATGATGGGACTCACCTTCACCCCGGGGGCTCGCAGGTCGATGATCAGCTGCGAGAGGCCCTGGTGTCGGTCACCGTGTCGACCGCTGGTCCGGGCGAGGATGACCATCAGATCAGCCTGGTGGGCACCGGACGTCCAGACCTTCCTGCCGCTCACGCGCCATCCGTCCTCGGTCCGAGTCGCTCGGGTCCGTACGCTGGCCAGGTCCGAGCCAGCGTCCGGCTCGCTCATCCCGATCGCGAAGAAGCACCGGGCTCCGGCGATGCGCGGCAGCAGCTCGCGCTTCAGCTCCTCGGTACCGAACCTCAGCAGGCTCGGTCCGGCCTGCCGGTCCGCGACCCAGTGCGCGGCCACCGGAGCACCCGCGAGGAGCAACTCCTCGGTGACGACAAAGCGCTCGGGATAGCTCCGGCCGCCACCGCCGTACTCCGTCGGTAGGGTCATACCTACCCAGCCTCGCGCGGCAACTGCCTGGCTGAACTCGGGCGACCATGCCGTGATCCACGAGTCCGTGCGGGCGGTGAAGGCGTCGCGCGCCAGCTGCTCGGCCACGAACTCGCGCACCTCCGCACGCAACTCGAGCAGTGCGGCCTGGTTTACCTGGGCGTTCATGACACCTGTCATCCCACGGCCCCCTCAAGCGAAGGCGCATCATGGACGTGGGGGCCGGACGAACCAACTACGCCGGAGCCGATCAACTTGCTGATCTCGTCGTCTGAGTAGGAGGCCCGCTTCAGGAGTGCCACGGTGTTCTCACCGAGCGCCGGCGCGTGCTTGCGGAGCCGGACCGGCGACGCGCTCAGGCGGAGCGGGCTGACTGTGCTGAAGTAGGAGCCCTCTGTGGGGTGGACCTGGGCCGTGACGATCTGCTGATCGCGGACGTACTCGTCGTCGGCGACCGTGGCAAGGTCCAGCAGCGCTGAAGCGGGGATGCCGCGTGCCAGGCAGAGGTCCAGCCACTCCTGGGTCGTGCGCTGGGGGGTCACCGCATGAATGGCCCCGAGCAGGTCACTCATGTGCTGGTGCCGTGCGTTAACGTCGGCGAACCGCACGTCGCCGACCAGGTCGGTGAGCCCCGCGGCATCGAAGAAGTCGATCCAGTTGGCATCGGAGTAGGGAAGAATGCACACAAACCCGTCGGCGGTGCGGTACGGCGTCCGCTCGGGCACCAGCACCCGTGCCCAGCCGAAGTCACCTTCGGGCGGATCGAAAGTGTGCCCTCCGAAGTGCTCCACCAGGTTGAAGTGGATCATGGTGTCGACCATCGGCACCTCGACGTGCTGTCCTTTGCCGGTCGCGTTTCGGTGGGCCAGGGCGGCCAGGATGCCGATGACCATGTGCAGGCCGCTGACCTTGTCCGCGATGACGTAGGGTGCGTACCTCGGGGCTCCGTCGATGCGCTCGGCCAGGCTGGCCGCGCCCGACGCCGCCTGCACCATGTCGTCGTACGCCGGGTAGTCGCGCCGCGAACTCGCCTCGGAATAGGCCTGGGCCGTGCACAAAATGATGCATGGCTGCAGCGCCTTGAGGTTGTCATAGGTTAGGCCCAGGGGCCCGCGGGAGCGAGGACGAAGGTTCGTCACCACGACATCTGCCTGGGCGACGAGACGCTCGAGTACCTCTCGACCCTCGGCCGATTTTAGGTCCAACGCCAGACTTTGCTTGTTGCGCTGGAGGTTCATCGTCAGCGCCGTCATCCCGGGAGACCGGCTGGGGCCCATTTTGCGCGACATATCACCGTCGACCGACTCGATCTTGATGACCTCGGCCCCGAGGTCACCTAGCATCGCGGTCGCGTACGGGCCCATCACCACCGTCGTCAGGTCGAGCACAACCAGTCCCTCAAGTGCTCCTGCATCTACCGTCTGCGTGTCTCCTGTCTGGGTGGGCGACGTACCGTTCATGGCGCGGTCCTTTCCGGATTGGAGCGCCAGACATCGACCCGTCTGATGTGCTCGGGATCTCCGTGAGCCAGGGGCTGCATGGCAGCCGCCAGCCCGAGCACGGCTTCCAGCGAGTCGGTGCGCCCAGCCATCAGCAGCCGCTTGGCCATGCGCAGCGCGTGAGCGGGGTTCTTCGTGATCCGGTCAGCGAGGGCGTAGCTGGTAGGCAGCAGTTCGTCGACTGCGACCACATCGCTGACCATCCCCCACGACAGGGCCTTCGTGGCGTCAATCCGGTCGCCGGTAAACGTCATCTCGGCGGCTCTGGAGTCGCCGATCACACGCGGCAGGAACCATGACCCTCCGTCGCCTGGTATCAGTCCAACCTGCACGAAGCTCTCGGCGAAGAAAGCCCCCTGTACGGCGATCCGCACATCGCACATCATTGCCAGGTCGCACCCGGCCCCCACCGCGGCGCCGTTGACGGCGGCGATGACCGGCACCTCGCACCGCACCATGCATCGAGGGATGCGCTGGATGCTGTCAATGTAGCCACGACGCTGGTCCAGCGGAGCCAGTGCGAAGACTCCACGGCGGTCTGCCATCTCCTTGACGTTGCCACCGGATGAGAAGTGCCGGTCGGAGCCAGTCAGCACGACGGTCTTCACGTCCGTAGACCGATTCACCTCGTCGACGGCGCACTCGAGCGCTTCTATGAAGTCGATGCCGGAGATCGCATTGCCAGCGTCGGGCACGTGGATGGTCCACGTCTCGACGGCACCGTTGCGGGAGATCAGTAAGGGCTTGGTCACGTTCGGTTCCTAATCAGAAGGTAATATGATGAGTTGGGTCTAGGCGGACATCGACGACGACTGGCCCTTGCATGTCCGCCAGCACGGGGGTCAGTGCCCGGACGTCCTCGATCGTGCGGACGGTGTAGGCCTGGGCGCCGAGTCCCCGCGCGACATTGGCAAGGTCGGGCCACTGGTTGTACGCAAGCTTCGGATCGAACCCCTCGGCGATCAGCTTCATGTACTCCGCGCCGTACGCTCCGTCGTCGAAGACCAAGACCAGCATCCTCAGACGCTCACGCACTGCGGTCGACAGCTCAGCGGCACTCATGATGAAACCCCCGTCGCCGGCCAAGACCACCACGAGCTCATCCGGGCGAGCCGTCGCCGCGCCGATGCCGGCAGCAAGCCCCAGACCTATGGAACCGAAGCCCGTCATGGCCGTGAAGTCACCGGGACGGGTGCGGTCGAGATAGGGCCATACCCCCGCGACGAAGCGGCCCGTGTCACTGACCACCACACAGTCGACGGGAAGGATCTGGTTCAGCTCCCGGCTCGCCAGGCGTACGTCAACCGTGAGGGTTGTCGAGTGGTCGTCGGCGGGGACCCAGGCAGCCACGGATTCGGTGACGCGCTCGGCCAGACGGGCCCAGGTGTGTGCGGGCTTGAGTTCGGCGTCGCGCAGCAGCGCGACCATCTGGCCCGCGACCGCACGGGCGTCACCCAAGATCGCCTGTTCAGGCTCGACGAGCCATCCCAGCTTCACGGGGTTGGTGTCGACCTGAACGAGGTGCTTCCCGGAGAGCAACTCCCCGCTCATCGTCGTGTACTTGTTCAAGGATGCACCGAAGGCGATGACGCAGTCGGCGTCGGCGATGCTCTGGACTGCGAGCTCAGGCGAGAGGCTGCCCATGATGCCGAGGTGTCGGGGGTGTCCCCGGAACAAGCCTCTCGCCAGGGCGGTAGTGAACAGCGGTGCTCCCAGTAGGTCTGCCAGCAGCTGCACCTCCTGCTCCGCGCCAGCGGTCACCACACCTCTGCCAGCTATGACGACGGGCCGGGATGCCGAGGCCAGCAGTCCTAGAGCCCCGTCCAGAGCAGACTCGTCGGCCTCGGGACGTACCGATCCCCGGAGGCTAAGGACCTCCCCTGACCCCGTCGCCTCTGCTCGTGAGAGGGGGAGGGGAAGGTTGAGGACCACCGGTCCGGTAAGGACCCTGCGCATGATCCGGTTGACGTCGCGAATGACGGTCTCGGGGCGGTGGACGTACTCGTGGGGGATCCCTAAGGATGCACACACCGCGGCGATGTCCAGTCGTTGCATGTGCGTTGCCTCACCAGGAGTGTCCCCGGTGATCAAGAGCACAGCAGACGGAAAACGTTGTGCCTCCACCATCGCCGTCAGGGCATTTGTAAAGCCGGGGCCATGAGTGACGGTCGCGACCCCAGGCCGGCCCGACATCCGCGCGTAACCGTCCGCCATGGAAACGGCGCCGGCTTCGTGCGCGACCCTGACGAAGCGCCCCCCGCCACCCTGAAAGGCGCCCGCGACGTACATGTTGGCGTCACCGAGAAGACCGAACATGGTGTCCACCCCGTGGTCCATCAGCGCGGCGGAAAGTTGTTCGTAGACCTTCATAACGACTCCGTTCCAGTGACGCGCAACACTATGGCACCAACTCACCGTCTACGCAACCGCATAGCTCTATGCGTATTTCCGTAGTTCCTAATCCCACAGGATGCCGGCGTCCACATTCAGCGATTGACCTGTGATGCCCTGAGCGCCAGGCGAGGCTAGGAACAGCACGGCGGCGGCGATGTCAGCTGGTGAGTTGAGTCGCCGGAGGCTCGACATGCCCTCCAGCAGTTCTCGCTGCTCGGCCACTGAGCCGGCGCGTGACTCGAGGACCCGTTGCAGCAGGGCCGTGTCGGTGACTCCTGGACATACCGCGTTGACTCTGACGCCGAACGGCCCGAGCTGTGAGGCTGCCACACGCGTCATCGCGACGACCGCCCCTTTGCTGCTGGCATAGGCGACATTGGAAGTGCCCGACCACCCCTTCCCGGCAATGCTCGCGATATTGACGATCGCCCCTCCCCCGCTCTCGCGCATCGCTCGCGCGGCATACTGCATCGCGAAGAAGCACCCCCGGGCGTTGACGGCGAAAAAGCGATCCCAGTCGTCCACCCCTATGTCGAAGAAAGACAAACCCTGCGTAATCGCGGCGTTGTTGACCAGAACACCCAGTTTGCCATGCTCCGCGACAGTGTTGGATATCAGGGATCGCACTTGGTCGGGGTCGGCCATGTCGACGTGGGTGTGGAACGCGGTCCTACCCGATGCTGTGATGGCGTCTACGGTCGAACGACCTCCCACATCGTCGACATCCGCGACCACCACCCGGTAGCCAGCCCTGGCAGCTTCTACCGCGATCTCCCGGCCAATCCCGTGCGCGGCACCAGTCACCAGCACTAATGGTGTCCGACTCATGACCACAACCTTTCCTAATCACGTATGTTCCTGAATCACTCCGTACGCCCTATGCCAGTTGCCGCTGCTTACCCAGGCGCAACACTTTGCAAGCCGTAACTCGCGCAAGAAGTCGGCCGCTCTCCGTGGATGACATGGCCCCGGACGCGGGGGCGATACAGAACCGTCTATGCCCCCAGACCCCTCCGTCCCGGCGGAGTGCGCCGAATACTGGCGTCAAACGATCGCGGTGAGCCGTGTGCGGGCGAACCGCGCGCACGGTTTGACGGGCGGGGCCTGGAAATGGAAACCTCCAGGAGGTTTTCGGCCACCGCATGCCGTGCCAACCCGACACTCGAGAACCATCCGGGTTGAATCCCCAAAAATACCGGCCGGCGGAGGGCGCGTCGATATGCCCCGCCAAAGCACATTCGAGCTGTTGCCAGGGCTATGCGTGCTTAGCAGA
>JAABUM010005089.1_pt1 | contig 14153 bp, 22 predicted proteins | sample 5559161 | NCBI WGS metagenome assembly JAABUM01 (sample SAMN10711868, study PRJNA513369) | rock metagenome | isolation source: Antarctica rocks | place: Antarctica: Victoria Land, Siegfried Peak nord
GAGGTTCTAACATAGGTCACTTCTGCCGTGACACTGTCATCATCTGGGTTTGTTTCGATACGTTTTTGCCACGCTCAGGCGGACCGGAGGGCGTTGAACATCACGCTCAACTCCATCGGCACGGAGCTGACGCGGGATGACCGCCGCAAGCTGTACTCCAACTTCGGCCTGCTGTACCCCCACGGCCAGGTGCGCCCTCCACCCCTCAAGCCTTTGGCGCCCCTCTCCCTCCACCCTGTTGACTACATGTGCATTTGATAGGCATATACATGGTTGGCACACACAGCTAGCAGCTTGAAAATGTCAAAATGCCCGAAAAGCTTGCATGATCGCAGGCGCAGCTGGCGCTGGCGGAGGACTTCTGACGCGTAAATGTCAGCTCAGCGCCTCCGCCCTAATCGCCATTACAAGCGAGCATCCTCACTCTGTTGCTTCTCGAAATGCTGGCTCTCGAAACACACAGGCGGAGCTGGCGCTGGCGGAGGATTTTGACCAGATCCGGTCGGCGATGGAGAAGGTGCCGCCCTACTCTGCCATCTTCACCAAGGTACGCCCGCAAACGCTGCCACTCCAGCGGATACGCAAGCCCTGCCCCTGTCCATCCCAGGTTTCACTACGCGATTGTTGTATCGCCGTCCATCTTGTTGCATCCTCGGCGTTCATCTCCGCCACCGTTCAATCGCACACCAATTGCGTCCGATAGAAGTCAGTTTCGCATTGTGTTCATATTGCCCACAAGTAGAGGCGATGTTGTCATGCGCAGCTGGCGTACGGCAGGAGGCAGGCGCTGGAGCTAGTGGAATGCTGGGTGCTTCACCTGGCATCTTTCAAGGCCATGCGATAAAAACAATCCAAACACTCCTCCCCTGCAGCTGGCATACGGGGAGGCGCAGGCGCTGGACCGGGTGATGTACGAGGAGGAGGTGCGGCGGGAGGCGCTGTCCTTCGAGCAGCAATTCCACTACGGTGCGTCCAGCAGTGACGCAATGCACTCTCGGTTGCAACTTGCCGAACGCTCCTTGACAGGCACGCTGGTTCGCGTGTTTGCTCGAGTCAGGCGCCGACTTTGCGCAAGCACTAGGCAGCGCCAGGCATTTGGTACCAGCCATTCTGTTCCGTCCGGCCGACTTCAAGTCTGACGATGTGTTGTCACTGCTTGCAGGCATATTCTACGCCTACATGCGCCTCCGCGAGCAGGTGGGCCTTTTACTTGCCATCTCCGTTCATGGCGCTCTGCTGGCGTCCCAGAGTCGAATCTCTCCAGATATTATCCATCATCACGCTGACATGCCTCACATTGCTGCCATCGTACACTTGCATGTGCAACCTAGTTGAATTTTGCTGTCTGACGTGGAGCTGTCGGTGGCCGCAGGAGCTGCGCAACATCATGTGGATTGCCGAGTGCGTCGCACAGGACCAGAAGTCGCGCATCACAGACGGTGAGTGTTGCCCATTTGTTCCCATTGTGGGGCACACATGATTGCATGACGACTTGATTGCAGCGCTTTCCAGTGACGACAGATCGTAATATGTATGTCAACAGGAATCGTCTACATCTTCTGAGGGAAGGCACAATGGACAAGAAAGGGAGCATGACTTTGAGCGCTAATCAGATGTCAGTGCCGCATTACAAGCACGCAGTGACAAGCTGGCAGGAAACAGGGAGTGCCTGGGAGTGACTCATGCGGCCTTTCATTTCTGAACACATTGTTGACCGTTATAGATGAGGGCAGACTACAGAGTGGACTTTGTGTGTTCGCCAGACCTCCTCGGATGTTGTGATACTGTACAGTCATACCTGATCCAGAGGCGCGACCTCCAATGCACTGCCACCTGAAGTATGACACTGCAACCTGCCCTTAACGCATGTGAGTTGTTATCTCATCATGAGACTTGCGAGTGCAGCTGGGAGCTGACCTGCTGTACGTAGGTTGCTTCTTGTATGTCTAGTGTTTGCCGCAACTTTTACATTTTCTCAATTCAAACGGAAGTCAAATTTGAGGAGTTGCGCATGTCATCTCTACAAGGGTTTGCGCGGCATAAAAATTGTTGACGCTGCAGCAAGACGAGTTGCCGCAAGCTGCCACAAAACTGGACGCCAAGCACATAGCACTGAAGCATTGCTCCGTTCCTTTTCACTGCACGATAATCTTGCCCGCCATACCAGCACCTTCGCACAACCAGGAAGCAGAGTCATAGACCTGGAATAAAGACACCTTGGCCAATCGCCTCTTGCAGCATGCCGAAAGTATACCAACTATCGACAATGAAGCTGGCTGTGAACAGGCGGATAGCGTCAATGCAGCTGCGCACCCTGGTGGGGCTCGCAGTAGTACTCGTAGGTGCCCGCAGACTTGAAGGTGCTGGACACGGTCTCGCCCTGCGCACGAGGAGCAGAGCGGTTCCCACAAAGCGTAGGTATCGGACGCAGGACCTTCCGCAGCGAGCACTTGACATGCCCATGCAAACGATGCGCCGATTCGACATGGGACGCAGAAAGAGCAGCTGCTGCACGATTATGTGATGTCTGCATGGCCTTGTGTGTGCTGCTGTGGAGCGCGGCCCGGCGGTGCTTTGAAACCTTGTGGCGACAACGTCAGGCACTCTTGGCGGCAGCCCCACCTTGGCGTTCAGGTAGTCCTCGTGGCTCAGCTTGTCAGCGCTCTCGCCGGACTGCGCGCAGCACGATGGAATTAAGTCGGGCTGCAGCAGTGCAGTCAGATGGACTGGCTGGCAAGCGGCAATGTCGCATCACAGCCCGCCGGCAAACTTTGCGACGCCTCGGGACATATTGGCATGCAGCGTGCTGCAGAACGCACCGGGATCGCGTCCTCGTCGAAGACGATGTTGTGCGGGAAGCCTGCCAGGTGGAACACACAGCCGCAATCAGCACTGCCGCAACTCGGTTTGCTTTCAGGCGTGCATGGCAACAAATGCAGCACCATGCAGCATGCTCGGCTGTTCTGAAGCTGTGGAGTCGCACCAGCGTTGTTGGTCCATGTGACGGACTCGCCGGCCTTAATGGTGACGGTGTCCGGGTCGAAGACCAGGGCGCCGGCGTCCGTGCCGAGCTTCACGTCAGCGGCGTGCGCCGACAGGGCCAGGCCGAAGGTGGCGATGGACACGCCTGCAGCAGCAAGAACAACGATACATACTTGGTATCTGAACATCTGCGAACACTCTGCTTAGAAGGCTCGAGAAGCTGGTTGAAGGGAGCCACCAAGGGCGTTCTGTGGCATGGCGCCGTCACTGCATGTGATGAGGCTCGGCGGAGTGACGGAGCCCACGCCGCCGCAATCGTGACACTAGTGCACGACTGGTTTCCAGACTTGTAGAGCCCGAGAAGCCCAGTCAGCCCGGCCGAGCAGCTGTCCCTGCTTCTGGATAGCATCACATCGACTGTTCTGTCAAGCGGAGCGCGGCGCAGGAGCGCAGGCCGGCAGCACGCTATATGTCCACCAAAAAGCTACAGTAGTCGTCTCATTGGCCCTCTGGGCCGCCCAGGCAAAGACTGCGGCTGCCACGATCCTCTGGCCGATGCACCTCCAAGCCGGTCTGGAGCCGACAGCAGCCGCTGGCGCGGCACCCGCGCATCAGCAGAATATGTAAGGCTCACCTGCGGCCTTGGCGACGCGGGCAACGTCCTGGCGCAGCGTGCAGGACACGGGGGCAGCGGCACGGCGGGCCGTGACGGTGCGGGTGGGCGCGACCAGGGGCGTCTGGACCAGGGAGGTCTGCATGTTGGCGATCTAGGTGTTTTGCACAGAAGTTTAAAGGAAGCAGAAGGTTGTTTAGTAGCTAGAGCGAGCGTAGATTGGCAGTTTGCATTGGCAGTCTGCAAAGCGGAGCAAGGAGATAAGGCGCAGAACCGCTCCATGTGATCGAGAATCGGTCAAGGGGGGGGAGTTTCTAGGGTTTAGCAGTCTCCTCGCCTGCTCTCCTTGAAGGTACGATTCTGCCACCGGTGCACGTATCTCGAATCTCGAACTATTGGTCAATATTCGTTCAGGCAGCAGCGTCCTCCCTTGCTGACTAGCCATGCAGGCGCGGTCACAGAGGCTCTAGGACGGTCTGAACAACTCCTCGACTTTCTACATCGACTACTTCTCAGAGTCGGCCTCTCGTGCATCGACTCGAGCGCTCGGCAGCAACACTCCGTCAAGGCGGCTTTGGAACGGGCCAACGACTCGAGGTGCGCTGGCGCGGTGGCGGCATGTCCACTAGGTTAGAAGTTGTCTATCTGGTGACAAACCCAATCAGCCCAGGAAAAGGAGAGCATCCCGCGTGAGCGCGGCTGGCTCGCCTCAAAAGCAGGTTCTCGGCTTACAGGTCCACTAGTGACTGCAGCAGAGCCATTCCACCGTGAGTCGCTGCAATCGTACCGCCAAGAGGGTGCGTTGCTCTAGCCAACGCTCGAGTGTGTGTTGGTTGCGTCGCAGCCTCGCCCCCTCTTTCGACCCAATGCGCTTGTGACGCTTGTTCGAGCTCCTGAAGCTGGCGGGCCAAGGCCTTGCAGGCGCTGGCGCCTCTCTCAGGCAAAGGTACATCAGGAGAGCTGCAAGGTCACTTGCTCTATCCGGGGTGCACGAGGCACGCTCGCACCCGTTCATGCTATCTCGCAATTGCTCCAGGGTCGCATGCCGCCGGAGGCTCGACGGGTCAGATCCCTGAGGCTGCCATTCTTACATTGGTGTCAGACCACAAAGCTGTGCATGTTCGACAGTGCTGTCGCCAGGCCGCAGGCACAGACCGTTCAGCAGCAGAGGAGTCAGCTAGGGAACCACCGCCTTGCTGTCGGGCGGTCGTGGTGTCTGCAGTCTTCAGTGTGCAAGCATCGGTGCCGCGCCGCCACCGGTAGTCCCAGCGTCGCCACAGCAGTGACACGAGGACCCCTCGCGATAGCTCATGCATTGCAGCAATGCCGCCCCTCGGCTGCTGGGCGACGGTGTCAGCCAGCCTTTGCAGTGCCGCCGGCACTTCGTGGAGCGGCTTGCGGCGTGGATTGCAGAGCCCAGAGCCCCATGGTTCCTTCTGCCACTGCGGCCGTGCTGGTCCAGCACTGCTATAAGGTCGGAGAAATGGCGTGCATCACTGAAGTATGGCAGCGTGCGTCACTGAAGTATGATGGTGGCAAACGCCATCTTCCGCCATAAAGCCGGAAGCCGAGCACGTCTTTGATATCGGTGTCTGCAGGAATCCTGCCTCATCCTGCAGGCAGCTGCCCTAGTTCGTCGCAGAACATTCAGCATATTTCGTCGTGCCGCTGCTGGCTGGCAAGCAGCACTGCTGAACACAACAGTTGTTCAGCAGCTCATTGTCCCCAGTGTTGTGCTCCAGCCAGCAGCAGCAGCAGTGAATCAGCTGTCTAGACTGAGTAGTGTTGGTCTGCACAACACAATGCGCAGGTGAAAATCATAGCAGATGAAACCACTTCAAAGGAAATGGTGTGCCGGCGAGCGACAAAATGATCAGTTGCCTTTGAGTGAGGTCTGCTCTGCTGGATTCGACAGTCTGACAGGGAGGCAAGGCGTCCTAGGCCCTACAATCCGTCCAGGCGCTTGCTAAGCCGGATACTGCAGCGGCAACCCCCAGACGCTGAGACTCGCTCAGTATTGCAGCAAGTATGCATGTGAGATGTGCTGAGAGTTGCAAAACAGGCGAGCTCAGCACCGCAATCATTTCGTCTTGCTGTTACCCTCAGTTAAGGATTGGTGTTCAACAGCCAAAGCTTTGTGGGTGCTGATTGGCGGATCCTGTGAGGCGCAGGGCCATCATGGCGAGCGCGACACCTGGCGTGCGGCTGTTTGGCTTCACGCTGCCCGGCGGCGCCGACGTCGATGCAGGACTGTCGGCCAAGAAGCGGGCAGCCGGCGACGGCTACGGGCTGGACGCAACCATGAACAGCAAGCGCCAGCGGTCTATGCAAGCGCTCCCGTTGGCGGCAGAAACCCTGGCAGCTCGCGCCAGCACCGATTGCGGCAGCCCCACTTTGAAAAGCCGCACATCGGCGCGCAGCAGCCTCAACTCTCAAAACTCTACATTCAGCATGGACGGCGCGGGCGCCGCGGGCCCTACGCCCAGCCTCCAGGCGCCCAGCCACTTCGAGGCGGGCGACGCCGTGCCACCGGCGGTCTCGGCGCCGCTGGCGCACTATGCGGCGTCCTCGGGGACGTCGAGGCCTCTGTCGGGGCCCCTGCTGCAGCCCAGCGCCCTCCGCCTGTCGCCCGCCACAGCCTTCACGCCGTACTATGAGCCGGCCGCTGCCTCGTACCGCCCGTCCGCCGTTGCCGCCGCCGCAGCGCCAAACCCCTTTGGCTCCGCCGCGCTGAATCCCTTCGGCGCCGCGCCGAATCCCTTCGGCACTGCGCTGCCGTGGGCGGACGCCGCGCTGCAGGCGGCGCCGGCGGGCGGCGCCGGGCGCTCGGCGCGGCGGCCCTCCGTCAAGCGCGGCAGCCTGGACTCGCACGCCTCCAGCGCCGAGCGCCCGCTGCCGGGCGTGCCGGGCGAAGGTGCGCATGACTGTCTTCGTCGCCCCGCTGTGGTCAACGAGCCGTCTCTCCATGGCTCGGCAGCAGGCGCCGTCTGCCAGCAGTCTGCCGCGACTTTCACATCGACCGAGCTGACACATCTGCAGCATTGGTTGTGCGCCGTTTCCACGGCTTAGCAAGGCTCTGCACTGCACTGCCAGCTTCTCCTGGGGCAGTGTCTCTGCTGGCATGTACCAATCTCGTGAATGTCATGAGCCAATTACCCTGCAGGTGCAGCCCTGGTGCTGGACGGCAAGACGGCGGCAGAGCGGCGGCGCGAGACGCTGGCCATCCAGGCGACGCTGCCGCCGGAGCTCAAGATCTGCTCCAGCTGCCGGGAGGTGCGTGCCCTTGGAATTGGCTTTGGCTGCGTGTTGAATGGCCACTCGCATATAAGCTGAAACCTCCATCTGCAAGCCTCGCCAGCCTCACGTTATCGCCAAGGCCATCACATCATCGCTAACTTCCCATCCGAACCTCGCATCCAGGTGTCGTAGCTGTGCTGCATTGACCTGGTTATTTGCCACGTTGATGCCTGCTGTGTCCCTGTGCTGTCTGGCAGGCAATGCGCTCGCTGCTGCTGACAGCCCATTGCCTGTTTCCTGCAGATCAAGCCCCGCGAGATGTACCATGCATGCCGCGCCAAGAAGGACCAGCTGCAGGACAGGTGTGCACCGCTGCTGGCCCTCAAGAGTAAATTTACATCTCACAATATGTAGCATTTCACATTCCCTAGATAATTCGGCCAAGACACTCGAAGCAGGATAGCTTTGCAGATGGGCACAGGAGACGCCTTTCACAAGGCAGCTATCTGAAAGCGTTCCACGCGTCTTCATGTCTTGCCGCAGGTGCAAGGCGTGCCGCGCCAGCCTGGATGCTGTGCGCACTGCGCTCGCACGGCCTGCCAACGCGGCCGCCCGCCCGGTCGGCGCGCTCGCGCTGGAGGTGTGTGTCGACATAAGATGTGCTGGCATGGGGAGCGACATCGCCCCAGCTTGGCGCTTGTTACATCACGACCCTTCTCGGACACCCCTGTGTTTACAGCCAAGGGAGGGCATCCGACCTGCCCCATGCGGAATGCACTCTGAACTCTGCTTTGTTTCCTGCCCCCGCAGCGCGCCGCGCGGAGCGCGGAGCCCTTCCTGCGCACCGCCGCCGCCGCCATCACAGCGGGCCCAGCGGCGCGCGCCTCCTGCCGCCGCGCGTCCGAGCCGGTGGGGCGGCTTGGCGGCCCGGGCGGCTCCTGCCGCCGCGCCTCCGGCCCCGCCAAGGCCGCCACCTCGGCGCTGCTGGCGCTGTCCTCCGTGAGGTGCAGACCGGACGCACAACTCAGGATTGTCTTGTGTCGTCTTATGCCTCACTGTTCAGGCCGATCAAAACAGGAAGGAGAAAGCTGAGATCTCACTGCGGCTGTCCCTGTAGGGAGGAGCCCGTGAGCCAGCAGTACCAGGCGGACCACGCGCGCGGCTCGAGGCCCGGGCCGGCCGCGCCGCCGCCGCCGCCGTGGGGCGTCGCGCAGGCGCAGCCGCGGCGGCTGGAGCCGGCGTCGGCCTTCCACCGGCCGCCGCCGCGCAGCCGCCTGGGCGCGCAGCAGCAGCCGCAGCAGCTGCCGCCACCGCAGGCGTGGAGCGCTAGCGCCTGCGGCGGCTGGGGCCGCCGCCCTGCTGCGCCCGGCGCGGGCCTAGCTGCGCTGGCCGATCCAGCCGCCGCCGCCCATTTCGCCGCGTCCCGAGGTGAGGCACAGCTCACTGCACCGTCACTCTTGTCCATGTTCTGCACATCTGGTGGCTGATGCGTCAGCAGCCCGACGTGACAAGCAAACAGTGGTGGGCATCCACACTGTGCCGGGTGAATGCACGCCGAGCACTCGTGTGGTCAGGAGTGGCGCAAAACACTGCCATGCTGACACCCTTCTTTTGCCTCGCAGGCCGGTGGGCGCTCGCGGCGCTGGCATGCATGCGCCATGGCGCTGCGGCGCCGCCGCCCACGCCTAAGACCGCCAGAAAGCTGGCGACTGCGCTCGGGCTGTCGCCGGCGGCGGGGCTGCTGCTGACGGCCATGGCGGCGGGCCTCTGCTCGCGCGGCGCCTTGCCCCGGCGGCCGCCTCCTCAGGCCCCCCTCTTCGCTCACAGCTCTGTTCGCGCGCCCGCCTGAAGGCTGACGGCGCTCCGCCCTGAACCTCTCGCCATGGAGCCGTGAAGGCCTTTAGCTCGCCCATGGCTCTGTTCCTCGTTTCCCGCTGTTTGCTTCAGGGCTACCAGGAAACAGACCTCGTAGCCATGGTCCAAGAAAGTTTTTTGGATACCAAACAAGAAGGCGGCCGGCTCATGCCGGCATGCGCGCCGACCATTTCCTCCGGCTTGCCATGCGCTTTTGGAGCACCTCGATTCGGTAAACATCGGGTGCAGCCATGAGTACCCCTTCTGTCGATCAAGTGATTGTGGTTTGGAGGTGTGCTCAGCAGATAAAACCACATGACTTCCTACATGTACAAACATCAATATTAGCGATCGGATGAAGCTGTGTGCGTTGCTCGGTATCTAGGTAAGTAGGTAGGTAGGCATGTCAACTGTATGGTGTAAGTTTCCTGAGACCAACGGACACTTCCTGCCTGTAGACAGGCTCCTATTGCTCGTGCAATGAGTTTCAGGCACGTGCGAGGTCCTGCAGCGCATGGCTTGGCACAGTCGTCACATCTGGCGAGGCCAGACTGGCTTTCACGCAGTACCGCATTGCCGAACTCTCTCAGCAGCACCATTGGCACAGAGATTAGTCACTGCACAGCCTTTGCTCCATCGCTTCGGCTCGCTCCCCAGTGTGCGCACTGCAATGTCAATGGGATAGTGGAGCAGTTCCGTGTGCGCATCACTCCTGCTTCGTCGCCAGCCGCTCCTTTGGCGCAAATGCCTCCAGCGGGGAAGCGTCCGCCAACGGTGGGGGCAGCCCCTCGCCAAACTGCAGCTGCCGCTGCGTGGCGCCAGACAGCTCTGCTGCTGAACTGCCAGCTGGTGCCAGGGCCGCTGCCGGCGGCTGCTGCTCGCGCTGCGGCGCCAGCTGCGGCGACTGCGGCTGCGAGGCCGTGCTGCAACATAACAGAGAAGGAAACATTTCAGCACCATGACTGCACAAGCCTGCCGCTTCCTCAGGCCAGCGTCACCGGGCATGGCAGCATGGGGCGCACAGGCATAGATCCAGCATACAAGCGGTCTTGTGTGTATCAAATGAAGACATGTTGAATACATGTTAGGCGTTCTGTGTCGTGGTCTACCGCTGGTGGCGCCCGCCGCCGATGCTGCCGGAGCTGCTGCGGCGGCTGCCACGTCCCGAGGGCGGCCCGCCGCGTCGCTGCTGCTGCCGCTGCGGGCTGGCCGGCGGCTGCTGCAGGTGCGCCATGGCCGCCATCGCCATCTGGTGCTGCTGCGCGCCAGCAAGCAGGCTCTGGTCAAGAAAGGTTTGAACATTACAGGTGGCGGGGATCGCGCCCAAACCTACCGTCCAGAGAGAGTCCAAGGCGGGCCTCAAGAACACCCACAGGCCAGCTGGTGCAGTCGAGGAGCAGTACAACTATTCGCCCTTTCCCTCTTGCCACACGCCCTAGTTTTTTTACGAAAGCCGATCTCTCAGTAGCATCGGTGCAGGCCGGAGCGCACCTGCTGCAGGTGCTGCTGCATGCTGAGCTGCACCGGGTAGCCCGGCTGGTACTGCATGGCTGGGTAGCCGGTGGCGGCCATCGCAGTGGGCATGCCCTCGGCGCCGGGCCGCGCCACAAAGCCATACCCCGGCAGGCCCGGCATGGCATACTGCATCGGCTGCATGCCCGGCATGCCCTGCGCCAGGGAAGGGGCGTGTACTTGAACGTAGAGTCTATATTGGAGATAACAGCAGTGCAGCTGGGCACCAACAGGTATCACAAAGGGACACCGCGCTGATGGCCCCCCTCCGCGTCGGTGACAGGACATGAGCTCGAGGGCCGCAGCACACTGGCGGAAGGTGCCCGTGAGAGGGAGCACTTGAGAAGGAATTGTCAAGGGTGTGCACCTGGAATTGCGCCATGCTGCCCGGCATGACCTGCTGCCCAGGCATGGCGCCCGGCTGCACGAACTGGTAGGCCATGCCCGGCGACAGCCCAACCGGCACAGCCTGCATGCCGGCGGGCATGAACTGCTGCTGCTGCTGCATGGCGTCGCCGCCGGGCATGCCCGGCATGCCTGGCGCGGCGACGGGGGCGTACATAAAGTGCTGCTCGCCTGGCCGGCCACCGCCGAGCCGCTGCCGCTGCTGCTGCTGCTGCTGGAAGAACTGCTGCTGCTGGGGGTGCTGCTGCTGCTGCTGCATGCCGAAAGGCGGCGGCTGCGGCCGGTAAGCGGCGCCGCCGGCGCCGGGCCAGCCGCCCTGCCGCTGGTACGCTGCCTGCTGCTGCTGCGCTGCGGCGTAGGCCGCCATGTCCGGCATGCCGCCGCTGTTCTGCCGCGTGTGCCCGCCCTGCGGCGGCTGAAACCCGTGCGCCTGGCCCGGGTACGGCATCTGACCCATCCCGCCAGGCAGCTCGGGAAACTGCGCATGTGATAAATTAGCACATTAGCTAGAGATGGTCACAGCATGTTGTTCCACAAAGGCAGCAGCTCTGCAGCCGAGAAAAGTATACCCTGACCATTCAGGGCTGCTTGACAGGTAAGAGTCCGGCAGGTGAATGCTGTCATCATGCCACACTCCGAATGTGTGCTCAATGGACGTGCAGATGCTGCTGTTTTATACGATGAGTAGGTCCTGAACCCGCTGGAGAATGCTGCCTTCCAGGTTGTCTTCTTGGCTGTGTGCAGTGTGCACCTGGCTGCCGTAGGTGGGCAGCGCATAGGAGCCGCCCTGCTCGCCGGGCCCCTCATTGTGGCCCGGGTCGAAGCGCGGCACGAAGCGCCCGTGCGCCCGCCGAAAGTCCGGGTCCCGCAGCTCCTCCTGCCGATTGCTGTGGAGGGAGCATACAAGGCTGTTCAGGGCCGCCTGGAGGATAGAGGGGCCGCAAGCAAGTCTCTCCACCGCTTCATCTCAGGGAAACCATACAGCTGCAGAAATTCGGGGTATCACGCTGCGATGTGGATAGGGACACTTCGAGAGACGTGCAGCCTTGGGCGTGTTGAGCTCGCACCGCAGCACCGCCTTTTTGTTGCCGAGCTGCCCGCCGCCGCCGCGGCCGTTGCCGTTGGCCTGGCGGCTGCCGCCGCGGCTGGGCTGCTGCTCGGAGGGGGAGGTACCGCCAGCGGACGCGTCCCCGCCAAAGATGCGGGCGCGCGCGCGGTGGTACTCCTGCTCTCGTTCCTGCACGGACCTGCAGGCAGGGCAGGAAGCGCTGAGAAGCAGTGGGTCTCGGTGTGAAAACTTGGGCACGCTGCGGCAGCTGGGAGCTGTCCGCGCCATCGGAACTGCCCACTCTCGGCTGATCCTCGCAGAGTCAATGCGCGCAAAAGTACTCGAGCAGCACGAGCCCGACAGCGGCCTTACAGCTTGCAGGAGCCGTCAGTTGTCTTTGTCAACAGGGCTGAGGACACCTGCCCGATGCCAAGTGTTCACCGTGTCACAAGCCGCTGGCATTTCACGCTTTTGAGGGTTTGAATGAACGCACAGGTCGATACACATTGGGAAGGGCGATGAGGAAGTCACAGCAACGCAGGTTAGAAGGCAACTCACCTGGGGCCGGCCTCGCTGTTGGTGGCGCTGGCGGAGTCGTCACTGGGCGGCTGCGCTGCACCCATCGAGCCGCTGCTCCCCGGGCGGCGCACCAGCAGCCTGGGGGCTGCGCCACTCTCTGACAGCGCCGGGCTGTCGGCGCGGCTTCCCTCGACCAGCTTCTGGTCCGCCAGCCGCGCCGGCGGGCGCCTGTTTCGTCACAAACATTTCAAGTTGAGCTGGTATCGAAACCTGTGCGAATTTTGACATGGGTAGCGGCGCTGCAGTGCGTGTTTGTTCACGCTACTACCATGCAGCAGCCATGCTACCTGGTGCTGCAGGTGCACCACGGCAGCACAGGCACAGCCTCCCGGCATGCGTGAGGGTGTGCGCCAGCACGCACGTGGGGGTCTGCGCGGTGCGCGTCGCCACGATGCGGTTGGCATGCTCGCCCGACTCCGCAGTGGCCGTCTCCAGCCCATAGTATTGGGACGTCTTGTGCGCCAGCATGCGCTGCAGGGTTTCGCAAGCAAGTATCTCAGGGGGCAGGAAACATCTCAGCGGGAAAGCCGGGGAACAGCAGCTTGTATGTATGTCGCCATCGGCATCAGGTTTGTGCCCATCTAATGTGTGCTTGCTATCAGGACTTGGGTCTGAGTCCTGCGTTGGCAGTTGCGGCACTGACGTTGTGCAGCCAGACACCGTTTGCATAGTCAGCAGAGGTTGCGCAGCGAAGGTCAGCAGCAAGTGATCACGCGCAGCGCACCTGGTACGGCGTGAGGTTGGGGTCGAAGACGAGCTGCTGCTCCTGTGACTGCTTCAGGAAGTCCTCGATGTCCACCTCGAACCTCAGGACTGCACGCGCCAAGAAAAGGTCATGCATCTGGCAGGTGCACAACACACACAGACCGAGGAGTTCCATTCCCTGTTGCAAAGCATGCTGCCTGGGGTATGCACACACGCTTGGGAAGCTGCCGAAACAGGGTCAAGAGAGGTGTCAAGATAGGCGGCATGCCTGTCAGCCTGTTGGTGGGGCTGCTCAGGGCGTCGCGGATGCTGCTGTCCACGAAGGATGCGGCGGCTGCAGTACCGCCATCGGCGGCCGTGACGCGGGCTGCTGGCTGGTTGCTGGGAGCGCTTGATACGGTCTGGGCATCAGCGGAGGCGCTGCACAAGCAAATGAACGTGCTGTTTGGGCAAGGAGTGACCAGAGTGTCCGCCAGCGCCAGCAGAAGGTGCGTGATCTGCGTGCAGGAGTCACATGCATGTGTGCGGCAGCGCCGCCCTTGAAGGACCTTTGATAACTCTGCTGCGGCGAGCAACGCGCGAAGAATAGGCTATACGTGTACGTGAGCACCAATCTTCAAGGCTATCGAGCGCTGCTGTGCTGCCGAGGGATCTGGTCACATATGTGCTTCAGCCATCCACACGCCTTGAGAAGGCTCGACCAACCTCAGTCGGTCAAGTTCTACTGACCTGTCGTTGCCATCAGGCTCGGCAGGTGTCCCGGCCGTCTGAGACACGACAAGCCTGGCGAACTCAGGTATTTGATCAACTCCGTCCTCCCACGCCGAGACTGGCTCCCCTGCGCCTGCTGGCACTGGATCCGTCATCTGAGCACTGAGATCAGGTTGCGGAAGCATGTCATGTGGCCGTAGCCCTGAGTCCGCTGTAGCAAGGCTGCTGCGGCTTTGCATGCGGTACAATACTTAGCTACTCAATCGGGGTGAATCTGTGCTGACGTGCAATATTAGGCAATTGCACACTCATGCTCAGTGTGGGCAGATTAATTCACTCGGTGTGTTTGTAATTAATTAATTAAAAACACGATGTTATTGATTATGTTACTAATCCCTTCCTGACCGCCACTGAAGCTGAAACACCTCGGGAAAAGTCGGATTAATTCAAACGAAGAAGCTGGAAAAGTCAGAAGTCGAAATTACGAAAAAAAAAATTCACGCCAGG
>JAABUM010005091.1_pt1 | contig 14152 bp, 18 predicted proteins | sample 5559161 | NCBI WGS metagenome assembly JAABUM01 (sample SAMN10711868, study PRJNA513369) | rock metagenome | isolation source: Antarctica rocks | place: Antarctica: Victoria Land, Siegfried Peak nord
TTCGCCTGGGTCAATGACAACTACATAGGTGAGCGACTGTCTCGTGCCACACCTGTGCTGAGGACGTTTCTGCACCGGCGATGGCGGTCCTGATCATCATGCTGCTGTACTATCCTGGCTGACCTGAAAATTTGAACGAACTGTGGCTTGATTTGTTTTGTCTGCTGTGCAGGCGACAGACAGGCTCTTGCGCGCGCAGCCGGTAAGCCTTTCGTCTGACCTGCCCTTATGGATCCTCCGTCTGCAGTAAGCAGTCTGGCGGCTGCAACAGCCATCTGTATGTGCCCAGATCGTGATGTGCTGACGTGCTGCAACACCCTGTTGTGAACAGAGCGGCAACACCCTGAAACCTGAACCATGTTTCTGCAGGAAAACCACTGATCATGGAGGAGTATGGGGCACCACGCGCCTACGTTCAACCGCGCGACACGCTCTTCCGCAGGTCAGATCCTGAACCACCACATGCCGAAGCACCACAACGGTTTCTGCACGTGCACCATGCTTTCGTTTCCTGATTGCGCTGACGACAGCATGCGTGCCGGTTTTGAAGGATGAGACACAGGGACCGGTCATGTGCAGAAAATTCCGCTTGATGCCTTGTTTTGTGTGTGCAGCATGCTGGCGGCGTCGGCGGCATACAGACTGGCGGGGACTCAGTCGTGGGAGATCTGGCCGCTCAGCGGCCAGGACGACACCCAGTACGATTTCAACTACACGCAGTCCGGCGCTCCGACTGTCCTCATGGAGCTGGCATACCGCCTGGCCCAGGTGCGCACTTGATACAGGGTGGCTTTCGAGTTGCCAGACCGGCTATGCACAGGACGGATCCGCATGGAGCCCGCCGCAATTCTCACAGAAGTGTGGTGAGATATGTCATGCCGAACAATCTTTGCAAGGCGACGCAATGATTCAGATGGTCGATCCGTAGGCTCAGGGCGCCGCGGCTCCATTTGCCTACAACTGCCAGTGCACGGACGCGTCGCCAAGTCCGCAGACAACTTGCGCGCGGCTGGTAATTTCGCTGTTGGTCCTCATTATTCAAAATTGAGCTGTTGATTATAGACCAAAGCTGGCACGTCCACTATTCGAATGCGCTGCTGTCGCTCATGAATGCTTAGCTATGGGGGAACCTTTTTGGAAACTCTTGTCTTGTGAGATCAGCTGCATGGTTTCGTCACATTAGGGTTGCGTGTACATAATCTCATGCGTGTACATACATGCATGCATTCTATTGAGGCTCTGCTCGCAGGTCGCTGCCAACGCAAACAAGTGCTGCGATGCGATGTGGCTGGCAGGCAACTTCTGCCAGACCAGCTGCAGCCGCTGCGGGTGAGCTGCGCTTTTATCATGGTTGACTGTTCACACACGCCTTTGAATGGTAGCTTTGATTTCCCTGATCAATTGCTCTCGGTGAAAGCGAACAGCGCAAGTAGCACAGTCTCACTTCAGTCTGCCTGGTCTACCTAAACACAGACAGGCTGTATTAAGGGCGTCGTGGTAGAATTTCGAGCCACGTAGCAGCAGGGCGCCGTCACACAGCTTTAGTCGTGTTTCTGTTGCCGTTGCGCAGGTGTGCGGGCGGCTCCCTGGCGTGTCCGACGGCGGCGGCGCAGCGGGACGGTGCAGTCATTGCGTCCCCGCCGCCGCCGCCATCGCCGCCAAGGCCGCCGCCTCCGCGCCCGGCCCCTCCGCCGCCTCCACCAACGAAATCGCGCACGACGGCGGATTGACTTGGCAGGGGAAAAAAAGAAATCCGTTTCGGTCTGCCCCGTGATCTCACCAGGAAGCCGGCAAGGAAGTGAATCATCAGCACAAAGCGCTTGTCGTCATGCCCCTTGCGGCATCAGTAGTAATTGTGGGCATCATTCCACCCGAGGGGAGTTAGGCAGTCATCACCAAACCTGAGCTTGGGATCTTCAGTCACTCAGCCGAGAATACGAATGTGATTGGATGGTGCCGGATCATGTCGCTCATCCAATACCTGATGTGTACATTGTCCTGTAAGTCGAACTTGAATGCTGCACACGCGCTCTGGTTTGACAGTTGTGTTTTGGTGGTTTTGACTAGAGTTGGGCAAGCATTTTAAACAACGTCGTTCTTACAGACTTGTCTGGGAAAGTTGTAGAGCGTGCCGTGGGAGCGCCACCTCGTGCTCCGCGAATCGGTGTGCATGCGCGGCCTGTGCACCGCAATGCGCGCTCCGAGAATGAGATGATGTCACGGGGTCCAAGAAGTGTCATGGTGCATGTCAATGTAGTGTCATGGTAGTGTCACGTCCTCGGGTTTTGCAGACCATGACAACCCCTTGACATGGATTGACATGTGAGGTTGACACTGCTCTGACAGGTTGTGACATTGCATGTTGACAGATGGTAATGTCATGACATCATCATGTGATCACGACATGTTGTCACGAGAATGTCATGAGCAACAGGTGCAATGGGTCACACGTTTGTCAATCGTGTGTCCAGTCCTGAAACGGTGTCAGGGATTCTAGGCGTGACAGTTGCCCTGACGTATTTTGACATGCAATGTGACACAGGTCGACAGGCCGTCAGACCCATTGACGGTGACGGCCTGACAGCCACATGACACGGCATTGACACCAGCCATGAAGTGTGCTTGACAGTGGTCTGACACCTCCTTTAAATTTTTCAAGGCATCTTTATCGACACCCAATGATCGACAGCTGCTGCCACGGTTTTCAAGCCAAGTCCGGCGCAGATCTAGACCCAAAGCACATCAAGTACGTACAAGGACCGCGCCCGCCACCGCCACGAACACAGCGGTGCGCGGTGTCCGCCAGAGCTGTGCGGCACAGCAAATTATTGCTGAGCCCCGGCCTCTTGAATCTACAATCATACACCGCTTGCAGCTGCTGACGAGGAGAAGCGATCCGGCCGCGCACACTGCCGAGTTTCCAGCATGGTCCTCCTCGTGAGTAACCACGAGACGCCCTCAGTGCATGCTGCCGCCCCCGAGCTGGCTGCCGCCCGACTGGCTGCCGCCTCCGCCCGGCTGGCCACCGCGGCCGCCGCCCGGGTGGCCGCCACGGCCGCTGGCGCCACTGCCGCTGCCGTCGGGCACCGAGTCGGCGGATGGCACTTGCTGCTTCTGGGCCCGCGACGGCTGCCGGCGCTCTGGCTCCTTTGCCGTCTTGGCCTGCATGTGGTAGCACATGCTGCAATGACTCCGGCGGAGATGTGATTGGGAACCTTGAGATGCTGCCACATCAGACGACAAGTCGACAGCGGGACAGAGCCAGCTTCTGTGTTAACCAGCTCGGCGCCTGCCTCCTCTATATGACGGCAGCAGGACGGTGCCATAATGTTGAGACAATATCATATCTCACAGACATGCGCTGGATGCATCAATCACCTTGGCGGCGTTGTCCTTGGCGGTTGTTTTGGTTGCCAGGCCCGGTCCGCCTTGTCCCGCATCAAACCCGCGATCGTCGTGTGTCGGCAGCCCTGCCAGTGCAGCATGCATGTGATAATCACGTCAGCTGCTGATTCCGGGCCAAGGACAGTGCAGAGCCGACATGTCGATGGGCGACACCGATCCGGATTGCAAGGAGCAGCATGCTAAAGCTGATCGGCATATCTGTGTTACAAAAGCCTCAGTGCGCCCCAAATCGCCAGTGATGTCAACGGCAGAGGCTGCACCTTTACCCCAATTCATCTGGTTGCTCCGCCGTCTGCCTTCTGCAGGGAAGCCGGCCACGCCCGCCCCCGCCGGCAGTGCGCACGACAGCAAAGCTGAGCAAACCCACGAAGAAGCCGCAGCGCATGCTCCAGTCCCACGCGCCTGCCAGGAAGCCACTGCGGCAGCCCACGAACAGCCCTGCGTCACGCCCCACCACCAAGGTAGCGCATCCTGTTCGAGGTGCATGCTGTTATTGCTAGCTGCCCTAATCTGGTGAGCACACGCCTGTTCGATGATGCAGATCGTCGAATGCCTATGTGCACAGCATTCTGAATATCCTGCCAAAGCGCACATCAACTGGCACTCTCATCGTCGCGTGTTGAGTTGCATGATAATCTACATGGGGTTACAACACAGAAGAAGCCCCCTCGGAAGGTGCCCACTGCCACCGTGACGGCCAAGCACCGGCCGAGCAAGTCGAACCGCCGCTGATACCTGGCTGCGCAATTGCAACGCTGCAAGCCGAATTATCACATTATCATTATCAAATTTATTATCATCACAACATGCGGTGAAATGGTATATTCCAGAGACAGCAAGAAGCAGCACGGCTGTCCAGAACAGACAATCGAATTTTGGAGCACCGTGCATCTGCACCTGCTTCCAGCTTCTCGGAAGGGCTGAAAAACGAGGGCAGCCTTTCTGCATGGCACTGCAAGGACAGCTTTCTCGCGTCCGCTCTGTCATTGTGATCGGCCGTGTGAAGTTGAGGAGCCAGACATTGATTCGAACTCTATGAGAGTATGAGAACACGCCGGCACGCCTAGATTGGCGCTCCGCATCATTGGCGCGATAGTTCCCCGTCCTGCGGGATGCGTCCTTCAGGAGGCGACAACGGGGCTTTCAGGCCAGCGAGCCGGATCAAGGTGCTTGCTTACATTTACTAAGCCTTGTACATGCTTCCGCAACCTGGATGAGTCCGCTTCAGGCCGCCGTGTCGGACTCGTCCCGCTGCATCGTCGTAAGCCCGTCGAACGGGGGCGTAGGTCTTTCTGTTTCATTGCGGGACCTCCAGTTTGCCATTTAGAACTTCCAGGGCTTAGTCTGTGCGAGATTCTGCGAAGGATCCCCAGCGACACCGTCTGCCGCTCGATTCCGCATCGCCAGATTGTGGTGAGCGCCACCCTGCCGTCTCAGGTCCGTCCAGTGAGCTGCCAACTTTGTGGTCAAGATGAATCCTGATTGCACTCTAATATGTCCTGGCGCAGTTGCCAGCCGCGTTGGCGCTCCTCCTGCTGCTGTTGTGCTGCCTGCTGCCGCCAGCGACGGCGGCGCATGTGACTAGATTTGAGCGCGCCGCAGCGGCCGGCCGCCGCAGGACACTGGCGGCAGGTTTCACAGATTACTCAGCTGAAGATGTGCGCCGCGTGGCCCTGGCGTCGGGGCGTGGCGCCACGTCGGCGATGCGAGCGGCTGCCAGCATGCCCGGATGGCGGCAGGCGGAAGTACTGGGCGTGCCCATCAACTGGGACCATGCGGCACATAATCTACAGGTAGGTGGTCTCGTAGATGTAGAAGTGCACAGTGGGTTCAAATGCGCTGCTGCATTGGTGTTAGGCAGAGCTGCAACAGGTGGTGCTATTGCTATTTCCTGTACCTTCTGTGGCCCCCCAACCCGCAGTTGATAACATGCAGCAAACGTCTGCGGGAAGTGGCAAGTCCAGCAGCTGTGCCGCACACAGACGCCCGCTATCACTTGATCCCAACCTGCATGTCAGCCGATTGCCTCTGTGAACTTGGTTCACACATGCGGATGAAGCAGTTACCCAAATACGAATTGCAAAGCAATTCCGTGCCCTGCAGTCCTGGCGGCGGTGCTGTTCGTGCAGCGCTCGCGGTCGCAGGCGAAGCGACTGGACGCAGAGACGGCGGCTGCGGCAGTGGTCAATGACTCGTTTGGCAGCAGCTCCTTCAGCAGCGGCATGTCGTCAGTCGACATGAAGCCCGGCAAGGGACAGGTGAGCCTGCATTTCAAGGCGTCTGCCTGCCCATTGTGAACAAAGTGCCGCAGCAACCCCCGCAGCTCCTGAAGCCACGCTTGCACTGCCTGAAACTCAGCCTCGGAACGCTGCCGCCTTGCCCCGCTGCCGCGGGCTGCAGCTCCAGCTGGCCGGCGGCGCCAAGCAGGCGCTGCACTCCTTGCGTTTTGCTCGGCAGCCACATCCCAGACCGCCCATGCTGGCGACTGAGGCCCTCACCACGAATAGACTTTTTGTTGTCAACTAGCGGTCAACTAGTGGCCAACTATAGTATCGGAATGAATTTCTGCACAGGTGGTCATTGGCTACCGCTATCAGTCGGTGGACGCCCTGTGGGCGGCCGCCGCCAGCCGGCACAGGGCGCCGTCGGTGGAGCTGCGCCAGCTGGCGGGCGGCGGCCGCGCGCCGCAGCTGGTCGCGGCGGACATCGAGATGTGCATCGCGCCTGACGGTCACCGCGTCGTCCTCGGTGGCGGCGCCTTCAGCACGGTGCATTCCCTGTCAGCAAATTGGATGCATGTGAAGAGTACTTGGTCTCTTGGAAAGATGAGGAAGTGTTCACATGTGCATCGCCCCCGACGGTCATCGTGTCGTCCTCGGCGGCGGCGCTTTCAGCACGGTGCGTCTGGCAGCCTGATGGACTGATGGATGATGCAAACATGATGCAGACATATGAGGCTTCTTGGACGCTGTCATGAATGAGGAATTGCATCCACAGATGAGGTTCCGACACGAGGCAGCCTGTCCGCATTCATATAGTGGTGCACAGCTCAGCGCAGAGGCTCATGCCTCAGTGGAGAGGCATGATAGGGACAAGTGCTCCTATGCTTCTGCTGCAGGTGTACAAGGGCAGGCACAGGCTACGGGATGTGGCCATCAAGGTGCTGCAGCTGGAACCAGGTCTTGCGACAGCCGTGCAGCGTGAGGTGACCTTTCAAACCCTACCTTTCAAACCGTATTGAAGTCCGCCCATGTCTGTTTTGGTGACCGGGCAGCTCACGGACCTGCAGCCAACACTGGAGGGCTGCTCTTGGAACGCTGTATGCTGATCCAGTGGGAGGTAGCTGTTCGTCTATTGGTGCCAGACTCGGTGAGGTGTCGATGCACCTCAAGTAGCTGCTCGCGCATCTCACGCAGCAATAAACGGCAACAGTGTTTGCTCAAAACGTGAGGCGATCAAAACCTGCAGGTGCAGCTGGCGGAGCGCGTGAGCCGCGACGCCAACGTGGTGCAGTTCTACGGCGCCGCGCCAGCGCCGGACGGTCGCGAGATGCTCCTCGTCATGGAGCTTATGAAGGTGCGTCCTGCAGCTGCTTGCCCACGCATTCGTGACGTTTGAAAACTGCGCCAGGATTGCTGCAGGCATTCTCCTAACACCCTGGCAACCCAGCCTGCCTGTGTAGCTCGATCCTGGCTCCGTTGCCGCGGCAACCTTCGTGGCCATGTCGGGGCAACACCCCCCTCAGCAGAGCTGGCGGCATCGCCGTGAGCACAGTGCTGCATTCTGCTGCAGGGTGGCGACCTGCGCGCAGCGCTGGACAGCGCATCGAAAGGCGCCCAGTTCCTGTGGCGCAACCGCGGCGCTGGCATCGCTGCCGACATCGCGAGGGGGCTGGCCTACATCCACTCCGCCGGCGTCGTGCACAGGTGCTGCCACATTCGTATGGCATCGAGAAAAGATAGGCCTGCGTTGTTGCTAGGCTACTCTGCTGCTTCATCCTCTCGTCTTGCTCCAGATTTCTTGGGTCTGGGTCCCAGGCCACCCATGAAGGGTACACCTGCTGTTCTGTTACCGAGCCAGGCGTAGGCTTGTCGTGCCGTGCGAATTCGTGTTCGTATAAAACCTAATGCGCTGTCCTCCTTGATGCTGATCGTTGAGCCGCCTGCCGCGCAGGGACCTCAAGTCCAGCAACGTGCTGCTGACGGCGGACGGGGTGGCCAAGGTGGCGGACGTGGGCGCCGCGGCACTGATGGACGCGGAGTACGTGTCCACGCACTTTGGCACGCTGGCGTGGGCCGCGCCCGAGCTGCTGATGGCGGACAACACCACGCGGCTGGACGCCAAGGTGGGACCTTGTATGATCCTTGTGTCGGCGAGCTCAGAACCTTTCGGCAGTCTGTTGACGCTTGCCGCGGGCCTGGTGCCTGCAGCTGCCTGCGTTGTCATGTGGCCCGCCAGGCTGCAGGTGCACTGTCGGGCACCACAGCCTTGCAGACGGAGACCGGCAGCTAGCGAAACAGCCCGTATGTTGCAGCCTCACTGGGCTCTGTCTGGCAATCGCTGCTCAGCGTTTCTCTGGTGCTGTGGCGGCCGCCTGCACCGGCATGGCCACGGGACGCCTATACAAAGGGAGGCAGCCCCGCACTTGCTGACCTCAGGTGCAGCATGCAGCTTGGCGCGGAATTAGCCACAGGCATGCGTTCCAGGCGCAGGGACACACCTCACCAGGGACGAGGTAACATAGCTGTGAGTTTGGCATGGCATCGGCATCGAGTCTGACAGTCACCTTCCCGACTCCGTAGGCCGACTCCTTCAGCTTGGGCGTCGTGCTGTGGGAGATTGTGACCGGCGAGACGCCGGTGCGCGGCAGCATGCGGCCGGTGCGTGCGCCCGAGGAGTGCCCGCCGGAGGTGGCGGCGCTCGTCGCGGAGTGCCTGGCGGCGGATCCGGCGGCGCGGCCCAGCGCCGCGCACGTCGGCGAGCGGCTGGCGGCGCTTGCGGCGCGAGCCTGAGGCGCCTTGGTGGACATGAGCGGCGGTTGTCAGGGTTTAGGGTGCTTTGCCTGTGGCGAACAACGAGGGGCATAACCCGGAAGTTGAACTCGACAGTTGACATGGAAGTACGGTGGTGGATATGGAAGCCTGGGATCTGGTGGGAGTCCAGCGCTGTGTTTGCGGGTGCAAGGCCCCAGCGTGGATGACCCGAAACACTGCCATTACTTGTGGTAGCAAGCTTATTCTGGGCACCTGCCGCCCGGCTGGATTCCATGAGTGCAGCCGCGGTGCTGCAGCGACGTAATGTGTGTGGCGCGGCGCATGTGCCTCCGCGGAGCTTTGCCTCTGCAGATGCGCCGCCGTCGGGGACTCGTGACCAAGTGAGCAGTCTGGCTGCAGTCTGGCCGCACTGGGGGGCGGCATGCGATTTCCCGCATGTATGCAGCTCATGATTGGCCTGGTGGTTTTCTTTTTTCATGCATCCATGTTGATGGTTTGTTAGCCGCAGTAACACGCTGAGCACGTGGCGCTGATGCCAGTCTTCGTGCAGTATTTTGGACACCGGTCTAGAAGTTGTTTAGGATTTTAAGCGCGGTGTTGAGCTGTGGTCTAGCGCAAAGCAAGTAATATACAAAAGCCACCTAGAGACACAAAAGCAGTCCCTTGGCGATGTTCGGTTAACTCTGCAGTCCCTTAACTGTCACTCCCCCCACAACGACGGCACACCCTTTCCTCGTTGCTCATAAGGGCGGCGGTCGGTGCATGGCGCCATCGCCGCCGGCGGCGATCCCTTGGGCATGCACGACAACTTCCACAGCACGGACGATTGACAGCGCACCAGTGGGGAATGGCAGAACGATCAGTCCAAGTCCAGCACATTCACGTCTGAGTTGCTTTGGCTTGCCAAATGGAGAGCGTACTCAAGCGCACTTCACCGTGACCGCTGGGTTACTACCAGGCGCGTAATGCACCCGAGCGGTGCAGCAGCGCGCACCAGGCCCTGGGATACCACTCCCTTAGGAAGTGCCAGATGGATCATGCTTCCACCTGTAGTACTCACTCCATCAGGTATTGCCATACATGAGGTGAGCGCCGGCTGGTAAGCGTGGTGTCGGAGGTTTGAGCACAGGCCGACAAGTGGTCCGCGGCCAGCGGCCCCAGAACTTTGAACAGAGCCGCATTCAGCTCTCATAACCTACCGTCGACGCCCCGAGCTCGCCGACCTAGGTTAAATGCTCGGGCCGTGAACTGCTCCATCGAGCACACAGCGCAGCACGCACAAGCACTACAGCGCGCCAGCCAGCGCAGTTGACTAAGGGTGACCAAGCCCGTCGCCATTGAGTTTCATACATCCTCATTGCATGGATTGCTCTCTAAACGTTCTGGCGCAGGACAGTCTCAGCGAAGCGGATATCCCAGATATCTTGTCGTTCTGTTCTGAGCTGTTTGAGGACGATAACTCAGCCCGCTTTTTGCCCCAGCAAGCTTCCATAAGCCACCTTGAGAGTCGCGCATTCGGAATTTCCGGACAGGTGCAGTTTTACCGCTCCGGCGACGGAGGGTTTAGGGTTTAGGGTTTAGGGTTTAGGGTTTAGGGTTTAGGGTTTAGGGTTTCCTCGTCCCGGCTTGCCATCTGAGCAGCCACTACTGCTTGCACCTCGCATAAAACCCACGCTATCAGCTAGATTGTCCCCATCCGGGCCTTCAATTCGACCGTGTCCGATGCTGCCATGCCGCGGGGCAGTTTCCCGACGCCGCGCGCCTGACGGCGGAGTGCATCGCCTCGGTGCCGCCGACGGCCAGGCAAGTCCAAACATCTGCTCAGGGTTACATCAGGTCGTCTCAGAGCAGCGGCAGCGACGAGCAGCGCAGCGGGGACCCGGCGCCGCCACAGGCTGCAATGCAGCCTCCCGCCGGCGGTCAGCACGCCCGACAGCGCAAAGATACCCACCGGCAGGCCCAGCGGCGGTACCGGGAGCGGCAGAAGGTGGGGCCCCGTTTCCTGTCGTGCTGGCTACTGTACAGCTGTCTGCAGGCACTGTCGACTGCAGCGCTTGATGCATGAAACTGCGCCTTGCCTGGTGCAGGGGAAGCTGTCCTCGGCGGAGAACCAAGTGGCGGATCTGACCAAGCAGCTTGAGGAGCTGCGCATGGAGAACCTGGCAAAGGTGTGTTTCCATGGATGCAGCATCTGAGCACTGCTGTTGTGGCTGGCGGCGGGCTGCATCATGGTCGAGGTTACAGGTTGATCTTTGTAACACCTCTTCATTGATGCCGCTCAGGATGCACTGCTGAAGCAGCAGCAGGCAAATCTTGCGGGGGCAAAAGCGATGGACGGCGCCGCTGCACCGCCATCTGATACAGCACCGCAGCAGCAGGTCATCTCGGCAAGTATGTGCTCCTGTTGTTTTGCAGCATTGCTGTGCAGCGCATCGTGCACACACTTGGCACCAGTCACCCATTCATTCTCGATCTCACTTTTGACATCTCGCTGGCAAACAGAGCACAAAGTGGAAACTACTTGATATTTGGCGGCGCTGCAGGAAACGGCGCAGACATGCTGGTGGATGGATGCTGCGACTCGAAACTTTCTGTTCAGCCACGATGCGCACCTGGACGGAGACGTCCTCCTCACCATAGACCTTTCTGCCCCCATTCGCATGTCGCATCAGCAGGTGGGTTCGGCCCTTGTCTGAGGCTGCAGCGGGCTGCCATCTGTCAGCGCATGCTTTGCAAGTCTTCAGCTGCTGACCTCGCTAATGCTGCTAAACAGAATATCCGAGCACATCGCTGACTGGCTGTGCTTGCCGCGCCGCAGCTGTGCCAGCTGACTCCGCAGATGGTGGGCGAGCTGTGGCACATGTACATGAAAGGGTGAGCGATGCCAAGGGCTACCGCAACTCGTACATAGTGGCTGTAAAACGATTTCGGCCAGTCAGTGCCTGGCATAAGCACGGTTATCAGTACCAAAAAACGTGTTTATCGTGGCGAACCAACCTTACCACAGGTACGCAGAGTGCCTGCTTCAGGCGCAAGGCGACCCGCAGTCGCCTGCTGGCCTGAGGCTGGTGTGCTTCATTTCAACCTTCCTGCCCCTGTCAGCCAATGGTCCACTTGCATTGCTCATGAAATGATGTATGCATTGAAGGGTTTGCAAATTGCTTGATCCATGACACGTCTACATCAAATTATGCAGGAGCGCCTGAGCTTCGAGGCCGGCCAGGTTTGGGCGTCTGTGCAGGCGGGGTACCCCGACAAAGTGAAGGTACTGCGGTGGCAATGATGCGATCTGCTGCAAGCCTCCAGGCGAGCCACCGACCTATGAGCACACGCCAAGAGCGCCACCGAGCATCGGACAAGTGGCTCCTGCAGTACATGGACGTTTGCCGCTTTGCTACACGCCACAGGAGGCGCTGCGGTACATGACCCGTGCGGACCCGCAGCGCCATCCCCGCAGTCCGTCCCCAGACGCCGAGGACAGGCGGCTGGCGCACGCCGCAAACTTCACGCCGCACCAGCGGGTGGTCCTCTTCCGGCTGCGGATTCCGTTCTACCTCAACCTGGGGCGCCTGAAGGCCGGGCGCGGCGCGCTGGCCGCGCAACTGCAGGCGCGGTTTTGACACGCCTGCTCTTGGTGCTGGTTTTGACATCTGGCGTCTCGATGTCATCTCGAAGGCATTGTGTCTGCTATCAATGCCACCCTGCAACAGTGCATCAACCACATGCCAGTTGTCGCAAGAGAACATGGTCCGCCAGGGGTTAAGGGACAGTCAACTGCGATGCAGGCGGAGCTGCCGCCGCTGCCGCAGGGTGCCTCGCCGTCTGACGGCCAGAAGTTTGAGATCGCGGAATCCGTCATGGATGCGCTGAAGGTCACCATGCGAGATGAGCACTGCTGCTACGCAAAGGCGAGACCCTTTCAAAGGGTCTAGGAGGTTCCAGGGGAGACCCTTCGTCTCCCCGTTCGTCTCCCCTGGAACCTCCTAGACAAGCATCCAAACTAATTAGCAGCAATAATTAGCTTACAAGCAGCCTTCTCATCAGCGCAGGCTCCTTGCGCAAGCGGCCAAATGCAGCAGCCGTTCCAGGATGTGCTTGCGAAACTAAAGCTGTGATTTCATTTGCCCGCAGGCCAGCATGATCCTGTGGCGCCGCATCCTCACATGCTTCCAGGTGCGTTTACTCTACAGAAGCCTTTCAAAGTCTAGTCCTTCTGTGCCTCGCCTCCGTCATAAACCTGCAGCAGCTGACAACTTGACTTTTATACATCCTCGCCGCAGAGCGCCACGCTGAACATCCAGGCCTACCCGCAGGGCGTCCGCATCTTCGCCCTCACAGGTGTACTGAATGATCTGCATCTTCTCGCCACAAAGCATCTGAGGGCACGCCTGTTGCTGCAAAGGAGCCCCCAAAGGATCAGGAGTCGCATCCTGCTGTACCTCTGTGCATCACAGCACAGAAACCCACAGGACAGAATGTGCTCGTGCAGAGGCGTTGGCGGAGGTGGCAGGGGAGCCATCATCGCAGCAGCTGATCGAACGCGGCGGGCAGGTGCGGCATTGACCATTGACTGATTTTGATTCGTGCCCTAGTTTGCCCTAAACCCTACCACACATGCCTCCTCCCAGTGTGCACTGCGAATGCTGCACTGGCTTCAGCTGCAGTTTCCGATCCTGCATGTCGTGGAGTCTAGGAGCTACAGCTGAAGCATCGACGCCGTGCAAGGTTGTCGATGCGAAGCCACGATGTGTCCAGGAGCCCGGCGCGCCGCTGCTGCCGCTGGAAGACGTGCTGCCGGCGTCCATGCGAGTCGAGCACGTGCTGCCACCGGGCGCCGGCCTCGCCTCCTGCCCGGCCGCCGGCCTTGCGGTCGGCCAAGGCCCCCCTGCCTGGGCCGCCCGCCCGACAGCCAGCCTGGGGCGCTGAGTACCGGGGGTCGTCATGCACACGGAAGCTCGGCAGGTCGCGTGTTGGGCGGCGCAGCGTTTTGAAAGTGGAACCGAGAAGTCGCTGCTGGACGACACGTTCAGGGGGCACCCATCATTTTTTCAGGGTGTACACGTATTGGCCCTTGCGCACCTAGGAATCTGCTCGGATCCGCGTGGTGATGGTGTCGATCAGCGTCCTCGCCGGCGGTGGCGCCAGCACAACAAGCCGTCGTTTATTATTTCACTGGTGCGAGTGCGCCTGTTTGCACGCTGAAGCATTTTTAGTTTCGCCTTAAGACTACAACTGGGACTGCTGTTGATCGTATAGCACCAGCTTTTCAGGGTTGAGGCCGCTGTTGTTCTATGAATTCTCTGAACCAAACTCTGCATGATTACAGTGAAAATGCCGTATTCGCTGATGCTGGGGAATCTACCTCAGCTGTTTCGATTGGCAATTCTCAGGCATTGAAGCTTTTGACCTGCTATCTCAGGAAGGACGTCGCATTACGGCGGCAGACCAGAGGTCTAGCATTTGCGCATCCCTGAACTCCAAAGGTCAGCCCGTGCCAGGAGCATTCGGCTTGCGTGCTCCGCGGCGGCTTGCCGCGCGCAGGCATCGCCACAGCGCGCAACTCTACCAGTGGCGAGGTGTAATATGTTAGGGGTAGCAGGCCTAACATGTTACCCTGCGGAGGGCTGCCGGTGTTCAACAAGTAAGTTACCCTAACATTTGCGAAAGACTTTGTTATGGTAACATCGTGGGTAACATGTTAGCTAACTTGTGAGCCTCCAGCATAACTTTTTACACTGTAACGACCAGCCGAC
>JAABUM010005092.1_pt1 | contig 14149 bp, 12 predicted proteins | sample 5559161 | NCBI WGS metagenome assembly JAABUM01 (sample SAMN10711868, study PRJNA513369) | rock metagenome | isolation source: Antarctica rocks | place: Antarctica: Victoria Land, Siegfried Peak nord
CCGCAGTGCGCAGGGTAGCGCCACCCGCCTGGGACTCGCCTCCGTGCTGGGCACCTGGCAGGCCCGCCAGCAGGACCCCCTCGCTGCCTGCATCGCTGCCCTGAGCTAGCACTTTCGTTTACCCCAACTCTGCACAGTATCGGTTTGGCCAGGTGGTCAACCACCATGCGTAGCTCAGGCACGGCCTCGGCCAGGGCAGGCACGTGGCGCAGGTGTTGCGGTCCCAGCAGCAGGTCGGGACGCGGCGACCAGGGGTCGCCTGGGTCGTCCACGTCGTCATAATGCGTCCTTCAATCAATAACGTTGTCAAGCCACGGTGCCCTCACCTCTGGCGGGCAGCAGAATTATTGCTCACTTTATTCCCTGATGGACTCATAGAGGGGGTAGCGCACGCCCACAAAGCCCGGCCGCGCGACCAGATCGTCCAGGGTGCGCTCAATCTCCGGCGAGGCCAGATCGGCCCAGCCGACCACCCCGGCGATAAAGGGCTGCTCCCCTGCCAGGTCGAGCAGCCAGTGGGCCTCCTGGACCGACGAGCATGCCTGCACCAGCACGGTGCGGTCAACCCCGGCGGCAGTGATCTCAGGCAGCAGGTCCTCGGGCAGGTAGTCGCGGCTCAGCACAGCCAGATCAGGCGTGATCCAGGGGTAGGAGAACCGGCGTAGCGCCCAGAAGTGCTGGTGCGCGTCCACCACGATCTCGCCGGTCAGATGGCTCATCGCGTTCTCACCCCCCCTGTCATGCTCTCATGCTGCCATGGTTACCGCGTGCGTGTGTGATTAGATGTCTTGTACAGTTCAGCTGACCTAACCCAGCGTACGGTCACCAGCAGTGGGGCGCCCCCGCGCCCAGGCTAAACCAGACACCCACAAGGGGCGCCCCTACTACAGACAGTGGGATAAATCGGCCACGGTGGGCTAGCGGAAGTCGCGGCGGCCCTCCAGGGCGCGGGTAAGGGTCAGGTCGTCGGCGTACTCCAGGTCGCCGCCGGCGGGCAGGCCGCGGGCGGGCCGGGTGATCTTGACCGCGAAGGGGCCGAGCAGCTTGCCCAGGTAGGTTGCCGTGGCCTCGCCCTCCAGGTCCAGGTTCATGGCCACGATCACCTCGGCGATGCCGCCGGCGCGTACGCGGGCGATCAGTTCGCCGATGCGCAGGTCCTCGGGGCCGATGCCCTCCATGGGGGAGAGGCGGCCATGTAGCACATGGTAGACGCCGCGGTAGTGGGTGCGCTCCAGGGCCAGGATGTCCAGGGCCTGCTCCACGACGCAGATCAGGCTCTGGTCACGGTTGGGGTTGGCGCAGATAGGGCAGGGGTCGTGATCGGTCACATTGAAGCAGCGGCTGCACTGGATCAGCCGCTCCTTCACCTCAATGATCGCTTCGGCCAGCTTGCGCGCCTCCTCAATCGGCTGACGCAGGATAAAGTAGCACAGCCGCTGGGCTGTCTTGGGGCCCACGCCGGGCAGTTTGTTCAACTCCTCGATCAGGCGCTGGATCGGTTCGGCGGTGACGTTCCCTACATTCATGTGGTTCATGGTTAGCCTTCAGCCCCGGATCATAGCAGCGGAATTGTCCTAGAACAATCCGGGGATCTTGGCCCCGCCGGCGATGGGACCAAGCACGCGCTCCTGCAGCTCCTGCGACTTCTTGGTCGCGTCGTTGAGCGCGCTGACGATCAGGTCCTCCAGGGTCTCCACGTCCTCGGGGTCCACGGCTTCCTTGGTGATCTTGACCGCGCGCACCTGGTGGTGGCCGGTCATGGTCACCGTAATGGCCCCGCCGCCGGCCGTGCCCTCCACTGTGGTCTCGCCAAGGCGGGCCTGGGCCTCCTCCAGTTTGCGCTGCATCGTCTCAAGTTGGCGAAGCATCTGCTGTTGGTTCTGCACTGTCTTTTCCTCCTGACGCCTGTGCCGTGTTTGGCCTCTACGGCTCGGGTTCCTCGAACTCCATGTCCAGGGGTGGTGACTCCGATTGGTGAGCGTGGACCTCGCGGAAGGCCCGCGCGGCCAGCTCCAGAAAGTTATCGTCGTTAGCCGCTGGTGTGACTATCAGCGGGGCCGTGCTCCGCGCCGGCTGCTCGTCGGCGGCCATCCGCGGGGCCTCGTCGGGCCGGGCGCTGGCTGACCGGCTGGCCGGGGCGCTGGGCCGGGGCGGCGCGCTTTGCCCGCGCGATCCCGTTGGCTCCGGGTGGACAGGCTGACTTGGCCGCGCACCCCCATCGCCCTGCCCCATGATAACACAGCGCACCGTGTAGGGCCGCCCAAAACGCTGGGCCAGCACGTTCTCCAGGAAGGCCCGCTTCTTGGCGTCCTCCAGCTTCTCTTTGAGCAGCTTATACATAGGGCTGAAGCCCAGCAGCACGTAGTCTGGTCCCACCTCCAGCGGGGCTCCATCCGACGAGGTGAGCAGCGCGTACACCGGCATGTTGGCCTGCCTGAGGGTCAGCATCAACTGGGGCCACGCGGTGCGCAGTTCGTCCAGCGTGGGCACCGCGCCGCTGGGCACGGCTGCCACTGCCGGCTCTTCAGCGGTGCGACGGGGTGGCTCGGCCGCGCGCTCCTGGCTCGGTGGCGCGGCGCGGGCCACCTGCTCTGGTGGCCTGGCGGCGGGCGGGCGCTGGGCCGGTGGGAGTGGGGTGGCCCGCTGCGTCGAGGGGGGCGGGGCCGCGGTGGGGATGGTCGTGGCGGAGGTAGCCGCCGCCAGCACGCTGGCCCCATTGGAGGAGAGGCTGGTCACCGCGTCGAGCAGGGCCAGTTCAATGTGCAGCTGGGCAGCGGTGGAGCGCTTGGCCGCGCCGTCGGCCTGCAGGAACGCCTTGATCACCCCGGCGATAGCTGCCGTACTGGGCGGCGGCGCGCCCAGGTCATCCGGCCAGGCGTTGCGCGCCCGAGCCACCAGCAGGTCACGCCAGTAGCCCACCACCTGGCGGCCAAACTGGCGCAGATCGGCCCCCTTGCCGGCCAGATCATCCACCACGCGCAGCGCGCCAGCCAGATCGGCGGCCAGCAGCAGCCTGGCTGTCTCGCGCAGCGTACGCGGGTCGGCAATGCCCAGCGCCTCCTGCACCTCGGCCACGCCGATGGTGGTCCCGCAGAAGGCGCGCACCTGGTCCAGCAGGCCCAGCGCGTCGCGTAGGCTGCCCGTGGCGTAGCGGGCCAGCGTCTCCAACGCGGCGGGGTCGGCGCTCAGGCCCTCCTGATCGGCCACATAGGCCAGCCGGGCGGCCGTATCAGCCGGGCTGATCGGCCGGAAGTCGAAGCGCTGGCAGCGCGAGGCCACCGTGGCCGGCACGCGGTGGATCTCCGTGGTGGCCAGCACAAACAGCACATGGCGCGGTGGCTCCTCCAGCGTCTTGAGCAGCGCGTTGAAGGCGCTGGTGGAGAGCATGTGGACCTCATCAATCACGTAGACCTTGCGCCGCGCCTCGCTGGGCGCATAGCCCACCTTCTCGCGCAGGTCGCGCACATCGTCCACGCTGTTGTTGCTGGCGGCGTCAATCTCCACCAGGTCCATGCTGCGCCGCTCCTCCATGCTCCGGCAGATCACGCACTCGTTGCACGGGTTGCCCGCGTCGGGGTTCAGGCAGTTAACCGCGCGGGCCAGCACGCGGGCCGTGGAGGTCTTGCCCGTGCCCCGCGTGCCCGTAAACAGGTAGGCGTGGCCCACCGTAGCCGTGGCCACGGCGTTGCGCAGCGTGCGCGTGACATGCGCCTGGCCCACGATATCCTCGAAGCTGCGCGAACGCCACTTGCGGTAGAGCGCCTGATGCGCGCCGGCGGGCGCCTGTTCGGGCGATCCAGGCTCATCAGGGGCAACCCCAACAGGCGCGTCCCCCTGATCGAGCACAGCCGCTTCCCCGATGGCGACCACCACGATAGGCGCGCCGTCTTGCTCCAACACAGTTAATGGTTCGGCGGCGATAGGCGGATCGAAGGGGGGCAGGGAATCCCAGAGCACAGGGCGCCTTCCTTGGACTACGTCGTTTGAACGATCAGCCCCGCTGACCGCGCTGGCCTGGCCGACAGCGGAGGCTGTGCCCTCAGCCGAGCTTGCGGGCTCATACGCAGAGGCACAACCGTCCTGCTGACGCCGCCGCTAATAAGCCAGCGGGACATGGCCGCGCACTGATGCTACCCCGCCCACCTCCTTGTGTCAAGCGCGCCACTGCCCTCTCCTCTGGCCGAACCGCGCATCCTCAGGCAGGGTGACGCGGGGTGCTACAGCTCGGCTGACCTGCTCAGCGGGTTATGCGCCCCCGCCGTTGGCGTCCGTACTCCGCGGTGTAGTACGCTGCACGCAACGACGGGTCATAGATTGTTGGCGCCTGGCGCTGGGCCGGGCGCCGGTGTAGTGGGGAGAGCCACACAGGGGAGGACGTGCCATGGTTGTCACTGTTCCGCGTAGCGCCGATAGCTCCGGCAGCGTTGGTCTGGTCCGCGTGGCCAGCCTGGCGGAGGTGCGCCAGAAGGGCGTGCTGGTGGTCTCCAGCGGCCGCCACGGCATCGCCCTGTTCGCCCACGAGGGGGGTATCCACGCCGTGGATAACCGCTGCCCGCACATGGGCTTCCCGCTCAGCCGGGGCAGCTGCCGCGAGGGCATCCTGACCTGCCATTGGCACAACGCCCGCTTTGACCTGCATAGCGGCGGCACGTTTGATCCGTGGGCCGACGATGTGCGCGTCTATCCCGTACAGCTACGTGATGGCGGCGTGTGGGTGGACCTGCGCGCGGCTGGCGACGATTGGCGGGCGCGTTGGAAGGGCCGCCTGGAGGATGGCCTGCAACAGAACCTCTCGCTGGTGCTGGTCAAGGCCGTGCTGGCCCTGCTGGATGGCGGCGTGTCGGCGGCGGAGATTCTGGAGATCGGCGGCCGCTTCGGCACGCGCTACCGCGCCGCTGGATGGGCCTCCGGCCTAACTATCTTGACTGCCCTAGCCAACACCTTGCCCCACCTGGCCCCCGAGGACCGCGTGCTGGCCCTATTCCATGGGCTGAGCCACACGGCGGACGATTGCCAGGGCGCCCCGCCCCGCTTCGCCCTCGACCCGCTGCCTACCGAGGCGGTGGCCCCTGAACGCCTCAAGACGTGGTTTCGCCGCTTTGTGGACGTGCGCGACAGTGACGGCGCGGAGCGTACCCTGCTCACGGCTATCGGCGCGGGCCTGCCCCCCACCGCTATCGCCGATCTGCTGTTTGCGGCGGCGACCGACCACTATTTCCTGGATGGCGGCCACACCCTAGACTTTGTGAACAAGGCCTGTGAGCTGCTGGACCACGTGGGCTGGCAGCACGCGGCGATGATCCTGCCCAGCTTGCTGCGCGGCCTGACCATGGGCTCTCGCGCCGAGGAGCAGAGCGCCTGGCGCTACCCTATTGATCTGGTGGGGCTTCTGGAGCCTGTCCTGGCCGCCCTCGCGCCGGTCCAGGCGGACGGCGCGCTGGCCGATTTCGATGCCCTGGTGGTCACGCTGCTGGCCGACGACCCCGCCGCTACCGTGGGCCGCCTGCGCGCCGCGCTGGCCAGCGGCGCGTCTCTTGCCGCCCTGAGCCAGGCCCTCTGCTACGCGGCGGCCCTGCGGGTGGCCCGCTACCACACCAGCAACGAGTTCTCCGACTGGATCACCGTGCTGCACACCTTCACCTACTGCAACGCGCTGCGCCAGGCGGCCAGGCGGGCGCCTTCACCGGAACTGGTCCGCGGCCTGTTCCACGGGGCGATGAAGCTCTACCTGGACCGCTTTTTGAACATGCCCGCTGCTCGCCTGCCCGACGAGCGCGACCTTGGCGGTGCTGCCGAGGACGGCCCCACGCTGCTGCGCGAGTTAGGCGAGGCGTTGGACCGCGAAGGGCAGGTCAACCCCGCCGGGGCGCTGGTGTGGCGCTACCTGCGGGGTGGGCACAACCCCGCCGCGCTGCTAGCCGCGCTGGGCCACGTGCTGCTGCGCGAGGACGCCGAGTTCCACAGCTACCAGATGCTGGAGGCCGGCCTGGCCCTGTACGCCGACCTGTGCCCGGCACGGCCCACCGAGGCGGGGCGGGTGCTGGTGGCCGTAGCCCGCTACCTGGCCGCCCACGCACCCACTGCCCGGGCCATGCTGCAGACGGCGCGCAGCGCCCTGCGCCTGCACCGTGGCGAGGAGCTATACGCCGGCGCCGACGAGGGCTAGCTCGGCCAGAGGGGCCCTCACTCCTCGGCGGGGCCAGCCGTGGTGGTGGGGGGCCACGGCTTAGAGACAGGGAGGCCAGCCCGTTTTGCCGCGTACATGGCCATGTCGGCCTGCCACAGCAGAGTGGAAGCATCGGCGCCCTGGTCGGGATAGAGGGCGATGCCCACGCTGGCCCCTACAGTGACTATCTGGTCTGCCACGGTGAGCGGCTCTGCCAGAGCTTGGCACAGGGTGGCGGCCACCGTCGCGGCCCCGTCGGCGTCCGTAGCGGGCAGGAGCACGGCGAACTCGTCCCCACCCAGGCGCGCCACCGTGTCCGAGGGCCGCAGCGCGTCGCGCATGCGCGTCGCGACCTGCTGAAGGAGCAGGTCGCCCACGGGGTGGCCCAGCGTGTCATTGACCTCTTTGAAGCGGTTCAGATCCACTAGCAGCAGGGCTAGCGGGGTGGCCGTGCGGCGGGCAGTCTGCAGACCCTGATCGAGCCGGTCGGCCAGCAGCACGCGGTTGGGCAGCCCGGTCAGGCTATCGTGGAGGGCCTGGTGGGCCAGACTCTCCTCCACCTGTTTACGCGCCGTGATGTCAATAAAGCTGACGATCAGGTGCAGGAGGGCGCCCTCGGTGTCGAGCAACGGCGTGGCGTCCACCTGGAGCCAGCGCCGTTGCCCATCAGCGAGCGTGGCCGCCATCACCACGGCGTGGCGCGGCTGGCGCGTGCGCAACGCTGTGGTGATAGGGTGCTCGGCGCTGGACAGGACCACGCCGTCCGCGCGGGCGGTGGCCCCCAGGGTGGCGGTCATCAGCCGCCCGTGCAGTTCAGCCAGGCTCTGCCCCAGGATCTGCCGCGCTGCCTCGTTTGCCTCGGCGATCAGGCCAGTGGGTGTGACAATGACCAGACCGCAGGCCATCGTGGCCATCACCGCGCGCAGTTGCGCCTCGGATGCGGCGAGGCGCGCCGCTTCGGCCCGTTCGCGCTCCTGCAAGCGCGCCCGCTCCAGGGCGGTGCCCACCTGGTGCGCCAGCGCTAGCAGCGGTCCCGCGTCCTGGGCCGTGATGGAGCGCCCCGTGACTAGATTGTCTACGGAGATGACGCCGACCAGGGTGTCACCAGAGCGGATGCCCACGGTGAGCTGCTCCGCTGGCACACCGTCCAGGAGGTAGCGCTGCTCGGATGGTGTATCGGCCACGGCATCGGCGGTGTAGTAAAACGCGGCGCCTCCGAGCAGCGCGGCCATATCGGGTAGACTCCACACCGCGCTGTGCGGCGTCAGGGCCATAATGCGGTCGGCGGGCTGGAACTTGCGGCCCGCCGCATCGGTGCCCAGGCGCTCTTCCCAGATCCCCGCTGCCTGATCAATCAACTGAATGCCCACCCGGTCGTAGCCCAAACCAGCGCGGATGCCCTCGTACACCACATCGAGCAGTTCCTCAAGGGTGTGCGCCGCGTTCACCTGGCCGCTGACCGACCCCAGCCACTCCAGTTCGCCTACCCGGCGGGCCAGGCTTGTGCCCTGCGCCACGTGCTCCGCCCACAGACGCGCGCGGCTGATCGTCAGAGACGCCTGTGCCGCAAAGGCCACCAGTGGGAGAGCAGCCACCTCTGTAATGGGTCGCTTGCTCAGCAGATTGTCCACGGACAGGTAGCCCAGCAGGACGCCATCCTGCCGCAGACCCACCACGAGTTGCTCGTGGACCTCGCCACTCAGCAAGACCCTACTCTCCGGGGGGGTGATCGCCCAGCTATCGGGGCAATAATAGTAGGAGTTGCCCCGTAGCAGGTGAAACACATCGGGCGAATTGACGGCCAGGGCTGGGTCGTCGGCGCGGAAGGCCAACTGGGTGGCCCCACGGTCCCTGGCCCGCCACAGGATGCCTTGCTCATTGACGCCGCGCACCTCAGTCTCCCACCACTCTCCGCTGGGGCCAGGGGTGAGCAGGAAGAGCCCCAGGCGGTCGTAGCCCAGGCCGGTGCATACCAGCGTGCAGATGCTATCCAGCACCTCCTCAAGGTCGTGCAGGCGGCCCAGGTGCTCACTTGCCTCCTGCAGCCAGGATAGCTGTTCCACCCGCTGGCGCAGATCCGCATCCAAAGTGGTGATGCGGCGCCCCCGCTCTTCCAGGGCTCCCACACTCTCCACCGCCGCAGCCAGGGCATTTGCAAAGGCCACCAGCGGCGGCGCGTCCGCTGGCGTGAGCGACCGTCCACTGGTCAGGTTATCCACGCCGATGATGCCCAGCACGGTTTTGGCGCTGCGCAACGCCACCCGCAGGCTCTGGCGCGGGCGACCATCAAGTCCGCGCTGGGCCTCGGGCGGCGCCTCCAGCACGGCGTCTTCCATGTACAGGAACCCCGGGCCATCGGCCTGCAGGCGCGGATCGGCTAGCAAACGAGGATAGTACCCATCCACATCCAGGGGCATCACCCGATTGGTGGGGTAGAACTTGCGGCCCATGGCGTCGGTGCCAATGTGTTCGACCAGCGTCCTGTGGACATCGTCTACCAGCAGTAAGCCCACACGGTCGTAGCCCAGCCCCTCACGGATGGCGTCATAGGCGAGATCAAGCAGGGCAGCGACGCCGCGGCATCCCACCATGCCATTCGTCGTGCTCAGCAACCACTCTATATCGCCGACAGCCCGCCGCTGCGCCTGCGCCATGCCTGTGTGCCCTCATCCACGTCACGCCGGAGCGTCCTCAACCGGCGCTAGCCGCTATTATGCTGCCCTTAGTTTACTCTAGCCGCGTAGGAGTGACCACACGCTAGTCCGGGCGCCCCGACCGGTGGGCGCCATGTGCCACGGCGTGTTGGCGGCTCTGGATGATCCACCGGTCGGATGTGGCGCGTTTGACTGCCTCACGTTCCCCGGCTATCGTGTCAGCAGGCTACACTGATTATAGGCTCCGATGAACTCTCGCATTGTCGCTTGTGCGCTGCCAACGGCTAGTAAGTGGGCTGACCATGTGAGAGAGGAGGGAGGCTGGTGAGCGACATCTACGTCCATGGCTATCACCAGCGGGAGAACGAGCGCCTGCGCGATCAGGCCGGCACGCTGGTTGACCTCCTGCACGCCGATACCGCGTACCCTGAGGGCAGTACGGTGCTTGAGGCGGGATGCGGTGTCGGCGCCCAGACGATTACCCTGGCCCAGCGGAGCCCGGGGGCGCACTTCACGTCGGTTGATGTCTCCGTGGACTCAATCGCCACAGCCAGGCGACGGGCGACCCGCTTCGAGTTGACGAACGTAGAGTTCCAGCAGGCGGATATCTTTGCGTTGCCCTCCCCACATGATTGATTGAGCAGAGGGCAAGGTAGTGAACCGGCTTGTGGACGATCATGCCCGGTCGGCCAGGATGAGGAGCACTCCTGATGCATGAAACGGGCAGAGGAACGCGATCAGCCGCTCCGACCGGCAAGGCAGGAACAGGAAAGATAAACGGGAGCCTATGGAGCTACGGGGGTAGGGGTGGAATCGCCACGAACCGGGGCGCCGCTCACGGCCTAGGGTCTTCGTCCACCAGAGGGGCCAGCGAGATACCGCGGTACAGCTGGGCCAGCGACACACGGAAGCCCAGCGTGTCCAGCGCCAGATCCGCGCCTTCGAGCGCCACAAAGCGTGTCCAGGGTCCACCAGGTACCCGCCGATACACGATGGCCTTGACCCGCCGTGTGTCTAGCAGCACGTATTCACGCAGGCTGGGCAGCGCGGCATAGGCGTCGAGCTTGTCGCCTCGGTCGAACTCGCCGGTGCTGGGCGACAGCACTTCCCCGATCATCACCGCATCAGAGCGATCGCGCGCCGCGGGGTCGGCCTCTTCCTCACAGGAGACGAACGCATCGGGATAGAAGTAGTCGTGCGCGTTCACGTACAGGCGCACATCGCCCTGATAGACCGCGCATGGCCCAGCGCCGAGGTGAGCGTCCAGGGCAGCGGTTAGCCGGATGATCAGGCGGGAGTGCGCCAGCGTCCCACCAGCCATCGCCTCGTGGCTACCCGGCGGATACATGCGCGGATACATCCAACCGTGCCAGTATTCGTGCCGCTCGCCTGATGCCGCTTCAAGGCGCAGGTAGTCCTCGACACCCACACGCCGTGGTGGCGCATAGCCGGGCGGCCACTGCTCCGCCTGCCGTTCAGTCGCCATGCCATGTCCCTCCTGGCCTATAGTGTACTCCTGGGCTGGCCGCCGCGGTCATGCCGCTGGAAGGTAGGCCGCATCGTCGCTGCCAACGTAGTAGACAGGCAGTATAAAGGCGGTAGGAAGAGTTAGAGAGATGGGATGGCGGTGGTGTAGCCGCCATCCTCTTTGATGGTGCGCCTGGCGAACCTAGTGGACGGTCATGGCATAGACAACTACTTTGGGTGAATTCGCTCCCGTCCAGATGATCTGCAAGACGGCGCCGCCAGCCAGGCTGATCTGGACTGGCTGCGGGCCATAGCCGTAGCGCGCGGTCTCGGTGGTGTGACGGATCACCGTGCCAGCGCTATTGAGAACCAGCAGCTGCATCTTGAGAATCGAGTCCGGCGGTTCGCCCGCGGCGATGCCGATGCGCGCGCTGAACATGTGGCGTGCGGCCCCCAGGCTGCTCAGCGTCAGGTCGGCCTCGCCACACTCCTCACCGGAGAGCGCCCAGGCTTCCAGGCTGGCGTCGCCGACAAGCATGACATCCTTGTCGGCCAGAGCGGCGTTGCAATGCACGGAAAACAGGCTGGGGTTGATCGCCAGGCCGCCGAGGCCAGTGACGGGCGGCTCCACGGCGGGGTAGATGCGGTCGTAAGAGGCCGCGCTGGTCAGATGCATGGCGTAGAGGATCGCCTTGCCGCCGCTAAAAGAGAAGGAGAGGGTGCTGGCGTGCTCGACGCTGATGTCTATGGCCACGGCGGGCGCCCCGTAGGAGGCGTGGATCGTCGCCTGGGCGACGGGGTGTTCGCTGCGATCGAGGGCGACCACCTTGACCGTGGGATGGGAGCCCGGTGAGGCGGTGTCGGGGATGCCGAAGAGCGCCTGGAACCGCCCGTGGGCATTGGGGGAGAGGACCAGCCCGGTCCCGCCGCAGCCCATCTCGGCGACGATGAAAGTGCCGTAGAATACTACCTGCTGGGCGATGCTGGTATCCTCTCCCCCAACCCCCACGTTGCAGTGCGAGATAAGAGCGGTGGGGTTGATGAGGTCGCCCGCCAGGGCACGCCGGGTGGGGTTCTGGTAGAGGGCCAACTGGCTCGGCAGGACGCCCACGGCCGTGATGGCGACGAGGTTGCCGGAGGGACCATCCACGCCTAGCACGACGCTGCCTGCGCCGTGCAGATCTACCCACAGCGGGCGCAACCCATCGCCGGGAGCGCTGACACCAATCACCTTGCGCAGCAGATGGCCATCGGCAGCCAGAACCCGCACGTGCAGCACGCTGAGGCCCACCGACGCGGCAGTGTCGCCGATGCCGTAGCGCAGCACCAGGGTGCCGGCGGCGCCCGGCCTGATTAAGGTGGCCTCGCCGCAGCCCGAGGCAGTTAGCGCCTTCGTGGCGGGGATGCCGGCCGCGGTCACGGTGATGACGGTCCCCGCATCACCTACCCCATGGGCGTTGCACGTCGTGGCTACCCCAGCCAGGTTGACCGCGGTGGCCCCAGCGGGCAGCGCGCCGGCGTCACCAGGCGCCGCCCGATAGGCCCATGCCGCGCCGCTCAGAGACACGCCATAGAGGTAAGTTTTTGGCGCTCCCACGAAGTCGAGCGTGATCTCCACGCCGTTTGTGACATCCAGCGAAAAGGTGTGGGGGCCACTTGCCGCGCTGACCTTGACGACCGCGCCGCGGATGATCAAGCCGTCGTGGTCGCTCACGAGCACATGTACGACACCAGGCTTGCCGGTCGTGTCATCGGCGGCCACGCCAAACGTCGCGTGAAACTGCCCATGGCCGGAGACATGCAGAGCGAGCGTGGAGTGCCCACACTCCGTGCCAGCCTCAATCCATACTTCGCCATGACATGGGGTACACATGTTTGCAGTAGTTTTGGCCTTTTCTAGCCTGGGTCTCGTGCCCTCACACCTCTGGTGCATAGACATAACAGAGCCTCTTAAGCGACTAATTAAAGGCCAAGATTGCTGCACGTATATGTACCCCATGTCGTGGCGAAGTGTGCTCAATCGCCGTGCCCGCTTTGATCGTCGTGCCGCCAACATGACCATCATCGGTGTTCAAGTGACTATTGCATCCGTTGACCCAGGAGCTGGCGGGCGGGGTCTGCATGTCGGCGATGCCATGGGCTGGACCAGGGAACAACAGCTCGGGTGCGGTCGCTGCCCGAGCGGCAACGCGCCTGGGCGCCGCGGCGGGCAAGGCCATGAGGCACAACAGGGTCACGGCCACGATGCCGCGCGCGGATGATCGCAAGGAAAGATGTCTCATGTCTGTATCACTTTCCGCACGCCTGTGTCCAGGCGTGCTCTGGTATGCTGCTCAGCGGCCACCTATATAAACTGGGCTCCGTGGCCGCCGTGTGTGTCGTCAGCGGGCCAGCAGGGCGTCTCCTGGTCACACGCTGCTGATCCGTGATTTGGAAAGGCTACATCGCTCATTGCCCCCTCAGCAGGCCCTTGAGCACCGTCCCCGTGAGCCCCCCGGCGGCGCCAGCAGCGGCCTCCTGTTGGCCGAGATAGGGCTGCAGGGCATGGGCGAGGTTGGGCAGCGGCAGGGACTGCAGCCACACGCGCCCAGGCCCGGTGAGGGCGGCGAGAAAGAGGCCGTCGCCGCCGAAGAGCGCGTTTCTAATCCCTGGAATGGTCGTGATATCGAAGCCGACGCGCTCCTCAAGCATGCCGACGTGGCCTGGATGGACGCGCAGGGTCTCTCCTGGCTGCAGGTCGTAGGTGACCACCTCGCCGCCCAGTTCCACCCAGGCCTGCGCGGAGCCCGCCAGTTTCTGCAGCACAAAGCCCGCGCCGCCAAAGATACCCGCGCCCAAAGAGCGTTGAAAGGCCATGGACAGCTCGATGGCTGGGGTGGCGCAGACGAAGCCATGGCGATGCACGAGGTAGGCCTGTCCTGGAGCCACGCTGACGGGCAGGATCTGGCCGGGCATCTTGGTGGCGAAGGCCACGGTCCCCTCGCGTCCCACCGCCGTGTATTCGGTCATGAAGAGAGTGCCACCGCCCACGGCGCGCTTGAAGAGGCCTAACAGCCCCTGGCCGCCGCCCATCTGCGTGGAGGTGCGCATGGTGATCGTGCTGGTCATCCAGGAGAGTTCGCCTGCCTCGGCGACGATGTTCTGCCCTGGTTGCAAGGTGATCTCCAGCACGGGCAGGATAGTGCCGAGGAGACGATGCTCGATGGTGGGCGCGCCGACGTAGGCCGCCTGGCCCACACGCGTCCCGCAAGCGCCACAGAATGTTGTGCCTGGCGTCATCTGGCTGCCACACCGTGGACAGGTCATCGTGTAGCCCCCTTTCCTCTCCTGTTGTATGCGCGTCGCCTGAGCGCGGTTCCCAGCCGTGTGCTGCCCCACTTCTGAGCGGGCTCTCGGCGGTTACAGCCCTGGCACGGCAGGGACCGGCGGCGTGGTATCGTTCCAGTGACTATAGATCGTCGTGCTTCTGGTCGTGAATGGTGGCTGCCCCTTGACCAGGGGTCAGAGTCAGGGCCACGACACCGGCGGTCAACACGCATGTGATGAATCGTGACATCTGTCTGTTCCTGGCCATTTATACGTTCCTTTCGGCGGTACTTCCATCAACAATCAGGATGGCGCTGGTTGGGGAGGGGTCGTGGGTCGCCGTGCCCTCGCCCCCGGCAGGGCCGTCGAGCGCGTCGGCCGCCAGCGCCTCACGCAGCTCGGCGAGCAATGTCTCCACGTCCGTGAACCGCCGGTGCTGACCATCCTGCAGGCCCATAGGCATCAACCGAAGAGAAGGAGGGCAGGATCGTGCAGCAATTGGAAGGGCGAGGGCTTCTTTTTGCGGCGGTTGAGGCGACATCCTGCGCGCACACAC
>JAABUM010005098.1_pt1 | contig 14133 bp, 25 predicted proteins | sample 5559161 | NCBI WGS metagenome assembly JAABUM01 (sample SAMN10711868, study PRJNA513369) | rock metagenome | isolation source: Antarctica rocks | place: Antarctica: Victoria Land, Siegfried Peak nord
TCCCCACATCATCGCCGCGAGGGCGTCGGCATCCAGCTACTTTTCGCCAGAATACAAACATGCACTCACACAAAACTCAACAAGGTTTAGTTTCGACAACGCCACCTCCAAGAGTGCCTTCAAAAAGTCTGCGTCCGGCGGCTCCGCTTGACCCGCGGCCGCCGCCTTGGCCGCCTTTTTGGCAAAGCTCTCCACGTCCTTGGCGGCAGCGCGGTCGCGCGAGACGTGCGACGCCAGCTGCGGCGCCAGTGATGCCAGGGCGGGTAACTCGGTGGCGCCGGGGCGCAGCGGCAGCGATGCCAGCACCTGCATGTGATGCACAGCCATCAAAACTGCGTCTTGAGGCTTGGAAACGGTGTTTGTGTCCATCACAGAGGCAGATTGCTCGGCTGAGCAATTGATCATTTGCTGCGGCTGTAAGCCGCGGCGCGAGTGCCGCGAGCGTGGGGAGCTTGCCAGCTCCCCGTCGCATCAGCAGCGACGCCAGCCCCTTGACGCAACAAAGGTCAGGTATGGATATAGGATTCTGATACGTGCTTGTGAAAGATCACTTCGTGAAACAATGTTTGTTTTCCAACGAAATAACGGCAGCCGCGGCGCCTGCCCCGCGAAGCGCGGGCAGCGCATTCGTGCCCGGGGGCAGCTGCGACAGCGCCAGCACCTGCGTTACGCGGAACACTGTTGTCTCCGGAAGCTGTGGATTGTTTCTGGAAGTTGTGGATGGAGACACATTCGCTTTTCTGAGTATTGCGTCGGTGAAGACATCGTCCATCATGCGCCCACAGCAGTGCGCTGCCGTCGCTGCGTCTCTGCAGGTATGACACCGCCGCCGCCGCTTGTCGCACCTTGCAAACCGCTGCGATGTAGGGCTTGGAGGCGGGGCTCGGCACGCAGGAGAGCGCCTCTCGCGCCAGCCACAGCGCGAGCGCCTCCAGGCCCCTGTCTTCGCAAGCGTCGGCGCCTGGCTGCTTCACCTGCATTTGGAGGGATCTCGTCAGGATTGAACGGTGAGGATGAACTGCAGAGAATGATGTCACAGGCAGCATCGCCTCAGGCGGCACTGAGTTGACGAGAAACTGACGCAGATCCTTGCGAACCCAGCTCACCAGCAGCAGCTGGCGCGTGAAGCGCAACAGCAGCGGCGCCTGGCCGTATCTCAGGCCGAGTACGGGTCTTGGTGCCCTATAAAACACTAGACTCTGATAACGAGACGCTGGACCCTCCACTTACCAAAACTAGCTGGCCCCTGAAGCGTAGTGGCCGCAGTCGAGGCGGCTGTGAGTCACTTGTTATTCGCGACCCCAAAAATGAAGAACCCTTGATAAGAAAAGGCTGAGCTCACCAGCGGCAGCCGGCCCGTGCAGCGCAGCTGCGGCGGCGCCTGGCTGCGTCTGAGGCGGCGCCGGAACCCCATCTCTGTGTGCACTCACAAGAGTTGAACTGTGAAGCATGCGCACGCATTGCGCTCACCAGCAGCAGCTGGCCCATGAAGCGCAGCAGCAGCGGCGCCTGGCCGCGTTTCAGGCCCAGGGCCAGGCCGCGGCGCGCCGCCGGCAGGAACGCGCCCGCCAGCGCCTTTGTCGCCGCCGCGCCCAGTCCGGCAAAAGCCTCCAGCGCCACCGACAGCGCCTGCCGCAGCGCCGGCGCCGCCTCGGTGGCCGGGTCGAACATCAGCGGCAGCAGCCTCGCCAGCACCTGCAGCCGTGCATTGGTATTTGTGTCGTGAATTGCCATGACTGTCATGCAGATTATCTGAGTGCGCTTCCCTGAAAAACAAAAACGGCATTTCAGGGCACAACGCCAGCCATCAGCAGCCACCCAGCTGGGGGAAAAAGTTCATGACTGCATATCTTTTCGATATGCCGACTCGCCTTGAGCATGTCGCCGCGCTCGAGGCCGGACTCGGGGTCCACGGCGCCAGCCACCAGCAGCTTGGCCAGCCCGCCGGCGGCCGCCGCCGCCAGAGCCGCACATGCAGGATCCCCGCCCCCGTCCTCCTCGTCGGCGTGCCTGTGGCGGATGCATGGTAGCTGGTGCCGATCGAAAAACGACATGTGTGGTGAGAATAAGTTGAACTGACGTGATTGTAGAGGCCTCAAATCAGACGCGCCGAGCACTGTCTACACTGCCGTCTGCAGCGCACAGGCCGGCCCAAGGTCTGTGCGCCTTTGCATCCTTGACTTGCAGCCGCCTGGGTGAAGCAGCACGCAGCTGCGGCAGCTGCGACGCAGCAGTTTAGGGTTTCATTTAGGGACCCTAAACACGAGATGCGTGACGCACCCGGCGGCCAGCGCAGAGTCCAGCGCGGCCAACAGCATGTCCGCGAGCGGCAGCGATGACGCATCGGCGCCCTCGCACTCGCCAGCGCACGCCCTTGGCAGCAAAGCGTCCATGTTGCGCACGCCCCTGCAGAATCAGCAGATTGCATCAGTGCAGGTTCTGGTGCAATATATCAGGCGCGACTGCTGAGCGGCGGTGCCTTTGGTCAGCTGACGAGGTGCGGGGGCACAGGACGGATGAATGGTGCTGGCAGGGACCGCAAAGCTTGGCCGCCTTCTTTGTGATGTACCCCGGCTTGTGGGCTGCAACTGTCATATGTGCTGGGAATGTCACCAATGCAAGATGTGAAGGAGGAAGCCCTGCCGCCAGCCATCGCGCACCTGACCATGGCGACGTCTGAGAGCGCAGCGGCGGCCACGGCTGCGGCGGCGGGCTCGTCGGCTGCCAACCCCGCACGCAGCAGCGCCAGCGGCGCCGCCAGTGCGCCGTCGCCGCCGCCGCCGCAGTCCAGCAGGCAGTACAGCCCCACGCATCGCAGCGCCTCCCGCCTGCGGTGGCAATCAGCGATTAGCGACTCAATCAAAGTAGCGTCGCATCGCGATTCTGCTGCGGCATGTCGTCCCCTGGAAGCAGCGCGTGGAAGGGTTAGGGTTTAGGGTTTGCTTGTCCAAGCACATGGAGGCATCCGAAATAGCAATATGTACCTGACGGGCGCTGCCTGTTGCATGGCGGGCAGCAGCAGCGCCTCGGGCAGGTCCCGCACCGCCAGCGCGCCGCAGCCGGCCGCGCCTTCAGCACACCGAAAGCAAGCGGCTTTAAACAAGGGAAACCGACTTCACAAGCGAAAGCAGACCAGAAGCGAAAGCAAACCACCTTCAAACGGCCAAAACACCCCTTCAGACAGCAGCAACATCTCCAGGCAGGAGAACCCAACAGCGCCTGGGTATACAATACACAAGACACACACCTTCGGAGGCGTAGCGGCCGGCAGGCTCGGCCCCCTCCAGGCCACCCAGCAGCACCGCCGCGACACCCAGTGAGTGCAGCCAGGCGGCCTCGTCTTGCTCTGTACATGGCAATCAGAGCACTGCATGGTCAGGGTTCCGTCGTTTTCGTGATCAGTGGGATGCTTGAAACGAAGCAGAGGACCCCGCCATGATGCCCAGCAACTGCAGCAAGGCGGCGTCTGCAGCCTCCGCGGCAGTCTCGGCCAGGCGAGACAGGACACGTCTGCTCAGGTGGCGGGCGGAGGTGCTTGCCGCAGGGACAGAGTGGCGCAGAACGAGAGGGAATTGCTAGAATCAAGCTGCCGGCAGGCTGGCGTGCCAGTCCTCTTGAAGCCGGTCCTCTTGAACGTCCAGGAACCTGCATGGTGTGGCGGATGTTTCGTGCTGCGCTTCCATATTTCACTCTGTTGCAAGAAGCGCTTTACCTGCGTCCGTGCCGCCGATGCCGTCCGTATGGCGGCAGCACGGCAGGATGTCAGAGACGGCGCCCAGCATCGCGCTTGCCATCTCGGCGGGTGAGCCGTACACCTGCGCACATTCCAGCTGCAGCTCGGATCTTCACTCGTCGCTGTGAGGGCAGATAGAAACGAGCAAACGAGCAACGAGCAGAGGGCTTCGGGGATGCCTTCAGCGGCTGAAAGGCTGTCTGAGGTGCGGTGCAGGTTCGCAAACCTAGCCCGGCGTGCGTCGGTACATGCAGCACATCAAAACACACGGAGAGAATTTGTGCGCGCCTTGGCAGCCAGCTCGGACAGCGCCTCGCCCCAGGCGCCGCCGTCAAAAGCGCCCACGCCGGCCGCTTCAGCTGCCGCGCCATCTGCCGCCGGCCCCCACAGCCCAGGGCAGCGCAGCAGTGACGACAGGACGTCTGCTGCGGCTGTTCGTCCCGCCGCATCCGCCATGTCCTGCACCAACATCGATGTGGAAACACTCTGCTTGCTGCCAGCCAGACCGACAGCGGGCTCGACACATCTGCCGGAAAGCACACGCGCGTGTTCCAAAGGTAGTAAATCGGGTGCCAACGGCCGTGGCAGAGCGGGTGGCCCTTCCCAGTCAGGAGATCCATTTGGGTTTAGGGTTTAGGGTTTGCCATCGCCATTTTCGGAAGGCAAAGATCCCCGCTCATCCCGCTCATCTTGGCTCTGGACATGCCAGCATCATCAGAGGCGTACCGTGCAGCGCGCTGCGATGTGCAGGACCTGTCGCGTCGCGAAGGCGTGCTCCGGCCCCGCCTCCGCGTGCGCCGCCACGACCGCCAGCAGGCCGCCGACGGTCTCGGGCAGCGCTGCCTCCAGCGCCTGGCACCAGCAACACGTGCGGGGCCATGTCAGGCATCGTGCAAGCCTACATCAGGTCGGTGGAATCGATTCCCTGTCTTTAGGGCCCCTGGTCGCGCGGCGGCAGAGCCTTGACATTTTGGGCATGGGCGGGGCGGAGAAGGACTGGATGCAGGGCGGGCACGAGCGGACTTCTGTCAGGTACTTCAGCCCTTCCGCACCTCCAGGCAGTCGCCTGCGAGCGCGGCGTCGCGGGACGACGCAGCGCCGGAGCCGGCCGCCGCTGCGGCGCCGCGGGCCTCCGCCTCCACCGCCAGCCACTCGCAGGCGACGCGCCTGCAGCACCAGCACTTTGCGACTCGATGAGCAGGGCCGAAGCTCGTGTGCCAGGGGGCAGCAGTAGCGTAGGGCTGCAACGTATGGGGCAAAAAGGCGCTCACCACAGCAGCGCCTCCTCAGGCGCCAGCAGGCCTCCGGGGCCCGGCGGCGCGCGCAGCCCCGAGGCGGCCTCCGATGCGGCGTGCGCCATTGTGGCCGGCTCCACCGCTCCCCCGGCGATGAGCACCTCCACCACCGCCTCCGCCACGCCTACAGTCGTGACAGAAGTTCTTGGAGTGAGGACCTTCCTGGAGGGCGCCATGGTGGCCGGCGCCACCGCTCCCCCGGCGATGAGCACCTTCATTACAGTACAGCCTCCGCCACGCCGGCGGTCATGACAGGGGCACCATTGACTAGCTGTTGTTCTGTTCGGATTGTCCAGAGGCTGGACTGTCGCCACGTCTAAGGGGACCTGGCGTGGAAGGCTGTGCATGCTGCCAGGCTTCACATGCAGTATGCAGGAGCGCGCCAGCGGTGCGCCGTTGACCAGTGCGGGTAGCCATCGAACGAGCGGTTGTATCCGTCCAGGGTGATTACTGGACCAGGCAACAGCGGCACCTTCGTTGGCGGCCACATCCAGCAGCGACAGCATCGAGGGCACGTTGTCATCCGCCTGATGCAGCCACCCCGCCAGCAGCGCCTGCCGCCGTGCCACACGCGCTTTGTCACTCTCCACAATCCCAACGACAAGGGCTCTGCATGCACTTCTGATGCACTGCTCGAAGCAAAGTGCTTCTTTTCATGCGGCAGCAGTGCATGGTTGACATGGCCATGGAGCACAAGCTGTTGCGTGACAGGCTCCATGGGATGCAGTTTGACAGATAGAAACGCATTCCCGCAGATGCGTCGATTTGTGAGCTGCCAGCATCTCAGATCACCTGCGCGCCGGCAGCAACGCGCGGGTGGCGATCCGCCAGTCCGCGCTTCAGCAGCATCGCCCGCTGCGCCGAGCTGCTTCCAATCACAGACAGCCCTCATGAGCAGTGGCAGTACAGTACAATACAATACAAGCTTGCAAACAAGCAGGAGCTTAAGGGGGACTCCTCCACAAGCCAGGTGCCACCATGCAGAATCGTTCATCGCTGAAAAGCTGTGTAGCCACAGGTGTGGAGAACAGGGCGACAGCTGGTATTGCCGTGAATGTTCGGGCCGTTCGGTTTCGACAACATGAGGTGTTAACAGACACGTGCAGAAGCCAACACCGCACCTGAGGATGTCAATTTGCACCTTTTCGCCCAGCATGCGGTACGCCATACGCCGCACCTGCAGAACACAGAGCAGCACTCCTGGCATGACGATGTTCTTCAGCCTACCATGCAGTTCACATGACAGCATACACTTCGTGCCTCCACGACAGCCTGCAGGTCCAGGGCGATACCGCTCCACTTACAGACGATGGCCTAACTGCAATTTCGAGGCAGATGGCCAGGCAGGTGCAGGCGCGGCCACCACTGCCAGGCGTCACAGCCGGGCAAGTGGCACACCCTTCGTGTGTGAGGCACAGAGCAGTTGGCTCTTTTCAAAGGACATCGGCACCACAGCGGCCCAATGCCTGCGCAGCAGGTGAGCTAACCCTAAACCCTAGCTGTCGCACCTCGGGGTCAACGTCGCGGGTGCGGTCGATGATAGCGGGCAGTGTAGTTTCAGGGTCCACCGCCAGGGCGCCCACCACTGCCTTGCGCACCTCCTGCAGTTGTGGAACGGCAACCGCGTCACGGTTGCATCCCAGAGCTCCTGTGGATCCCGTGGACGGCTTCGGAGTTTGGCGTCACCCTGGGGCGCAGCTGCGTGCCCTGCTGAAGGCATGCGGCCTCGCGCGCAGGCACTTCTGCGCGCCTGTGACTGTCAACGGCTCGAACTTTCAACCTGAGACGCATGGCAGGATGGTGTCTGGGGAATACGGAGGGGCACGGTACCTTGTTGCTGTCGCTGGCCAAGAGGCGCAGCAGGGCAGTAGTGACCCCGTCGTCCGCCAAGCTGCCATCCTGCACGTGCAGCACCAGTACGTTGAGTGCCTGTTCCTCGGTTCTTTGCTGCCCAGGCAGATGCCGGCCTTTGGCACTTAGCTGTGGTGCAGACCGCGACTGAATCGCGAGATAAACCCTAAACCCTAACTCCATCAAGCTAGTGCACCCGACGATGCAACTCGGTGCGGGTGCAGATGCAAAACTTGCTGGCGAACACGAGGCTGCAGCTCGAAGTTAGAGTTTCGATTGGGATCGTCGTCACAGCCAGGTCTTTACGGCCCAGGATCCGCACCTCGTCAGGCTGGGCGAGGCGCGCCAGAACCGCAGCGGCCTCAGCACGCACGCCCGGCGCCTTGTCCTGCAGCCGCTGCATCATCGCCGCCTCGACGCCGTCCACCAGATCCTGCACAGCATTTGGAATGACAACCGTTGACAAACACCTGAAGAAGGTGATGGCGGGGAGGGCGTGGCGCCAGATATCCGCAAGGTGCAGAGTGACAGGCCATCGGCACCCGTCACACCAAGTGCTGTGCCACACGCATGAGGCGTCTGGGCGGACCGCTTTGGTGGCCGTTTCGAAAAGCAGCCCACCTCGGACAGCTCGATTTCCATGGGCAGCGATGTAAAGATAGCGCCCATGAGCTGGCAGGCGCGGAATCGGACGGCCTTGTCCGCCGCGGCGGCGCCGCCCAGCAGGAACGCCAGCAGGCCCTCAGTCAGCTCGACCGCCGCGGCGGCCGCGGGCGCCGGCGCGGCCGACGGCAGGTAAGCCACGAAGCGCACCACCCGCTCGACATGCGCGTCCCTCTGCAGGTGCAGGCATGTTTTGATCGGCGCTGGGAAGCCGAAATGGGGTGGACACTGCGTTTCAAGCTGATACTGAGTGCCTGTGTCGTGCTGTGTGCCTGTGTCGTGCTGCATGATCGCCTTTGCAGATCATTCCCATATGCTCGGATCACGCCGCACTGTGCATCAAACTTTCCATGCATATGCCCAGCTCGTCATTGGCTGCGGCAAACTCCCGTTGCTTGCCGTAAAGGGGGGACTTGGAGACAGCAAGCAACCTGAGAATCCTACTGGTTGACATGCACAGTTTGCTTGTGCTGATGCGTGCTGGCTGACTGGGGCCCCCTGCTGCCAAACAGCAGATGTCCGAAACGCACAAAGTCCTCACCTGGCCAATCGGCAGCACGTGGCGTAGGCAGGCACACAGTTGCTCCAGCACCTCGGCGGGCTGGCGGCTCGCCAGGCGCCAGAGTGCGGCTGCGCACTTTCTGTGCCCTGCCACAGAGCGCTGGGCTTCATTGAGGATCCTGCCCACCGTGAATGCCTCGGGCGCCGCGGCGCCGCGCACCATGGCTGCTCCTCAGTGCTGATGCCACAGCTTTTACTGCAACATGGTGCGATTCTGGCTGGTAACAATTTCACGCTTATTGTCGCAAAGCACGCACGACAGGCAGATTTGTAAATTTCATTCCAGACCCTTTTTTGGCGCGAAATGCGCGGGTGCGGCGGCCCGCGCTCACAACCAAACCTCCAAACTCACACAGTCAAATCTTGCGCGGCGAGCGTGCTGGGAGGTCTGAACTGTCTGCACTGCGCTAGGCCCACACGCGATGCCGTAGCGGAAGCTCCCGAGGCACGTCTGACATTGTGCCTCTTCGCGGATCGACCGGAGCATACTCCAGCACTGTACGTAGCGGTCCGCAGAAGCCTTCGCGAGAATGTCCTGTTTCCATCGCTTGGATTGCACCGTCGCCAACCTTCTGTCGGCCCTAGAAGGCTTCCCTGGGTCAGACATCCGGCTGCCAGCTCGGCTGCGAGTGTAGTCACTCATACCGTGCGAAGCAGAAGTCCGAAGCATCTGTCCAGGCATTTGCAGCACATCTGGGTCGGTCAGGGAGCATTGTCGGAGCTCGCTCAGAAAGGGGGGTCAAGCCAATTACCTCGGGAGGTGGACAGAGCACAACCTAATAGCACCATGGAGGTGGGTCCTTCATGAACTTTGAGGATACCTTATCAAGCCCGGATGCCAGCAGCTCCTTGCCTTCATCCTGCTGCCCCAGGGCGTTTGCTGCCGGCAGCGGCTCTGGCGCTGTGCGACAGCTGTCTGCTGGGCCTCGCAGCATGCCGTGGGTGCCTCGGGTTTGCACAAATGCTATCGAGCTGGGACACGTCTGCAACAGCCTGGAAAGCTACAATGTCCGCCGGCGCCGCTGCGGCCGGCAAGCTACTGCTGCCGCGGCCGCACTGATTGTGTTGGGACTCTTTGGCTTCTGGCCCCCACCACCAGCCACACGGTCCTCGCTGCTCAAAACCTAAACCCTAAACCCAACAGACGCTCCTGCAGCCCTCCAACCCCTCACTTTCCCGTTTGACGTCTCTTTTGACATCCCCTTCTGACAACCCCCGGCAGGGTGCTGGCGGCGTGGCGGTGGTGTCGCCGCCATCGCTGAGCACCGATCTGGGTGACGACCCGATGCGCATGGGCGCCTCGCCGGACGTCTCCCGCTCCGACGCGTCCGACCGCCAGGCGGCACGCTCGGGGCGCTCCGTTGACTCGCACACTCTCCAGGTTCGTGGCCGGACCTACGGCCCTAAGCCCCAAACTCAATACGCGTGGCACGCCCCAGCACGTGCAGAGCGCGGCGTGATGCCGATGCGGGTCCAGGCATTCTGCCTGCCTGCCGAGGAGCTGTCAGAACGCATCCATGTCGTTTGGTCACAACACAGTGAAACCCTGACCAGTCTCTCAGTGTGCTCCAGCATTTTAAGCAAACATATCGTTTCTGTTGGGAGCCGTTGATGTGGAGCTCGCCTTTGCCACCCCGCCTACATTCCGCAGCAGCGGCGGCATGCGGCGATCGGCGCGGCGCTGCAGCGGATGGGCACGGAGCTCTCGGGCGACGCCAGCAGCGGCACGCCGCAACAGCGCTGCACTAAGCGGCCCCGCAATGTGTCGCTAGAAAAGGTGCCGCTGCTGCTGCTGTTGCTGCTGCTGGATGACTGTTGCTGCTGCTGGATGACTGTTGCTGCTGCTGGTTGACTGGACCCTAAACCCTAAACCCTGACAGGCAGTTGTATGTGTTGTGACGGTAAGCCTCCAGCCACTGCCATGCGCAGCACCAGGCTGGGACGCTGCTGGGACCCGCAGTTTCCAGTTGAAATGCTCCAAGCATGCTGTCCGCTTTGTGAGGCCCAGCTTGGCAGCACCCCCTGGCTCACGCTCAGACACGCGCCGCGGCAGGTGTGGGGCTGGCTGGAGGGTGGCACTGTGGGCCAGCAGCCGCACCCTACGCACGCGTTCTTTGGCAGCCCCTCGCCCGGCTTCCCGCTGCAGCCGGCCGCTGCTGAGCAGGACGAGCGGCAGTCGGCCGCAGCCGCGCCCGAGGCGCTGCCGCCCTCCGCAGCGGCAGCGGCGCCGGCCACGGTGGACATGCCCAGGGGTGAGCCTGCCCTTCATGCACAGCAGCCAGACGTGTGGAACCGCACCGACATGCCGAGTCGCTGGTCCACCGGCATTGAGTCGCTGAACCCACCCTGGGTTAGGTCGACAGCTGCACCAAGCGCACGAAGCGTCACGCTGGCAGTATCGCCGGCGCCGCCACGTTCCACGTGCAACATCAGCAGGCAGGGGGGATGATCTTGCGGGGCAGTGACGGTGGCGTCGCCTTTGGCGCATGAGGTATTCCTCGATATGAGCACTCCCCTGGGCTCACCAGTGCCTCCACACGTTACAGGCGGCCTGTCCGATATGATGGCGCAGCACAATGCGCAGTCCAGCCGACCGCTGAAGCGGAAGTCGGCCGGCCCCGTCGACCCGCCGGCATCGCTGCCGTCGCCCAGCGGCGGCGCTCCGGAGGTGAGCTGACAGATGTTCTCGTTAAACCCTAAACCCTATGCCATCCCCCTCTGTGCCTGCGTCGCCTTGCGGGGCCATGGCGCAGCGTGGCTCCTGTGATTCGTCCGTCCACACCTCGCAAACAGCCGGACGCCTCGGCCACAGCACTGTTCACGGGATCTGAAGGCAGTTTTCCATCAATGTGTACTCAATTACGTGTTGAGCTGGGCGAGTCTGTGCGACAGGTGGACATCGACTGCCTTTTGGCGCACTCCAACCTGGAGCGCTCCAGGGTGGCCCGACTGGACGACGCAGCTCTGGCGCAGCACGACGCTGCGCTTTTGAAGGGTTTGGACGAGCAGCCCGCGGCGCAGCGGCGCGGCGGCGGCGGCGGCTGCTGTGGTGGCACCGCAGCAGAGCCTGGGCTGAACGCTCGGGCTTCAAGTCCCGCTATTGCCGTCGCGGCGCCGCGGGCGCCGTTCGGGCTGCCGGCGGCTGCTGGCGGTGGATTCGGGCGCTTCAGCTTTGGGACCGGCGCTGCGCCGCCGGAGTTTCACGGCGGCGCTGGGGCCAGCGGCGGGGGTGGCGTGACCGCAAAGAGCGCACCCTCGAAATTGAGTCCCGTGGCGGCGGCTGCGGCAGCAGGGCAGCGGCGGCGCCGCGGCGCGCATGCTGCATAGGTCACGGTCTGTCAGTGGGGTGGGCAGCGGCGGAGCAGGGGCTTCTGCACGCAGCCCTAAACCCTAATCCTAAACCCTAAACGATGCGGTCTCAGCGTCTGGCAGGCTAGAACAATGGCCGGCAGGGCCCGTGACGGACGCAGCAAGTGTGTGCCAGGATTTGAGGTGTGTGTGCCGTTGACAAGTAGAGACAGTGCCGGCGCACCAGATGCTGCCGACGTAATCGTCTAGAGTAAGCAGATGCTGCTGTACAGCGCACACATGTGTGCGCTGCAGCACAGTCCGCAACATATCATAGGTGTACTGCCGATCACCTCGGATCGCAGTCGCTGGTTAGACTGCTTTAATCTGCTCTTGGGGAACTCTGGGGGCTCTAGGCGTGAAGCAGTAGGCCCTTGACTGCTGTTATATGTACCAACACCTTCGAAGACATTTGGCGGGTGTCCTGCTCCAGGTGCCTAGGTTCTTAATCGCACAGCGGCACAGATGGCACTATTGGTTGGCACCTTGACTGACTGGTGCGCCTGCCGTAGTGTCACAGTCGATCCTAGAGTATCCTTGAGACATGACGGGCATGTGAGGTGTGGGAGCATCATGCGTTGGCCGCAGTCTGGCACAATGCATCATTACATCTGCAGCACCAATGCCTCGGCGGTGCACTGAATCAGATCGTGATCTGCCACTGAAACTCGTAGCCGCACGTGCGCCTTGACTCGCGTTTCCAACTTCACCGAAGTTCTGGCGACCCTCCGAACTGCTCACGCTGAGATCTGCCTCCTCCAACACCCAATTCTCACTGTGTGTCAGCTCCCTCGAAACCGATGAGCGTCTCCACAGAACACCAGCAGCGGCCGTGGGCAGCTGCCATGACTAGCAGCAGGCTCGTGGCTATGCTAAAATTTTAGGGCTTGCAAGTTTAATTACTCCGCCGGCTGGCACTTTGCTGTCGGCGTGCCGCGCTCACGACCCAGCAGCGGGGGCGCTCCACGGCTGCCGCTCAGGTAGCGCGCAGACTTTCCAGGATCACGTGGTGTACTCAGCGTTGATCTTGACGTAGTCGTAGCTGAGGTCGCAGCCCCACGCCATGCCCTCCCCAGGGCCGTCACCTGCGCGGCGGAAGGAATCGTGTTGGTTGTGTTGTCAAGCAAAGTGTCAATTGAGCCCAATCGAGGTGTGAGTAACCAGATCGAGGTGTGAGTAAGAAGTTCAAGGTGTGAGTAACAAGATAAGTTGTGAATCCGCTCCTGGTTGGACTCCAATTTGGCGGCGACCACAGCAGTCAGCAGTCCCACCAAACTCACACGATACGCGCCGATTCCACGCTACAGCGCGCGCACCAATGGACACTCTAATCTCCACAGTGCCGTGCTTTGACGTCTGCTCAGTGAGGTATCTGGACGCCGCCGCCACGTCAAAGTCCAGCGGTTGCCCCGCCTCCATGAGCGGCAGCTCGCCCAGCGAGATGCGCATGTCCGCCTGCTCGTACGGCACGCCCGTGTACCTGCGGAATGGTTTGCAGAATGCATTGGGTCAACGGCCCCACGTGAACCAGAACGGAAGCTCGGCAGACTTGGCCTGCTGCTGGCAATGGAAATGTTGCCCAGGGAGGTGCGCATGTCCGCCTGCCGGTACGGCCCGCCCGTGTACCTGCACAGAGGACTTGGTTGCAGTGGAGTCATTGGTGAGCTCAAAACTCGAGATTACTTCTTACTCAAAGAAACTTCTTACTCACTCTTGTCTCCAACCCTGCCCCCCCATGATGCCCAGTTAGATGCGCATGTCGGCCTGCTCGTACGGCACGCACGCCCGTGTACCTATCCTCACGTCTGTGTACCTGTCCTCAGGATTCATTGCAGATGCAATGTGCTTGTGAGTGGACAACCCTTCACGGAGGAGAGGTTTTGCGCAAGCAGCTGCCATGCTGCCCTGCGAGATACGCCTGTCTGCCTGCTCGCGCGGCACGCCCGTGTGCGTGTCCAGTGCCCAGATTCGAAACCCTGTTGAACAGGCACCTGCACAGTGGCGCAGGGGGCAGGAAGGCGGCGGCGGCTTTGCAGGGCACGCCATCGCCTTGTCAGCTGAAAGCTGCACAAGACCCCGCCAGCGGCGTTTCATTCGACGACACGGGAATAGAACAATTGCCATCTCCGCGGTTTCAACCCTTTGCATTGGTTGTGTGACAAAGTCGCACCCGGCGGCGCAGGCGATGCGTCCCCAGCTGGGGTCGAGCCCGCAGGACGCCGCCCAGACGAGGCTGCTGCCGGCTATCGACTTTAGTAGGCGACAGATGCAGGCGAAAGGTGTTGCCCAGGATGCTTGACACAACAAAGTCGCACCCGGCGGCGCAGGCGATGCGGCCCCAGTTGGGGTCGTGCCCGTAGACCGCCGCCTTGACGAGGCTGCTGCCGGCTATGGATCGCGCCACCGCGTTGGCCGCCGTCTCGTCCGGCGCTCCGGTGCAGGACACCTCCATGAGGCACGTCGCGCCCTCCCCGTCCCACGCGATCGACTTGGCCAGGCCCTGCGGCGGCGAAGGTCGCGAGCTCAGGAGCTCGTGCGGCTTCCGCCGGCGCGGGACACCTCCATGAGGTACGTCGCGCCCTCCCCGTCGCACGCAATGGACATGGCCAGACCCTACGGCAGCTTCCAGGTACGTTTTGCAGTCGGCATGGATTGCAATTGAGGGGGCAGGACGCCTCCATG
>JAABUM010005099.1_pt1 | contig 14132 bp, 11 predicted proteins | sample 5559161 | NCBI WGS metagenome assembly JAABUM01 (sample SAMN10711868, study PRJNA513369) | rock metagenome | isolation source: Antarctica rocks | place: Antarctica: Victoria Land, Siegfried Peak nord
ACGTGGCCGCCCCGATGCCCGCCCCCACCCCGGTTGACCAGACGCTGACCGGTCAGGCCTTGGCGATCCCCAACCCGTTCGGCGGCAGCAACGTCAGCGGCTGGATCGTTGACGGCATCACCAAGGCGATCAACGCCTTCTTCGGCGATCTAGTCAAGGACGCGCTCAACCCGCTGCTGAAGCTGCTCGGCCAGACCCTGCTGACCACGCCGGACCCGACGTCGCTGCCCAGGGTCGGACAGATGTGGGAGAACTCCCGCGAGATCGCCGTCGCCTGCTACGCCCTGCTCATCCTGGCCGCCGGCATCCTCGTGATGGGCTACGAGACGCTGCAGACCCGGCACTCGATCAAGGAGATCGCCCCGCGGATCGTGGTCGGATTCATCACGGCGAACATGAGCCTGCTGCTGGCCGGGCACGCCGTCGCGTTCGCCAACGCCCTGTCGACCAGTCTCCTGTCCGGCGGGGTCGACCCCAAGGCGGCCGCGGCCACGCTCACCGCGCTGGTGATGAACGCGGTCACCAACCGCGGCATCTTCCTGACCTTCATCGGCCTCGCGGTGGCGTGCATCCTGCTCGCGCTGCTGGTCTGCTACGTCATCCGCGTCGCCCTGACCGTCATCCTGATCGCCGGGGCGCCCTTGGCGCTGATGTGCCACGCCCTGCCGCAGACCGAGGGCATCGCCCGCTGGTGGTGGCGCGCGTTCGCCGGGGTGCTGGCCATCCAGCTCGCGCAGTCACTCACCCTGGTCGCGGCCCTGAACGTGTTCCTCGCCCCGGGCGGATTCAGCTTCTTCGGACCCACCGCAGGCGGCCTGGCAGACCTGATCGTCACGATCGCGCTGCTCTACATCCTGTTCAAGATCCCGTTCTGGATCTTGAACGCCATCCAGGTCAGCGGCGGCCGGTCGTTCATCGGCGGCGCAGTCAAGGGCATCATCGCCTACAAGACCCTCGGCCTGCTCGGCCTACGCGGCGGCGGTCGCAGCGCTGGGGGCCGCCGTTTGGGGGCCGGTGGTGGCGCGCCGGGTCAGGCCGGGTCGCCGCGCGGTCCGCAGAACCCGCCGGGCCCGCGAGGTGGGGGACCCCGGGGTCTTCCCGTCGGCGGGGCCGTCCGGACGACCACCCGGAGCGCAGGCGGTCAGCCGCGCCCCGGCAGCCTGGGCGCGACCCGCGGCGGCTCCCCAGGCCAACGGGATCGGGTGGCGGGTCGCCCGCCGCGGATGGTCGCCGCACCGCGGATCACCGACCCAACTGGCGACCGTGCACCCGCGTCACGACTCACGACAGGCGCCTCGTCACTGGATTCGGGCGCCTCGTCGCCCGCAGGCGCGGCATCCCGACCGACGCTGGCCCCGGCCGCGCGACCGGCCCTCCCGCACCCGCCACCACCGAGGCGGCGGCCTCCGGCGCTCGTCGCGCCACCGGCCGCAGCAACGGCGCAGGCCCGCGACGCGGTGGCAGCGACGCGGCGCGACGGGCACACCGCTCCCGGCGGCGACGGGCAGCGCGGTCCTGTCCAGCGGGCGGTCCCTGTCACCCCAGCGCCGACATCGGCGCCGGTACGGCTGCCGATCGACCTGCCGGCCGCACGCTCCCGCCAGGGACGTCCCGAAGCTTCCCGCACACCCGCCCGCAGCACGTCACCGGCGACCCCCACGCCGCCGAGGCTCGCACCGCCCACACCGGCATCCGCGCTCGCCCGGTCGGCGGCCCAGCCGCTCGGCCGACCCGCGCCGGTGTCGCGTCCCGCCCCGACCGCGATGCCGCCAATCGCGGCCCCGCCCGTCCCGAGCTCGAGGAGGAAATCCTGATGACAACGACCCATCACCGCGCCGCCGCGGGGGAGCAGCCGGTCCAGGCTGTGCGGATCCCGGCCGATGTCGAGCGCCAGGACCGGGTGTTGGCGAACCTGACCGCACGGCAGCTGGCGATTCTGACCGCGACCGGTCTGCTGCTCTATGCCGCCTACGCCGCGACCCGACCGGTGCTGCCACCGGTCGTGTTCGCCGCTCTAGGCCTTCCGGTCGCGTTGGCGGCGGCGATCCTGGCCCTCGGCTCGCGCGACGGCCTGAGCCTGGACCGGCTGCTCGCGGCAGCCGTGCGGCAGCGCCTCACCCCGCGGGTGCAGATCGCCGCCCCCGGCGGGATCACCCCCGCCCCAGCCTGGGTCACCGCACACGCCACCAACGACCCCGCCTCTACGGACCGGGTGACGCCGAGCGCCCTGGACCTGCCGGCCCGGTCGGTCACCGACTCGGTCGCCGGGTCGGTCGGGGTGGTCGACCTCGGCGCGGACGGTGTCGCCGCCGTGTGCATGTGCTCCACGGTCAACTTCGCGCTGCGGACCCCGGCCGAGCAGGAAGGACTCGTCGCCGGCTTCGGCCGCTACCTGCACTCCCTCACTGCCCCGGTGCAGATCCTGATCCGCGCCCAGCGCCTGGACCTGACCGGCCAGATAGCCGAGCTGCGCGACCGCGCGGGCGGACTGCCGCACCCGGCGCTGGAGCAGGCCGCGCTCGAGCACGCCGACTACCTGGCCCAGCTGGCCGAGCACAGCGACCTGCTGCGCCGGCAGGTGCTGCTCGTGCTCCGCGAACCCCTCCACCCCGCCGGCGCCCCGCTTCCGGCACACCCCGCCCTGTCCGCCTTCCGCCGCCGGTCAGGCGCCGGCCGGCAGACACGTGCCGGGCACCCGGAACGCCATGCCGCCGAGACCCGGTTGGCCAGGCGCATCAGCGAAGTCAGCGGCCTGCTGTCCGCCGCGGGGATCGCGGCGACGCCCCTGCACGCCGCCCAGGCCAGCGCCGTCCTCGCCGCCGCCTGCAACCCGGAGTCGCTGATCCCACCCACCGGGGAGCTGGCCGGCTCGGACGCGGTCATCACCGCCACCCCCGCCGTCGACGTGGAGGAGGTGCAGCCGGACAGCGACCCCCGCCGTGCTCCCTCAGCGATGCCGTTGGACCCGTACTGGCCTGCCACCGACACGAAAGAAGGACCCGTGACCGAGGACGAGTCGTGGTGGGAGCGATGAGCCGCACCCGCCGCAGCCGCATCCGCGCCGCGGACGCCGAGGGGTTCGGCGGGTCGGGGGCGTTCAGCCCGGACTCGATCGAGATCGCGCCGCGCCACCTCGTGGTGGGCGGGGAGCACGTGGCCACATTCGCCGTCCTCGGCTACCCGCGCGAGGTGTATCCGGGGTGGCTGCAGCCGCTGCTGACCTACCCGGGGCGCCTGGATGTGTCGCTGCACGTGGAGCCGATCGACCCGGTCACCGCGGCGGACCGGTTGAAGAAGCAGCTGGCCAAGCTGGAATCCGGTCGCCGGCACGACAGCGAGCACGGCCGGCTGCTGGACCCGATGGTGGAGGCGGCGACTGAGGACGCCTACGACCTCGCCGCCCGGGTGGCCCGCGGGGAGGGCAAGCTCTACCGGCTCGGCCTCTACCTGGCCGTCCATGCCCGCGACGCGCAGGAGCTGGCGGCGGAGGTCGCGGCCGTCCGGTCGCTGGCGGCGTCGCTGCTGCTGGACGCCAAGCCCGCGTCGTATCGCAGCGTGCAGGGCTGGCTCACCTGTCTGCCGCTGGGCTTGGATCAGCTGGCGATGCGGCGCATGTTCGACACCGCCGCCCTGTCGGCGGCGTTCCCGTTCACCAGCCCCGACCTGCCCGCACCCGACCCGATATCCCTGGAGGCGCCTGCCGGGGTGCTGTACGGGTACAACCTCGGCTCGCAGGGGCTGGTGCACTGGGACCGGTTCGCCCTCGGCGGGCAGCTGCACAACCACAACGCCGTGATCCTGGGCCGCTCCGGGGCCGGCAAGTCCTACCTCGTCAAACTCGAAGCGCTGCGCAACCTGTACCGGGGCGTCGAGGTCGCGGTGATCGACCCGGAGGATGAATACCGGCGGCTGTGTCAGGCCGTCGGCGGCACCTACCTGCGCCTCGGCGCGGACGGGGTGCGGATCAACCCGTTCGACCTTCCGGTCCACACCCGCCCGGACGGGCGCCGCGCCGCCACCCGGGACGCGCTGGTGCGGCGGTCGCTGTTCCTGCACACCGTCCTGGCCGTGCTGCTCGGCGGTGAGCCGTCGGGTGCGGAGCGGGCGGTGCTGGACCGGGCGATCACCGGCACCTACCAGCGGGCCGGGATCACCGCCGACCCGCGGACCTGGGGCCGGCCGGCGCCGATCCTGCCCGACCTGCGCGACACCCTCCACGGCCTCGCCGACCATGGCGACGCCGTGGCGGGAGGCCTGGCGCAGCGGCTGCACCCCTACACCGACGGGGCGTTCGCCGGCCCGTTCACCGGCCCAACCACGACCCGCCCGGAGGGCCACCTGACCGTGTTCTCGCTGCGCGACCTCGCCGAGGAACTCAAACCGATCGGCACCCTACTCACCCTGGACACGATCTGGCGGCGCGTCACCAACCCCGCAATCCGCCGGCCGCGCCTGGTCGTGGTGGACGAGGGCTGGCTGCTCATGACCCAGCCCGCCGGGGCGGACTTCCTGTTCCGGCTGGCGAAATCGGCCCGCAAGCACTGGGCAGGGCTCACCGTCGCGACCCAGGACGCCGCCGACCTGCTCGGCTCCGACCTCGGCCGGGCGGTCGTGGCCAACGCCGCCACCCAGATCCTCCTCCGCCAAGCACCGCAGGCGATCGAGGAGATCACCGGCACCTTTCACCTGTCCGCCGGGGAACGCCAGTTCCTGCTGTCGGCCGAACGCGGGCAGGGGCTGCTGTCAGCCGGCACCCAGCGGGTCGCGTTCCAGACGATCGCCTCACCGTTCGAGCACGAGCTGGTCACCACCAGCCCCGACGAGCGGACCGCCGACACCGCGGACGAGGACCCCGATGTCCTCATCGACCCAGATCAGGACCCCGACGTTGGTGCGGGGTTCGGCGACGACGGTTTCGGGGCCGCGGCGTGAACGCGACCAGCCCCGCCACCCACCGGTCGGCCCTGACCGCGATCGTGGCGAGGTACACCGCTACACCGAGTCCGAACCGTCCGTCCCCGTCGTTGTCGGTGCCGGACAGCCCGCTGCAGCGGTACCTGCGCGATCCCGGCGGCGCCCTGCACCCGGTCGTCGAGCATGTCGAGGCGTGGGCTGCCGGGCCGGGCCTGGTCATCGCCCCGGTCCTGCTCGTGGTCGTGGTCGCGGCCCTGGTCGCGCGGGGGTGGTGGTGGCGGCGCTGCCAGCAGCGGCTCGGCCGCGACGCGCGTTTGGTGACCGTCCTGCCGCCACCGGCGGTCGACCCTTCGGGGGCGGTGGCGCTGTGGGCGAACCTGGTCGGGCTGCTGCGCCCGGCGTGGCGGCGCCGGGTCCGCGGGCAGCCGCACGTCGGGTTCGAGTACCGGTTCACCAGCGACGGCAGCCTCATCCGGCTCTGGGTGCCCGGCCTGGTGCCGCCGGGCATGGTCGAGCGCGCGGTCGAGGCGGCCTGGCCCGGCGCCCACACCAGCACGACCCACCTCAACGACACCGGCACCGGGCCGGATGTCGGCGAGGCTGGTCTGGTGGTGGTGGGCGGGGTGTTGCGGCTGGGCCGCCCGGAGGCGCTGCCGATCCGCACCCGGTTCGACGCCGACCCGTTGCGTGCCCTGTTCGGCGCCCCGGTCGGCTTGGAGCCCGGCGAGGAAGTGGTGGTGCAGGTGCTGGCGCGCCCGGTCATCGGCCGCCGGGTCACCCGCGCCCGCCGCGCCGCGACCCGCCTGCACGACGGGCGCTCCGCGCGCCCCGCCGGCCGGCTGCTGGACCTGCTCACCCCGCACACCACCCCACCCCGCCGGGGACAGTCCGCAACGGCGCCGGGGTTGGACCGGGTAACCGCGCTGGCCTACGGCGCGCAGGACCGCGCGGTCGCCGGCAAGCTGGCCGGGCCGCAGTTCGAGACCGTCATCCGCTACGCCGTCACCGCCCCCACTCCCGTCGCGTCCGGGCCCAAGGGCGATCCGCCGGTGCGCGGTGAAGTGTCGGCGACCCGGGATCGGCTGCGGGGGCGGGCGCACGCGGTCGCGTCGGCGTTCGCCGGCTATAGCGAGCACAACCACTACGCCCGCCGCCGCCTCACCCACCCGCACCAGGTGATCGGCGCGCGCTGGTTTCCCCGCCGCGGGGACCTGCTGTCCGTCCCGGAACTCGCGGCGCTGGCGCACCTGCCCACCGACCAGCCCGTCGTCGGCCTGGAATCCGCCGGCGCCCGGGCGGTGTCACCGCCGCCCGGCATCCCCACCCCCACACCTGGCAACGCCCAGGTAGTGAAGCCCCTCGGTGCCGCCGATACCGGCCACCGCCGCCCGGTCGGGCTGACCGTGCCCGATGCCCGGCACCACCTGCACGTCCTGGGCGCCACCGGCTCGGGCAAGTCGACCCTGATGGGCCAGCTCATCCTCGCCGACGCCATCGCCCGCCGCGGGGTCGTCGTCATCGACCCGAAGGGCGACCTGGTCACCGACCTGCTCGACCGGCTGCCCGTCGAGACCGCCGGGCGGGTGTTCCTGTTCGACGCCGACTCCCGCACCGGCACGCCCTGCCTGAACCCCCTCGATCCCGGCCCGGCCGGGGTCAGCGTGGAGACGGGGGTGGACAACCTGACCTCGATCTTCGCCCGCGTCTACTCCCGGTTCTGGGGACCCCGCACCGAGGACGTGCTCCGCGCCGCCTGCCTCACCCTGCGCGCCCAACCCGGCACCCCGACCCTGGCGCAACTCCCCGGCCTGCTCGCCGAACCGGCGACCCGCGCCCGCGCCGTGGCCCACGTCAAGGATGAGGTGCTGCGTGGCTTCTGGGACTGGTATGAGCACCTCAGCCCGGGTGCGCAGGCGCAAGCGGTCGCGCCGCTGCTGAACAAGCTGCGCGCGTTCCTGCTGCGCCCGTTCGTGAAAGCCGCCATTGCCGCCGGCCCGTCCACCCTCGACATGGCCCAGGTCCTCGACGACGGCGGGATCTGCCTGGTCCGCATCCCCAAAGGCTCGCTCGGGGAGGAGACCACCCGCCTGGTCGGGTCGCTGGTCGTGGCGTCAGTGTGGCAAGCGACGACTGCCCGCGCCGGCATCCCGCAACAGCAACGGCAGGATTGCGGGCTGTATGTCGATGAGTGCCAGAACTTTCTCAACCTGCCCTACCCGCTGGAGGACATGCTCGCCGAAGCCCGCGGCTTCCGGCTGTCGATGACCCTGGCCCACCAACACCTCGGCCAGCTCGGCCGCGACCTGCACGACGGCATCTCGGCCAACGCCCGCAACAAAATCTTCTTCACCACCTCACCCGAGGACGCCCGCGAGCTGGCCCGCCACACCACCCCACGGCTGGGCGAGCACGACCTCGCGCACCTGGCCGGCTACCACGCCGCCGCCCGGCTGCTCGTCCACGGCGCCGAAGCCGCCCCGTTCACCCTCACCACCACACCCCTGCCACCCGCCTCCGCCGGCCGGGCACGGCAGCTGCGCCGCGCCGCCGCCGACAACGCCACCCGCCACGCTGACAACGCCGCCACCCGCGCGCAAGGCGCCACGCCCACCCGCGCCGCCGCAGCGGGAAGCGACCCGCGCTGGCACACCCCCGCCGCCGGAAAGGAGAAACACCCGTGACCTACCCCGTCGCGCAGCGACACCTGCGTGCCCCCCGAGGCGCCCGGTTGGCCGACCGCGCCGCGGTGACCGCCGAGCACCTCGCCTTCCTCGCCGGCCACCTGACCGCGCGGGACCGCTGGCTTGCCCGCGTGCTGCACGAGCACCGGGTGTTCACCACCACCCAGCTCACCCGGCTGGCATTCAACTCAACACGGACGGCCAACCAGCGGCTCCTGCAGCTTCACCAGTGGCGCGTCATCGACCGGTTCCAGCCGTTCCTCGAGGTCGGGGCGGCGCCGATGCACTACGTCCTGGACCTCGCGGGCGCGGCCGTGCTCGCCGCCGAGGACGGCCTCTCGCCAGCCGCGGTCGGCTACCGCCACGACCGCGCGGTCGGCATCGGGCACAGCCTGCGGCTGGCGCACACTGTCGGCGTCAACGGCCTCTACACCGCCCTGGTCTCCCTCGCCCGCCACACCGATGCGGGTCGCGCGAGCGGTGGGCTGGGGGAGCGGGCGGTGACCGCGTGGTGGCCCGAAACCCGCTGCGCCCGGCTATGGGGCGACCTGGCCCGACCCGACGCCTACGCCCGCTGGCACGAGAACGGAGCTGAGATCGAGTTCTTCCTCGAATACGACACCGGCACCGAGCCACTCACCCGGGTCGCGGGCAAGCTGCACGACTACCAGCGCCTGGCCGACGCGACCGCGATCACCACCCCGGTCCTGTTCTGGTTCCCGACACCGGCCCGCGAAGCCGCCGGCCGCCAGGCACTGGCCGCCACCCTCGCCGCGCTTGCGCAGCCGGAGTCCGTCCCCGTCGTGACCACCACCGCCCAACCCATCGCAGCACCCCGCGCGGGACGGGCAACAACTGCGCCGGACAGCCCGGCCGGCGCCCGCTGGCTCACCCTCGACCCGGGCCGGCGCCCGACAACCCACGGAACGCAACCTGATCAGCGGGTCCGGTTGGCGCAGCTCTCCTGGCCCCGCACCGGCCCCGGCACTCCAGGCGGCCATGCGGGTCCCGGTCGGGCCGGTGAACCTGCCCCCACCCCGGGGCCGGTGCCTGGCGCTGCGGGACTGGCAGCGCCCGATCCGATGCCACCGGCGGTGCTACCCGCCTACCTCACCCGCGCCGCCCGGGACGGCCGGTGATCAGAGCCGGCGCCGGCGGCCTCGTTGCACTTGTGGTCGGGGTGGTGCTCGTCGCCGCGGCCACCGGCGGCGTGGCCGCGCAATTCCTCGGCGACCCCGGTAGCGGCCCCGGTGGCGGGCAGAGCGCACCCAGCACGACGGCGCTCAGCGACATCCCGCCGGACTACCTGCTGCTCTACCTGCAAGCCGCCCGCACCTGCCCCGGCCTGGACTGGCCAATCCTGGCCGGTATCGGGTCAGTGGAGTCGGACCACGGCCGCTCTACCCTGCCCGGCGTCCACTCGGGCGCGAACTTCGCCGGGGCGCAGGGGCCGATGCAGTTCGAGCCGGCCACCTTCGCCGAATACGACCAGCCCGTCCCCGACGGCGGCGCCACCCCGCCCAGCCCGTATGACCCGGTCGATGCGATTTTCGCCGCCGCCCGGATGCTGTGCGCCAACGGCGCCCGCGACGACACCGACATCCACGCCGCGATCTACGCCTACAACCACACCGACTCCTACGTCGCCGAAGTCCTCCACCGCGCCACCGCCTACGCCGCCGCCGTCATCGACACCGACCCTGCCGCCCCGTCGGCAGCGGCGCAGGCCGCGATCAGCTACGCGCGCAGCCAACTCGGCCTGCCGTATGAGTGGGACGGCTCCGGACCAGGCCACGGCGACACCGGATTCGACTGCTCCGGGCTCACCCAGGCCGCCTACCAGGCAGCGGAGATCGCGCTGCCCCACAACGCCGCCCAGCAGTACGCCGCCACCACCCACGTCCCGACGGTCAACCCCTGCGACCGGGGGACCTCGTCTTCTTCGGCGCCACCCCAGTCACCATCCACCACGTCGGGCTCTACCTCGGCCGCGGGCAGATGATCGACGCTCCCGACTACGGCATCCCCGTCCGCATCGAGAACTACCACGAGCCCGACTATTTCGGAGCGGGCCGACCTGCCGGATAGCGGGACACCGCGAAGCGTCCACCATCAGCCGCGTGGGCTCGCGACGTGACGTCGTCCCCATGTACGACGTCGCTAGTATAGTTATTTGTAGCCGAGTTTTGGTCATATAGACAAATCGAGGTAGGAAATGACTGTGGCGCGCTCGTTGCCGGGGTCGCTGGCGCCGGTGGTCGAGGAACTCGAGCTGGAGCAGCCGCGGGTGGTGACTCTCGCCCAGATCACCGACATCCTCCACCGGGTGGGTGCCGGCAAGGCAGCCTCCGAGCCTGGCCACGTCGCCTACGAGCTGCAGCGTCGCGGATGGTTGGGCCGGCTACGGACGATGAACACGTGGGAGTTCCTGCCGGGCGCGCGCGCCGGCGCGCACGGATCAGGTGACCGGTTGATCGAGCTGCGCGCGCAGCTCGCGCTCAAGCCGGACATGAGCATCGCCCTGGCGATGGAATCAGCTGCCGTGCTGAACCGGCTCGCCCAGCGAGCCCCCGCGCAGGAGGTCTTGTGGCTGCCCGCCCGTCGGCAGCCTCCCAAGGCGCTGAGCGGGTTCCGCCTCGTGCACGTCGAGTTGCCCGACGCGGCGGTCGAGCATGTCGACCAGCTGCCGGTATGGGGCGTCGACGCGCTGCTGGTCGGCGTCGCGACCCGGCCGTCGAGTTACCGGGACCTCGCGGGCCTGGCCCAGTGGCTTCCCGACAGCGGCCCCCGCATCGACTACGAACGCCTGCTCGCATGCCTGAGCGCTGCGAACTCCTCGACCAGGCAACGGCTGATCTACCTCCTGCAACTGGCGGAACGCCCGGACCTGGCCGAGGATCTGGCCCGCCGGTCCCCGCCGACGGCGCCGGTGTGGTTCGGCGCCGCGAGGTCCGGCGGACGCCAGGACCGGCTCTCGCGCGTGCTCGACGCTGAACTCGCCCCGCTGATGAGCGGCGGCACCGGCGCATGATCACCGAGGGCTACCTCGTGCGCCACTACCAAGGCGCAGCCGGCGCGCGGGACGCCGCGCTGCTCGACATCGCACAGGACCACCTGCTCACCCACCTGCACGCCGCGGGACTCTTCGATCGGGGCCTGGTATTCAAGGGCGGGACAGCGCTGCGCAAGTTCCGCGCCGGCAACCTCGGACGGTTCTCGACTGACCTGGACTTCTCCGCACCCGAGGAGGCGCTCGCCCTGGATGTGCTGTCTGCCGTCGACGGGGCCGAGGCCTTCGGGTTCCGGTTCAGCGTCGAACGCCTCGGCGATGACGGGCGCCGCGGCGACATCCTCATCGACACCCCGTTCGGCCGACCCAACCTGGGCGCCAAGATCGAGCTGTCGCGGCACCCCCTCGTCCTGCCCCCGGAACACCTGAGCCCCGTTGCGCTCCCGATCCACCGCCAGTACGACTTCACACTGCCCAAACTGCCTGTCGTGCGCGCCGAGGAAGCGATCGCTGAGAAGCTGGCGCGGTTCCGGCGGGTCTCGCTTGCCCGCGACCTGTATGACCTGCAGTGGTTCGTCACCCAAGGCGGGCTGAACACAGACCTCGTCCGCCGGCTCTGGGTGCTCAAGGTGTATCGGGACGTCAACCACGACGGACGCGGCGACAAACCACTCACCGCCGAGCAGATCCTCCGCCAGCGCACACCGGAGGAGTTCGCCCGCGAGGACATCGGCTACCTGACCAAACCAGTTGCCGTAGCCGAATGGATCGACACCGTTCGCCGCCGCTACGAGTTCCTCCGGCAGATGACCGACGATGAACAACGCTGGGCCCAGTGCAACGCCCGCCACGACTGGGAAGTGGCCCAGGCCCTCGAAGCGCTCGGACACGAACAGGACGGGCACAGGTGACAGCCCGACCGTCCGAGCCAGCGACCACACAAGTCTGACCACATTGCGCCCAGGCGAGGTACTGGCCACGACTGACCAGTCACCGCACGGCTCCCGCGAGCCGTACTCCACCCTGACATCCATCGCCCACTGCGGCTGGTCAATCGACGCTCCCGGACCGGTCGCTCAACGCGCGCGGCGTGATGGGGCTCAGCTGGTCACGCGGTAACGGCGCGGTTGCTCGCAGGTCTGCACCAGGTCGCCACTGGCAGTCAGCTTCGTCAGGCAATTGGCCACGGCGCCCTGGGAACGCTGCAACGCCCGGCTGATGGCGGTCGGGCCGAGGTCGGCGTCCGAATGGGCCACGAGGTACTCCAGAACCAGGGTGGTGAGTTCTCCCTTGCCCAGCCGGCTCCGCCGGCCTCCCGCCGCCGCCTTCGATGCGGCCCGGCCGGGGACACCTTCCGTGCGCAGCACGGCCCCGCGCCCCGACGCGGAAGGTGCGGGCTCGGCGCCGATGGCCTGCCATCGGGCGGCGGGACGCCGCCCACCGCTCTCGCTACCGGTGTCGGCTGGGCCGCGACCGTCGGTGTGGTTGCCGTCGAGGTCGGGCGCGTGGCGCCGAGCGCGACCCGCCTTCTCCAGCGTGGCGAGGGCCTTGGCAACCGTCGAGCCATCGAGCCCGGCGAACTGCGCTAGTTCGGCGGCCGTGCGGTCGGGGTGCCCGGCAAGCGCTTCGGCGACAATCTCACCGGCTGGACGAACACGAGTGATCCGTGCGCCTTCCAACTTTCGGGCATTGTTCATGACAGCCTCCAATTAGTAATTGATAGCGGCCAGCCAAATTGCCGGCCGAGTATATCGAGAATTGGGGCGGGCTACTCAACCTCCCCAGCATTTGCAGGTCAACGTTAGCTCGATAAGTTTCCAAACCCAAGACAATTGGCGGCTCAAATTCCTTGTACGGTGCGAAAGGGCGGCCGCTACGACTGGGTCGCCGGATCCTCACCAGACCTCTAAATGCAGCTTTATTGACCAGGAGTGGCTCGACCAGCTGCCGAGTGCTGGCCCGTCACCCGCTGCGGGAAGCCGTCTGCGGGACAGGGAAAAGGGTAAGGGTACACGAGGAGGAGGGGCGCGAATGAGTTGGTTGCTGAGGTGAACCTGCGAATCGAACAGGCTGAGGTAGGTAGTTGCGAGTCGCGCAGAGGGTATCGGCGAGATGAGGTGGTGCAGCTGCGGCGGAGTCTGGGAAGCGTCTGCCGCAGGGCGGTCGATCGCTGCCGCCGGGTGCGGCCTCGGCAACACTCGCCTGGGACGCCCGCTTAGCAGGCCTTTCAATCGGCGCTCCACGTGGCGTTGTCATCGGCGTCGCGGCTGGTACTGGACCATCTTTAGAGGATGTCTCACGTGGGGTTGGGCGGTCGGCGTGTCTGCTGTGACTGATGTGGCTGGTGGGACATCGTGTTGGGGTGGACGATTCGTTGGCGTTGCGGTTGGTGCCGGATGCGTTGTGGGAGATCGTGGAACCGCTGGTGCCGGGTTCCAGGCGAGACCGCAGGGCGGTGGGACGGCGCCGGCCGATGACCGAGCGGTGTTCACCGCGATCGTGTTCGTCCTGACCTCGGGGTGTGCGTGGCGGTATCTGCCGCCGTCGTTTGGGGTCACGGTCCCGACCGCGCACCGACGGTTCGCTGCCTGGACGAAGGCTGGGCTGTGGCAGAAGCTGCACCGGGCCGTGCTGGACCGCCTCGGCGCCAGCGGGGATCTGGACTGGTCCTCGGCCATTCTCGACGCTGCGAGCGTCCGAGCGAAAAAGGGGGATCTCTGACCGGCCCGAACCCCGTGGACCGGGCCAAGACCGGCTCGAAGGTTCACGTCCTGTCCGACGCCGAAGGCATCCCTCTTGTCGTCGGCGTGTCCGGTGCGAACCTGCACGACAGCCAAGCCCTCATCCCCATGATCGTTGGCATTCCCGCGATCCGCTCCCGCCGCGGCCCCCGACGCCGCCGGCCGACCAAGCTCCGCGCCGATAAGGCCTACGACTCGGCCGAACATCGCACCTGGCTGCGTCAACGCGCAATCACACCCCGCATCGCCCGCCGTGGAATCGACACCGGCGAACGCCTCGGTCGATACCGCTGGAAAATCGAACGCACCCTGGCCTGGCTCACCGGATACCGCCGGCTCACTCTGCGCTACGAAGTCCACGGTCACCACTTCGGCGCATTCCTCGCCCTCGCCGCCGCACTCGTCTGCTTCAAGAAACTAACCACATGAGACATGCTCTTACTCTGCACCTAGCAGCACCGGACAGCAGCAGCAAGCATGAGAACGCTGCCCGGTTAAGGTCGGAAGACCTGGTTTGCTCTTGACAGGAAGCGGCACGAAGCCGACACTCACGTTCAGGAATCAATCGTGAGGGAGGTGAAATGGATGCGGATTGTCAGGACAGTCGCGCGCGTAACCGGCTTCGGTAGCGCCATGCGACGTACAGTGAGCGGACGTTATGGCCTTGACCCCGTTTGGTGGACACGGGTTATGCGGCTTGTTGAACTGCCGCGGTGTGGTTGCAGTGTTGCATTTCGAATTGGACGGGGCTGATCTGGCCCAGGGCTGAGTGTCGGCGTCGGCGGT
>JAABUM010005100.1_pt1 | contig 14132 bp, 9 predicted proteins | sample 5559161 | NCBI WGS metagenome assembly JAABUM01 (sample SAMN10711868, study PRJNA513369) | rock metagenome | isolation source: Antarctica rocks | place: Antarctica: Victoria Land, Siegfried Peak nord
GTACGTGGATCGGCATTCCGAACCGGCGCGCGTACTCAACGCACCGCAACATCAGGATCTTGGCGCCCGAGGCCGCCATCTCCTGCATCTCTTCGTTGCTGATGCGGTCGATCTTGCGCGCGGTCGGCACGATCCGCGGATCGGCGGTGTAGATGCCGTCGACGTCGGTATAGATCTCGCAGACGTCGGCGTTGAGCGCTGCCGCCAGGGCCACCGCGGTCGTGTCGGAGCCACCGCGACCCAACGTCGTGATCTCGTTGCTGCCCTGGCTCACACCCTGGAATCCGGCGACGATCACGATATGACCGGCTTCGAGGGCCTGCTCGATGCGGCCAGGGGTGACGTCGATGATGCGGGCCTTGCCGTGCGCGTCATCGGTGATCACGCCGGCCTGGGAACCGGTGAACGATCGCGCCGAGTCGCCGAGGTTCGCGATGGCCATCGATACCAGGGCCATCGACATCCGCTCACCGGCCGTCAGGAGCATGTCCAACTCCCGCGATGGCGGGGCCGGCGACACCGCGTCCGCGAGGTCGAGCAGGTCGTCGGTCGTATCACCCATCGCCGAGACGACGACACAGACCTGGTTGCCTGCCTTACGGGTATCGACGATGCGACGCGCGACACGCTTGATGCTGTCGGCGTCGGCAAGAGAGGAACCGCCGTACTTCTGGACCACGAGACTCACATTTACAAAGGGTAATCAGCCCACGATCCGAGACGACCCATGACCGTATGTCGGGACAACTCGGCTCTGTCGGGGATGTCGGAGATTCCAGCTGAACGTGGGAATAACACGCTGGGTGTACCGGCTGTTAGGAGCATGCCTTCAGCAATGCCATCCTGAGTCGATGGACGGTCGTAACACGGGGTTGGCAACCGCTGTGCCCGCAGTGGGACACCGCGCTATTCTTCCTGTCGCGCTGCGCGCATACCGTGCCCCCATCTGGTGGCACGAGATCGCCATCATCCTCGTCTTCAACGTGCTGTACGAACGACTTCGCAACCTGGTGCCTGACCACGAGACCCAGGCCGTCGGTCGCGGCCTGCGGGTGTTGCACCTGACCCAGAACTGGCATATCGACTTCGAACTGTCGGTCAATCAGTTTTTCGCCGCACACGCCCAGTTGGCGCAGTTGGGAAACTATTACTACTCCTTCCTGAACATCCCCGTGACCAGCGGTGTCCTGATCTGGCTGTTCGTCAAACGCAAACAGGTCTACCGCTCTGCGCGAGCCGTACTGGCGACAACGACACTTCTCGCGCTCTGCGGTTTCTGGCTGGTGCCGATGGCGCCGCCCCGGTTGCTGGGCGTCGGTTTCATCGACACTCTGGTGCAATTCCACACCGTCGGCGGCTGGGGCAGTGACTCGGTTGCGGCAGTGTCCAATCAGTTCGCGGCCATGCCGAGCCTGCACTGCGCGTGGGCGCTCTGGTGTGGACTGACCGTCTTCAACCTGGCAAAAAAGCCAGTGGCGCGCATTGCAGCGCTGATCTACCCGTTGCTGACTTTCCTCGTGGTGATCGGGACAGCGAACCATTTCGCAATCGACGGCGTCGCGGGTGCTGCGGTATTGGCGCTGCCCTATGGATTGCACCGCAGCTTCTTCGGCCGCTCCACGTACGAGCCCGCGCCACTGGCACCTCGCTACTTCTGAAGCCTGCGGAAGATCGTCACTCCGTCGACCTGCGCCACCGTTGTGTAGTTGGCATAAACGAATTCGGCGAGTGCCGTGAAGTCGGTGAGCGGATAGTCGCCATAGGATCGGATATTCGCTGACGAGGTGTCGAGCACCAATTCTGGCGGATGGGACCGGACCGAGCGCATCGCCGCAGCGTCGGCGCCCGGAGTCGTCCCGATCAGAGTGAACCAGCCCAGCGTGCGGTTTCCCGAGACTCCCGTCACGAAGTCGGAGTGCACGAGAGCACCACCGATCGGCCGGTCGGCCCGCCACAGCACCTCAGGGAAATTGCCCCAGACCAGCACTCGTTGACCGGGCTCAGTGTGCGCACTGACGTATCGGGCGAGTGGCGCAGGATCGGGCAGCGCGCGAAAAGCACCCGGCGTGAATGCGGCCCCGACCGCCACGAGAGTCGTGATCAGGGTGAATGCCCCTGCCGAACGCCGAATCCTCGAGCCAAGGCCCCCGATCACGGGAGCCGCGAGCAGCACCAGCGGAGGTAGTGACTGAAGCCAGTAATGGGCAAAGAATCGGAATCCTGATAACCAGGCGATCGTCGCGGTCGCCCACCACATCCAAAGATCGCGATCTACCCGCAGTGCTGCGGTGACGCCACCAGCGGAATGCACCCGATGCCCTGCGGCGGCCAGAATCGGTAGGTGGAGCACCAGCAGCAGGACCAACCCGCCGAAGAAGCTGACGCTCACCATCGACCAGTTCGGCCCGGTGAGCAGGAATCCCTGATTCGAGGTGAACACCCAGTGCCAGACCTCCCGCGTGGGGAGCGACACCAAGGTGACGGCGAGGCCGGCCAGGAAGCCTGACCCGAACCACGCACGATTGATCCACCGACGGGAACCTGTGATCGATACGAAGGCCGGCAGCAGCCCGATCAGCCAGGTCTGCCGACACATCACGGCTGCAGCGAGAGAGAGCCCGGCAAGCAGGGCCGCCGCACCAGACCGCCGACGAGCGAGCACGATGGCCAACGCGCCGGGCGCCAACGCGAAATGGGCGTAGTTGGCGCTCTGACCACTGTCGGGCAGGAAGGCGACAGCTCCGGTGACGAGCAGCACGCCCGCCCAGGTTCTTTGCGCCCGCGTCCGCAATCCGACATCGGATGCAACGGCGCACCCTGCGATGGCCAGGAACAACGCGGCCACCACATGCACCGGTCGCAAGTCGACGTTGTGGAAGACGTTGAACGTGGCGTCGTAGATATATGTCGGCAATGGCGGTTTGCGGTCGATGGCGTCTACGTACAGCCGGCCACCATCGCGCAGGGTGATCGCCTGATCGGCGATTGTCGCCTCATCGGGATCGAAGAGTTGATGCACGTATCCGGGTATTCGCACCAGCAGTGCCAGCACGAATAGTCCCGCACAGAGCCGCCAGTACCGAAGAAGAAGTAACCGGGCCCGGGCATCAGCCACCGATCAGACGCCGACCCTCGAACGCGCGACCCAGAGTTACTTCGTCCGCGTATTCCAGGTCGCCGCCGACCGGCAGGCCCGACGCCAGCCGCGAAACGTCCATCCCCAGCGGCGACAGTAACCGCGACAGGTAGGTCGCTGTGGCTTCGCCGTTGAGGTTCGGGTTCGTCGCGATGACGACTTCCTGGATAGGTTCGGCGCCGAGGCGCCGCATCAGTTCGGTGATCTTGAGGTCATCCGGCCCGATGCCGTCGATCGGGCTGATTGCCCCACCCAGCACGTGGTAGCGACCCCGGAACTCGCGGGTGCGTTCCATCGCCATGATGTCCTTGGGTTCCTCGACCACGCAGATCAAACCGGAGGAGCGCCGCGGATCGTTGCAGATGCGGCACAGCGTGTCTTCGGAAACGTTGAAGCAGATCTCGCAAAAGCGCACCTTGTCCTTGACCACCGACAGCACCTCGGTCAGGCGCTGCACGTCGGCGCGGTCGGCCTGCAGCAAATGGAACGCAATGCGCTGGGCTGACTTCGGGCCGACACCGGGCAGGTGGCCGAGTTCGTCGATCAGGTCTTGGACTATGCCTTCGTACACGCTGGGAAGCCTACGGTCTCAGACCGTGGTGGCCGGGCGTTCGTTGTACTCATCGGCCCGCTCCTGCCCTGAGAGGTCGGCGATTGCGTCCATCACCTGATTGGTCAGCGCACGTCGGGCGCGACCGGCAGGTACTCCTGCCCACGCATTCACCGGATCGATCGGTTCCCCGAATCGAACGGTGACCCGGCCGCGATGCAGCCGGTTGTCACCGATCGGTTGCACCTCGTCCGTGCCGATCAACCCCACCGGCACGATCGGCACCCCGGCAGTCAGCGCCAGATAGGCGACGCCGGCATGCCCTCGATACAACCGTCCATCACGCGAGCGAGTGCCTTCCGGGTAGATCCCGAACGCCTGACCGGCACCCAGCACCTGCATGGCGAGCGCCAGCGATTTCGCGGCGGCCTGGGAGTCGTCTCGCTCTACGGGGATCATGCCCATCGTTTCGAACCACAGCCGAGACGCAGTGCCCTTGACGCCGGATCCGGTGAAGTAGTCCGCCTTCGCCAGGAAGCGGACTTGTCGCGGAGCCACCAACGGGATGATCACGCTGTCGATGAAGGAGAGGTGGTTGCTCGCCAGCAGCACCCCGCCTTTCAACGGAATGTTGTGTGCCCCTTCGACCTTTGGGTGCCAGACGACACTGGCCACCGGCGACACTGCAGATCTTGCTACCTGGTACAGCACCATCAGTCCCGTTGGTCCTCGATGACGACGCCACCCAGGATCGAGGTCACCACTGGAATTCCGACCTCGCCGGCGTCCTCGACGTCTTCATCGTCACGTGAACCCTCTTCTTCCACTGGTGCCTGTTCGATGATCTGCGGTGCGGGTTCTGCGGCTGGCGCAGTGGCCCATTCCGGGGCTGCGGCGACTGTGGTCGACCCCCATCCGCCGGGCTCGATCGTAGGCTCCGGGCGCCGACGGGTGGCGGTACGGGGCGGCCTACGCGCCGCCTCGCGTTCAGGTGCCCGCCGCTCGGTCTCGATTGAAGACTCGGCGCCGGTGGCCTGTGCCGGTCCAGCCTCGGGCGGCACGGCGCCGATCGATCCCCTACCAGGCTCGACGGCAGGTTCGGCTGGGCTGGGCCGGGCCAGCTCGTCCGGATGCGGGGTTCCGGTGGGTGCTCCGCTGTCCGGTCGCGCCTGCACGCTGACGGTGATCCCGAGGGTGTCCAGCACGGCCTGGCGCACGACATCGCGGTGCGATCCCCGCTCGAAGGTCTGCGCCAGACCTGCGCTGCTCACCCCGAGCACCAGGTGCGGCGGTGCGAAGTCGAGCACGTGGGCATGTTGGCTCAGCAACGCCCAGGTGACGCGTTTGATCTTCGCGATGGCATCGAGTATGTCGGGCCAGGCTCGGCGCACCGCGTCGGTGTCGAGGCCGACCTGCGCGTTCGGTGTGTTCGAGTTGTCCCGATGACCCTGCGTGTCCTCGTCGTCGGCAGCGGGCAGACGTTCCTGACTGCGCGTGAGCGGCTCCGGCTCCGGAGCGATGCCGACGGGTGCTGCCTGGTCGGGAATGTCGCGGCCTTCGGAGCGGACTGCCGCCTGCTCGTCGTCAGCAGCCTGGTCCACCTGCTGCATTGCAGCCGGGTTCGGCGCGGCGGCAGGAGTCGACGCCGTCGGCGCTGGTTCGTCCTGCGGCGCTGTTGCACGCTGTCGGGTGGGCGCGGGCGAGGTGGCAGGCCCCGGCGCGCCGGGGCCGCCGCTGATCGCCAACCTGCGTTCGAGCCGGTCCAACCGCGCGGCGTAGCCCTCTTCACCACTCGCGCCCGGCAGTAGAACGCGCGCGCAGATGAGTTCCAGCTGTAGTCGGGGGGCAGTGGCGCCCGTCATCTCGGTCAGGCCGGCGTTGACGATTGTCGCGGCCCGCGCGAGCGTCTCGGAGCCGAAGGCAGCTGCCTGTTGTCGCATCCGTTCCAGTTGGTCTTCGGGCACTCCCCGGAGCACCTGGGCGACTCCGTCAGGCACGGCAGCCACGATGATCAGGTCACGGAGCCGTTCGAGTAGATCTTCGACGAACCGTCGGGCATCGTGCCCTGATTCGATGACTCGGCCGATCTGCCGGAACGTCGCTGCCGAATCCGCTGCCGCCAGCGCGTCGATGCTCGCGTCCAACAGTTCGCCGTCGGTGAAGCCCAGCAGACCTGCAGCGCCCGCATAGGTGAGGCCGCCGTCCTCAGACCCTGAGATCAGTTGATCCAGTACCGACAGCGAGTCACGCACCGATCCGCCGCCGGCGCGGGTCACGAACGACAACACCCCCGGCTCGACGGTCACTTGCTCGGCGACGCAGAGTTCTTCGAGGTACTCGGTCAGCCGGGCGGGCGGCACCAACCGGAACGGGTAGTGATGAGTGCGCGAGCGAATGGTGCCGATCACCTTTTCGGGTTCTGTCGTCGCGAAGATGAACTTTACGTGCTCGGGCGGTTCCTCGACGACCTTCAACAGCGCGTTGAAGCCCTGCGTGGTCACCATGTGCGCCTCGTCGATGATGTAGACCTTGAAACGACTACTCGCAGGCCCGTATGCCGCCCGTTCGCGCAGGTCGCGGGCATCCTCGACCCCGCCGTGGCTGGCCGCGTCGATCTCGATCACGTCGACGGTGCCCGCTCCCCCGCGAGCCAGCGCCACACACGAGTCGCATTCTCCGCACGGAGTGGACGTCGGGCCCCGGTCACAATTGAGACACCGCGCCAGAATCCGGGCGCTGGTGGTCTTACCGCAACCGCGCGGACCGCTGAACAGGTAGGCGTGGTTGACCCGGCCGGTCTTCAGTGCCCGCATCAACGGCGCGGTCACGTGCTCCTGGCCGATGACGTCCGCGAACGTCTCGGGTCGGTAGCGGCGGTACAGCGCGGTGCTCATCCGGGAACTCTATTGGTCGGCACTGTCATGCGTTGTTCCCTTCCGCACGGTGGCTGCTCAGGTCGGACCCAGACGTGCAGGATCCCCCACGCACCTGGAAGAGCACACCTGCCCTTGCTGCATTCCTGCCCTGGGGGAGTTCAGCGCGGTACCACCGCGTGGGGGACCGCCGGTAAGTCTAGGACACCCACGCCCGAACCTCCGATTCGATCGAGGGGAGCGTGCACGATCGCACCGCCAGGTCCTGGATGCACGCCGGATGGAACCCGCCCCGGGCAGATCGGCACCGCCCGGTCCCGAATGCACGACGCGCTTCTCACGGGTCCAGATCGTCTGCGAACGTGCCGATTCACACCCGCGCCCCACGAGCGGGTAATCTCGGCTCCGCTTGGAGGATTCGCATAGTGGCCTAGTGCGCACGATTGGAAATCGTGTTGGGGATGAAACCCCTCAGGGGTTCAAATCCCCTATCCTCCGCCAGTGGTACAACGTACTGAAGTGAGCCGGATCAAGGGCACGTCTTCGGCTCATGTGCTCGGATGTGTTTCCGGCTGCTCGTGCAGGATGCGCTCGCCAGTTCACCCTGAGCATCGTCTCGCCCGCGATGAGGCCCATCCCAGGTGCGCCGTCATCGACACAGGAGCCCACCCAGCGAAATCGTCAACGCCCCGCCCCTGACATGCGCGTCGGTCGAACAGACCTCAGGGGCCAGGGCGATGAGCGGGGCCGTAACAGTCCCGTCGTCGGTGACAAGGATGGGCCCGGTCCGGTGGCAACGAGTCGGAACGCCGGTGCTCCAATCGCTGCAAGGTCGACTTGTGCGAACGCTGCTTGCAACGAGGCGACCCCAGCGGTGAGTTGCGGTCCGCCGAGCTCGACCTCCACGGCGCCCCAGCACCCGTCCGGGAGCGTGATGGTCGCGTCGGTCTTCTTGTTGTTGGAATCGCGATAGTGACTGACCTCCCCGTCGATACACGAAGCGAGCACGTTCAGGTCATGGACGACGGCGTCCTCGACAACGTGCCGAGCGTGTTGAGGTCGCCCGGTAGCTGCCCGGGACCAGCGCCCAGGGCCGTAGCAGCAAGGGCTGGGTCGATGATCAGGCGTCGATGACCAGGTCGGTCAGAGGGCGAGAGCAACAGGGCAGGAACGAGCCCTGCGCGATCTCGCGCGGGCGGATACCACCTTGGTGCCGCATGTCGACCTCTCCTTCGACGAGCGTGAGTTTGCAGGTGCCGCACATGCCCTGACGGCACGAGGACCGCAACATCACGCCCCCCGCGATGACCGCCTCGAGCACGGTGCTGCCGGCGGCAATGGTGACGACGCGCCCGCTCGCCCGCAGTTCTACGTGCATACCGGTTGTTTCCTCGACCTCGACATCGTCAGCCGCGAACAGCTGCCCCGACTCCCCCACCAGGAAGCTCTCGCGGTGCACCCTGTCCGGGTCGACACCGAGCGCATCCAACAGTTCCGTCGTGCCCGCCATGTACCCGGGTGGGCCGCACAGGAACACCTCCCGTTCGAGCACGTCCGGAACAAGCCAGTTCATCAGGTCCAGTCCGAGTCGGCCCCGTGCGCCATGCCACCGGTCGCCGACCGCATCGGCCTCGCAGACATGAGCAACCCGGATGTCGAGCCCCGACTCGCAGATCGCGTCCAGTTCCTGCCGGAAGATGATGTCGGTCGGGGTCCGCGCACTGTGCACGAACGCCACATCGGCGTCACTTCCGGAGTCGGCGAGCGCCCGGGTCATCGACATCGATGGGGTGATCCCACTACCGGCCGACAGGAACAGATACTTCATCGGGGAATCCGCAGGCACCTGGGGCTCGGCGGACTGCAACGTGAAATCCCCGAACGGCCCCCGCGCCCTGACACGTTCTCCGACCTGCAGGTGATCGTGCATCCACGGCGACACGACACCGTCAGTTTGCCGCTTGGTCGTGATCGTCAACGTGCCGGATCGGGTCGGCGGCGAGGAAATCGTGTAGCAGCGCTCCACGGGTGCGCCGTCGATCTCCAGCATCAGGATCAGGTGCTGACCGGCATCGAACCGCCCCGTCCACTCCTGCGGTGCCTCGAACACGAAACTCGTGACATCGTGGGTGACCGGGACGATCCGACGAACCTGCAGGAACGCGTCGAACTCCTCTCTCACGCGGTGGCCTCCGAAGCGCCCTCACCCTGGCCGGTCGACTCGCCGCAGCCCTCCAACATCCGGTCGACGTACCAGCTCAGAAAGTTGTCGACCTGGTATTCAGCAGCCGTGTAGGGGCCGGGTAGGTAGGCAGGATCGGTGACCCCGGCATGGGTACGTGCGACGAAGACACTGTCCTGGGTGTTGGTCTCGGTCCAGACGTAGGTGAGGTCGTCCAATTGGTAGTGGGTGCCCTCCACGGCGTCCGCGTTCACCAGCCAGGTAGTGCGCACCAGCGTGCGGTCCGGCGACAGAGGCAGGGCAGTGAAGACGACCGCGTGGTCGGACATCACGTGCACCCATATATTGGGCTGGCTGTGGATCGTCAATCGTCCGAGGCGGGTCTCACCGAGGTCGGCCAGTGACTTGGTCACGAGCACCCGACCGCTCAGCGAGAACGACTCCCCCGCCCCGTCCAACGCTTCGCGCCCGAAGCGGTAGGCGACGTTCGGCTCCACGAGGTCCTCCTGCACCTCCTTGGGGAGACCGAGCTCATCGCATCGCACCGCCAGATCGGCCTCGGCGAGCAGGAACTGGTCGTGAGCAGCCCGCAGCGAAGCGGGCACGTCTTGCGTCGCGAGTCCGTACGTCGGGAAGAACGACGCCGACAGCTCCGGGTGTCCGTCGCAGTGGTAACACTCCCGGTTGTTCTCCATCACGAGTTTCCAGTTGCCCGACTCGATGATGTCGACCTGCGAGGCCACCTTCGCCCCGGCCAGGTTGTGCGGCGCGAGATAGGGCGTCAGACGCTCGGCGAAGTCGTCGATGTCAGCCGGCGGTTCGGCCGCAAGACACAGGAACACCAATCCGGCGATAACCCGGATCGAGACCTTGCGCAGACCGAGACACGCCGGGTCCTCGCCCTCGGGCAGGTTGGGCGCGTGCCGCAGCGCGCCATCGGTTCCGTAGGTCCACGAGTGGTAGGAGCAGACCAGGTTGCCGACGAACCCGGCCGGTTCGGTGAGCACGCGGGCGCCGCGGTGTCGGCACACGTTGTGGAAGGCGCGCACGACCTCGTCGTCGCTACGGATCACGATGATCGAGCGGGTGCCGACGTCGATGGTCACGTAGTCGCCGGCCTCGGCGACCTCAGCCTCAGTCGTCGCGAAGAACCACTGCCGGCCGAAGATGAGGTCGAGGTCGGCGTCGAACACCGAAGGGTCGGTGTAGAAATGGCCGGGCATCGGTCGCCCGGGCACCCGCTCGCGCAGGTCGGCCACGAGACCCTCGTGAGCGACCCGCTGCTGCTCGGTGATGCGGTTCTTTCCGGTACTGCGAGGCGGAACGACGGTGGTCATGGCCTGCTCCTTTCGGATGGTGCGGTGGGTGGGTACTGGTTCACATCGGCGCGCAGAGGCGCAGCGCGTCGTAGATCGCGGCGTGGATGTTGCGGCTGGTTACGGCGTCACCGATGCGGAACAGCTGGTATCGGCCCGCCCGGTTGGTGCGCACGTTCTGGCGCCGGTCGCCCAGCAGCGCGTCCTGATCGACCTCGCCGAGGTTCACCGAGCCGGGCACCAGGTCGTTGTAGAGCTCGTCGTTGGGCACGGTGCCGTGCTCGACGATCACCGTGTCGACGTTGCGCGCCCAGGTGCGGTCGGTGTAATCACTGCCGAGTTCGGCGAGGAGGCCATCTGGTCCTTTGGTCACCGAACGCAACCGGGTCGCGAGAGTCATCCGGACGTCATATTCGGCGAACGCGGCCAGGTATGCGGGGCTGTTCATGCCACCGATGCCGATCCCGAGCGTCCGTTCCGGCGTTACGATCTCGACGTCGCAGCCGCGCTCGGCCAGCAGTTCGGCTGCACCCAACGCGGATTCGCTGCCGTTGTCGTCGTAGATCAGGACCTTGCCAGTGGGGTGCCGGTCACCGGACATCACATCCCAGGTGTCCAACACCAGCGAGACCCCGGAGTCCAGGATGTCGGTGTGCGGTGTTCCCCCGGTGGCCACGACGACGATATCGGGGTCGAGCGCGTGGATGTCGGCGGCCTCCGCGTAGGTGTTGAAGCGCACGTCGACACCGAGCAACCGAGCTTCGGACAGGCGCCAGTCGACGATGCCGATCAGGTCGCGCCGTCTGGGGGCTGCAGCCGCAAGCCGTACCTGCCCGCCCGGGGCATCGGCGGCCTCCAACAACGTCACGTGGTGCCCGCGCTCAGCGAGTACGCGTGCTGCTTCGAGACCGGCCACGCCTGCTCCGACGACGACGGCCTCGGAGACCGGGTGCTCGGAGCGTTGCACGACGTGCGGCAACGACAGTTCGCGGCCGGTGGCCGGGTTGTGGATGCACTTGGCGTCGCCCGATTCGTAGATCGCGTCGAGGCAGTAGTTCGCGCCGACGCACGGCCGGATGCGTTCTTCCTCGCGCCGCTGGATCTTCGCCACGAAGTGCGGGTCAGCCATCTGCGGTCGGGTGAGCCCGACCAGGTCCACCAACCCCTGGCTCAGCGCATACCGGGCGGTAGAGACATCTGAGAGCCGACCGGCGTGCATCACGGGGATGTCGATGCGGGAGCGGATGCGCCCGGAGAATTCCAGGTGCGGGGCCGACGGGCTGCCCATCGAGGGGATCACCCGGGACAGGGTGGCGTCGGAGTCGATGGTGCCGCGGATGACCGACAGCACGTCGATTCCGGCGCCCGAGAACTCCCCCATCGCCTCGACGGCTTCATCCTCGCCGAGGCCGTTCGCCAGACACTCGTCCATGCTCATCCGCAGGCCGAGCACGAAGTTCTCGCCGACGGCCTCGCGCATCGCGCGGACCACCCGCAGGCCGAACTCGCGCCGCCGGGCCGCGGTACCGCCGAACTCGTCCTCGCGCTGGTTGGTGGCGGGGGACAGGAAACCGTCGAACAGGTGCCCGTACGCCTCGATCTCGATGCCGTCCAGGCCGGCGTCGACACATCGCTGCGCTGCGGACGCGTACTGCCCGATGATCCGCTCGACGTCCCAGGCCTCGGCGACCTTCGGGAAGGAACGGTGCGCCGACTCGCGCTGCGCACTGGAGTAGACCAGGGGTAGCCAGTCGCCGCTGAAGTTGCTGGACCGGCGGCCCAGGTGGGTCAGCTGGATCATCACCGCAGCGCCCTCCGCGTGCACCTCATCTGCAAGGAGCCGGAGCCAGGGAACTACCTCGTCGCGGTAGGCCAGGATGTTGCCGAAGGCGGGCGGGCTGTCGGGGCCGACCACGGCCGATCCACCCATCATCGTCATGCCGACGCCGCCGCGCGCCTTCTCGACGTGGTATCGGCGATACCGCTCCTTGGGCATGCCGTCTTCGGTGTATGCCGGCTCGTGCGAGGTGCTCACCACGCGATTGCGCAGAGTCAGGTGGCCTAATTGAAACGGCTGCAGAAGCGGATCTCCCGAGCGGAGTGGTTCAGCGGGTCGCGCATCGGTGAGGCTTGTCATACGACATATTATTCGTTCCAAAACCATCATTGACTAGCTCATGATTTAGATCAATACCGTGCAAAAATATTGCATGATCGATCCGCGCCTCCAGACGCTGCGCCTGGTGGCCCACCACGGCACGGTGACCGCGGCTGCGGCCGCCTCGCACTACACACCGTCTGCCGTTTCAGCACACCTGCGTTCGCTGGCGCAAGAGGTCGGCGTGACCTTGGTGGAACGTCAAGGACGCGGAGTCCGACTGACTGACGCCGCGATGGTGTTCCTGGAGTACGCCGACGACGTCGCCGCGCGGTGGGAGCAGACCCTCGCCCGCGCGCAGGCGCTCGAGGGTCCTCGCTCAGGCACCTTGGTGCTCTGCGGCTTCTCGACAGCCGCCGCATCGTTGCTGCCGCGCGCCGCACACCTGGTGTCACAGCGACACCAGGGCACCGTCGTGCGCATCATCGAAGCCGACCCCTGCGACTGCTTCGATCTGTTGCTGGCCGGTCGCGCGGACGTCGCAGTCGTCATCGCTACTGTCGAGATACCCCCGGACAACGACCCACGCTTCGAGCAACAGACTCTGGGTCAGGACCCACTCGACCTGTTGGTCCCTGCCGGGCACCCCTTCGCGAGTCGCACATCGATCAGGCTTGCCGAGGCAGCTGACGAAGCGTGGATCATGGATCGGGCGGGTCGCCCCTACCAACGGCTGGTCGCCGGCGCCTGCCTTGCCGCCGGTTTCAGCCCCCAGATAGCCCACGAGGCCGTGGAGTGGGAAACCGGCGCGGCCCTCGTCGATGCTGGTTTGGGAGTCGCGCTCATCCCTGCACTGGCCAGCCTTCCGGCCCGCTACGACGTCCACCGGGTCCGACTCCAGGGCGACCCGCGACCGACCCGCCGCATCCGCACGGCGATTCGCAGCGGAAGTGGCGGCTACCCACGGATCGCGACCGCCCTGGAAGCAATGGCAGTGACCTCGGCAACGATGCTTTCGGAGTCCTAAATCACCGTGTACCCAGCGGCATCCACGACCGTTCGGCCAATACGATGGAGCCATCAGTACGGGATAGCAGATGACCAGCGCTCTTCAGCGGTGATCGGCCGATTGAACCGGCACACTAGGTCGAACACTTCAGTCACAAGGGGCACACGAGCATCATGGGTAACAGAGGACGGACCGTTCCGCTCTACCTCGCTGTACTGAGCGGATCCCTCGTGCTGTCCTCCAGCTTCCTTTCGGGTTGTGCAGACAAGCAGGTGCCGCTCAAGAAGCCGGTCTGCACCGGAACGCCGACCGCCAGCTCCGTGATCCCCGCGTCCTACATTCACGTGTCCGTGTTCAACGCGACCGAGTCCACCGGGCTCGCCGGTCAGGTCGCGACCTCGCTCACCTGGCGCGGTTTCAAGGTGATCGACACGGCGACCCGGTCTGCCGACGACCCCCGCCCGGCGCCGAAGTATGCCGAGATCCGCTACGGCTCGGGCGGTTATCAGATGGCGTTGACACTGGCTGCGCAAGTACCGAACTCGATACTCTCCGACGACAAACGCACCAATCCCTCGATCGACCTGGTGCTGGGCTCCTCGTTCAAGCTGGCCACCCTGCCGCCGCCCGCCGCGAAGTCCGTCACCGTGAACGTGTTCAACACGACCCCCCGACCGGGTCTTGCAACCACGGTGGGCAAAGAAATGCGTGATCGAGGATTCAAGACCGACCGGGTCGGTAATGACCCGCAGGGGAGCTTCAACCCCGACCTCATCGCCATCGTCCGTTACGGCGCCAAGGGCGAACCGGGTGCGCGTCGCACGGCCCTGTCGGTCAAGGGCGCCAAAATGGTGCAGGACGGCCGCACCGACGAGTCGGTCGACCTGGTCCTGAACAACAAGTTCGCCGGACTCGTACCGGCCGCCCAGGCAACAGCCCCACCCGCCCCAAGACCTACCCGTACCTGT
>JAABUM010005102.1_pt1 | contig 14123 bp, 13 predicted proteins | sample 5559161 | NCBI WGS metagenome assembly JAABUM01 (sample SAMN10711868, study PRJNA513369) | rock metagenome | isolation source: Antarctica rocks | place: Antarctica: Victoria Land, Siegfried Peak nord
GTCGACCGCACCCGCTCCGACCAGCTCAACCAGCACGTCGACCGCACCCGCTCCGACCAGCTCAACCAGCACGTCGACCGCACCCGCTCCGACCAGCTCGACCAGCACGTCGTCGACCTCCGGGAGCCGGACGAGCACGAGCACCAGTACCTCGCCCACGTCGACCGCAGGCACCTCGCCGACCTCCACACACCGGCCGACGCCGACCAGCACCGCCTCCACCACGTCCACGCCGGGGGCGGGCCAGGTATCCCGGATCCCCACCGGGGGAGTGCAGGCAGGCGGCGGCTCGACCGCCGGACTGCGTCACGGCGGGCTTCTGGCGCTCGGCGTCGGCCTGCTGCTCGCCGCCGCCCTCAGCATCCTGGTCCGGCTGCAGATCGCGCGACGAAGGGGCTGAGCGCCGTCGAACCAGCCGGGCGACCCACCGGTCCCCGTAGCCACCGCGGTCTCGCCGCCACGGTGGCTACGGGGATGCTCGCCATCTCGGGCACCACCTGCATCGGCGTCGTCCTCACCCACCAGGACCACGCACCACAGCCGCCACTGACCGCGGCGCCGTCGGTCGCCGTCCCCGGCCGGCACCGGGTGGCCGGACGTGACCTGAAGGCGGCAGCCGTCCCCGGGAGGGCGGTCCGGCACCGGGGCGCCGGCTCACCGCACAGGCGACCGGTCCCGCACCGAGGGGGGCCCGCCCGCCCGAACGCCGTGGGGCCGGTGCTGGCGCCCTCTGCCCCTCGGCGCCTGGTGATCCCGGCGATCGGGGTCGCGTCGACCCTGCTCAACCTGGGCCAGACCGCCGCAGGGACGATCGAGGTACCCGCTCCGGGGCCCGACTACAACCGGGCCGGGTGGTACCGCTACTCGCCTACCCCTGGGTCGATCGGTCCCGCCGTCATCGCAGGGCACGTCGACTCTGCGGCCGACGGGCCGTCGGTGTTCTACCGCCTGGGAGCCCTTCGCCCGCACGACCAGATCCGGGTCACGCGGGCCGACGGCTCGGTGGCCGTCTTCGCCGTGGACGCCGTCCGCCGCTACACCAAACGGGCCTTCCCGACCGAAGTGGTCTACGGCGACACCGACCGGGCAGCGCTGCGGCTGATCACCTGCGGGGGGCCGTTCGACCGGGGCACCGGCCACTACCTGGACAACATCGTCGTCCTGGCCTCCCTGCTCCGCTCGACCGGTAGCGCGTAGCCGGCACGGACGAAAGGTCCCGGTGAGACATGCCGGTCCGACCTGGTCGTAGTCTCGATGGGACACAGCAGCGCGGCGTTCTGTGCGGTTCCCGTGCGGTCCAGTGCGGTCCTGTGCGGTCCGACGGCAGCTCCGGAGAGGGACCCACGTGCTCCTCGCACAGACACCTGCGGGCGGAGGCGCACGTGCGCGGGCCCGTTGAGGACTGGCGGCAGCCGCCGATCAGCGACTACGGCTTCCTCTCGGACTGCCACTCCGCGGCCCTCGTCGACCGCAACGGGTCGGTCGACTGGTGGTGCGTCCCGCGGTTCGACTCGCCATCGGTCTTCGGGCGGCTGCTCGACGCCGACGCCGGTCACTGGACCCTCAGCCCAGCCGGGGCCTTCGACTCCCGCCGGAGCTACCTGCAGGACACCCTGGTCCTGCGCACGGTGTTCAGCACGGCAACCGGCGAGGTGGCGGTCACCGACGCCCTGGCCTTCGAGCCGGGTGCACGCGGGCACGACATCGGCCTGCGCAGTCCGCACGTGCTCCTCCGGCGGGTCGAGGGTCTGTCCGGCACCGTCGAGATGGCCAGTGAGCTGGCGCCGCGGATGGAGTACGGGCGCACCGAGCCGCATCTGCTGGCCGGGCCGGAGGGCGTCGTGGCCCGCGGCGGCCCGGTCCGGCTCTCGTGCACCGGCCCCGTGGCCTGGACCTGCCGGGACGGCGCGGCACGAGCGAGGTTCACCGTCGCGGCCTCGGAGTCGGTGCAGCTCCGGCTGGCGTATCTCCGGTCGTTCGCCGCCGACCCCTACACGTCGTCCGAGCCCTCAGGTCGGGAGTGCCTGGAGGACACCGTCGAGGCATGGCAGTCCTGGGCTGAGCGGCACGTCTCCTACGACGGCTCGTTCCCGGACGAGGTCCGACGCAGCTCGATCGTGCTGCAGGGGCTCACCTACCAGCCGTCCGGTGCCGTGGTGGCAGCGGCGACCACCTCGCTGCCGGAGCGCATGGGGGGCGAGCTCAACTTCGACTACCGGTTCGCGTGGCTGCGCGACCTGAGCCTGACCATCCGGTCGCTGTGGGTGGCGGCGTGCCCGGACGAACCGGCGCGGCTGTTCGACTGGTTCGCCGGCGCCGCGGGCCACTACCGCGGCGGGCTGGTGCAGATCATGTACGGCGTCGAGGGGGAGCGCGACCTGAGCGAGCACGAGCTGGAGCACCTGTCCGGCTACCGCGGCAGCCGGCCGGTGCGGGTCGGCAACGACGCCTGGCGTCAGAAGCAGCTCGACGTCCTCGGAGAGGTCCTCGAAGCGGCGCACATCCTGCGGGACTCCCTCGGCGATCTCGAGGCCGCGGTGCAGGACATGCTGGTGGCCCTGGCCGACCGGGCGGCGAGCGGCTGGCAGGAGTCCGACGCCGGGATGTGGGAGGCACGGGACGCCCAGCGGGCCTACACCTCCTCGAAGGTGATGTGCTGGGTCGCCCTGGACCGGGCAGTGGACCTGGCGCCACGCCTCGGAGCAGGCGCGGACGCGGGTAGGTGGGCAGTGGCACGCGAGCAGGTGCACGGCGCGATCCTGTCCCAGGCGTGGAGCGAGCGCGCAGGCGCCTACACGGGTGCCTTCGGGTCGGACGACCTGGACGCGTCGGTGCTGCTGCTGCCCCTGGTGGGGTTCCTGCCGGCCCGGGACGAGCGGATGTGGAGGACCATCACCGCCATCGAGCGCGAGCTCTCCTCCGGGGGCCTGGTCCGCCGGTGGCCGAGCGACCCGAGCGGGTTCCTGATCTGCACGTACTGGCTGGTCGAGTGCCTGGCGATGGGCGGCGAGGTGGAGCGGGCCACGGAGCTCTTCCACCGCGCGAGTGCGCACGCGAACGACCTCGGCCTGCTGTCCGAGGAGGCGGACCCGGCGACCGGTGAGCAGCTGGGCAACGTGCCGCAGGCCTTCTCCCACGTCGGCCTGGTCAACGCCGCCTGGCGGATCGCCCACCCGTCGGGCAGGGCGACGTCGGGGGGCCCGTCCACCGAGCCGTCACCCACGTAGGCGTCAGGCGACCTCCCGGAGCCTGCCCGTCGAGACGTCGTAGACGAACCCCCGGACGGAGCTCTTCACCGGGATGGAGGGCTCGGCCATGATCCGCGCGATGCTCTGCCGGACATCGGTGTCGAGGTCGTCGAACGCCTCTGCGGCCCAGCTCGGCTTGACCCCGGTGTCGGCGAGGACCTGCGCACGGAACTCGTCGTCGGTGAACGTCAGCATCCCGCAGTCGGTGTGGTGGATCAGGATGATCTCCGTCGTGCCGAGCAGCCGTTGGCTGATCGCCAGCGAGCGGAGCTCGTCCTGGGTGACCACCCCACCGGCGTTGCGGATGACGTGCGCGTCGCCTTCGGTCAGGCCGAGCAGGCCGTAGGGGTTGAGGCGGGCGTCCATGCAGGCGACGACGGCGACGTGTCTGGCAGGTGGGAGCGGCAGGTCCCCCTTGTCGAAGTCCGCGGCGTAGCGCTCGGCGTTGGCGAGTAGCTCGTCCGTGACGCTCATCAGTGGTGCTCCTTCTAGGGACATCGACGGTCTCGCAGGGGCGCCCGGCCACTCTACCGGCGGTATCCCCCTGACCAGCGAGAGCCCCTACCGGAACAGCGGCCGCAAACGCACCTCAGAGCAGCGCGTTGGCCATCGAGAGCACCTGGCCGGTCGCCTGCTCGAGCGCCTCGGCCTGCGTCGCGGTCAGGCGCTCGCAGATCCAGTCCCAGTGCATCGACACCACGTCACCGGCACCCGGCGCCACGTCCAGGGACCGCCCTTGTGTCGACCAGCGCACCGACTCCACCCGGCTCGGACCGAGCCCCAGCCGGATACCGTCCCACGTCAGGGGCCGGGAGTCCACCTCCACCCGCTCGCCGACCACAGACACCACCGTCCCCCACCGGATCCGGCACGAGTCCAGTACCGAGCGGGGGACGTCGCCGCCTCTGGACAGCAGGCCCACCCACGGGTAGACGGCGAACACGTGGAACCCGTGGTGGGCCACCACGTCCCGGGACGCCGCGACGCGCGGGAGCAGGCCACCGGCCTGGTCCTGGAAGCGGTCCTGCAGGGCAGCCAGCAGGTCGTCGGGGTCGACCGCGGCGAGCAGGTCGTTGCCCACCCAGTAGGCGTCGACGACCCGCGGGTCCAGCGGGTCCAGACCGGCGGCGGAGCCGAGCACCTGGAGGTAGGCCCAGGCGCCGTCGAACAGCGGCGCCCTGCGGGCCACCTCGAGCTCTCCCCCGCCAGCCGTCGTGTGCTCCAGCAGGTCTGTGGCACCGTCCGGACCGCAGTACCCGAGGTCGTTGGGAGGGAACGCGTAGCGGGCGAACTGGGTCGCACCCGCGGACGTGACCTGCGGCATTCAGCAGATCCGCGGAAGCTGCTCGCCTACCGGCAGGTCGACCACCCGCGTCCCGCCGAGCCCGGTCCGGGCGACGACCATGCCGGGGTGCTCGTGCACGCACCGGCCGATGACGGCCGCCGCGGCTCCCAGCGGGTGGGCCCGCATCGCCTCCAGCACCCGGTCGGCGTCCTGCGGCGCGACGAACGCCACCAGCTTGCCCTCGTTGGCGACGTACATGGGGTCCAGCCCCAGCAGCCCACAGGCGTCACGGACGACGTCCGGGACGGGGATCTGCCGCTCGACCAGCTCGACCCCGACCTTGGCGGCCTTGGCGATCTCGTTGAGCGAGGCGGCGACCCCGCCTCGGGTCGGGTCGCGCAGGACGTGCAGGTCCGCCCCGGTCGCGAGCATCGCCGCGACAAGGCCGTTCAGCGGCGCGGTGTCGCTCTCGACGGTCGTGCCGAACTCCAGGCCCTCCCGGCAGCTCATCACCGCGATCCCGTGCACGCCGATGTCGCCGCTGACGATGACGACGTCGTCGACCCGAGCCCGGGAGGGGTGGATGTCGACTCCGTCGTCCAGCACGCCGATGCCTGCGGTGTTGATGAAGACGCCGTCTCCGTGCCCGGAGTCGACCACCTTGGTGTCCCCGGTGACGAGCCGGACGCCCGCCGCGCTGGCGGCGGCGCCCACTGCGGCGGCGACCCTGGCGATGTCCCCCAGCGCCGTGCCCTCCTCGAGGATGAAGGCTGTCGAGAGCACCAGGGGGCGGGCGCCGGACATGGACAGGTCGTTGACCGTCCCGTTGACGGCGAGGTCACCGATGCTGCCGCCGGGGAAGACCAGCGGCTTGACGACGTAGGAGTCGGTCGAGAATGCCAGCCGCACGCCGCCGACCCCGACCACGGCCGAGTCGCCCATGTCCGCGTCCGCCGCCGCACCGAACGCGGGCAGGAACAGGTGCTCGACCAGCTCCGCCGACATCGCGCCGCCGCCACCATGACCCATCACGATCGACGGAGAGTCCCGCAACGGCAGCGGACAGACCCACGCGCCCATGTCCACGACGGCCACCGGCGTCGCCGGCTCAGACATGGCTGGGCTGGGGTGCGGCCGACACGAGCTCCAGGCGCCGGTAGAGGTAGTAGGCGGCGCAGGCGCCCTCGGAGGAGACCATCGTGGCGCCCAGCGGGTTGCGGGGGGTGCACTCGTGGCCGAACGCCTCGCACTCGTGCGGCTTGATCAACCCTTGGAGCACCTCCCCCGAGCGGCAGATCGAGGACTCCTCGGTCCGCATCTGCTCGACGTCGAAGCGGTACTCGGCGTCGTACTGCCGGTACTTCGGCGACAGCCGCCAGCCGCTGCGCGGGATCATGCCGATCCCGCGCCACGCCCGGTCGGTGACCTCGAAGACGTCCGCCAGCATCGCCATCGCGGCCGTGTTGCCCTCGTCGGTCACCGCACGCGCGTAGGCGTTCTCCACCTCGTGGCGCCCGGACTCGAGCTGCAGCACCGTCCTGCGGATGCCCTCGAGGATGTCCAGCGGCTCGAAGCCGGTGACCACGATCGGTACGCGGTAGCGCTCGGCGAGCGCCGGGTACTCCCGGGTCCCCATCACGCTGCACACGTGCCCGGCCGCGAGGAAGCCCTGCACCCGGCACACCGGCGACTCCATGATCGCGGCGATGGCTGGTGGCACCAGCACGTGCGAGACGAGCAGCGAGAAGTTCTCGACACCGAGCCGCTTGGCCTGGTAGACGGTCATCGCGTTGGCCGGAGCGGTGGTCTCGAAGCCGATCCCGAAGAAGACCACCTGCTTGTCCGGGTTCTCCCGAGCCAGCTTGAGGGCGTCGAGGGGGGAGTACACCACCCGCACGTCGCCACCGGCGCTCTTGATCCGGAACAGGTCCTGGCTGCTTCCCGGCACCCGCAGCATGTCGCCGAACGAGCAGAAGATGACGCCGGGCCGGGACGCGATCTCCAGTGCCTTGTCGATGATCTCCAGCGGCGTGACGCAGACCGGGCAGCCGGGTCCGTGGATCATCTCGATCTGGTCGGGGAGCAGCTGGTCGATGCCGTGCCGGATGATCGAGTGCGTCTGGCCCCCGCAGACCTCCATGATCGCCCACGGCCTCGTGGTCGCCTCATGGATCTTATCGAGCAGCTTGTGCGCCAGCTGCGGGTTGCTGAACTCGTCGAGGTACTTCATGACGCCACCTCCACCGTGCGCTCGTGCTGGACCCCGGCCTGCCTGGCCGCGAGCTCGAAACCGTCGCCGAACTCCTCCTCCAGGATGCCGAGCTTGTCGAAGTTCTCCAGCGTCGCGATCGCCGACTGCTCGTCGAGCCGCTGGATCGCGAAGCCGACGTGCACCACGACGTACTCGCCGAGGCCGACATCGGGCAGGTACTCCAGGCACACCTCCTTACGGACGCCGCCGAAGTCGACGTCCGCCATCCGGGTCCCATCGCGATCAGCGAGGCTGATCACCTTTCCTGGCACGGCTAGGCACATGCGGATCTCCTTTGGTCAACCGGCGGATCCGACGAGGACCTGGCCGAGCGCCAGGCCCCCGTCGTTGGGGGGGACGTGCCGGTGGGACAGCACGGTGAAGCCGTTGTCGCGCAACGCCGTCCGGGTCGCCGACAGCAGCAGGGCGTTGGCGAACACGCCTCCGGAGAGGCCGACGGTGCCGAGCCCGCTCGCCTCGCGGCAGCGCCGGGCCAGCTGGAGCACCAGCGCGGCGACCCCGGCGTGGAACCGGGCGCCGACCACGGGCGCCGGCACCCCCGCCCGGACGTCGGCCACCACGGCGCGGATGACCGGCCCCGCGTCCGCCACCGCGGTGGCGTCGCCGCTGACCTCGAAGGCGTAGCCGGAGCCGCCGTCGGCCTGCCGGGACAGGCCCTCCAGCTCGATGGCCGCCTGCGCCTCGTAGTCCGCGACGTGCCGCACGCCGGCCAGCGAGGAGACGGCATCGAACAGGCGCCCCATGCTCGACGTCGGCACGCATCCGAACCCGGTGCGGAGCTGGTGCCGCAGCACGGCCCGCTCGTCGGCTGGGCACGCTCCTACCGAGGCGATGTCCTCGTCCCAGTCCACGCCGGCGGCGCTCAGGTGTGCCAGTGCCATGCGGTAGGGACGGCGAACGGTGATGTCTCCGCCGGCCAGAGGCACGTAGGCGAGGTGCGCCGCGCGGGTGAACCCCTTGTAGTCGGCGACCAGCACCTCCCCCCCCCAGACGGCTCCGTCGGTGCCGTAGCCGGTGCCGTCGAACGCGACCCCGATGACCGGCGTACCGCCGTCCAGGCCGTGCTCGCCCATCACGGCGGCCACGTGGGCGTGGTGGTGCTGCACGGTCCGGACCGGCCGCCTGCCGGCGTTGGCCCTGGCCCAGCCGGAGGAGTGGTAGCCCGGGTGGGCGTCGGCGACCAGGAGGCCCGGCTCGACTCCGGTGAGCGACGAGAGGTGGGACGCGGTCGCGTCGAAGGCGCGCAGCGTCGCGAGGTCGCCCATGTCGCCGACGTGCTGGCTCAGCCACGCGTAGCGCCCGTCGGCGACGGCGCAGGTGTTCTTAAGGTCGGCTCCGACCGCGAGCACCGGGGCGACCTCGACCGGGAGGGCGACCGGAAGCGGCGCGTAGCCACGCGAGCGGCGGATCGGCAGCTCCTCGCCGTCGACCATGCGCACGACCGAGTCGTCGCACGGCACGCGGATCGGCCGGTCGTGCCGCAGCCAGGCGTCCGCCAGTGGGGCCAGCCGCTCCAGCGCGTCGTCGTCCGCGTAGGCGATCGGCTCGCCGCCGAGGTTGCCGGACGTCATGACCAGCACCTGTGGGCCCTGGTCGTCCCCGTCGAGCCCCAGCAGCAGCGCGTGCAGCGGGGTGTAGGCGAGCAGCACGCCCAGGTCCGGGTTGCCGGGCGCAACCGACGGGGCGAGCGGCTCATCGCCCTTCGGCATCAGCACCACCGGGCGGCGGGGGCTCGCCAGCAGCGCCTCCGAGTTCGGGTCAGTCGCCGCGAACCGCCGTGCCGTCGGCAGGTCGGCCACCATCACCGCGAACGGCTTGGCTCCGCGCCGCTTGCGCCGGCGCAGCGTCGCGACCGCCTGCTCGTCGGACGCGTCGCAGGCCAGGTGGTAGCCGCCCAGCCCCTTGACCGCCAGGACGCCGCCGGAGGCGAGCACCTTACGCGCACCTGCGAGCGCCTGCTCACGGTGCGCACGTCCACCTACGGCGTCCACCAGCTCGAGCACCGGACCGCAGTCGTGGCAGGCGATCGGCTGGGCGTGGAACCTGCGGTCGGCGGGATCGGCGTACTCCCGTGTGCAGTCGGCGCACATCGCGAAGCCGGCCATCGTGGTCGTGGCCCGGTCGTAGGGGAGGGAGGCGATGATCGTGAACCGCGGTCCGCAGTTCGTGCAGGTGACGAAGGGATGCCGGTAGCGACGGTCGGACGGGTCGGCCAGCTCGCGCAGGCAGTCCTCGCAGGTGGCGACGTCCGGTGAGGCGAGCGTGCGCCCCGACCCGTGGCTGGTGGAGGAGCCGATCGTGAAGCCGGTGCCGCCACGGGGCTCGATCCGCTCGGAGCTGACCTGGTCGACGATGGCCAGCGGCGGCGGCTGCTCGACCAGCCGGCGCTCGAACGCGTCGACCGCGTGCGGGAAGCCCTCGACCTCGATCACGACGCCCGAGCTGTCGTTGGTGACCGAGCCAGTCAGCATCAGCTCGCTGGCGGTGGCGTAGACGAACGGTCGGAAGCCGACGCCCTGGACGACGCCACGGACCAGCAGCCGGCGTCGTTCCCTCACTGCTGCCCCAGACTGCTGGCCTCTGGCATCGCCGCCGCTCTCTGGAGGCAGATGCCCCCTGTCGCCACCAGACCTGCCCCGGATGCGCTATGTCACGCGCCTCGTTCACGGTCTACATGCGTCGATCCGGCCCTGTCAAGGATGGCCAAGGCGTGCGCCTGAGAGCGGCGTCGGTTTGGCAGGACGCGGGCCTGCCGGCCGCAGAGCCGGTCACCACCTGCTGGAATCGGGCCAACCGCGCATAAGCCGCACCTTGACATTGTTCAGATTTGGTTGCGGTGGTTCGCGTATGGTGACCGAAAGGTCAACGGCTGGTCAACTGCGCGTCTGGGAGGTGTCATGTTCGGGTCCGCGTCTCGTCTCCTGCTGCGGCCGGACGGCGCCCGGCGCAGCCCGGCTCTGGTCGCCTGGGCAGCGGCCGCAGTCCTGTCCTTGGGGCTCCCGCTGGTACTCGCCTCCCCTGCCTCCGCGCTGGGCGGGACCACCCTGGTGACCCTGTCCGGGGTGTACACCGAGGTCCACGGGGACTCCAGGTACGCGGACCAGACGCTGCACTTCCTGGACGTCCTCGGAGTGCACTACGCGCTCGTGACCGCCGGCGAGCCGGACGTGCCGCCGGGTGCGCCGGCGACGGTTGTCGCGGCGCCGGGCAGCGGCAACACCCTGGACACCACCGCCCCTGGCGGGGGCATCACCCAGACCGGGCCGGCCCCCGCCGCGCCTGCCGCGACGGGAAGCCAGTCGGTGCTGGTGATCAACGTGGCCTGGGCCGGTGCGTCGCTCACGGCCACGACCGCCCAGGAGCAGAGCTTCATGTTCGGGAGTGACCCCAGGTCGCTGGCGCACTACTACTCCGACACCTCCTACGGGCAGATGACGTGGACCGGCACGCAGACACCCACGTACACGATCCTGCCGCCCAGCGGCTGCGACCTCTACGGCCTGTCCGACCGCGCCGAGGCCGCGGCGACCGCAGGCGGCTACCGGCCGTCGTCGTACCGGGCCCTGATGGTCAACGCACCGGACCTGTTCTGCGGCGCGAACGGGTACGGGGAGATCGGCGGCCCGCACACCTGGATCAAGGACGGGCTGTGGAACCTCGCCGACGGCTACGCCAGGGAGGTCCCGACCCATGAGATCGGCCACTCGCTGGGCCTGTTCCACTCCCATGGGCTGGAGTGCGGCAGCGTCACCGTGAGCTCGGCCTGCCTGGGCGACCCGGCATCGCACAACGAGGAGTACGGCAACGCCTGGGATGTCATGGGCAACAACTGGCCGGGCGACGGCCACGACAGCGTGACGTGGTTCAGCGCCAGGCAGGAGATGCTCCTCGGCTGGCTGAGCGGCAGCCACGTCCGCACGGTCTCGGCCTCCGGTACGTACGCGCTGGCGCCGCTGGAGAAGTCGGGGGCCACCAGCCCGCAGGTGCTGGTGCTCCCGACCGCGGCGCACACGTACTACGTGGAGTACCGCCAGCCGATCGGCCAGGATGCGTTCCTGTCCGCATACCCAGCCGCCACCAAGAGCATCCAGGTCAGCGTGGCCGCCGCCTCGGGCAACGACACCGGCCCCTACGCGCTGGACTTCACCCCGCAGTCGGACACCAGCGGCGGCTACAACGACTGGATCGACGCGCCGCTCGGCATGGGTCGCTCGTTCGGCGACCCTGAGGGCACGTTCACGATCGCGCCCGTCTCGCAGGACGGCACCTCGGCCACCGTCAACGTCTCCTTCGTGGGCGCCTCGACCTATCCCCTGTCCGTTTCCAGGTCGGGCACCGGGTCCGGCACGGTCACCAGCTCACCGGGCGGGATCGTCTGCGGCAGCACCTGCACGGCCGGGTTCTCCGCCGGTACCCCGGTCAAGCTGACCCCGGCCGCAGCCACCGGCTCGGTCTTCTCCGGCTGGGCGGGCGCCTGCTCGGGCACCTCCTCCTGCACTGCGGCGATGACCGCGACGCGCACGGTGACCGCGAACTTCACCAAGAAGTACGAGGAGTCGGCCGCGTCGCTGGACGGCTGGGCACCACACTCCGACACCACCGGCAGCTACCGGTCGACCGCCGTCGCGGGCAGCACCGCACAGCTCTCCTTCACCGGCACCGGCGTGACGTGGCTGACCAGGCGCGGCCCGGCGCAGGGCAAGGCATCGGTCACCGTCGACGGCGTCAGCAAGGGCACCATCGACCTCTACGCCGCGAGCGCGCAGTCGTACGCGGCGCCCATCACCGGCCTGACGCCGTCGGCGCACACGCTGGTGGTGAAGGCGCTGGGCACCAAGAACGCCGCAGCGAGCGCGGCCACCGTCGCCGTCGACGGGTTCACCGTCGGCACCACCACGACCCAGGACAGCTCGGTCAACGTGCTCTACGACAGCTGGAAGGGTATGGCGTCCTCCTCGGCGAGCGGCGGGTCCTACCGAGTTACCGGGACCGCCGGGCGCACCGCCACCGTGTCGTTCACGGGCACCGGCGTGGACTGGGTCACCTCGACCGGTCCCGGCTCCGGCAAGGCCGAGGTGTTCATCGACGGCGTCGACAAGGGCAGCGTGGACCTCTACGCCTCGAGCACCCACTACCAGAGCGTGCGCGACTACAGCGGCCTCACCGCCGGGGCACACACCATCGTGGTGAAGGTCCTCGGCCAGAAGAACGCCTCAGCCACGGCGACCACCGTAGCCGTGGACGCCTTCCTCGTGCACTGATCCGGTGCCGCCGGAGGGGGCGGCACCGTACGTGGGCGGGGGACAGGCCGCTTTGCGCAGGTAATGGTCGCGCCTGAGCTGCTCAGGGGGCGCCCCGGTCGCCATAACCTGCGCAAAGGGCGTCTGCGTCGGCCTCCAGGGCGTCTGCGTCGGCCTCCAGGGCGTCTGCGTCGGCCTCCAGGGCTCTGCGTCGGCGGTGACCTGGCCGCTCAGCCCGGAGCTGACGTAGGGGACTCCCCGGCCGGTTCCCGGGCGGCGGCGGGTACTGTGCACCACCATGCATGCGCTCCTCCACGCTCCGCGACCTGGGTCGCACGTCAGCGCCAGGGCCGGCCGGTGAGCACCGACGCCCGCCGCCGTGAGATCGGGCAGAGCGAGGCGCCGGTCGAGGACCAGATCGACGAGTCGTTCCAGCAGATCGTCACTGAGGGCGCGCAGCGGCTGCACCGGACCTGGCGGACAGCACTGGTCACGGGCATTTTCGGCGGCATGGAGGTCGGGGTCGGCGTGATGGCCTACCTCGCCGTGCTGCACGAGACCAGCAACCACCTGCTGGCGGGGCTGGCGTTCGGCGTGGGGTTCATGGCCCTGCTCCTGGCCAAGAGCGAGCTGTTCACCGAGAACTTCCTGGTGCCCATCACCGCGGTGATCGCCGGCGAGGCGCGATGGCGTGACCTGCTCAGGCTCTACGGAGCCACCCTGGTGGCAAACCTGGTCAGCGGGTGGCTCTTCATGTGGTTGGTCGTGCTGGCCTTCCCGCAGTGGGCGTCGACGCTCAGTGAGGCAGCCCTGCACTACGTGTCAGCGCCGATCGGAGCCGAGTCGATCTGCCTGGCGGTGCTCGGAGGCAGCACCATCACGTTGATGACACGGATGCAGCACGGCACCGACTCGGACGTGGCCAAGATCGCCGCCGCGTTCGCCGGTGGCTTCCTGCTCGCCGGGCTCCAGCTCTTCCACTCGATCCTGGACTCACTGCTGATCTTCGGAGCGATCCACGCCGGAGCGCCGGTCGGCTACGGCGACTGGCTTCGCTGGTTCGCCTACACCGTCGTGTTCAACATCCTCGGTGGAGTGCTGCTGGTCACCGCGCTGCGGTTGGTACGGGCCAAGGAGCTCTTGGAGCAACACCGCCAGGAGGTCGCAGAGGAGCCGAACGAGGCGTCCTGAGCGGTAGAGGTGGCGGTGAGCGGAGCCCCTGCTACTCGGGTCGGTAGATGTGGGCTCGGTGCCCGATCCGGGCGACGAGGATGACCCGATCGTCGGGGCGGAGGTCGAAGATCACCCGGTAGTCGCCACGTCGGACGGACCGTAACCCTTCCATCTTGCCGGTGAGTGGCCTACTGACTCGCTCGGGGTTCTCCGGCAGGGTGGCGGTGACGAACTCCGCGATGGCAGGCGCGATCCGGGGTGGCAGCCGGTGGACGTCGCGTCGGGCGCGAGCGCTGACCTCGACCCGCCACGGACCACGCCAGGGCGACGGGGGGGCCGGATCGGTCAACTCGGTGGCAGGCCGACGTCGGCACGCAGCTGGTCGCCGCTGATGGTGCGGCCTTCACCGAGATCGCGCCGGGCGGCCTCGATGTCTTCGTGGATGCCCGGCTGAGAGAGCCAGTAGATGGTCTCCTGCAGCGACTCGAGGTCGTCGGCCGACAGGAGCACGGCGGCCGGGCGGCCATGTCGGGTGATCTGGACGATCTCGTGGGTGGTCTCGGCCTCCTCGACCAGCGCCGAGAGGCGGTCCTTGGCTTCGCTCAGGGCGACGGTCCTCATTGGTGCATTCTAGCCCGTTATCTAGCCACCCGTCAGCCTCGCCACCTATTAGACTCGACCAGCCAAGTCGCACGGTGACACGTGGACAGCTGTCAACAGTAGGTGACGCTGAACTGGCTCCAGCGGTGCCGAAATACCCGGCTCCCGCACGGCTCCATGGAGCGCCCCGCATTCCCCGGATTACGAACCCACTAAGATGGGGATCTGGAAGGAATGGGAATATGTCGAGGAAGCGCAGGAGTTTTACTCCGGAGTATAAAGAGGAAGCGGCGAAGTTGGTGAGT
>JAABUM010005103.1_pt1 | contig 14116 bp, 16 predicted proteins | sample 5559161 | NCBI WGS metagenome assembly JAABUM01 (sample SAMN10711868, study PRJNA513369) | rock metagenome | isolation source: Antarctica rocks | place: Antarctica: Victoria Land, Siegfried Peak nord
ACATCGCGCACGCCGTTCTCCGCTTCACTGGTTCCGGGACCTCGACAGCTCCAGAACCTATGCGGGAACGGCGTGTTGCACCCCAGCAGCCCCCCAAACCACCCACGGATGCGACACAAGAGCCAAAAAACGGAATAGATAGATCGCCTGACCACCGGCGGCGGTCAGGCGCGGCGGCGCCGCATTTTCAGGCGGGGGTCAGGGACCGGCAGCCCCGATTTTCTGAGGGGCCATGGCGGGTTCCGACGCGCAGGACAGTCATCGCCCCAAGGAAGTGGAGCAGACAGGGGCTCTTGTCCTTCGTTTCGCCTTCGAGCACCACGCTCGCTCAGCGTGACGTTGACGCGCGGAACCCGCCTACACGGCGTCACACCCAGACGCTCTCGTCGTCGTCCTGTCCCTGAGCGACGGTGGCCGCCCCGTCGCCGTCGCCGTCGCCGTCGCTCAGGAGGCTGGGCACGCCCATGTTCAGCACGCCCACGTCGTCCTTGACCTCGGGCATGGCGGCTGACAGGTTGTAGGTCAGCTGCCAGCGGCCGAGACCGTAGTCGAGGCTGACGACGGCGGCGCGCAGCCTGTGGTAGGTCGCAGCGAAGGCCGGCAGGGTCAGCCACGCCGCGCGCTGCGCGTCGGTGCCGGTGAGCAGGTCCTCGGCGGACCGGTGAGGACCGAGCACCTCGGCGACCTGCTGGACCTGCTCATGGAGGCTGGCCAGCGGGGGGCGCACGTGGTCGTCGAAGATGGTGTCGCGAAGGGCGGCGACCTTGTCGACGACGTCCATCACGAGCAGGGTCTGGGCCTGGCGCAGCGCCTCGAAGGTGTGCTCGGCCTGCATCACGGCAGAGCATGCCTGAGTGAGCTCGTCGAGCGTCGGTACTGGCGTGCCAGGCTCCGATGCCGCGACCCAGCCGCGGGCCCACTCGCCCGTGACTTGACCTACGTTCGCGGAGGGACTGGCCGCCCAGAGGTCCTGCAGCTGCCCGAGCCGGTCCAGACCCTGCTCCATCTCTGGGGGCAGCGCGTACAGGCCCTGCGCCCAGCCGCCGAACAGGGGGGTGAGGCGCGCGGTGAGGCCACCGGCGAAGAGACTCGCGATCGCCGCTCTCGAGGTCAGCGTGGCCGTGGTCATTGGTCGCCCCCCGCCAGGCCGCCTCTGAACGTGCCTTCCCTGATGATCCTCCGGTCGAGCAGGCGCGCCAGGCATTCGGGGGTGATGTTCGCCGGCACGGGGCCGCCTTGGTACACGGTGTAGACCCACTTGTCGGTGCAGTCGATCATCGCCAGAGGTGCGACGACGAGGTACTGGGTGGGCGTGTCAGTCACGGAGGAACGCCTCCTTCGGCGCGCCGGTCAGAACGGCCAGCTGGGCCGCCTGGCTGTCGTTGATGACCTGGTTCGCGGCGGCGCGTCGCACGTCTCTGGTGCTGACCCGGCCGCCGGCGCCGGTGCCGACCAGGTTCTTGACCGGGACGCCGAGATCCTCGGCAAGGCGTCGCACGGCCGGCGTAACGGTTCGTTCGCTCATTGTGAATCCCTTTCCATCCGGTACGCCGCCACCTCGGCAGCGTCGAAGGTCCAGGTCGCGCCGACCCGGACGCCGCTCAGCGAGGACGCGATCCGCCGCACGTGGCGCTGCGAGTAACCGAGCGCCTCGGCGGCCTGCGCCGAGGTGAGCCGTTGAGCCTTCATAACCCCAGAGGATGCGCCGTGTCGCTGCTCGCGGACGTCCGCTCGGACCTCTAGTCGGACATACTCGCTCGCCTCGGCTGCCAGGTCGTCGAGCAGTTGGCGCACGGGCAACGAGATCGACACGCCCCCTACCTGGAACCACTGCCGCGCACCCAGCTGCGCCAGCTGAGAAACGATCTGCACGGCCGGCCCACGTAGCAGCAGCTGACCTCCACCGAGCCGCAGCACCTGAGCCTGCGCCTGGGGCATGGCGTGGGCGGCCGGGATCACGATGGCTCCTGGCAGGTGGGATGTCGGGTTTCCCCGCGGACCCCGGTCGCCGCGCTCTTGCGTTTGGCCGGCGGTGGCGTCCGGTCGACGCCACCGAACACGCCGAACCGTTCGTCGTGCTCGTCGGCGGCGGCGCCGCACTCGACCAGGACCGGGCAGCCGGTGCACCAGCGCGCGGCCAGGGCGCGGTCGGTCGCGTCGTCGGAAAGCCACAGCTCGTGGCTACCCGCTTCACCACACCGTGAGCGCCGGCCTTGGGCGGCGAGGTCGACGAGACGTCGGGTCAGCTGCTCGTCGGCGGTCATCAGGCTGCCTCGCATCCGGGTCGGTGGCCTTGGGTCTCGGTGTGGAACCCGCAATCGGGGCAGCGGCCGGGTCCGGTCGGCAGGGTGAAGGCGGTGCGCGAATCAGTACCAGAAATGTCAGTAGGTAGGCGTGAGAGTGTGCTGTCGCCTGGCCTACTTTCTTGGGGGTTAGGGGTGGGTACTGACATTTCTGGTACTGATTTGGCGTTGAGCGCGTGCGGGTCGATACCCTCTGCCAGGCAGTACGTCCAGCGGGTGGCTGGCTTGCCGGCCCACTCCGTCTGTTCCTCGGCCACGGCCAGCACGCCGAGCATGTGCAGCGCCTGCAGTTGCCGGTCGACGGTGGCGCGGGGCTTGCCGAGACGCTTGCGAACGTCGGCGGTCGAGCTGTCCGGGTACGTCGCCACGTCGTCCAGGATCGCCAGCCGCATCGGTGGCATGGAGTCTCGCGCACACCGGATCGCGAGCCGTAGCGCGTCATCTCGGGGCAGCCCGATCGCTATGCCGCCTCGGACGACCTGGGCCAGCTGTTTCGCGAACCGGGTCGGCATCTCGGGGGCGTGCGCGTCGATGACGTCGCCCCGGTAGTCGTACTCGACCCCGGTCCGGGCCAGTGTCACCACGTCGGCGGCCGCCAGCAGCGCATCGGCCTCGGCCTCGGTGACGGCGGTCGGGTCGGTGTCCATGCCGGCGACAACCCCGGCCACGGCTTCGGCCAGCTCGCTGCGCATCTGCACTTCGGAGCCGGTGTTGCCGATGGCTTGGCGCCCGGCGGCCTGCCGGCCGGTGGTGGAGTCCATCCGCAGCAGCACGAACCTGTCACCCATGGTCGCGATGACGTTGTGCGCCTGGTCCCAAGCGGTGGTGACGGCACCGACAGTGACGATGCGCCCGACCCACTCGAGGGTGCGGCCACCGTCGGTTCCGACGTTGCGGGACCACCTGCCGTCGTAGACCTCGCGGAGCGCGCCGAGCACCTGCCCGCGAGCGTCGCTGCTCATGGACAGGACGCTCGTCAGGTCCTTGATGACGAGGACGCCCCGGGCGCCGATCTTGCGCAGCAGGCCGCCCGTGGCGTCGGGGGTGCGTTCCCGCTTGCTCGTCGCGGACAGCAACGCTCCCTCCGATGAGATCGTGCTCGTGACGGTCGCGCCGATCCCGTCGAGGGCCTGCACAGTCTCGGTCTTGGCGTTGCCGGACCCGGAGACGATGAGCAGCCAGAGTGGGTCGCCGTCGAGGCGTTCCACGGCTGCCGCGGCGAGTACGGCGGTCAGGGCGTCAGTGTCGTAGTCGGCGCCGAGCCAGCGTTGGAAGACGGCTCGGGCATCGCTCAGCGAGACGGCGGCGACGTGCCTGGGCGGCTCGTCCGCAACGGGCACGACTGGCTCAACCGGCTCAGTCTCCTCGGCCAGCTCGGGCGGATCCGGGCGCACGAGAGCCCGTAGCTCGTCGACGGTGTGGCCGGCCACGAGGTAGTCGTCGAGCCCAGCCTTGTCCTGCTCGTCGGGCAGGTGGCAGAACTCGACGCATCCGCCCTTGGAGCGCAGGTACCCGGCGAGGGCGTCGAGGGCAGATCGCACCGAGCGTTTCCGGCACACGTCGGAGTCGAACGCGAGGATGACGCGCCGGCCGTCCAGGGCCACGTCGTGCCAGTCCGGAACGGCCGCCTTGCCACCGTGATCATTGCGGCCGCGCCAGGACCAGACGCCGGGCAGGGCAACGATGCACAGCCCGGCGACGGCGCCGGCGTCGGCCTTCTTGACGCCCTCGGTGATCCACAGCGGTATAGCGGGGTCGGCCAGCATCGGCCCGACCCCGGGCGGCACGTCGAGGCCGTTGCGCTGCCCGGTGGGCGTCTCATACTTGACCGGCTTGCCGTCGCGCAGCCGGGGGGAGTCTGGCCGGTACTGATACCCCCAGCAGGTGTGGTCGGCGCGCAGCTGGGGGACGAGCAGGCCGGGGACGCGGCGGCCTGCCGGGGTGACGCCGACGACCTCCAGCCGCTTCTTCGTGTCCACCGAGCGGTACCCGCGGGCGTGGGCATGCTCGGGGGTGATGCCGGAAGCGGCGAGCGCGGCCGCGTGCTGGGCGAACATCGAGATTCCGTAGACCGTCACCGGGCACCGCCGATCATGGCCGTGAGTCGCTCGCGTTCGGACGCCTCAACCGACCTGGTGAGCTCGAGCGCCCGCGGGTCGATGTGCTGCTCGATCGCGTCGCCGACGATGTGGCGTAGGACCGAGGCGGGCAAGGCGTCGACCTCGACGGACTCACCCTCGAAGCCACTGGATCGGGTGTCCGTCCCCTTCGTTGGCCGGGTCGGCAGCTGGTACCGCTCGATCTGCTCGGGCGTGACGGCGAGGCGCTCGAACTCGACGTTGGCCAGCGGCGCGAAGCCGCGCACCTTGGCCTTGAAGTCGCGCCAGGCGTCGACCCCGGACGGGTCGTGGTCCCCGAGCTGGTAGACGAACGTCGTCTTCCCGATGGAGTTGTTGAAGATGATCGTCTGGGCGATGGAGTGGACGAACGTCTCGGAGCAGTAGCCGCGGGCAATCCCCAGCTCGACGTCCCACTCGGCGGTGATCGGCAGCACCACGCCGCTGATGGCGTCCTTCTCCGACAGGATGATGACCTCGGTGTCCTGGTCGTGCCAGAGCGCACGACGGTAGGACGCGGCGGCGTCCTCGAGCATCTGGTCCAGGTGGCCCCACGACTCAGAGCGGTGGACCAGTCGGGTGCCGTCCGTGATCCAGTGGTACGGGACCGCGCCCGATCGGCGCAGCTTGACCAGCTGGCGTCCGACGACGCGGTATCCGGCCTCCGACTTCTCCACCGCGCCGGCTGAGACGACCCGGTAGAACACGCCCCGCAGAGTGACCGGGTTCTCCGTCGAGCAGGAGGTGACGATCGCCGCGTCGAGCACGTCGAGCTGGGTGTTCGTGCGCCGGGAACGCTTTACGGTGCTAGGTCGATAAACCGCGGAACCGGCTGCCGCAGAGCGGTTGTCGCCGCCGTGTGCCACACTGGCATTAGATCGGCCGCCCGCTTGATCTTCTGGATTCGCCCCGTTGCCCGCGGGGCGTTTCTGTGTCGTCACGCGGCATCGCCACCACGGAGCAGCAGCACGAGCCGGTCGCGCTGCTCGACGTTCAGCGGGGGAGCCGCGTCGACGGTCCGCTCGATGTAGTCGGCGAGCCGCTCAGCCTTGAGCTGTCGGCGCAGGTCGGTGACGTCGGCCTTCGGATTTGCGCGTTTCGCATTGGCGATCTTCGCGCGTGTTGATGTCCAACTCATCGGTCGGGGGCCTCTCGGGCGCTAAGCAAGAGCCGCCTGCCCACGGTGCGTGGGGGACAGCCTGCCCGGGCTATAACCAGCCCGACCGGTATGTGCTAAACGCTACAGGATCAAAGCGAAAGATCCGTGGATGACCCGCCCGACAGATCCATGGAGAACTCGCCTTGAGCCCTCATGAGGTCCACGAGCCGCTCGAGACCCGTCTCAGACCGGCGCCAGCGACGTCCGCACAGCGCAGCATTACCATCCGGGCGTCGGATGCCGCGCGGGCACGCAAACAGGAACGTCCGCCCGCGCTTTCCTTCGGCCACGGTCAGCGATTGCTGCGGGATCTCGAGCCGCCGGTCTGCCTCGGACCAAAACACCCGCAGTCCCCGGTACGTGAGCCCGGTGCGTGATCGATTCATCACACAGGCCACCTGTTCGCTATTCTCGAGCGAGGCATAGGGGTCTACCTGGGACAGGAGTGTATGGACGTCCTTGGGCGACACTCGCTCGTCCGAGCGTCCGTCGATGATGGTCCCCAGGTCGCACCGGGGATGGGCTGCTCTCCCAGTGCAGTAAAGGACGAACTCCACACTCCCTAGACCTTCCACGTCACGCCCACCTGATCGGGGTCGAACCTGACGCCCTCGCCGGCCGGCATGATTCGCAGGGTCAGCAGCGATCGGTTCATCATCCGGCCTTCCACTCGATGCGGACCCGCTCGAACTCGTCGAGGGCGCGCCGTCCTCGACCGGTGGCACGGTCCAGGGTGACCTCGAGCAAGAAGGTGATGATCTCGCGCCGGGTCGTGACGGCCATCCGCTCCCACCGCTGGGCCAGGTCGCCCGGCCCTGCGAGGTCGCGCAGGGCGGCCGGGGTGCCGACCTTCTCGGCGGTCTTCTCGGCCCTGGCGATGTCGGCCAGCAGCTTGGTCTCGACGTGGGCCAGGGACGCCGGGGTCAGCTCGCCCGACGCTGCAGCGTCCCGGAACTCTGACAGGCGCTCCCGCAGCCCGGCCACGGTTCCTCGCGCCTCCATCACGGCGGCGTCGTTCGGTGCGCTCAACCGGGCGTACAGGCCTTCGTCGTCGAGGCGAGCGAGGACCAGCCCCGTCACGATCTCGTCGAGCCAGGGCGCCAAGACCGAGACGTGATTGGCCGGGCACCAGTAGGTCGGCTTCCCGTGCCGTGGCGCGGCGTTCAGCGGCGCCCCGCACACCCCGCACCGAGCCAGGTAGGACAGCAGGTGCTTGACCCGTCCCGGCTTGGTCGTGCGCCGTGCCGGGTCGTCGAGCACCCGCTTTGCGGCGTAGAACGTCTCCGCGTCCACCAGCGGCTCCCACGAGGCCTCGTAGGTCTGACCGTCGTACTCGCGGACGGCGGCGTACGCCGGCGAGGCGGCGACCCGGCGGACCACCTGGCGGTACCACTGCTTGCCGGTCGGCGAGGGCACCCCGCGCCGGTTCAGGTCGTCGGTGATGGTGATGACCGGGACGGCCCGGGCGACCCGCTCGACGATCTCCTTGACGACGGGCGCCGTGGCCGGGTCCGGCTCCTGGCCGACGAGCTGCTTGGTCAGCGGGTCGTACCGGCGCACATAGCCGTACGGCACCCGGCCGTGCGGGCGGCCGGCGACGGCGTTGGCGTGCATCGCCCGCATGATCCGCTGGGAGGCCTTCTCCGACTCATAGGCGCTGTCGACCCCGTCCTCGGCCAGCGAGCGCCAGTCCCGCGGCTTGGCCAGGTCGTAGGTGTGGGCGTGGCTAGTGACGTGCACGAGGACCTTCTGACGGCGGCAGGCGTCCAGCAGCGCGGCCCACGTCATCAGGTCACGGGAGCCTCGGGACGGCTCCCAGAGCACGAGCACGTCAACCTTGCCGGCGTCCAGGTCGGCGACGAGCTCGGCCCACTGAGGCCGGGCCTTGGTGCCGAACCGCGACGCGCTGACGTCGTTGTCCCGGTAGACCCTGGTCACGGTCCAGCCGTTCAGGACGCACGCGGCGGCCGACTCGGCCTCCTGCTCGGCTACCGACCGACCGGCCCGCTTGTCCTGGGATACACGGGCGTAGACGGCGGCTCTCGGGGTTGACTTCCGGCTCATGCTGAGTACTGTACACCTACCGACACGAAATCATGGCCGTCGGCCCACTGGGGAGGAACGGTGCACCCGGGGATGCTGCAGCTGCCGTCACGGATCCACAGGGTCTTGAGCTGGGTCGGGGTGAACAGTCGGGTGCCGAGTCCGAGATCGAGCACGTGGCTCGCGCCGCCCAGCACGGTGGGCAGCAGACCGGCGTCGCAGGCCAGCCGGCGCAGGACGCCCGGCGCCAGGACGGCGCCCGCATCACCTCCGCCGAGTGTGGTCCCGCTGCCGACCTCGTCGGTGAGGTCATCGATGTCGACGGTGACGAACAGCGTCGCCTTGGCCGTGGTCGCGACTCCTTCGGGAGAGGCGACGGCGCGGCGGAGCAGCTCGATCAGGGCATCGCCTCGACGTTGCCCCGATGGGCGCAGGTCCGGGACGCCGTCAGCGGGCCGAGGTGCGGCCAGCGGACCGAGTGCGGCTTCGACGACGGCCATGCCCTCGACGTCAAGACGGAGCCGGTAGTCGAAGAGACCGTCCCCGCCGTCGAGGGGCTGGGACAACGACACGAGCATCTTGGCCCGGGACTGGTCGCGGTCGAGGAGGCCGGCTCGTCCGTAGGCCGCCATCAGCCGTGGCCGGAGCGCCCGGATCTCCCGCGGGCCGTGCTCGGAGGCCAAGTCGAGCAGGCCCGTCCACACCGTCGGAATCGCCTCCGGAGTGAGCTGGACCTCCATCCGTGCCATCTCGCCCAGACAGACGGCCGCGTTGCCGACGTCGACGCGTCCCTCGAGCAGCGCCGCCCGCAGCTGGACACACCGCTCCTCGCGGGAGGCCGCGACGACCGCGACGAGCCGCGAGGCGCCACCGGCCCGCAGCGACGGCGCCCACTCGACGACCCACCCGACGTGGGCGCGGGCCAGCGTCGACGTGGTCTCGCCCCGCTCCATCGCCTCGGACAGGATCGCGACCCGGGCGGCCTCGACGCGCCGAGCCAGGTCGTCGACCTTCCGGAACAGCGGGCCGAGCCACTCGCCTGGTGGAGCACCGAGTCGATGCCGGTCAGCGCCTCACACGCGCCGTCGACAGCCGAACGGCGCTGCGTGAGTGTCGGGTCCACCTCCATGTCCAAACTCTATGGCGGAGGTCTGACACCCCCTCGCGGACGAGTCGGTGCGCGTCTGCGGAGGAGGTCTGCTCCCTGTCATGGTGTGGGCGAGGGCCCGCGAGTCGTGGCCACTACGGCCAACCCCGGCCGGGGCCCGGCATCGCCCTGCTTCCCATCGGATGTCCGGTGCTCGAGCGGCGAACGGCCCGACGGCCGTTCCTCTCCTCGGCGACGACAACGACGCGTTCGCGACCAACGACTCGGACATCGCCGTGTGGAACGACGTCCGGGATGCTGCGGCTTGCGGGGCTAGCAATGCCTACCGCCGGGGTGGCCCCGGGCGGTCGCATTCGTCAAGACTCGGTATAGATGGGCATATATGCGTACTTTCGTCTTTCGCAAGTAGAGCGGTGGGGCATACGGTGAGCGGCGGCCGTCGACCACCGCGGGGGGGTACTTCGGCCGTCCCAGCCTGACTCCGATCGGAGCCCGGCCCCTAGCACCGTGGAGGTCTGTTCATGCGTGTGTACCGTCTTCTCGCCGCGGGGGCCATGGCCCTGGCGACCGCCCTTCCCGCCAGCACGGCCCTCGCCGTCACAGGTCCCGCCGGGGACAGCAGCACAGAGGTGAGTGTCGCCAGCCCGTCGACGCCGTTCTCGCAGAACAAGCAGAACGAGCCGGGGCTCGCCCTGGACGCGAACAGCCCGAACGTGCTCGCGGCTGGGTCCAACGACGAGATCGACATGGAGGCGTGCAATGCGGGCGCCCCCAGCTCATGCCCGTTCACTCAGGGCGTCGGCGTGAGCGGCATCTACTTCTCGTTCAACTCCGGGAAGAGCTGGACGCAGCCGACCTACCCGGGCTACACCGCGCGGGACTGCCTCGGCCCGGCGGCCTGCGTCGCTCACCCCGGATCCATCGGCACCCTGCCGAAGTACTACGAGAACGGGCTGGTCTCCAACGGTGACGCGGAGCTCGCCTTCGGACCGGTACGCGGCACGGACGGCAAGTTCTCCTGGAGCAACGGGTCCCGGCTGTACTACGCCAACATCGCGACGAACTTCTCGACGACCCGTGACGACCAGGCGTTCAAGGGCAGCGGCGCCATCGCCGTGTCACGCACCGACAACGTCGCCTTGGCCGCTCAAGGCGGCGACGAAGGCGCCGCCGCATGGAAGCCCCCGGTGATCGTCACGAAGCAGAGCTCGGCGACGTTCAGCGACAAGGAGCAGCTGTGGGCAGACAACGCCGCCACAAGCAAGTACTTCGGCAACGTCTACGTCTGCAACGTCAGCTTCCGCGGCAACGGCGCCGGTGGCGCCCCGGAGCCGGTGATGTTCCACCGGTCCAGCGACGGCGGCGACACATGGAGGACCAGCCAGCTGTCCGCCGCCACGAACAACGCCCAGACCGGTGGCCGGCAGGGCTGCGCCGTCCGCACCGACAGTGGCGGTCGTATCTACGTCGTGTGGTCCGGCTACGACAAGCAGTCGAACAGCGGCGTCTTCTACCAGGTGACCTCGGACAACGGCGGCGCGAACTTCACCCGGCCTCGGGTCATCACGACCACTGCCGGCATCGGCCAGCTTGACCCGGTGACCGGCCGCTACACGATCGACGGCGTTGCCGGCTCACGCACCGACGTGTTCCCCAGCATCGACATCGCCAACGGCGCCCCGAGCGGGGTTGGAGCACCGAACACCATCGTGCTGGGCTGGTCAGACAATAGCGAAGGCAGGCAAGGCCTCAACCAGGAGAGGGCGTTCGTCAGATACTCCTCCGACCGTGGCGCAAGTTACACCCCCGCCACGGCGGTCTCGCCAACCTCCGATCGGGCCAACCAGCCCGCCGTCGCGATCTCTCCCGACGGCAAGAAGGTGTACATGACCTACAACGCCTGGCACGATCCGTGGCAGACAACCACTAAACTCCGCCGTCCGATGGAGGGCGTGGTGTTGAGTGGCCCAGCCGAGGGCGCACTCATGGAGGTCAACCGCGGTGAGAGCGGTGATGCCCGGGGCTCCAGCGCCAACTCGCTGACCGCGGAGTTCCTTGGCGACTACAACTACGCGGTCGCCTCGAACACCTACGGCGCCGCCGTGTGGAACGACGTCCGTAACGCCGGCGACTGCCTGGTGGTAGACCTCTACCGCCAGTCGCTCGTTGACGGCAAGCCCATCACGAAGCCGTCGCCGTGCCAGAACGGGCCCACGGCGAACAACTTCGGTAACAGTGACATCTACGGCTGGACCTCAGCAGTAGCAGTAACGCCGTAGACCGAAGCGAGGGTGCCGAGCCGCCTCCAGCGGCCCGGCGCCCCCGCCTGGTGGCAACACTGGGTGCACGTCACCCTCAGCCATGGCCCGCGATTGTTCAAGGTGGTGTGGGTCGGGTTCGGCGCCGTGCAGCCGTAGCTGCCACGGAGCGAGCATGAGGTTGATCCCCCGCGAGTCCTTGGCGATAGCACCACGAGGACCACGACACCGGTCAGGTCGGTGTCGTGGTCCTCGGCGGTCCGGCCGCGGTCCGGCCCGCGGGCTGCCCGACGTGCCCGCGTGACGGCCGCGCGCCCCCCGCCGTCTAGAGTGACCCGGTGCCCACCGTCCTGCTCGTCCGCCACGGCCGCACGACGGCGAACGCCTCCGGTGTCCTCGCTGGCTGGACCGCTGGGGTTAGCTTGGACGACACCGGCCGGGCGCAGGCGCAGGCGCTGGCCGCTAGAGTCGCGGCCGCCAACCTGCCCGTCTCGCGGATCGTCTCCTCGCCGCTCCAACGGTGCCAGGAGACGGCCGCTCTGGTCGCCGAGAGGGCCGCACCCGGCATACCGGTGGGGCTCGACGACCGGCTGGGGGAGTGCCGGTACGGCGCCTGGACCGGCCGCAAGCTGAGCGAGCTGGCCAAGGAGGACCTCTGGCGGGTCGTCCAGGACCAGCCCTCGGGCGCGAGGTTCCCCGACGGTGAGGACTACCCGGGGGAGTCGATGGCGGGCATGCAGTCGCGCGCTCTGGAGGTGGTCCGCCAGGTCGAGGCCGAGGTGCGCGCCGCCTGCGGCGCCGACGCCATCTGGGTGGCGGTCTCCCACGGCGACGTCATCAAGGCGATCCTGGCCGACGCGGCCGGGGCCCACCTGGACCAGTTCCAGCGCATCCAGGTCGACCCGGCATCCGTGTCGGTGGTCCGCTACACCTCCCGGCGCCCCTTCCTGCTGCGCAGCAACGACACCGGCGGCGACCTCGCCTCCCTGCTGCCACCTCCCAAGGAGAGCGACGAGGGCGCCGAGGAGCAGGCCGACGACGGCGACGCGGCTGTGGGTGGCGGCGCGGGAGCTGCCGCTCCTGCCGTCGGTTAGGGTCCTCGTATGCCGGTGCACGACTTCGACCCGCCCGACCGGTTTGTCGTCGGGACGGTTGGCCCCCCGGGGCAGCGGACCTTCTTCCTCCAGGCCAGTGGCGGTCGTCGCCTGGTCAGCTGCTCCTGCGAGAAGGAGCAGGTGTCGGTGCTGGCGGACCGGTTGGGCGACCTGCTCGACGAGTTCGCCCAGGGTGACGCGGCGGAGGACGGCGCCGGCCCCCAGGACACCGCGCCGCTGAGTACGCCGATCGAGGACGAGTTCCGGGTCGCCTCGCTGTCGCTGGCCTGGGACCCGGAGCGGTCGGTCGTCATCATCGAGGCCTTCGACGCCGACCTCCCGGAGGCGGGCGTCGAGGACGAGAACGCGGTCGAGGTGCCGGAGGCGTATCTCGAGCCGATGGAGGCCCGGACGGCCGTCCGGGTCGTCCTGGAGCCCGCCGTGGCCCGAGCCTTCACGCGACGTGCCCAGGCCCTGGTCTCGGCCGGGCGCCCGCCGTGCCCGTTCTGCGGAGGGCCGCTCGACCCCGCCGGGCACGTGTGCCCGAGGGCCAACGGCTACAAGCGCTGAGTGGTGGACGGCCCCAGCTCGATCGACGACGTCGCTGTCGTCGTCGAGGCGTTGCAGGGATCCGAGCTGAAGCTGGTGGGGCAGATCACCGACGCGTCCAATCTCGCCCTCCTCTGTGAGGTCGTCGACGCGGACGCGGCCGGGGCGGTCACCGGTGGCCCGGTGCGCGTCATCTACAAGCCGGTGGGCGGCGAGCGGCCGCTCTGGGACTTCCCCGAGGGGACGCTCGCCGGCCGCGAGGTGGCGACGTTCGAGGTGTCGCGGGCCGGGGGCTGGGGCGTCGTCCCACCCACCGTCCTGCGTGACGGGCCCTGTGGCAAGGGCTCGGTCCAGCTCTGGATCGGCGACCCCTTCAGCGAGGAGCCGGACGTTCGGCCGGTGGATGTCGTTGCGCCACAACGAGTTCCGGAGGGCTGGCTGTCCGTCGTCGACGGCGAGCTCACCACCGGCGCCCCGGTCACCGTCGTCCACGAGGACCGCGACGACGTGCGTGACGTCGCCGTGCTCGACGCCGTCGTCAACAACGCCGACCGCAAGGGCTCGCACCTCGTGCGCGACCGGGCCGGGGCGCTCTGGGGCTTCGACCACGGGGTGACGTTCAGCCGGGACCCCAAGCTGCGGACGGTCCTCTGGGGCTGGTCGGGCAAGCCACTGCGGGAGGTCGACCTCGATCGCCTGGAGGTGGTCCGGGCCCTCCTGGACGACGTCGACTCCGACTTCGCCACCAGCCTGGCCGTGCTGCTTCCCCGCGGGGACGTCCGGGCGCTCCGTCGACGGGTCACCGCCCTCCTGCGGGTGGCGACACATCCCCGACCGAGTGGCGGCTGGCCGGCGATCCCGTGGCCGGCGCTCTGACCCGGGCCGGCCGGTGCGCAGCGGCAGCCGATGGCCGCAGCGGCAGCTGGAAGGCCGGCCGTTAGGCTCCTGCAGTGATCTCGTGGCCCACCCCTTTCATCCCGTCCGTGCCCGGCGCCGGACTGCCGCTGCGGGTGTTCGACACGGCGTCGTCGGCGCTGCGACCACCGACTCTTGGGCCCGTCGCCACCCTGTACGTCTGCGGGATCACCCCCTACGACGCGACCCACATCGGCCACGCCGCGACCTACGTCACGTTCGACCTGCTCGGACGGGTGCTGCGCGACGCCGGCCACGACGTGATGTACGTCCAGAACGTCACCGACGTCGACGAGCCCCTCTTCGAGCGTGCCGCTCGGGACGGCATCAGCTGGACCGACCTCGCCCGCGACGAGATCGCCCTCTTCCGTGAGGACATGACGGCCCTGCGGGTCATCCCACCCGACCACTACGTCGGCGCCGTCGAGAGCATCCCGGCGACAGTCACGGCGATCGAGACCCTCGTCGCCAACGGCACGGCATACCCCGTCGCGGTGCCGGACGGCGACGGACACGACACCTACTTCGACACCACGAGCCAGCCCGGCTTCGGGACGGTCTCGTCGCTGT